>Ga0066710_100004986_pt1 | contig 11942 bp, 10 predicted proteins | sample GraSoiAngelo_159_FD_79666 | JGI IMG/M metagenome (GOLD analysis project Ga0066710, IMG submission 79666) | Grasslands soil microbial communities from the Angelo Coastal Reserve, California, USA - 14_1009_16_40cm | ecosystem: Environmental > Terrestrial > Soil > Grasslands | place: USA... | reverse complement strand
TTCGCGCCGCACGGTGACCTCGAGCGCGTCATGGACGAGTTCAACCGGACCGTGGCATCGTCAGGCAAGCCGCGCGGCGATGTGATGGTTTTGCGGCGAGTGTTCGTCGACGAGACGGAGGAGCGCGCGCTCCAGAAGCTGGACAACGTCTACTACCACTGGCGGTACTACATGTCCCAGTTCCGGCCTCACACAAGCAATGCCAAAGCAGAGGTCCAGCAGCGCCTGAGCGAGCGGGAGGAGAACGAGGGGATCGTCGTCAAAGCTGGTTCGATCCGGCCCGCTGACGTCGAAATCGACCGCACCGACGTTTACAACACCTACGACGACCCGATCATCACCGGGCCGGACAGGGCGATTCAGCGCTTCAAGCACTACGAGTCACTCGGAGTGACCCACATCATGGGCCTGACGGCGTTTGGGATTCCGGTAAAGGAAGTCATCCGGTCGATGGAGATCCTGTCCAGGTACGTTATGCCGGCGTTCCAGGATGGCACCGAAGCAGCCGCCAACAAGGAACTCGCGGTCGCGGTCTAGGACTCGAAATGGTGTTGCTGCTGATTCGCCCGGGCGTCGTCATCGATCCGCTGTTGGGCGCGCTCGACCGACAGGCGGTGCTGGTCGACGGCCAGCGGATCGTGCAGGTGGCTCCTGTCGACCAGCTTTCGACACCACCTGCCGCTCAGGTCGTCGATGCGCCCGGCCAGGCGCTGTTGCCCGGTTTCATCGATAGCCACCTGCATTTGCTCGGCGGGAGCCTGCGAGCCAGCTTTACCGACGGGCAGCAGCTTTTGCAAGGCGTCGAAAACTGCGCCCGCGCACTGCGCGCGGGCATCACTACCGCCGTCGATCTTGGCGCACGGTCGCACGGCGTCTTCGAGCTGAGAGAGGCGGCTAGGGCCGGGCGCTTCCCGGCGCCGCGCATTCTTGCCGCGGGCCAGGGTATCTGCATGACCGGCGGCCACGCCCACGGCACCCTGGCTGTCGAAGCGGACGGCGAGGACGGCGTGCGGCGGGCCGCCCGCGCCCAGCTCAAGGTCGGGGCGGACATTATCAAGATCATGGCCACTGGCGGCGCCAACACGCCCAATGAACGGATGGGGGCTCCGCAGCTGACGCCGGCCGAGATGCGCGCCGCTGTCGAAGAAGCACACAAGGCTGGCAAACCGGCCACGGCGCACGCCACCAGTGCACAGGGAATCGTCGATGCGCTCGAGGCGGGCGTCGACATCATTCAGCATGGCAATGGCATCGACGAGCGCGGCATCGACCTGCTGCTCAAGAGCGGCAGGTACGTGGTCCCAACCTGTTCGATTCTGCCGCGAATGGTGCGCGGTGACCTCTGGCCCGTCCCGGACTACATGCGAGAGAAGGCCAGCACGGCCTGGTCCGAGCGCAAGGCGAGCCTGGCGCGCACAGTCTCGGCCGGGGTCTGCATGGCGTTCGGGACGGATTCTGGTGGTCCAATGCATCCCGCCGGCGACATAGCGCTCGAGTTCGAGGGACTGCTGGAGGCCGGAGCGCAGCCGCTGGATCTGGTGCGCATGGCGACGATTGAGTCGGCAAAGATGCTTGGCGTGCAGGACGAAATTGGAACCGTGGCCGTGGGAGCCTGTGCGGACCTCATCTTGGTCGACGGCAATCCACTCGCAGACCCGAGCGCGCTCACGCGCGTAAGGGCGGTCTGGCAAAGGGGCGAGCCCGTCCTTTTGACCCCGCCAAACGACGACGGTTACCAGGCTTTTCGGGTGCGGTTATAGAAGAAGCCCGCGGTCGGTCCGTCATCCGGCAACGTCGCCAGCCAGATCAGCGTGTCGGCGCCTTCATCCAGCGAGCGGCCCTGCCACCCGCCCATGCGTGTACGCACCCAGCCAGGGCAGGCGGCGTTGACCAGGATTCCGGTGCCCTGGAGCGCGAGGGCCAGCTTCAGCGTGAGCATGTTCAGCGCCGCCTTCGATACCGCGTAACCCGGGCCGGAGCCATCACGCGTGATGCTGAAGCGGCCGGAACCACTAGAGACGTTCACGATCCGGCCGTAGCCCCCGCGCCGCATGAGCGGAATGAACGCCTGACAGGTCCGCCACGGCCCGAGAGCGTTTACCTGGAACGCGTGCTGCGCGATCGCCAGGTCCACACTGGTGGGCTCCTCGGGCTTGTCATAATCGGCGCCGGCGTTGTTGACCAGCACGTCGAGCCGACCGAACCGAGCATCCACCTCGCGTGCGGCAGCGTTGACGGAGCTCTGATCGGTCACATCCAGCTGGAGCGGAGTCACTCCGAGACCAGCCTGCGCAAGCGGCGCGGCGGCCTCTCGCGCGTCCTCAGCGCGTCGTGCGCTGAGGACCACCTGCAGCCCAAGCCGAGCCAGGCCTTCGGTAACCGCAAGACCAATACCTCGGTTGGCTCCAGTGACGAGCGCGACGCGCACGGGCGGATTATTCATGGCCGCTGACCTGATACTCCACCACGCGGTCGTACGCACAATGGATGCGGCTGGTACGGTCGCCGACGCCCTGGCCATCGAGGCTGACCGCATTGTGGCAGTCGGCTCGGCGAGCGAGCTGGCCGCCCGCTTCGCCGGACCAGCCACCGAGCTGCTGAACGTCGGCGGCCGAATGGTGCTGCCAGGCTTCATCGACGCGCATGTGCATTTCGAGCTGACGGCGCTGTCTCTCGCGCAGTCGGTGGATTGCCGCACGGTTGGCAGCATCAGCGAACTGATAGAGCGGCTTCGCGAGCGCGCGGCACGCACCGCAGCAGGCCAGTGGGTCGTCGGTCAGGGTGTGTTCTTTCAGGACACCCGCATAGTCGAGGGTCGCTACCCGGACCGCCATGACCTGGACAAGGTCAGCACCGAGCATCCGGTGTTGGTGCGCTTCAGCTTTCATGTCGCGGTGCTGAATTCGCACGCCCTCGCGCTGTGCCGTGTGAGCCGCGACACACCCGATCCGCAGGGCGGGGAGGTCCAACGCGACGAAGCTGGAGAGCCGACCGGTATGACGCGCGACATGGTCCACCACCTGGGCCTGCCGCCCCCCAGAGTTGAGGAGGTACGCACGGCGTTGGCAACCGTCGGTCGCCAGCGTTTGCTGGCTAACGGTGTCACAACCATCCAGGAAATCTCCGGCTCGCGACAGGGCGTCGCCGCCCTGGCGGACCTGGTCCGCGGCGGTGAGCTGCCGCTGCGCGTCGCGTTGTCCGTGCATGTGCCAGGGACGCTGCAGTTCGAAGATGCACTCCAGCGCCGTCTGGATCAGATCCGCTTCGACGGCACGTGGTTCGTCGATGGCGGGATCAAGCTGTTCGCCGACGGTGGCACAACCGCTCACGCGGCCGCATTGCACGAGCCGTATGCCGACGAGCCCTCGACGCGTGGGCGGCTGGCCTTCAGCGCCGACGAGTTCTGGGAAATTCTGGACGCCTGCGACCGCGCGGGTCGCCGCGTGTGTGTGCACGCGGTGGGCGATCGTGCCCAGGACACCGTCCTTGATGGCTTCGACCGGTTGGCGCGCCGCCGGCGAACCGAGCTCCGCCACCGCGTCGAGCACGCCGGCAATCTGCTGGCGACCGACGAGCGGTTGACGCGCTATCGGCAGCTCGGGCTCATTGCAGCGCCGAACGGTACTTTCATTTACACGTTCGGAGATGCGCTCGAAGCCTACCTCGGCCCGGAGCGGGCGCGCCGACCGTTCCGCTTCCGCACGCTCCTGGACATGGGCTTCACAGTGCCAGGCAACTCCGACTGCACCGGTCCGGAGCCGCTGGGCCTCTCGCCGCTGTTCAATATCTGGTGCGCGGTGACACGCCGCACCTACCGTGACAGGCTGCTGGTGCCCGAGGAGGCCATCTCGACCCAGCAGGGACTGGAGTTGTTCACGCGGCATGCCGCCTATGGACTTGGGCAGGAGCGGATCAAGGGCACGCTCGAGGCTGGCAAGCTCGCGGACCTGGTGGTGCTGGCTGAGGATCCGCTCGCCGTAGCGGCCGACCACATCAAGGACGTGGCGGTGGACTTCACCTTCGTCGGCGGACGCCTCGTCCACCACCGACCCGATGCACAACCCCTCATGGATAACCCGGTCGCTTAGCCTCTCGTGAAACCGTCCGGCTCCTGCCAGGTCCCGTACGTCCTCCGGAAATACATCAGCGGCTGTGTGCCTGGAGATGGCGGCTGCCCGCCGGTTACCCGCCCGATGAGAATCACATGATCCCCGGCGTCGATCTCTTGCTCGGTCGTGCACTCCGCGTGGGCAAGGCTATCGACGTGCAACCACGGCATGCCATTCCCGGCGGGCCGCCAGGCTACGTCGGCGAACTTGTCGGCCGCCTTGGACGCAAAGAGGTTCGACAGGTCGCCACGGCCGTTGCTCAGGAAGTTCACCACGAACCTTCTGCTGTGCCGCAGTGCGGGCAGAGTGTTGCTGCGCTTGTCGACGCACACGAGCACGAGCGGCGGCTCGGCCGAGACGCTGCTGATGGCGTTCGAGGTCAAGCCGCGGGGCTCACCGTTGTCGTCCAGCGCTGTCACCACAGTGACACCGGTTGGGAACGCGCCCATGATGGCGAAGAAGCTCGCCTTGTCTACCGTCGCCTCCGCCTCCGGCGAGTCCTCTACTAACCGGAGGCGAACGGCCTCCGCCTGGAGTCTCCGCGTGCTCTCGTGTCGGTCGGTCCGCTCCCGTACGGTCATGCTGTACTTGCCTCCGCTTGTCGCTCGAAATCGCGTCGCGGCAGAACGGCGCGACACACATCGCGTAACCATGGGACAATCTCATGGCCCTGCAGTTCACCATTGGATACCCAGCGGTACTCCTGATGCTCCCAGTTCAGCTGGAGAACAGGTGAGCTTGCCTCGAACAAGAATGGGAACACCGTCCATCGCCGTCCTCCACCGGTGAGACGAAGCGGCAGAGCGCGATCCAGTAGTCGCAACTGGTTCGGGCCCAGGCCGGTCTCTTCCTGGATCTCCTCGACTGCGTGGTGCAGCGGATCGATCCCCGCTGGCAAATAACCAGTCACGCAATGCCACTTGCCGCCGTCCGAGCCGACGGCCTCGCTGCGCAGCAGCAAGCACATGCGACCAGCATGCACTACCACGGCTGCGATAACGCTGGCGGGTCCGGGAATCGATGCCACGCGTATGTGGTACCCGCGATGTGTGTCGCTCGGCTTCCGTTGAATGTCGGAAAACCACTTCGCGCGCTCCTACGACCGTGGGAGGCGGCGCAACTTCGCCGCCCACCGGGGCGCGGAGTTGCTGCGAACGCGGTCGGCGCGCGCCGTGACCTCCGCGCGCTGCTGGAAGTCCGCGAGGCTCTCGACCTCGTCCGCGCTACCGACGTTCGTTTGCACCCATGGACGATCCCGACTTGCGCTTTAAGTTCGGCGGCGACCTGTATTAGCGCCCCCTGCTCGAAGTCGGTGGGAAATGTGGACCAGGCGATCAAGGGATGGCATCTCCGGTCGGGATTCCGGCCATGAAGATCCCTGATCACCATCGGCCTCCGGCGCGCAAACCGTGCAAGCAAGGATGGGCTCGGCGCGCTGGACGGTGGACCGCGCACCATGCACTCCGCGCGAATGCGGTGAACATGTCGCGCCGCCGATCCTTGCCTAAAGCCGGCGCCTGGACAGCGCGGGCCGGGCACGCCCGCGGAATTGCGCGACGATTGCCGGCCGGGGGCTCACGGCCAATGAAACGACGCCTGGCGTGGTACGCGGCGGTTGTAGTCGCCGCTGCTTTTGACAACAGACGACGTCGACCCGCAGCCAAGCGCGCAAGTGGTCGCAAGCACACCCACACCTGCCACGCAGCCAGTCGTGGCCGCCACAAAAATTGGTCGCACCGCCGACGCATCGGGCCTATTCGGGCTTGTGATGGCGGCCACCCTCACGATAATCGCGATCGCATGCGCGGTAGCGCTCGGGCCGGCTCTGGTGCACTGCAGCCCTCGTACGACAAAGTGGGTTCTTCAGCCCGGGTCACAACTCGCCATCGGCAGTCAGCTCGTAACCAGCCTGCAGAGCACGATCACGGACATCGGCTCTGGCCGAGTCACGGACAGCGCCCCAGGCATTCTGAGCCGCGACCCTGAACTGCTGATTCTCCAGGAACGGCCGCTGGCCATCGCGGTGTTGCTGCCTGCGATCCCCAAATGGATGCTGGTCGTTCTGGTGGCGTTTCTTGGCGCTGTCGCCGCTGGTCGGCCGGTCCTGAGGCTCCTGGTGCTCGCAATTACAGCCGTTGCACTTCTACTCGCATACGCGCCTGTCCGCGCCACTCAATATCGCGTGACCATCCAGCGGATAGAGATCACGACTGGAGTACTTGCGCAGCACAAGACCACGCACGAGCTGTGCAAGCTCGGCGATGCGGCGATCGATCGACCCTTGCACTATCGATTCTTTGTGGTGAGCGATCTCACGATCCAGCACCGGCGCGGAGGAACAGTGCTGAAATAGGCGAAGGGTCCGCCATTGAGTCGCAACCCCATGGCGAACCGTCGCGAGTGGCGGTGAAGCGACGCCTGCAGGAGCCAGGCGTGCGCCGCCCGTTCCAGTGTCGCCTCGGCGGCGACCGTCGCGCTCGTGCGGTCCGGATCGTTCACGAGCGCACTGTACACAGTCGAGGCGGTCCAGGGAGGGCGATCAATGTCGCGAAGCATACGGGCGGTCCTCCTGAATGTCCGTCCTGATGCAACGCGCATTCCGTAGTTTCGCTTACAGGTAGAGGCTGGCGAGCGGGGTGGTGGGAACTAGAGCCCGCCTGGCAGGAGGGCCGACAGCACGGATGCGGCGGCGTCGACCAGGCGGTCGACGGGCGAGTCGGAGGCCCGGTACACGCGCCCGGGCGCGTGGCTCCAATCGATCCGCCATGCGACGGCACGATACGCCTGCAGCGCCGCATCGGTTGGCTCCACCGGCGGACCGCCGAGGTGGTCGCGGTGGAATGTGGGAGCGACCAGGTGATCACGCGTATTGGACCAGACTTCCCTAACTCGCCCGTCGTCTGAGAGAATCGCGCGCGTCGCGGCGCTCACCTCGAAACCGATTTGAACGGCCGCTGCGTCAGGTTCCGCGCGACGTATCGAAGCAGGATCTCCCGCGATCAATCGGTCTGCGTAACCAACGCTTCCGCCGACCAATCTCAAACACAGGATCACACCCAGCGGGATCAGCGCTCGGAGCGTTCGCTTGCGGGACACGCGCTAACTATGCGGACTGCCGGAGAAGGCCCATAGTGTCAGGTGACACCAAACTGGCGCGACCCGTCATCATCGTTGCGCATCCGTGACGTGGCAAGTCTTGACAGCTAGTCCGCAGGATCGGGCGCCGCGTCCAACAGCCCGCTTGCGAGCGCAAGCACAACCGCATGCGTCCGATCCTTCGCTCCGAGCTTCGTGAGCAAACGCCCCACGACGTTGCGGACGGTTCCCGGCCTGAGCTCGAGCTCGATCCCGATCTCGCGGTTGGTGTGCCCTTGAGCGAGCAGCGGCAGAATCTCCCGCTCGCGTCGCGTAAGCGGGGCAGCACCGCGCATGGCGGCGGTTGCCGGGCTACGCCCCGCCAGCCGTACCTCCTGCTCAGCAACACGCGTCTGTAACGTGGCGCGCTGCAGCGTCGGCGCGACGACCAGCGTGCCAACCAACGCCAGGGTTGCGGCGTCGTCGGCTGTGTATGGCTGAGCGCGAAAGCGGTATACCGCCAGGACCCCCACGGGCTCGTCGGCGATGATCAGCGGCGTCGCGGCGGCCGTGCGGATTCCAGCGTCCACGGCCGAGGGAAGGGCCTGAGGCGCCGATGGGTAGTCGTCGAGCAAAATGGTCTGCCGCTGTTCGAAAGCGGCGCCCGCGGCACCGGCTCCACTAGCAGTCGGCGGGACGGTGCGGCCCTCCGGCTCACAGGCAGTGACCAGAAGCGCGCGCGTCGCCTGGTTCCAGCCAAAGACGACGACCGAGTCCGCACGAAGCAACTCACGAACCCGCTCGCACACCACGCGCAGCAGGTCGCGCGGTTCGGCCACCAGCGCTAGATCAGCCGCAATCTGATGCAGCGCGCGTAAAACCGGGTTCCGTCCGCGGCTCTCCTTCGGACTCTGCACTTGCCTACTGCCCGACAGCCCGGGCGAGTTCGTGCCGCACCGGCGTACCGCTGACGCTGCTGGCCCAGAACAGGAGCTCGGCCTGTCGGGCGAAATCCTGAATGTTTTGCGCGCGGATCGACGCGAGGCGGCGGTGCTGCTGAAGTGTGCAGCCGACATCGCCGAGGACTGCATCGGGGTCAGCCAGAAGTGCTTCGGCGGCCGCCGGCTCTGCCAGCGCGCGCCACACCTCTCGACTGAGGCGACGCCGCAGCGCCGCCTCGCCGGCGGCGCTGCACGCCGATAGCGCGTCAGTCTCGAGCGTGCCTACATCGCCCAAGGCTCGCTTGCGCCGAGGGCCGACAGCAGCGTGAACGCAAAAACGGCAAGACCAACCAGACGCAGTGCGACGCGAGACCGCGAAATCCGCATGGGGGACTCCCGATGTGTGAGGTCCCCGCATGTTCGTGAGTCCCGCGGCGCGGGACGTCACTTTGCGTCAATCGAGGCTGACGGGTTTACATGGCGCGTGGCATGCCGGTTCGTGCTCGGATGCCGAGGCGGCTGGCCAGGCTGGGGTAGCGGCGCAGCAGCGCCTCTCGCGCCGTGCCGTCGCGCCTGGTCTCGGCATTGCGGACCAGGCGCTCGAACGCAGCTTCGTTGTCGGGCTCGAGCGCCAGCGCGTGCTCAGCCACGGCATCGGAGCGAGCAAGATCAGTCGAGGCCAGCAGCTCTGACAGCCGCAAGGCCGCTTCTGTAGCGCGCCTGGCGTAGCCTTCCCTGAACGGCGCGATCCAAGCCCAGCCCGCATCGGCCAGCAGCGGCGCGCGGTACAACTCCAGGGCGTCCTCGAGAGCGCGGACCGCCGGCGCACCGACGGTGCCGCGGGAACCCTTGGTCGCCGCATCGAACGCTCGGGTATCTACCCACAGATCGAGCTGCGGCGCGAGACCGTATGACAGGGTTGCGTATCGAACGGCGGATTTGCTCCTCAACAACTGGCGGAGCAGGTACACGGCCATCCGGACGTTGTGCTGCGCACGTCGGGGGTCCATCTCCGGATACAGGATCTCGGCAATCTCACCCGACGGCAGTCCTGCCGGGTGCAGCGCAAGCAACGCGAGCAGCTCGCGAGCGCGGTCCCGTTTACCGCCCGGGTCGACGACCAGACCTTCGAGGTGCACAAGCAGGCTCCCAAACATACGCACCTCAACACGTGGGGCGTCCGCCAGAGCGCCCGACGCGCGAGTGATAGCGACTGCGCCAGACCACGCGCGACGTCGCGCCGCCAGGCGCTCGATCTCGCCGATGGCTGCCGGCTCGATGCCAATCTGACGTCCGTACTGAAGCAGCCGGCAGTCTTCGGCCGCCGGCCCGGCGAGCACAGGTCCGCCGCCCACCTCCGCGGCCAACTGGAGTGCCTGACGCAGGACTGACTCGGCCAGGTGGAACTGACCGGTATCAAGGTGCGCCTTCCCGAGCCAGTACATTGCCACCAGACGCTCGTCGGGTCCCCATGCCTCGCCGCCATCCCGCAGCGCGTCGTGAAGAGCCTCAATCGCCGCGTAGCCGGACTGCTCGGCGAGGAGCAAACGTCCCAGCGCCCGGGCAACGATCGCCCGCTCCACGCGTGACTCCAGGCGCTGTGCTTCGGCGTGCGCCCTCGCGAGCAGCTCACGCGCGGTGGCAATGTCGTCGCCGAGGATGGCCACCTCCGCGCGTTGGGTGAGTGCGCGAACCAGCAGCTCGCGTTCCGCGATCTCCTGCGCAACGCGTATGGTCGTGTCCAACGTCCCCGCTGCGTCCCCGAGCCGACCGTAGCCACGCTGCAGAGCTCCCAGCGTCGCCAGGCCGTGCGCTTCCGTGCGAAGGGCGCCGGCGAGCCGAGCAGATTCGATGGCCCGTGAGACCATGGCGAATGCCGCGTCGAGGTCTCCGGTTCGCAACTGCAGGTTTCCGAGGACCAGCTGCGTCGTCGCCAACATGCCGCGATCCCTCAGCTGGCGCCAGTGGCTGCTCGATGAAGCGGGCGATGTTCGCGCGGCCGCGTAGTCTCCGGTTCGCAAACATAACGTCCCAAGGTTGAACTGGATAACCGCCAGCCCGCGAGACGTGCCCTCTGGCAGTAGAACCCGTTCAGCGGACTCCAGTGCAGCGCGGGCGGCGTCAACCTGGCCCGACACCGCCGCGCATACCCCGCGTAGACCGAGCACGCGGCCTTCCAGGAGCCGACGCTCGCGTCCCGGCAGACTGGCCGTGAGAAGCAGGTGATCGGCCGCGGTGAGCCAGTCCTGCGCCGCCTCCACGTCGCCGGTGTATCGCGCGATGTTGGCCAGCTCGACGAGCGCGCGTAACTGCGTACCGACGATGCCTGTCCGTCCGCCATGCTCGAGCACTGCCTCGGCGACCTGGCGGGCCTGAGCCGGGCGGCCACTCTGAACCAACGCATGCGCTTCGGCGAGCGCCAGATCGGGGTGTTCCTGCCGCAACCGCTCGGGCAAGAGCGCGAGCGTACCCAGGGCAGGCGTCCAGCGTCCGGCGCGGATGGCGTCATCAACCGTCCGCGTGACCAGGGCCACCGCGGCCTCAATATCCCCGAGCTCGTGGTAGGCGTTCACGGCGGCGGCGGTATCCCCGGCTTGTTCGGCGAGCGACCGCACGGCCGCCCACAGCCGCCGGGCGCGGTTGGGACTGGCGCGCCGCAGGCGCCGCGTGAGAGCTTCGCGCACGAGCGTGTGCAGCCGGTAGCTGCCGCTGGCGTCCGCGACCAGGAACGGACAGCGGTCGGCCAGGACCGCCAGGCGCGCCGGCCACGGCCCATCGCCAAGGAGCCGTGTAGCGCGCTCCGGGGTGATCGTGTCGAGCACAGCCAGCGCCTCCAGCCAGCGCCGTGCGCGCAACGACAACGGCGCCAGTACCTCTCGCTGCACATACGTGTCCACAAGCGAGCCGTCCGCGGCCCCGAGCTGACGCGGCGCCCCTCCGAGCAAGATGCCCGCCACCCAGCCCTCGGCGCGGGTGTCACGCGAAGCATCGCCGCCCAGACGCTGACGCAGAATCGCTGTCTCCTCGGATGTGAATCGCAGGTCTTCGGCACCGAGTACCAGCACCTGCTCGTCCACCACCAGGCCCTGGATCGACAGGGGCGGTGGTTCGCGGGAGGCGATCAGAACCTGGGCGCCTTCCGGCAGGCCGCGAATGAGCAGATCGATCGCCTGCCGGACCTCCTCGGCGTCCTGGACCACGTGATAATCGTCCAGGACGAGCACGAACCGTGTCCGCAGACACGCGAGGTCGCGCAACAGCCGAAGCGCCAGGCCGGCGCCATCAGCACCGTCTGCGAGGGCCTGGCTGAGAGCCGGCAGAGCGTCTTGGCCGAGGACGGCTTCGAATGTTCGCCGTAGCCGGCCGAACAGATACTGCGAATCCTCATCGCCCGTCCGCAGGGCGAGCCAGATGACAGCGGCGCCGCTCTCGCGGGCATACTCGGCAGCGAGCGTCGTCTTGCCGAAGCCGGCTGGCGCCAGAAGCAGGATCAACCGGCGGCCGCGATGGCGCTGCAAAACGCACAGCAACCGCGCGCGGCGCATCTCGTGCCGGGCGGGTGCTGGGGCGCCAGCTGCGGGCAGGGCGTCCAGGTGCACCTGCGCCCATTATGCGAGAATGCGCGGCGCGTGTTTATAGCGACCGCGGCGGCAGCCTGCGCTGGGGTGCTCGTCGGCCTGCTGCGAGGCGGTCGCATCGAGCGCCTGGCGCAGCTCCAGATACGGCTGGGTCTTGTCGCAGGTCTGGCGTGGCTGGTCCAGGTCATTCTGTTTGTGTCGCCGCTGGCGAGCGCCATCGACAGCTGGGCCGCGCCCGT
>Ga0066710_100004985_pt1 | contig 11943 bp, 10 predicted proteins | sample GraSoiAngelo_159_FD_79666 | JGI IMG/M metagenome (GOLD analysis project Ga0066710, IMG submission 79666) | Grasslands soil microbial communities from the Angelo Coastal Reserve, California, USA - 14_1009_16_40cm | ecosystem: Environmental > Terrestrial > Soil > Grasslands | place: USA... | reverse complement strand
TTCTCTACATCGGGCAAACGGAAGTCGTGGGCGCCTGTATTCTTGCCCGCTTTCGTGTTCGCGCTCCCATCGGCCGCATGGCACCCCATACACTTGGCCTTGTAGAGTTTCTCTGCACTGCTCTGTGCGCGAGTTGCGAAAGCGAAACCGGCGACAAGCGGCAGGTACAGAACTGCCTTTCCAACAATGTTTCCAATCGCCTTCTTCACAAGGATTCTCCAATCATCATGGTCGTTGACCGCCCACCGGGAGTTGTAGCGCGTTTCAGCGTAATCCCATCTCCACTAGAGAGTGAAGCTAACAAGACCTCACGCTGACAGATGCAAACCAATTCCTTTCGAATCTCTCCCTTATGAGGCTTCATCATTCCTCGAGCTCATTCCAATCAGGAGCGATCCATGATATTTCAAAATGTATAGCGAACTGCGAACGTGGCGCTGCTGCCGTTGAAGTCTTCTGACCCGATTGGCTGAAGCCCCGGCATATCCGTAGGTGTCTTGAGATTGTATCCGTAATAGTTCCAGGTGGTCTTGTAGCTCAGACCCTTGAACAGATCGATCTTGAGCCCAACGAAAGGTTTCTGATAATTGAACGCCAGGGTGCCGCCCAGTATTCGCGGATTCAGAAACAGTGTGTCGCCTCCGGTAAAGGTTCCGGAATAACCTAGGCTGACGGTGACTCGATTAACAGGCTTCCACATGACGTCAGCATAGGCGAAATGCTGCTTGTTGCTGTAAAACGACATAGCGCCCAAGGTTATCGCCTTGGTTCCGCTAAAAAAGGGGCAAGAAGCATACGGCGCGATGCCAAATCCGGTATCCCTGATGCAAATATAGGACTGCATGTAGAGGTCTGCGTAGTTGTATCCGAGAGAGAAGGCGAAATTGGAATTCGGCACCAGCGTAGTCCCGATACTGTAAGTCCGCCCATGCTCGAGAGCATTGATGTTACTGACGTTGTCGCGATTTTCACGAATGTCGATTGCTCCGTCGATGGTCGCCCAAAGCTTCGGTTTATAGGTGGCGTGGATCTTATAGCTTTGGAATTGCCGCGGGAAAATTTGCGTGTAGGCCCGGTTGTTATATCCAAATTGGAAATCAGTACTGATTCGCAGTGAATCTATCGGGCGTAGCGTAAGCCCCGCGAGACCCACGTGTTCGGCGATGGGCAGGTCAACGCGAGCCGGGCTGGTGGGGGCAGGGTTAACATAAGAAATCGTGCTGTCCGCATTCAAAGTGCAGCCAGCGGGAAGGGTGCTCGATCCGGATGGAATTGCGCATAATCCGCGCGCTGCCAGGAAATGGTTCGCCGCCGTGCCCGCCGCTCCACCCGGGTAATAAGTTGCGCTCGCGTACGGGGGGATATGGCTGGTGGCTTCGTAATAATCCACCGTCCCTCCAAAATATCCAGTATCGGTTATCACGCGGTCTTCATACATGTATCCGATTCGCCCGCTGATTCGCTTGGTGATATCGGCCTGGAGCTGAACCGTGTTCGATAGCATCTTTTGGCCGAGATAGGTCGATATCAATGTGCGCGTGAAGTCAGGGAGAGCTGCGGCGGTATGCTGTGGGCAGGTCGCTGCATTGTAATTTGGCCCCGGGCAGATGCTTGCAAATGACGGCGCGCCGGGAACGAGGGCCGAAAATTGCGCCTGCGGCAGTTGAATGCCAATCTGGCCTGGCACTTGTGGTTGGGTGGCGAAGAGAGTTGCGCTCCGCAGATCAGACAATCCAGGATTACGCCAGTTGTCATAACGGACCAGATTAATAATCCGAGCTTTGCTGCTCAGTGCATAAACTCCAGACCAATTCGCGCGCACCGCAACCATCTTGGATTCCGCCGGACCAGAATTGAGAATGCCGCGAGTTTTTACGGCTGCGCTGGCCGTCCATTCGTTGATGTTTTCATTGAATGTATTGATGACATTGTCCGCGGTGCTGTAGCTTGCCGAGCCGGACATCTCCAGATTCTTGATGGACTTGGATTGGAAGCTAAGCCGCTCCGTGGGCATGAAATTTCGCGGATTGTTATGCCGGGAATAGCCAAGGAAGGCCCGGCAATCCGGATTGGCGAAACCGCTGGGAAGGAACACTGGCGTGCACGGGCGGGTTCCTCCTTGCGGCGGGTAAAACCACTCTATTCCATAGTCAACTGGTCCCGGCACCGTACCTGGGGCCATCGGCAATACGTTGTGGAATGCGAGTGCATCGGAGGTGTCATCCTTGTCATACTCAAGAATCTGGTCGTAGGAAATCGTCGTCTTTGGGAGAAACCGGAAGTCCATCCCCAACCGGTATCCATTCATCGTTATCCCGTAGTTTTCAGCGAGCAGATAACGGGCGGCAGGGCCATTGAATGTGCTGAATGCAGGCCCTACGTCCACATTGTGCGAATAACCAAGCCGGAATCGCAAGCGTGATTGAGGGAGGAGTGTCAAATTGTAATCCTGCATGCGCTTAATGCGGGTGAGCGCATGTGGGGAAGAGGTGACGGCGAACGAAGGATTCGTTGCAGGATTTGTTGGAGATATGACCGTGGGGTTGAATGGATTCAAGAAAAGACCGTAATTCCAGAAATTCTGGTCGCGGCGGAACATTACCTGGAGGTCGTACCACTTGTTCTTATCGATCCGCAGGCGCGAGACGTTGTTCGGATCGCCGCCATAACCGAAGTTGCTGAAGTAAAGGCCATCGAAGAGAGTTCCATTGTGGTTGAGCGACCTCGTACTTAGCGTGTAATCGAACAAGCGCAGCCCAGAATTGAGATTTACGAAGGTTCCATAACTACCCTGGTTCCCGTCAATCCACGTTGCCCGATAGCCTGTCTCTGCGCTTTGCTGCGTATTATAATTGCCGGAATCGACGCCCTTGGTTTCCTCTTCGGGATTATCCTGCGCCCGGGAAAGAGGCGAGAAAAGAAACAAAGAGGCCGCCAGCAGCAAACCGAACGGTCTGATTCCCACACGACTATTCATGGCTGTTCTCCCTACCGTATGTGAATTGCACTTTCCGCCAGGCTTTGGTGTTACTCACGATTTCTTCTCCACTACAAAATGCGTCGCCATCAAGCTCATCTATCCAGCAAACCATTGAAGTTCGATCCGTGGATTTTCACGTGGCAATTCACGCACGCTTGTTCATAGTGAGATTGGTTCGCATCCATCACCGTCGCGTGAATGCCAGGCGAATTGGTATGGCATTGCAGACACAGGAGGTTGACGTTGCTGTACTTCAGCATGTGCGCATTTGCCCCCCCGTGAGCGACGTGGCATGAGCCGCATCCCTCTAACCTCACGGCCGCGTGCTCAAACACGAAGGGTCCCTGCTTGTCCGCGTGGCACTTGAAGCAAACCATGTCTCCAGAGTCGGAGGTTCGCACTTGCCGGACCAGATGGTCCCCTTCCAGGACACCGCCCGTTCCATGTTGGTTGTGGCAATCGGTGCACTGGATTAACCCCTCGTTTACGCGGTGGCGAAACGGCATATTGAACTGAGCCCTCTGTTGCAAGTGGCAGGAATAGCAAAGCCCGGGCTCCGCCTTAACCAGCATGTGTTCCTTTGTCCGCGCATGGTGCATCGAGTGGCAGGAGGTACAGCTAACGTCGTTTTGCCGGTGGAATGAATTCGAAGCACTCATGTGCTCCGAGCCTGAGGCGTGGCAGGATAGGCAACGGTCCGTAGTGGCTTCTGGCGTTGCCGTCTTATAATCGAACACTGGCTTACTTGGATCGTCTGCGTGATCCCCGCCTGGACCGTGGCATGCCTCGCAACCCTGCTTCGAATGCCCGCCGCGCGTGTCATTCATCGTCTTCCAGTGCGGCGATTTCTCGAAGCTGGTGGTAATATCCTCGTGACAAGTTTTGCAGGTTTCTGCCTCCGTCGATGCGGAGCCATCGGCGGGCGCGTCGACCCGCTTTCCCTGGCTTGAAGCGACGGCAGAACGAGGGGTCTCTTGAGGCTGTTGCCCGCCAAGTACCACCTGGGGAGCGACTATCAGTCCTGAGAAGAACAAGATGCCGCCAACGAACAGCCTGAGAGTTCTGTTTGATAGTTTCATATTTCCTTCTAGATGAATCTGTACAAACTATCGCCAAACTACGACGAGACGACTCACCAAGCTGTTTGCTTGCCTCAATTTTGAGGCTGACTCCTGCTAAATAGTGACGCTCGGGGCTCTCATGGCTCCGGGTCGGCCTGATTGTCACGCCTTCCCCGAGTCGGAATCCCGAATCGGACACAGTCCCTCATGACTCCGCTTCGTTGGCCCTCAATCTTGCAGCGAGTATTCGGTATATGCCCATCCGCATCTTTGAGAAGAAGCAAGTTGAGTGTAAGGAATTTGTAAAACCCTTCGCTCGCTGCCATTTCCTTGGCGGTAAGGTGGCTTTGGTGTGGCCTCGGCGGAAGGTGAGCTGGCGACGAAAATAGAGGTGTGCAGACCAGCTCCTCCCCAAGCATCTGAGAAGCGCGATAAAGAAAATCGACGAGGTTACCTTTCGCGGCCGTGCATGGGCTGCCGTGCATCACCGACTTCGACATAGGCCGGGTGCGGCGATTCAGCGCCTCCTGGAAGAACAAGAATATTTCCGCGCACAAAAAAACTCGAAGCGTTCCGCCCTTTCTTTCGATTCGTGCATGCATCTTGGCTGGGGTACCAGAAAGGCACGCTCATCGCTTGCGCGACTCGTTCTCAATGGAACTCCTGCTTGCGGGTGTGCCGATTGAGCGCGTTTCAATTCTCTTGGGACATCAAAGTGTGCGCATTACCGAGAAGCATTACGCACCGTGGGTTTGGGCACGGCAGGAGCAATTGGAGGCCGATGTTCGGTGCACTTGGAAGGCCCACGAACCGCAACAAGGAGTACAGGGCGGGTATACGGAGAATGACGCGCGTATAATCATTTTCAAATCGAGGCGAAAGAAAGAATGGTGGAGGCGGGGGAAGTCAGAAATATTCATGCGTATCGAAAATACGTAAGTTAAGTTATTGATTTTTCGAGACGCCAAAAACACAAGATTGCGCCTAACCGGAACGTATCTGGAACGCCGATTTTCAGCCGGTTGACCAATCGGCGGAGGATGATCTCACTTGATTGCATAACATGTCGGCTCCCTCGACTACGTCCCCTTCTTTACGTCGCGCGTCACAGCAGCGAGGCAGTTAATTTCCACGAATGACTCGCCAGGCAATCCAGCAACCGCTACGGGTGTGCGAGCAGGACCGCCGTCAGGAAAGTACGTCTGAACACCGAATTCATTCCGTCGTAATAGTCCAACTTTGCCAGAAACACGGTGAGTTGAAGAATGCTATCCATGGTGCCGCCGCCCGCCTCAACGGTGGCCTTTATGTCGTCCATCACCATTTGCACGTTCATTTCGATAGTCGGAGTCTTGCTGGCATCCGATTTGTTGCCGCGCGAATGAGCGCCTTGCCCGGCGATGTAGATCAAACCATTGTGAATAATCAGAGGAGTGATGAAACCTTTGCCGGCAGGTTTGCCGTCGCCGTCGAGTTTCTGGACGGCGCCAGTACCCTGCGCGGCTGATGCCGGCGTTTCACCCCTTATTCCCGCGAAGCCGAGGCCAGGCAAAAGCGCGGCAAGACGAGCGGCAAAACCTCGTCTCGTACTGCGATCGGTAAACATTTCTGATTCCTCCCTCGAGTGATCATGATCTGAAATCGTTCGTTCTTCAGGGCAACCCAAAACTAAAAATGTCGCTTCCCGCGGCGATGGCCACGTATTGTTTGGCCTTCACCGCGTAGCTCATTGGTGAGGCATGGATATTCTGACCCGTATTGAAGTGCCACAGGGGCTTACCCGTTTGCGCGTCAACGGCTTCAAAGGACTGGGCATCATCGCCGAAAAAGAGCAGCCCGCTGGCAGTGGTCATAACTCCACCGGAAGAATGCCCCGGGCCTGCTTGGGGATAGCGCCAGGCAGGTTTGTCGGACTCAAGACTGAAAGCGAGCAAACTTTTCTGGGCAAGATCCCCGGGACTGCGGCGGGCGCCCGTGGAATAGTATGTCTTTCCCTCGGAAAATTCCTGTGGCTTTAACAAAAACACATCGCAGTTTTCGCTCGCCAGGAAATAGAAAAGGTTCGTCGAGGGATTGTAAGCAGGCGAGTACCAGTTTGTGGCCCCGATGAATCCGGGACAGGTGCGTGTGCCCTCAGCCGTGGGTTGCACGCCGGTTCGAATCGGACGGCCCTGCGGATCAATGCCCTTCGCCCAATTGAGCTTTTCCACGAAGGGAAAAGCGGAGAGGAATTTTCCATTAGTGCGGTCCAAAACGTAGAAAAACCCGTTTCGATTGGCTTGGACAAGCAGCTTTCGCGGCTGCCCCCGATAGTTCGCGTCGACCAGGACGGGGGTCTCCGTCGCGTCGTAGTCATACAGGTCGTGCGGCGTAAATTGAAAATACCATTTAAGCTTTCCGGTATCCGGGTCCAAGGCCAGCACGCTGGCGGTGTAAAGATCGTCTCCGGGGCGCGGACCGCCATCAAAATCAGGAGCGGGATTGCTGGTGCACCAATAAATTGTATTAAGTCCGGGATCGTATGTGCCCGGCATCCACGTGGTGCCACCACCGCGCTTATAGAGTTCGCCGGGCCAGCTCTCGGAGCCAAACTCGCCGGGCCCGGGAATTGTCCAAAAGCGCCAGACTTCTTTTCCCGTCTCCGCATCGAAGGCGGCGATGAATCCGCGGACGCCGTCGTCCCCGCCGGAAGTTCCCACCAGCACTTTGTCCTTCACGACCAGCGGCGCGCTCGTTGCTCCGTAATTCTTGTTTCCTTCAGCGTAAGGAACGTCCCACAATAGATGGCCCGAGCGTGCGTCCAAACAGAGCAGATGGGCGTTGTCCGTTTCCATATAGAGGCGCGAGCCGAGAATTGCAACGCCGCGGTTGTGATGTTGCGAGGCGTCGTCGATCAGTCCTTCGGTGATCGGACGCGAGTAATGCCAGATGAGGCGGCCGGTTTGCGCATCTAGAGCAAATGCATCGTTTGCGGAAGTGACAAACATGAGGCCGTCGAAAACCACCGGCGTGACTTCCATGCTGTTTGAATTGGACACGTGGAAAACCCACTGCGCGCGGAGTTGCCCGACATTCCTTGGAGTAATCTGTTCAAGGCCGCTGAAGCGGCGGCCGGTGTAATCGCCATTGTAGGAGAGCCAATTCGCGCCCACTGGCTGCGCCGCGAGAGCTTCCGAAGTCACAAGGATCGAAGTGGAAACGGAATTTCCCGGGTCTTGCGTTTGTGCCCGCGTTTGGAACGGAAGGAAACTTGTCCAGAGCACTGCAGCGGCGACCAAGAATCTGCGCGCCAGAGCGGGAAAACCCGCTTTCTCCGCCGACTCCATGGGTGTATCTGCCATTTGTTTAGAGTTTCTATACTACGGCGTGCTTCCAAGTTCCAGTCCCGATTTTAAGGTTTAAATCGAATCAATATCTCTTGCGTAGTCCCTGCCCAAACTTCTTTACTGCTTCCTGGATGGACTTGAGCTTTTCGATCCACGCGTACATCGAGTGCTCTTTGAAATCCATCTCTTGCGCCAGCGCAAGCACTTGCGGCGCACTCGCGCGAGGGACCACTACCACGCCATCGGCATCCGCGACGATGATGTCAGCGGGACTTACCTTGACCCCCTCGCACACGACCGGAATGTTTGATCCGGAAAAGCGATAGTGGCTTATCGAAGTGGAGGGTACGATGCCCAAGGAGTACACCGGGAATCCAATTTTTGCAAATACGCGGTATCTCGTACTCCTCCATCAATCACCGCGCCAGAAAATTGCGTGAGTACATCGCCGTGCCCATCAAGCCTCCCATGCCGGCGATGTCGGCGCCGTCCTCGACAACCATGACGTACACGGAATTTGGAGCGCCCTGATCGATTGCCGCAAGCATTCCAGTGAGCGCGCCCGGATCATTGTTGTTTTCTTTTTTCAATAGCACCGTAAGCGCAAATCCAGCAAACTTTGTCGGGAAAATGGGCCGCATCCGATGGGTCATGTACATCTTGCGTCCGCTGATTTGTTCGAGCGCATCGGATACGGAAGCCGCTTCGACATGTCGGAATCCGTCGAGTAGTGAAGCGTCGTCGCCCGGCTTCGCAGTTTCCTGGCTGGAGTTCGCGGAAGGTGGCCAGGCCCATCCTGCAATTCCCGCCAGGACAAGACTTACAGCTAGAACTCCTCCGCAGACAATGGCACGACGGAAAAAGCCGACGAATCTGTTCATGCAATCCTCCTCAACGTCAGTGTGAAGCACCGCCTCAACGAAATAGCGTGCCGTTTCATTGGGAGCGGGATTTTTTGCAAAGCAAATGATACTTTTAACTACTCAAACTTGATAGGGAGTAGTTTCTGCCGCCACCAGCCAAATGACTGACGTCCGTTCGCGAATCACGACTTGGAGCAAGGCAGGTTTTATTCTGCTTTCCTCATGCCATTTTCTATGCGCGGCCGCTGCTTCACTATTCTTTGCTGCTTGCGTGTTGGTCTTACAGGCCGGCGGGCAGAATACGAAATCCGCAGCCAAGAAGAATCAGGCAGGAGATTGGGTTGTTGAAGATGGCCGGAAGACGTTTGAATCCGTTTGTGTCACATGCCACGGCTTGGATGGGCGCGGCGGCGAACGCGGGCCCGACATCTCTACACGCGCGGAAGTCCAACAGTTATCCGACGAGGAGACTCTGCACGTCCTGCAGACAGGAAAACCGGCGACGGGGATGCCGGCGTTCGGTACGCTGGGCCCACCGAAGATCAACGCGGTGATAGCCTACTTGCGAGTTCTACAGGGAGGTCGCAAACCTGGTCCTATTCCGGGAAACGCGCAACGCGGCAAATTGCTTTTCTTTGGAAAGGCGCGTTGCTCAAACTGTCACATGATCGGCGGCTCGGGCGGATTTATCGGAGCCGATCTGTCTTCTTACGGTTCGAACAGGTCGGCTAAGGAAATCCGAACCGCAATCACCGATCCCAACAAAGATCTGGAACCGCGGGAAAGAACCGTGCTCGTGACCCCGCGCGATGGCCGCCAATTGACGGGTATCGCGCGCAACGAAGATAATTTTTCACTGCAATTGCAGTCGCTGGATGGAACCTTTCATCTGTTCTCTAAAGGGGACCTCGAGCATTTCGAATATCTGCCAGAATCGCTTATGCCATCGGACTACGGCTCCCTGCTGAGCGCCACGGAACTGGATGACTTAGTGAGCTATCTCGTGCACGCCGCTCGGGCGGCAAAGAAAGTGCAAGCATCCGGAACAAAATCGGAGCTTGAGAAAGAGGAAGACTGAGTGCTCGCTGAGCAATTGGCGTTTTTCTTCTCGCATCTGTGTGAAATATAGAACGTAAGGATATCTTCTCGGCATGGGATCTCAAAAATGAAAAGAGTGGCGCTTCCGCTTGCCCTTCTGCTGATAGGGATAGAGCCGTCGCACCGGAGCGGCGTTTCGAGTTGCTTGCTGAATCGCCGGAATTTTGGACGCTTTTGGACCGCGACGCAAAGCTCACGACCGTCGCCACGGGGTTTGGATTTACCGAAGGGCCGGTTTGGGATCCCGTGGGATTTCTTTACCTCAGTGATGAAGAAATCAACAAAATATTCCGAGTTTTTGTGGCCGATGGGCGCAAGGAGGAAGTCATCTCTCTTGGCGATCCCGATGGAAATACGTACGACCACGAGCGACATCTTCTGGACTGTGCCAGCGTTTTGCGCGCCATCATCCAGGTCGAGCCGGATGGCAAAGACAAGATTTTGGCTGACCGCTATCAAGGGAAACGCTTCAATAGTCCTAACGATGTGATCATTGGCCCAGATGGCATGATTTATTTCACTGATCCGACTCTAGACTTGGTGAAGGGAGAGAGACGGGAGATTCCTTTCCAAGGCGTGTATCGCTTAGATTCGAATCGCAAAGTGCGATTGCTCACAAAAGATTTGACCCAACCCAACGGGCTGGCCTTCTCCCCCGATGGAAAGAGTTTTTACGTCGATGACAGCAAGCAAAGAAACATTCGCGTTTATGAGGTCGGACCAGACGGCTCGCTGACAAATGGCCGCATCTTTGGAGAAGAACCCGGTGGCAAAGGCGACGGCGTGCCGGATGGAATGAAAGTAGACAGAAATGGAAATCTTTACATGACGGGACCGAGAGGCATCTGGGTGTGGGATCCGCAAGGCCATCATCTCGGCACGATCGCCATGCCGGAGCAGCCAGCCAATCTCGCTTGGGGAGACGCCGACTACGGCACGCTATACATCACTGCGACCACCTCTGTGTACCGGCTAAAAACCAAAGCCCAAGGTTTCGTCCCGTATCTTTAGAATCCACGCTGAAATTGCCGGTTGGGGGTCAGCCTTCTCATCGAATCAGCGATTGGGCCGACTGCGCACTGCAATGAGGGACACCTGCTCCAGGTCCGGATAATGGCCTTCTTCATCGGGTTTTCGTTCGGCGGGCTGAATCTGTTGAACCGTCGTCTGTGCCGGCAGGGCTCCGTTGAAATATTTTCTGTACACTTTCTCAAACACCACCGATTCCGATAAATCGTCCAGGTAAACCGTCGTCGAGACAACTTGATCGAACCTCATGTCCGCCTCCTCCAAATTGTCGAGGAGGTTTCGCATCGTCTGACGAACTTGATCCGCAGTGGTCGCAGCGTACACGCCGCCATTGGGACCGGGAATGAATCCGCTCTTAGCTGAACAATACAGCGTATCACCAGCGAAAACACACGGACTCGCGGTTGGACTTGGCGGCATATTCTTCGGGCGTATTGCTCGCCGCTGGCTTAGGTCGCGCACGGCCACGCCCGTGTATGCAATATGCGCGCCTTCGGGCAGAGCCGACACTTCAATCGTGGCGCGCCCCGGCGTGTTACCAAATTCGAAGCGCTTGGCGTAAAGCTGATTCATGGTGCGCATCGGGATTTCGCGCGTGAGGTAAGGATTCACGAAGACCATGTTGCTCAGTTTGAGTCCCGCGGCCTCCAAAACGGCCTTTACGGCGTCGAGCGCGAGATCGACTTGATCGGCGGGATCCTGCGGAACTTTTCCAGTTGCGCGGTCGCTGCCCGGCATGGTGGAAACAAATAATCTGTCATGCGTCAGCATTCCGGGAGAGTAGGCTTTGTTCGGCTTAAAGCTGGGCGGAAACACCGGCTGCTTTCCTTTAAGATCACGGACAGCGACAGCGTTGATTTGGATAGGGTCGTCCTGCGGCAGCCGGGCAATGCCGAGCACCGCGCGCGCAGGAGGTTCCTGTGGAAAATAAGCGGCAAAGGCTTTGTTCAACTCGACGTACTGATTCACGTCTTTGAGATAAACCTGCACGTAGACGACATGGTCCATGGTGAGGCCCGCGGCTACGACGACGCCTTTTACGTTGTCGAGGGATTGGCGGACTTGATCGGCAATGTTTTCTGGAACGCTGCCATCAGCGCGAAAAGGCCCCTGGCCAGAGATGTAGACATAGTCGCGCGCGTCGATTCCGGGGGAGCCGAGTGCTGCCGCGAGAGTTTGGTGTGGCGCAATCGCTTGAATCTGCGCTCGCCCGCTCGACGCAAACGACAGCAGCGAAGCGGCGGACAGAAATAGAAGCTTCATGCCGCGTTTCCTTTGCGCGCCGAAGCTAGAATTGCCCGCAGCCGTTGTCCCACAATCATTTCTTCTCCGGGCTGGATGGTCATGGAAACCAGCTCGAGGTGATTCTGCTCTTTGAGTTCCTTCGGATTCGGCTTCGGTTTATCGGCACCTTCCTGCACTGCGGAAACCATGCTGGGATTATCAATGCTGAGTACTTCGATCACAGGATCGCCGTCGTGCAATTTCCGCACGCATTCGCTCACATTGAAGCCCCAGGCCTGTTGGTCCCACGAAATGCGCAGGGTTGGATAGCGATTACCGTCGTCGGGAATATAGATCTGAGT
>Ga0066710_100004984_pt1 | contig 11944 bp, 9 predicted proteins | sample GraSoiAngelo_159_FD_79666 | JGI IMG/M metagenome (GOLD analysis project Ga0066710, IMG submission 79666) | Grasslands soil microbial communities from the Angelo Coastal Reserve, California, USA - 14_1009_16_40cm | ecosystem: Environmental > Terrestrial > Soil > Grasslands | place: USA... | reverse complement strand
TCTTGCCAGCAACCGAGGCAGAATAGTGGAAGCTGCTTATAGCTGACTCTGCAACAGCGGGTTGCGTAGGGAATGCACCTGGGGTGTGAATCCACAACCCCCCAGGGACCCCGGACCATTCGTCAATGGCGTTGTTTGTCTGGTTGTACCAGAACACGTAGAAACGAGGATTGGCGGGATCAGCCTGGTTGACAGCGGCGGTGAATGGTAGAGAATACCGGTTGAGACTGCTCGCCGATCTTGCCTCCCCGGGACCAATAGTATCAGGTCCCCACCCTCCCTGCGAACCTCTGGAACCGGCTAAGAGTGTCGCAGTGTTCGTGTCGTACCATATGGCATAGAGCTTGATTCCCGAAGCAAAGACGAATGAATTCACATCAGTCGAGGTGGTCGCCGTCGAGATCTGCTCTTCTTGCCCCCAGACCGTTCCGTCGTACAGTCTGCCGAGCAAATTGTGTTTGTTGACCCAATACGCCGCATATACTTGGCCATTGGGCATTGTTGCAATGTCAACATGCCAATTATCTGTGTCCGTAAATTGCGATGTTGAGAGGACAAAATCTCCCGTCCATGCTGGCGAGACGTTGATCTGCATTTGCCGCATTATTGACAGTTGAGGACTTCCACTGTCAGTCGCGGTGAAGTTGATCGTGAAAGTCTGGCCTCCTTGGTAGGTCGTGGGCGTCCAGCTGAACTGCCCAGTTGTGAGGTTGAAGACAGCTCCCTGGGGAAGCGTGCTTGTAGAGTTGCTGACTATGTCTCCGTCAGTATCAGAGGCATTGACTGTGAAGATTACCTTACTTCCAGTTTTGATACTTTGCGAAGGAGGAACCTGTAATGTGAGCTGATTGTTCTGGGTCGTCAGTCCAGGTCCTATCAGGATCGTCTGGCTTGATATGGCTGTTTGTTGAGGATTGCTACTATCAGCAGTTGTGAGAGTGACGGTATATGCTCCCGGGGTGATGAACTGGTGGGGGACAGTTCGCCCCGTTGCCGTTGGAGAATCATCTCCAAAGTTCCAACTGAATGAATAGTTTGGAGTTCCTCCGCTTGCGGCTGCGGTGAAGTTTACTACATCAAGAAAAGTCGCATTTGTTGGGCTGAAAATGAAGCTCGCGCTGAGAGGCTGTGCTGGCAGTGGTGTGTTATTGGCATGAATGATATGCGGTGTTTCTATACCGCTCCCGCCACAGGCTTTCTGATCATCTTCTTGATATCCGATCCAGATCTGACCGTTCGAATCAATGCTGATGACTTCGTTTGGAAACGTGGCTGTTGGACTGGGACTCCTTACTACCTGCTCCTGCTGCCATGCTATTGTCCCGCCGGTCGCAAGTGATCCCGTGCCATACAGCAGGGCGCGATTGCAATCCGTATCGAACGATGACTCGTTGTAACGTGCGTAGAATGCATGGATTCCATCACTCACAATGGACCAGTCGCTATCAGTCACATGTTTACCGATGTTAGTCGGTACTGCCCAATTCACTCCGTCGGTGCTTGAAGTAAAGTAGAAGCATCCTCCCTGTCCTTCACAGTTTGCGGATGAATCTTCATAGAATATCCAGTATCGCCCTTGCGCGTAGAATCCAGGATTCTGGTAGGATGACTCGTAGACGAAATGATCCCCAGTATGGGCTGCTACATGCGAACTGTTGGTTACTGCGCTTACAGGCCTCGCGATCTCAGCGGCCGCCACGATGCTCAAGGCCAGTGAGACAAGAAGTATAGTCAGCGATAGCCTATTGCGGCGCAAACTGGAGCCTGCGCTCAAAATGGCAGATACCGCTAATTAACCATTGAGCGCATAAGGATAGCCTGAGATATCTTAGACACCAAAGAGGTATCGTCTAATGCCTTTTCTTACCCAATTCCGTAAAATAACGGAAATGAGTCTTCGGGGCCGAGGACACGGAAGAGTCCTTGATAAGGGCGAGATATCAAGGATCGAACAGAGTCCTGGAATTCCTTGAAAAGCGCCGTATCGACCCGTTCAGATCTACATTCTGCCGTAAGCCTTGAGCATATAATGGACGAGTTGAGGCGGAAAGGTAGCTCCAAGGCGGTTGCTGGAATGTCACGCTTCGGAATACGGACAGGCACTGCTCTTGGGGTTTCTATTCCACAACTGCGCGATATAGCGAAGGACGTCGGAACCAGTCATTATCTTGCAAAAGGACTCTGGAAGAGTCGAATTCACGAAGCACGCATTCTCGCCAGCATGATTGATGATCACAAGAAAGTGTCAGAGGCCCAAATGGAAGAATGGGCGGCGGATTTCGACTCATGGGACGTTGTGGATGGTTGCTGCGGAAACCTCTTCGACAAGACAGAATTCGCAGAAAGAAAAGCACGCGAATGGTCCATGAGAGAGGAGGAGTATGTTAAGAGAGCGGGATTTGTCCTAATGGCGGAACTAGCCGTTCACAGCAAAGAAGCTTCAGATAAAACGTTCCTAGATTTTCTTCCCTTGATAATAAGAGAAGCGTCTGACGAACGAAACTTCGTCAAGAAAGCCGTAAACTGGGCGCTAAGACAGATCGGAAAAAGAAATGCAGTCTTGAATGCCGCAGCGATCAAAACTTGCTCGAAAATCCGAGATCTTGATTCTAGCCCGGCGAAGTGGATTGCATCAGATGCGCTCCGTGAACTAACAAGCGCACCAGTCAAAAGGAAACTCTCAACCACGAAGCCGTAAGGGCCCAAGCAACAAGATCATTTGACTCCCGAATCGTCAGAGTTGGCGAATCTTGTCGTAAAAGTCCATCAAGTTGCGTGCCGCTGGTTCCTCCCTGTTCAGGGCAAAGATCTTCATTCCTTGCTCGTATCTCTCGAAAATCAATACTCGACACTTGACTAGTGGTTCTGCGATTCGCGCGACAGTTGAAGGGGATACATCCAACACTCGCGCGAGACCGGCCTGGTTGAAGACCTTGTCCCTGTTCTGCAGCAAGTGTTCTACAAGTCTGACTTGTGCTTTAGATTGAAAAAGGTCTAACAGTTTCATCAAGCAGGCCTCTCACGAATAAGATACGAGGGTTCCAATATCTCGGCCCCGCAAAGCACTCGTTATGTTCGACGGATCCTCCATTGAGACGAACCTCGTCGGAATCCTCGCCCTCTGCATTATCTTCAACGCAACAGGATCCAACAATTCATACCTGCCCGCATAAACATCTCCGGCCATAGCCCAACTCAGCAACTTGTCAACGCTGACAGACCTCAACATCTTCGCCTTAGGATCCTTCTTCGGATCCGCAGTATACACTCCTTGAACATCTGTCGCATTAACGAGAAAATCCGCACGGGTTATCTCAGCCGCTAAAGCTGCCACAGCATTCGTCGACTGTCCAGGCTGAAGACCACCGATGACCACCACCTTCCCAGGACTCACATAGTGAATCAGCTCCGAGAGCATTGTAGGAATCTTCGTGACAGCTATACTACCAAGAGCGAGCCTGAAGAGTTCCGCGTTAGCTCTGGTCACGGTTATCCCGAGCAGATCGCTGGTAGACTCATCCGCCCCCAGCTTCCGCGCCACGTCAATGTAGACTCGCGCATTCTCACCACCACCAGCAACGGTCACCAGTTGATTCCCTTCGCTTGCGAAACTGGACAGGACCTTTCCCATGCTCCGTAACGCATCAACGTCCGGGTCCCGTTTGAACAATGCGCCCCCTAGCTTCACAACAGCCTTCATCCGTGTCTGAGACAAGGAAGCAATCCAATTCACTATATTAGAATGGAGAATATGGTCGAAGAGGACTGAAATGGCTGTCCATGGCAACGAGTCGGGTCATCTGCGAATCCCTTGAAACAAGGATTTAATACGATTCCGGGCACTATTGAATCTGAGGACTGGTCAAAGTGGATGGTAGGATTCCCGTCGAATCCAGTTCGACGTCCAAAGTTTCTCTCTGAACGAATAGCAGCCGCTCTAGCCAAGCCCTTAAACATCAATTTTCAAAGTCAGGAGGACGCTAGATGCCAGGCCCAGACTCCGTCGCACGATTCAAGTTCAAACGAACCCTCGAACAGCTCGCAAAGAAAGAGGGCAGAGGCACAGAACTCATCAGCCTCTACGTCCCGCCCGACCGGAAGATACACGAAGTTCTAGGACAGCTACGGGAAGAACTCGGCACAGCGGTCAACATCAAATCGCGCACTACCCGGAATAATGTCCAAGACGGGATCGAGCGGACAATGCAGCGACTCAAGCTCTTCAAAGAACCGCCTCCGACCGGACTAGTAATCTTCGCCGGGGCAATCCCGCAGAACGGCGCGGGCAGTGAGAAGATGGAGACGTACACGTTGATTCCGCCGGAACCGATCACTGTCGGCTTCTACAGGTGTGACGCCCGATTTCACGTCGAGCCCCTACTCGCACTCGTCGCCGACAAAGACACTTACGGAATACTCGTGATTGACGGCACAGAAGCAGTCGTCGCAACTCTGAAGGGACGCAGAGTAGAGATTTTGAAGACTTTCACATCGGGAACACCCGGTAAGAGCAGGGCCGGGGGACAGTCTGCTCGAAGGTTCGAGCGGATCAGAGAACAAGTCATCAACGACTACTACAAACGCGTCGGCCAGCACTTCAACGAGATGATGCTGGAGATTCCAGACTTGAAAGGAATCATCATCGGCGGACCCGGACCCACAAAGTACGTCTTTGAAGAAGGTGAGTACCTGCAATACACGCTCAAGAAGAAAGTCCTCTCACTCATCGACACGAGCTACACCAGCGAAGCAGGAGTCGAAGAGGTCGTCGAGAAAAGCGGTGAGATCCTCAAAGGCGTCAGATACGGCGAAGAGAAACAGCTAGTCCAAAAATTCCTTTACGAGCTGGGACACGAAACAGGCAAAGCGGCGTTCGGAGAAAAGAAAGTTCAGGAATACCTTGAGAAAGGAATAGTCGACATGCTTCTCATCTCGGAGAAACTGGAGGGAGAACGCGTGGTGCTCAAGTGCAAGAACTGTGGGAACGTTGAAGAGTTCAGGGGAACCAGATACGAAGCACACGCAGTTATCAATGAACTATCGACGAGACCCTGCAAGAACTGCGGCAAACCAATGCTAGAATCCACAGACCACGGCGACATTATCGACAGCTTCCTAGAATATGCGGAAAAATCAGCAAGCAAGGTTGAAGTCATCTCCGAGGAGACCGAGGAAGGGCGAATGCTCCGCGACTCCTTCGGCAAAGTCGCAGCAGTACTAAGATACGGCGCAAACTAGACTCGGACCACAAAGACTACACAACGATTGCATTGGGCTTTGCGAAAGCTTCCAAGGATCATGCCAGTCCTCCTGTTACCATCCGCGGTTACCAAACCAGTTACCACCCCAGAACTCTCAAAGACTAATGATTATCCCGAGACCGGAGAGCTTTGCGTGGGAAGATTCTGTCACCGAAAAATCGCCTGGAGCAAGCCCTGAACCGGAATCAGAAATGATCATTCAGTTCTCGATCAGGTCCCTCGCTAGAAACCCGCTTGATTCGCGGAGCCCGACTCGTCCGTTGCGAACAGAATACGCAGACTGTTCTATTTCAACCGGTACAAGGGCAGAACAAGCCCTAATCGGGAATCTGGGCAGGCGATTTCAGACCACGAGATTTTCACGGAGAGCTATACGCTCAATTTCCAATCTCGAAAATCAGTCGACCAGCCTATTCCAAGCCGCAAATCCGAAGACTCGCCCATATGAGCTTCAACTGGCTTAGAGCCGGGTAGAAAAAAAGGGGGCTGAAATATTATTCTCGCGACGCGCAAGCGCTCTTCCGGGAAATCCTTGTCGGAGTCGCAGACTACGATTCTTGGAGTCGGCAACAAGCCTAATTCCTTGAAAGAGACGACCCGGACCGGTAGGCCAATGGCTCGACCGGCCAAGGTTATCTTCTTCGACCTAGGCGAGACCCTCGTCACGCAGAACATAGAAGACAACATGGTCACGAGGAACGCGCTTCGCGAAATCAGCCCGATACTGCCCAAACGAGTGTCACCCGAGAGAATGTTCGAACTCTACCAGGAAGGCTACAAGATCAACGAGACGTTACGATCAAGACATCACATAGAAATCCCGATTCAGGTCTGGATGAGACAGCTGCTGGAACGGATAATTGAAGACAGCCCATCAGACCAACTCGTGAAAGCAGCCATCGAAATCATCGTGAAAGCACGCTCCGCAAACGGGGTCGCATTCGACGACGCCCACTCAACCATGCAGAAGCTCTCGAGACGAGATGTCAAGCTGGGAATAATCTCTAACGTATCATCGCACGAGGTCGCCATGGGAATCCTCGATAAAGCCAGACTCACAAAATACTTCGACGAAATTGTCACGTCGGCTAGAGTCGGGATCAGAAAACCTGATCCGGGAATATTCCGCTATGCCCTAATGCAGTTCAAGGCTCGACCAGAAGAGGCGGTCATGGTTGGCGACTCGGAAACACACGACATTGGAGGAGGATACATCTCAGGACTCAGGACAGTTCTGGTGGACAGAAGACACCGCGTCGCGAATAGTCTTGCAGATTACCATTTCAATTCGCTCGGCGACGCGTCTAGAGATATAGAGTTCCTGTAGCCGCGGCGGTAAGCAACATTCCAGCAACACCCAACAATAACGAAAAGGGGAGTCCCGGAAACATCTCATACTTGGATAACGCTCGAAAACCAAGGTAGGATCCAGCGAGAATTCCAAGGGCCGTCCCAAAGAATGAGAAGAGCCCGAAGAAAACCATAGCTGTCGTCGCAACTAAGGAGTAGAAGACTAGGTCTCCCATCCCGATAGTCAACTCACCATAGGTGTACATCGCCCCAGGCAGATCGCCAGCCTCCACAGCCTTAGCCAGGGCACCCACCGGTCCCCTAAAAACCGCCACAATGTCATAAACAACGAGTGCTCCCACCAAGACTAGCGCAGTGACCGGGCCGATAGAATAGCCGAGAAACACTCCCGTAAGAGCCCCGAGCGCAGTAACTCCTGATAATTGACGAATCTGTCCCCTTCCGAAAATAGTCAACCCGATCGCTGCAGCGATTCCTAAGGATAGCAATAGTGAGACTAGTGTCCACAAGTTCGTCGACAAATCGACCACGGAAGCAAGAATCGATGTTGAATACCAAAACGCAACGGCAAAGGACACGACAACGAGCGCTCCCTTAACCAGCCGACGAATAAATCGCATCCGACCCCGACGAATCAACAGAAACATTACAGTGGCGCTGGCCCCGAGAGCGAAAACAAAGACGACCGCATTGAGAGACGCGCTGGTAACCGTATCTCCGACAAACGGTGTGACTTGAGCTTGCGGCGCGCCGACTAGTGAGATTGGATAAGCTAGTGCTCCGGTCGCTAGAAGCCCCAGAATCACAGGAAGGAGATGCTTTGGGCGAGGCTTGAAGACCTTGCTCTCGCTCTCTGCCATGGGATTCTAGATCTCGACAACATCACCGGTCTTCGGAGCACTCGCATTCAATCCGAGCTCCTTGGAGGCCCAGTCAGCCAACTTCTTACAATTCCCTTCCGCCCCGTGTACAACAAACACCCGCGTCTTCTTATCCAAATCCGAAAGAGTCTGTTCAAGCTCCCTCTTTCCACCGTGCGAGGAGAAGTCAAAACGCTCGATTCTCGCATCAACCGGCCTAGCCCTCCCGTGAATGACGAATTTTTTTCTCTCCAAGAGAATTCGTCCAGGGCTGCCCGGAACCTGGAAGCTTACCATGAAGACAGCGTTCTGCTTCTTCGCAGCCACATTCTCCATGTAGAACACTGACGCCCCTCCCTTCAACATCCCCGCCGGAGAAATGATCACACCCGGAGTCTTGGCAGCCCTACGTCTATCATTCCAGCCATCGACCCAGTGCGCCATCTTACTCGCACGCTCGAAAACCCCAGCGTCACGCAGAGCGGCCGGATGCTTCAGGAGTAAGTCCATAGCATCGAGGGCCATTCCATCGACGAAGACAGGATGCTCGAAATGGTATGCGGATAGCACGCTGAGCAGTTCTTGGGATCTGCCGACGCCGAAGGCAGGCACCAACACGGTCCCACCACCCTCTACGACCTCCGTAACCTTCTGGACAAACTCCTTCTCAAGCCCATCTCTGATGGGATGATCCTCCATAGCGTACGTTCCCTCCATGACTATCGCATCCAAGTTCTTGTATTCGGGGTCTGCGCCGTCGACCAGCCTAGTAGGCTGGCGATTGAAGTCGCCGGTGTATAGGATCCTCTTCCCGTCACTCTGGACAATCGCCTGCGCGCTGCCCGGAATGTGTCCAGCGTTTATCAGAGTCACCGAGCCATTGCCAATATCAGTCGCTTGCTTGTACTGAAGATCGCGCTGATGCTTGAGCATAGTCTGGAGGTCGATGTACTCGTAGGGTGCGTAGTAGCCGCTCAGTTTTAGGAAATCCTTGATGATCAGGTTAGTTAGATTGAACGTCGGCTGAACGCCGTAGAGTGGCACGCCACCGGCAATGTAGAAGATGGGGGCCGATCCAACGTGATCAAGATGAGCATGCGTGAGTACGATCGCCTCTACCTCTTTCGGCGGAATATGCATAGGGAAACCTACGTGATGGTTGACCATCACACCATAGTCTAGAACTAGGTACTTCTCGCCCATGCTAACGGCGAACGCAGACCTGCCTACTTCTTGGCAGGCGCCCATAAACCTGATTTTCATCCGAACACCAATTCAGACTGACGCTGAAACATTTGATGACTCTAAACTCACAATCACACCGAAGGCTCAAAACACTACAATAAAAGCTTCAGTTGCTCTTTGCGTATCGTAGCTTCAGCCGTCTCTAACAGTCATGTTCGAGGAACAGACATTAACACGTTGGCGCTCGTCGTATGAGCCTGTCACGATGGGTTGAGGGAGGCAACTCCGATCATGTGACAGTTCTGAAATGGGATAAGGGGTTGGTTGGCCACTGTAAAATCCCTGCCTGGCAATGGGCCAAGCTACCACGCTGCTGGCGTGAGGGGGCGGTTGAGGTTCGACCGTTCCCTGCCTCCCATCGTAACATGGAGACGCAAGGGGTCTCAGGTGAAGCAATGAAGGGGAATCCGACGACGACGACGGTAATCCCTAGAGTCGATGAGAGCAAGCCGAGTCTTCGAACAAACCACAGACTCGACAGAACCTGATAAAAGCCCCACAACCAATCTACAAACAAGAGAGATTTAAGCAGCGCCAGAATAGAACTGCTCAACTCTACCTCGTGGACCAATTTGACAATTCGCATCCTCGTCGACTCGAAAAATCTGAGAGGGTCCACGTTAGTAACAGGATTTCACGGCGTTGGACAAACAGGATACATTGCGACATCATACATGATCCACGCTCTCAAAGCTAGCAGAATAGGATTCGTCGAGGTCTCTAACCCTCCACCTTGGGTGGGAACCGCCGAAGGCGGCCTTGTTACACCGTTCGAGGTCTACCGAAAGAGCAAAACTGTTCTGATAAAACTAGAATTCTCTCCTCACAGATCAGAAGAAGCCGAATTCGCAAAGACCCTTTCTGATTGGGCTGTGAACCAGAAGTTTAGAGACGCGATCTTGATCGGAGGATTGGACAGCGCGTTCAAACAGAACAAAGACGACTTCTGCGTTGTTCCGACTGGAGCATACCTCGAGCGCGCGAAGATCTTCAAGGCTCCAATACTTGAACCGGGTCTCCTGGTCTACGGACCTCTGGCAGTCATGCTCAGCCAGTTCGAGATTCACGATTTTCCCGCCGTCGCCGTCTTGCCCTACGCTGAGCCTGCTAGAGCAGACCCCGCTGCAGCAGCGCTTGCGATTCGTAAGATCTCGAAAGCGTACGATTACAACGTCGACGTTAACGACCTTGTGAAGGACGCCAAGTTCATCGAACGAGAATTCGACCAGAAATCCCGGATGACCCGAAGATCGCTCCAGAGAATGTACGCTTAGGCCTTAAGGACTATTTTCCTCTCAAGGGACTTGATGATAGCATCTGGCTTCATCTTCTCACCATTCAAGACGGCAAGGATTCGCTTAGCAAATCTCTTCGACAATTCCTCTGTTACGGCTCGCCCGTAGTCGCCGTCGGAGACTAAGACTACCCGTTTTGGGTGCAGACTTCGGACAAAATCTGAAACTTTCTTTGCTCTCTCTTCAAGAACGAGATAATCTCCCGAGTCAGGTCCCTCCGTCTGGGCGATCGGAAAGGTCTCATCCAGCTCGATCGGAACAGGACCCCAAGAGAGCGAGTAGAAACAGATAGAGACCTTTGGATGATCGTCGAACGCCTTCGTGACTGACTCATATCGAGGATCCTCGTGGAAAGGTCTCCGCCATCGACCCGGCAGGACCAGAACAAGTTTTCTTCTTTCTTCCACGCTACCCGGAAGCTTCGAGACGAATCTCAGTTTCTCGGGCCTACTGTTACTCGACAACCCAAGATAGAATATTCCACGAGGTTTGACTGCAGGCGTCGATCTCTCAAGAATCTCCGCATATTGAACTATTCGAGTGAAACACTCTTTCAATGCTGGATGAGCTTGGGACCGAAGCTCTAACAATTCCCAGAGCCTTCCCTTCCTAATAGCCTCCCGAACCCTCCGCAGTTCAGAGAAGCAAGTCCAGAGATTATGCTGAGCGAGCCGCGTCTCTCCCTCATTATCCTGAGACTTCATCAGTTCATCCGGACTAGTGTCAACGCAAGCTGGACACGGACACGCGAACTCTACCATATCTCGGAGAAGCAGCGTCCCCTCCGGAGTCAGATATCGGCCCGCACGGGCATAGAGAGCGTAGGCGGCGGAGTCGAATAGATCACAACCTAGCGCAACTAGGAACGGAAAGAGAACAGGATGACCAGCGCCGAATAGGTGGAAGGGCTTTCCCTTGGGGAGCGCGTTCTTCGCGGCAACGATCATATCGACCAACAAATCGTATCGCTGAGTCTCCATTAGTTCCGTAGGACTTCCAAGTGCGTAGATATCGAAGTCTCGGTCAGCCATTAGCCGCGCCGACCGCTCCACCTCCTTCAAGTGGACGCCTCCTTGGACTGGGCCGACCCACAGGATATCCTTGCGGGTAATTACTTCGAGAGCTTGGTCCGCACGTCTAACAGTCTCATCGACGGTCCACCTCGCCCGCGAAGCATCGCTCTTGAACCCGGTTGGGAAGTCTAGAATCACTCCTATGTCAGTGTTGATCTTCTCTTGGTAGGCGACTATTTCCTCAGGAGTTACACCGACGTAGCCATACTCCAGTATCTGATATGCACCGGAATCGGTGGCAACAGTGTTTGGATAGTCTAATGTTCCGTGAACATCGACAGGGTCCAAGCCTTGCCGGCCTCGCTTCAACAAGTAAGCGTTAGTCATTACCGCATTAATGCCCACTCGATCGAAGAACTTCCTTCCTAGAATTCGGTGGTGGGGGTCTAGTACGGGAAACATGTGCGGAGTAGCGAACGCTCCGCTCTTAGTGTTGATGGTCCCGATTCTTCCAAGAAGATCTTTGCAGTGAACTTGAAAACTCATTCTTCGTGTCTTAGGCTACTTTGATGCCCTTCTCGCGAATGAACTCGTCGAACACGCGTTGGACTCTCTCCGCCGCAGGCCCAGATCCTTCGATAATTCCTTTTTCGTTGACTCGGATCCTGTCCATCACAAGAATCACACCTGCATCGTCCATGACCCGGACCATCCGGGGGAAGACTCGCTCAAGTCTCTCACCTAGGCTCTGGAGATCGAAGGGCTTCTCGAAACTCGAAATCTGAAGAATAACGCTGCCGTTGATGAAGAGCTTGTGAATGTCACCCTGCTCTCCTTTTGCGTTTGTTAGGCAGACGCTCAGATGCTCAGTGTCGACACCGGTTAGAGTTCCAACGTATGTCTTGCCCTGGCTTGTAACAATGCTAACATGCTTCTGAAGAAGATTGGAGAGTTCTTCC
>Ga0066710_100004983_pt1 | contig 11944 bp, 10 predicted proteins | sample GraSoiAngelo_159_FD_79666 | JGI IMG/M metagenome (GOLD analysis project Ga0066710, IMG submission 79666) | Grasslands soil microbial communities from the Angelo Coastal Reserve, California, USA - 14_1009_16_40cm | ecosystem: Environmental > Terrestrial > Soil > Grasslands | place: USA... | reverse complement strand
GTCATTGCAGCGTGCCAGGCGCCGGCGCGGAATAGCGCGGCCACGATACGGGAGATTTCCGGGTGCCGTTTGGCGACAGGATTCTGCACATCGTTTATTAGGTTGTAGGGGCCGACCCATGTGTCGGCCCCGCGGAGGCGACGTTGCGATCGCCCGACGAGCCGTTTGGGGCGGACACGCAGGTCCGCCCCTACATGGTCACGTCCGACGACATCGGAATCAAACCATTCGTAGGCCTTGCGCGTGCTCACGCCGAAGTTGGGCAATGCGAGCACGACCCACGCGCGCGGACGGTCGATCAACGGAAACAACAGATCGCCGCGTTCGAGTCCCAGGACAGTTCCACCCTCGAGAAAGTAGGGCACGTCGGCCCCGAGCGTCGCCGCGATCGTGCGGATGCGGGCCTCGTCTACGCACCACATTGCCCCGAGCGCCCGAAGCGCCGCTGCCGCATCGCTGCTGCCGCCGCCGAGACCCGCTTCGAGCGGAATGCGCTTGGCCAGATCGATGGTCACATCATGCGCACGTCCTCGCCGTCCGCTCGCCCGCCAGACGGCCTCGGCGGCACGGACGATGAGGTTCGTGCGATCCAGGGGCAGCCGCGGGTCGTCGCAGGTGAGCCGAAAAGGCCCGCGCCTGCGACGAAAGATCAGGGTGTCGTGAAGCGCGATCGACTGGAAGATCGTCCGCACTTCGTGATACCCATCGCGCCGCATGCCGAGCACGCGCAGCGACAGGTTAATCTTCGCGAACGCCCGGACGCGCACGTCTCAACTCTTCGAGCGTAATCGGGTCGGCATCCGGTGGAATCTGGACGCGGAAGACCTCCGGTCCGAGCGCGATATTCGTCTCCACCTGCGACAACGCCAGGCGCAGATCGAACGTGTCTTTACCGCCTGCCAACCGCACCGATCGCGGCAGGCCCGCGTCGAAATCGCGATACTCGGCCCGCCACTGAGCGCCGGCCGGCGGATGATGGACGACCGCAACCAGCCGCCAGCCGCCCGGCTGCTTGTCGTAATGCAAGTACAGGTCGTTGGTGCCTTCCGGAAGGAGACGCCAGTCGTCGCCGAGACGCTGGGCGCCCGCTGTGTTCGCGGCGGATGCGCATCCGGTCAGCGCGAGACGCAGATTGGCCATATCAAGTGGCACGCCGGCGAGGGCTTCGAGCACCGCGCCGGGACGGCCGTGCTGGAGGACGCGGCCGTCGTGCGGCAGGAGCAGCGTGGCGTCATCGGCCGTCGCGACGAGAACGAACAGCGGAGCGCCGAATGGAGCGGCCGCTTCAATCCGCGCCGATGCCGGTGGAGCGAGCCCCGCGGTCAGGCGCGTCCGCAATCGCCGGCCGCCGACCGAACCGCTGACGGCAATCTCCGCCGTGACGGTCGACACCGCGCGGCACGCCTGCGTGGCTTGCGCGAATACGTCGGCGGCATCGTTCGCCGGCGCGCCGGGACCGCCGGGCAGCTTCATGAGCGGCGCGGCGCAGGAGGCAGCGATGAGGGCGAGAAAGACCGCGAGCAACTCTCCACCACGGAGGACGCGGAGGACACGGTGGAACAAGCCTTTCGGCCTTGACCTCTGTGTCCCCCGTGTCCACCGTGGTGGAGAGGTCACTTCCTTCCGGCTTTTTGCTTCGCGTTCCGAATCTTCTTGTCGACGTCGCCTGGCTCGATCGAGTCGCCGTCGCCCGCGAGCGCGCGCGTCCAGGCTGCAATCGCGTCGTTGTATCGCCCGAGCTTGAAGAGGACGTCACCGTAGTGGTCCTGGATAACCGAGTTGGTTTTGAGCTGATCGGCGGCGCGGCGCAGGCTGTCTTCGGCGAGGACGAGCCGATCCGATTTGAAGTACGCCCAGCCGAGGCTGTCCAGATACGATCCGTTTTCCGGCTCGATCTGAAGTGCCTTCTTCAGATAGGCGACCGACTCGTCGAGGCGCTCGCCGCGCTCCGCAAGCATGTATCCGAGGTAATTGAGCGCGGTGGCGTTGTCCGGCTCACGCTGGAGCACCTGCCGGAATGCGGCTTCGGCCTCGACGAACTTCTTCTGTTTGTCGTAGACGGCTCCGAGCTCGAACGCGATCGCGTTGTCTTTTGGGAATTTGACCTGCGCGTCCTGAAGGACTTTGATGGCGTCCGCGCCTTTGTCGGCGTCAACGTACCCCTGCGCGAGCGCTATATACGCGTAGGGGTCGTCGGCGTGCGAGTGCATGGCCGATTCGAGGAGCGCAATGCCCTGATCGGCCTTGCCGGTATGGCGGAGCGCTTGTGCCTCGAGCCGCGTCAGGTGCAAATCATCAGGATGTTCGACGAGCGCGGAACGCGCCGCCTCGACCGCTGCCGCATACTTCTTCGCGGCGAGGTTCGCCTCGACGAGGTACGCCGCAACCGCCTGATCCTTCGGCATCGCGCGCCGCGCCTCGTCGAAGGTTGCGATCGCCTTGTCGTACTGCCCAAGCTCCTGATACGCGAAACCGAGGTGCGGGAGCAGCACGCCTGGATCGAACCCCGCCTCGTCTCCCTTGCCGCGTGTCCGCGCGACGATCGGCGCCAGCTCGTCGACGATCGCTTGATACTGATGCCGCGCTTCCAGCGCCTCGGCGAGCGCGTAGTAGCCGCGCGCGCTTCGGCTGTTCTGCGCGATCAGGCGGCGCGCTGTCGCTTCGGCCGCCTGCGCATCTCCCGAACGGCGCTGCGCCTGGGACAGCAGGTACAACGGGAGCGCCTCGGTCGGCCGCGCTGCCACGATCTCGGTGAGCGCGTCGCGCGCCTTGACCGCGTTCTCGCGACCGCCCGCGTTCAGCAGCGACTGTGCGTACTTGGTCTTGACGTCGAGGCTCCGCGGCGTGCGCTGCAGGACGCGCGCGTACGTCTCGGCCGCATCGCTCCACCGGTGTTCGCGCTCGTAGAATTCAGCGAGCGCCGGCAGCAGCCGCGGGTCCTGAGCACCGTGCTCCTCGAGCAGCGCAACGGCGTCGGCGCTGCGGCCGGCGCCCGCGTACGCCTCGGCCAGCAGCATAGGGCCGTCCTGCCAGCCAGGTTCCTGGTTGACGAGATCGGTGAGGAGCTTCACGGCTTTGTCGTAGGCGCCGCTCTGGAGATACAAACGCGAGAGCGTCGCCCGCACGTTGGGGTCGGGCTCGCCGATTGGCTTGTCAATCGCCCGTTCCAGATACTCGATCGCTTTGGAGGCATACTCAGCGGCGCGCGGGGCCGTCGCGCCGGCGCGTGGCGGGTTATTGTTTCGGCCGTCAGGTCCGCTGTCGGACATCGCCGCGTAGACGATGCCGAGAACACGATTGCCTTCGCGGTTGGCGGGCTCGACTTTGAGCGCCTGTTCAGCCGCAGTCATCGCCTCCTGGATCTTGTTCTGTTGCAGGTACAACCCCGCGAGCTCGGCGGGAATATCCGCCGACGTCGGGTCCAGCTCCATCGCGCGCTTGTACGCCGCGATCGCACCCGACTCGTCGTCGTTTTCCGCCAATCGGTGGCCGATCAGGAACTGCGCGTATGCTTCCGCTGTCTTGTCGGATGCGCGGCTAGCCTGCGAGGACGTTGACGATGTTCGCTGCAGGCGGGGCTCGGCGTTCGCTGCCGCAGCCGAGACGAGAAAGACACACAGGATGACCGACCACTTCATACTTGAATTGTTCCACAAATGGGAGAAGGTGTCATATATTCCCGACATGCCCGTTGATCCCGAGCTGCTCGAGATTCTCGCGTGTCCGAACTGCAAAACACCCGTGACACCCGTCAAAAACGGTACCGCGCTGAAATGCGGGACGTGCAAACGTGTGTATCCCATCAAAGACGACATTCCGGTGATGCTCATCGACGAAGCCACCATAGAGAATGACTAGTTGGTGAATTGGAGAATTGGTGAGTTGGTGAGTCGCTGGATCGCCGGGGAGCCTTTCAGTCACGAATTCACCAAGTCGCCAACTCACCAATTCTCGAGGATCCTGCTGGTTCGATTGCGACGGATCGGCGATGTCGTCCTGACGACGCCGGCTGTTCGAGCTCTCCGCGAAAGGTATCCGGACGCACACATCAGCTACCTGGTCGAGCCGCTTGCGGCGCCTGTCGTTCAGCGCAACCCGCACCTGGACGAGGTGATCGTCGCTGCTGCGCCTGATGCGCCGCGGCGCTTGTGGAAAGATGTCGCCCTCGGCCTCGAGTTGCGACGCCGTCGCTTCGATCTCACTATCGATTTCCACGGCGGCCCGCGGAGCTCATGGTTCACGTGGGTCTCGCGCGCGCGGGCGCGGATCGGATATGAGGTTGCCGGGCGCTCGTGGCTGTACACGATCCGCGTCGGCCGGCCGCGCGTGCTACGGGCGCGTCACACCGTCGAAAATCAGTGGGACCTCCTCGAGCCACTCGGGATCCCTCGGCCCCGACCCGAGACGCACCCGACCGAACTGCTATCGGAGGGAGGCGCCGCGGGCGCGGTGGATTGCTGGTTGCGTCAGCAGAATATCGATGCCGGCGAGCGTCTCGTTCTCGTCCACGTCGGCGCGCGAATTCATTTCCGGCGGTGGCCGGCGGAGCACTTCGCGAACGCCGTCGCGGGAATTGCTCTCGCGGACGCGCGTGCGCGCTTCGCCGTCATTGCAGGGCCGGACGAAGACACGGCTCACCTCGTCGTCCGCACGGCGCGCGATCGACTGCCGCCCGACCGCCGCGCCGCGGTGCTCGATCCGCGAAGCTGGACCCTCGACGAACTCCACGCGCTCGCAGACCGTGCGGCGCTGTATATCGGTGCCGATACGGGACCGCTGCACGTCGCCGGCACCACGAGCGTCCCGATCGTCGGTCTGTACGGGCCGACACTTCCTGAAACATGGGCGCCGTGGCGCGCTGCCGGGCGAGTGACGATACCGCTTCAAATCCACGGTCTGCCGTGCCGCCCGTGCGATCAGCGTGTGTGCGAACCCGGCGACTTCCGCTGCTTGACGCGGATCGAGCCGCGGCAGGTCGTCGAGGCCGCGATAAAATGTCTCGGATCATGACGGACGCTGTGGCGCTCGACGCGCCCCACCCCATGAAGGCGGATCGGTTCGAGGACGCCGGCGCGCTGGCGCTCTTCGGAATCGCGGGCGCGTTGCAGTTCTCCATTGCCGCCGCACAGATCCTGCTGACGATCGCGCTCGTCTGCTGGGCGGCGCTGCTGCTCCTGCGCCGCGAGCGGTTCGAGGCGCCGGCATTCTTCTCGCCCCTGCTCGTCTACGCCGCCGCGACGCTGATATCGGCGGGCTTCTCCAGCGATCCGCGAACGAGCGCGATCGACTGCAAACAGCTCGTGCTGTTCCTGCTCGTGCCGCTCACCTATCGGCTGGCATCGGGAACGCGCGGCGTGACGCTCGCAACCGTGGTCGTGACGTGCGCCGCGGTGAGCGCGGCGATTGGCATTTTTCAATACGGGATCCAACATTACGATCAGCTCAGTCGCCGTCCACAGGGGACTCTGGGCCACTACATGACCTACTCGGGCCTGTTGATGATCGTCATCGGTGTGGCCATCGCGCGCATTCTCTTTTTGAGCTACGGACGAACCTGGGCGGCCATGGTGATGCCTGCGCTCGTGGTCGCCGTGGCGCTCACCTCGACGCGCAGCGCGCTCGTCGGCGTCTGCGTTGCGGCCGCTCTGCTCTTCGCGCTGAAAGACTTTCGCCTCTTCGCGATCGTCCCCATCGTCGCCGCCATTTTCTTCGCCTTCGCGCCGCGGCTCGTGACGCAACGGTTCATCTCGATGTTCGACGCGAAAGATCCGACACGGCTCGATCGCGTCGCGATGCTGCGCGAAGGCGGACGCATGATTGCGGCGCGACCGCTCACCGGCGTCGGCCCGAACATGGTGGAGAAGCGATACGAGGAGTTCCGCGGCCCCGACGCGGTGAACAAGATCAACCCGCATCTGCACAACAACCCGGTACAGATCGCGGCAGAGCGCGGCCTCCCCGCGCTCTCAATCTGGCTGTGGTTCGTCGTCGCCGTGGTGCGCGATCTGTCCCGGCGCTTCCGATCGAACCAGCACCGGCGCTTTCTCGCCGCCGCGGGCCTGGCCGCCGTCGCAGCGCTGCTGACGGCCGGCCTGTTCGAATACAACTTCGGCGATTCCGAGGTTCTGATGCTGTTCCTGATCATCGTGACGTTGCCGGCGGCGGCGGATCATTCGCCGGTGCCGGTCGCCTGAGCGTTCGATTCAGAGCGAATTGACGTTTCACGCTCTCCACGACGGAGGACACCGGGGACACGGGGGAACCGTCTTATTTCTTCCGGCTTGGCCCTCCGTGTCCACCGTGTCCACCGTGGTGGAGAGGTTGCGCGAGTAGATGCAACTCCCGCCCCTCGACTGCGGACGCGCTGCCGATCTCGTCGGTCGATTCGCCGGCCTGCCGGTGCTCGTCGTCGGCGACGTGATGCTCGATCGGTTCATCGTCGGCCGCGTCACGCGCATTTCCCCCGAAGCCCCGGTGCCCGTCGTCCGCTATCAATCGGAACATCTGCGTCTCGGCGGTGCCGCGAACGTCGCGCACAACATCGCGATGCTCGGCGGACGTCCCTCGCTCGTCGGACTGGTCGGCGCCGACGCGGCCGCTCGAACGCTGCGCGAGCACGCGGCCGCAGCCGCGATCCAGGCGGAGCTCGTCGAGGACGCGACCCGCCGGACGACGGAAAAATTGCGCGTGGTGACGGAGCGCAATCAGCAGGTGGCGCGGATCGATTACGAGGCGGACACCGACGCGTCGGATGCAACCGAACGGACCATCGTGGAGCGCGTGCGCCAACTCGCGTCCGCCGCGAAGGCGCTGCTCGTATCCGATTACTCGAAGGGCACAATCACGCGCTCTGTCGTCGAAGCGCTGCTCGGCGCGGCGCCGCTCATCGTCGATCCGAAGATCCCGCACCTCGATCGCTACGCCGGCGCGACGCTGGTTACACCGAATCATTACGAAGCCGAAGCGGCGCTGCACCGGCCGGTTCAGACGGACGAAGCGGCCTGCGCCGCCGCCCGCGATCTGCGGGCGCGCGTACGATGCGACGCGCTGCTGATCACGCGCGGCGAGCACGGGATGTGGCTCGGCGCGACGGACGTCGAAGGGTCGATTCCGGCGGTTGCACGCGAGGTGTCGGATGTCACGGGCGCGGGCGACACCGTCGTCGCCACGCTGGCGCTGGCGCTGGCTGCCGGCGCGACCCTCGCGGAAGCGGCGATCCTCGCGAACCACGCCGCGGGGATTGTCGTCGGCAAGTTCGGTCCCGCGACGGTCACTCCCGACGAACTGCTCGCGTCGCTGCGGCCATCGGTGTAGCCGGGGCATTAGCCCCGCGACGCGCCGCGGCCCTGGAGGGCCGCGCTACCGGGACATCACAAACGGGTCAGTGCCGGAAATGCCGCCGCCCGGTAAACACCATCGCCAGCCCGTGCTCGTCGGCAGCCGCGATCACCTCCGCGTCGCGGACGGATCCACCCGGCTGCACGACTGCGGTCGCCCCGGCCCTGGCAATCGCGTCGAGCCCATCTCGAAAAGGAAAGAACGCGTCCGACGCGGCGGCGGAGCCAGTCAGCGCCTGGCCGCCGGCCTGCGCTTTCATGACCGCCACGTTGACGGCGTCGACGCGGCTCATCTGGCCGGCGCCGATCGCCAGCGTCCGCTGGGCGTCGGTGAAGATCACCGCGTTCGATTTGACATGCGCGCAAATCCGCCAGGCAAATCGGAGGGCTTCCCACTCCGCGCGACTGGGCTCCCGCTTCGTAACGACACGCACACCGTCGGGCCACGGATCGTGGGCTTCGACCACGACGTCACGCTGCTGCCTTAGCACACCGCCGAGCAGGGACCTGAAGTCTGCGGTCCACCAGTCGCCGGTCCCGCCGGCAGGTAACGTGACGACGCGCCTTTTGTCCTTGCGGGCAAGCACAGGCCGTGCGTCGGCGTCCACCGCAGGCGCAATGACGGCTTCGACGAACGTCGTCACGATCGCTTCGGCTGTGGTTATATCGAGTGGCCGATTCACTCCCACAATTCCGCCGAACGCCGAGAGGGGATCGGCATCGCGCGCGCGGGTATATGCATCGGACAGCGACGCACCGATGGCCGCGCCACAGGGATTCGTGTGCTTGACGACGACCGCCGCGGGCTCGCCGAATTCACTCGCGATGCGCCACGCGGCATCGAGGTCCAGCAGGTTGGTGTAGGACAGTTCCTTGCCTTGAACGACGCTCCATTCGAGCGGAGCCGCCCTCGACTCCCACAGGGACGCGGTTTGGTGCGGGTTCTCGCCGTAGCGGAGATCACGCACCTTCTCGATCACGAACTCCAGGGCTTCTCGACGCTCCGGTTCAGGCACACGGGCAAAGGTGCCCCCCTGCCACGCCCAGCTCGCGAGCGTCCCGCAAATCGTGACGTCGTAATCTGCCGTGTGCGCAAATGCATCGATCGCCGACTCGAGACGAAAAGCCACAGACGGGCCGTTGGGTCGCTCGAGCTCCCTCAGCAGATCGGCATACCGGTCGGGATTCACGACCACCAGGACGTCCCGAAAATTCTTCGCGGCCGCCCGCACCAGGCTCGGCCCACCGATATCGATCTGCTCGACCAACTCGTCGAACGCGACGCCTGGCCTCTTCGCCGTGTCGCCGAACGGATACAGGTTGACGATGACGATATCGATCGGCTGAATACGGAGGCGCTCGAGCGCCGCGAGATCGTCCGCGCGATCGCGCCGCGCGAGGATCCCCGCGTGGATCGCCGGATGCAGTGTCTTGACGCGGCCGTCCATCATCTCGGGAAAGCCGGTCACGTCGGAGACGCCGGTCACCGGCAGCCCGGCATCGGCGAGCGCCCGGGCCGTGCCGCCGGTCGACACGAGCTCGTACCCGCGCGCGAGCAGGCCGCGGCCGAGATCGACGATGCCGCGCTTGTCGGAGACGCTCAGCAAAGTTCTTGGCATAAAGAGCAAAGTCCAGTATTATCTCTGCGACGCCGGGCGGGCCTGGCGCCGTAAGGGAAAGGCCGCACAGACGCGGCCTTTTTTTTTGGGTCCCTTAATTTGTTCACCGACGCTCACGTGCGTCACAGCAAGCAGGAAGAGAACGATGCGTATTACAGGCAAGGTCAAGTGGTTCAACAACGCCAAGGGCTACGGGTTCATCGAGCGTGACGGAGGCAGCGACGTCTTCGTGCACTACTCGGCCATTCAGGGCGATGGTTTCCGCTCGCTCGAAGAAGGTCAGGCGGTGGAGTTCGAGATCGTCGACGGCCCCAAGGGCCCGCAGGCCGGCAACGTCACCAAGATCTGACGCTTGTCATGCTGGTGGCTGAGAGCCCACGCTCTCAGCCATCAGCCATTAGCCATCGGAGGCTCCCTTCAACGCCCGCGCCGTAAAAGCCACCTTCCCGTTCTTCACAGCGACGCGAAACGCCACTTCGGCGCTGCCGGTCTGCCGCAGCTTCTTCACTTGTGTCTTGACGAGCTCCGCGAATTTGTGAAACGGCACCGGCTCGTCGCCAGCCTCCCGCCGTGCCTCGGCGAGCGATTCGTAGAGATCGGTGAGCTTGTCGATCTCGCGCACCGGATCACGGAATGATGCGACGTAGAGAATGCGGTCCTCGCGCTTCGTCTTGTCGGGTCCTCGCGGCGCTCGAGTGTGGGAAAAGGGACCCGGCCGCCCTTCTTCGCGAGCGCGGAGCCCACGGTCCCAGAGATCGACGAAGGCGGCGAAACGGGACTGCAGCGTCTGGAAGCGAAAGCGGTCGCCGGTGTTCTGGATGTGCGCGCGATCGTATTGTTTCACGAGCGACTCGACGCGGCCTCGCGTCTCCCATGGCGGCCGCGGCAGCCGGCCGGCGAAGTACATGTTGTATTCCGCTTCGAGCTGCTTCAGCTCGGCTTCGAGGCGCTGGAGATCGCGTTCCAGTGTGGGGGGCGCCATCAGCAATCAGCGTGGGATCAAGAACCAGATGAGCGGCAGCCAGAGTTCCCGCGCGTAGGGAACCGGACGATCGTCGATCAGGACGTCGGTGCCGTCGGTGTCGACGATCAGAAACAGCTGTTTGAGCTTCGTCGCGTCGCTCGACCAGAACCGCGCGCGATACCGATGATCGGCGCCGACGCCGGTCTCGCGGAACTCGGCGGATTCGCGCGCTATCGCGAGCGCCTCCACGAATCGCGGCACGTTCAGATCGGGAAAGACCACCGTGATGGAGAACGGCCGCGGACGCACGCCGTACAGCGCTTCGTACAGATCGGGATCGAGCGACGCCAGTTCCTCGTCGGTCGGCTGTTCCGGCAGGTCGGCATACGGCCAGAAGCGCTCGATCGGGCGGTATTTCCGATCCATCGGCCATCATGATATTGCAGGATGGCAGAATTGCAGGATGGCAGGATTTGCATTGCGCCACTCAATCCTGCAATCCTGCCATTCTGCAATCCTGCAATGCCTGATTTCAGACTGATCCCATCGATCGACGAGTTGCGGCAGCGCCCGGCTGTACGCGAGCTCGAGACGCGCTTCGGCGCTGACGCCACGTTGCAGGCGTTGCGCACGGGTGCGGCCGCGCTGCGCCGTGAGTTCGCAACCCCAGGCGACGGCGGCATGAACGCTCCCGGACCGACAGATGCCGCAACCCGCATCGAAGAAGCCGCCGCCGTCGAGCTCGACCGTTTGTTCCGCGCGTTGCTCGAGCCGGTGATCAACGCAACGGGCGTCGTGATTCACACGAATCTCGGACGCGCCCCGCTGGCAGCAGTCGCCATCGCGCGGGTCGCAGAGATCGCGCGTGGGTACTCGTCGCTCGAATACGACGTCGGCCGTGGCGCGCGAGGTCGTCGCGACGTCCATGCCGAAACGCTGCTGCGTCGGCTGACCGGCGCCGAAGCCGCCGCGGTCGTGAACAACAACGCCGCGGCGACGCTGATCGTACTCGCCGGACTCGCCGCCGGCCGCGAAGTCGTCGTGTCGCGGGGCGAACTGGTGGAGATCGGCGGCGGGTTCCGTGTCCCTGACGTGATGGCGCAGTCCGGCGCGCTGCTCCGCGAGGTGGGAACGACCAATAAAACCCGCGCCGCCGATTACGCCGCCGCGATCAGCGAAAAAACTGCCCTCATCCTCCGCGTCCACCCGTCAAATTTTCGGATCGAAGGCTTCACCGAGCGTCCAACCGTCGAGGAACTCGTCTCCGTCGGCAAAAAATGCAACATCCCCATCGTCGAAGATCTCGGAAGTGGCTACCTGCGTGGGACTGCGGTCAGACCCCATTCCGAGCGAAATTTGACCAGATTGGGGTCAAACCCCGCTGAAAAGTGGAAGCGGATTACACAGTCTCCTGTAGCCGACGTGGAACCGGCCGTGGAAACAAGCATCGCCGCCGGCGTTGACGTCTGCTGCTTCAGCGGCGACAAGCTGCTTGGCGGACCTCAGGCGGGGATCATCGTCGGGCGCACGGCGCTCATTGACCCAATTCGCAACCACCCGCTGATGCGCGCGCTGCGCGTCGACAAGATGACGTACGCCGCGCTCGAGGCGACGCTCGCCGAGTACGTTGGGGGCCGCGCGATGACGACCGTTCCCGTCCAACGCATGCTTCAGATGACCGCCGACGAAATCGACGCCCGCGCGGTCGCGCTGGCGGTGCGCATGAATCGACTCCCAGGATGGCGCAGCGAAGTCGTCGACGGAGTTTCCGCGGTCGGTGGCGGCAGCGCGCCTGGAGTGGAACTGCGGACCCGCCTCGTGGCGATCGCGAAGGAAGGCTCGAGCGCCGACTCGCTCGACGAACGACTGCGCCGCCGAACGCCGCCCGTTATCGCGCGCATCGAGCAGGATCGGCTCGTGCTGGATCTGCGAACCGTCCTGCCCGATCAGGACGAAACGCTGGCCGCGCTGCTCGCCGACGTGTAGTGTCGCTATAATCCGCCTCGTGCAACGACATGCCTTTC
>Ga0066710_100004982_pt1 | contig 11945 bp, 8 predicted proteins | sample GraSoiAngelo_159_FD_79666 | JGI IMG/M metagenome (GOLD analysis project Ga0066710, IMG submission 79666) | Grasslands soil microbial communities from the Angelo Coastal Reserve, California, USA - 14_1009_16_40cm | ecosystem: Environmental > Terrestrial > Soil > Grasslands | place: USA... | reverse complement strand
TCGAGCACGTCTATTTTTCCCGGCCCGACAGCAAAATCTTCGGACGCTCGGTCTACGAAAGCCGTTACCTGCTGGGAAAGTACCTTGCTCAAGAACAACCCGTGGCTGCCGATATTGTAGTCCCGGTGCCCGATTCAGGAGTGGCAGCCGCCATCGGATTTTCCAAGGAATCCGGCATTCAGTTTGAATTTGGATTGATCCGTAATCATTATGTGGGACGGACGTTTATTGAACCCAAACAATCCATTCGGCACTTTGGAGTGAGAATCAAGTTAAACCCTGTCGCAGACCTCCTGCGCGGCAAGCGAGTCGTCTTGGTCGATGACTCGCTTGTTCGCGGCACGACCAGCCGCAAGATAGTTAAGATGGTTCGGGCCGCAGGTGCGACCGAAGTTCATGTGCGTATTAGTTGCCCACCGACCGTTTCCCCCTGCTTCTACGGAGTTGATACTCCAACCAAACGAGAGCTCATTGCCTCCAGCCACTCAGTAGAGGAAATCTGCCGGTATATAGAAGCAGACTCTCTCGGATACCTGAGCCACGAAGGGATGCTGCGCGCTTGCGGTGATACCGAAGGCGAAGGCCATTTCTGCTCTGCCTGCTATACCGGGGAATATCCCGTTGAATTCCCCGAAAGTGCCTTGGTTGAAATCAGCTCAAGAAGATAATTTCAAGATCCAAGACCACCCTCGAGAAATCTTGTCTTAGCCTGTCTCCCCATATGTCTCAACCTGCTTCCAGCTACCGTGACGCAGGCGTTAATATTGACAAGGCCAACCTGGCTAAAAAAAAGATACGGGCTTTGGCGAGACGCACCTTTACGGGGGATGTTTTAACAGACATTGGTGGCTTTGGCGGCCTGTTTCGTTTGCAGCGGAATACATTCTCTCAACCTGTTCTGGTCTCCAGTGTTGATGGGGTTGGGACTAAATTGAAAATTGCTTTTGCCACCGGCATTCACCATACCGTGGGAAAAGATTTAGTTGCCCATTGTGTGAATGATATTTCGGTTCAGGGAGCGGCTCCCTTGTTCTTCATGGACTACATTGCCACTGGGAAAATGATCCCGGAAGTCATTGCCAAAGTGGTGAAGGGTGTTGCGGCAGGGTGTCGAGAAGCAGGCTGCGCCCTGATCGGCGGGGAGACGGCCGAAATGCCCGGGTTCTACCAGGCGGGAGAGTACGATTTAGCCGGTTTCATTGTGGGCATCGTGGAGAAAACGAGAATCATCAACGGAAGTGCCATTCGGCCCGGTCATGTCATTGTTGGTCTTCCTTCTGCAGGCTTGCACACCAACGGTTACTCGCTGGCCCGCCAGCTCTTGCTGGAAGACTTTGGATATACGGTTAATACCAGACTCCCCGAATTGAGGCAAACGGTCGGCAAAGTTCTGCTGGCGCCACATCTCAATTATTTTCGAATTCTAAAACCTATGATCGACAGGAAATTGATCCAGGGAATGGCCCATATCACCGGTGGAGGGCTTACTGAAAATATCCCGCGCATTCTTCCTCCAAAGTGTAAAGCTTGTATTCGTCTCGGGAGCTGGCCAGTTCTTCCTATTTTCAAGGTCCTGAAAAAGCTGGGACAGGTTGGGGACGCCGAGATGTTTCGCACTTTTAATATGGGCGTCGGAATGGTTATTATTATCTCCCCAAAAGATGTGTCGAAAATTCAGCAGCATTTTACTCAGCTAAAGCAAGCATTTTATTTAATTGGAGAAATCCGCTCTGGGAAATCGCGGGTTGTATACGAATGAGACGTTTAGGAATCTTGCTTTCAGGGCGAGGTTCAAATTTTGAGGCCATTGCAGACCATATTGAGCGAGGCGAGCTGGATGCCCAAATTGCTGTCGTCATCAGCAACGCGAGCCAGGCTCCTGGATTAGAAAAAGCACGCCAGCGTGGGCTCGAGGCCATTTTCATCGGTTCAAAAGGTTTATCCCGGGAAGAATTTGACCGGCGACTGGTCTCTACGCTTAAAGAGGAACAAGTGGACCTGGTTTGTCTAGCAGGATTCATGCGCTTGCTAAGCTCATATTTTATAAAGTCTTTCCCACATCGGATTCTCAACATCCATCCCTCCCTCTTACCCTCGTTTCCCGGACTAAACGCTCAGCAGCAAGCTCTGGAACACGGCGTCAAGTATACCGGTTGCACGGTCCACTTCGTCGACGAAGGCCTGGACTCGGGTCCGATCATTTTGCAGGCCGTTGTACCCGTTTTGGACAATGATACCGAGCAGACGTTGTCGGCTCGCATCTTGGCGGAGGAGCACGAGATTTACTCAAGAGCCATTCAATTGGTGCTAGACAATCAAACTCGGGTGGAGGGACGTCGCGTCCTGAGAGTGGCGACCACGGAGTGTACCTGAGTGGTTACGCCGAAGGCACGATGAAAGGACATCAGCGAGTAATGCCTCAGTCACGGGTGGCAAACCAAAGGTGGAGCGGGCGCTCTGCGCACGCTGAATGAATAACTGAAAAGGTGTGAAAAAATCAGATCCCAAAAGGATTGGACTCGCCCCTCACCCGCCCTTGTGAACGCTTCTCGAGCGTTCACCCCTCTCCCGTTGGGGCGAGGGGAAACAAACATTAAATTTAACTCCCTCGCCCCCGCTGGGGGAGAGGGTGCCCGAAGGGCGGGTGAGGGGGTCATTGGAATTTTTTCACAGCTTCTGAGGCATTACCTCATCGACAAAGGCCAGCCTCAAAATGGATCGATAATAACTCGCCAGTGATTTCTTGAATTGAAATATCCCATGGCTATCCGGTTGACCATTGCTGAGCAACTCGAATATCTCAATAGAAATGTCGTTGAAGTTATACGCCTGGAAGAATTGAAAACTAAATTAGAACGGTCGGCTCAAACCCGAACGCCCCTGAGAGTCAAGGCGGGATTTGATCCCACCGCGCCGGATTTGCATCTCGGACATACTGTGTTGATTCGCAAACTGAAGCAGTTTCAAGACCTGGGTCACACAGTGATATTCCTGATTGGGGACTTTACCGGCATGATCGGTGATCCCAGTGGTCGCAACGTGACGCGAAAGCAGCTGAGCAAAGAAGAAGTGTTTCAAAATGCGGAAACCTACAAGCAACAGGTGTTCAAAATCCTCGATCCGGAAAAAACGGTGCTTGACTTTAATAGCCGCTGGATGTCTGCCATGAAAAGTGAAGATTTCATTCGCCTGGCCTCCCGTTACACGGTCGCGCGCATGTTGGAAAGGGACGATTTCAGTAATCGGCTCAAGAACAATCAGCCGATCTCCATTCACGAAATGCTTTACCCGCTGGTGCAGGGCTACGATTCTGTGGCACTCAGGGCCGATGTGGAGCTCGGCGGAACAGACCAAAAATTTAATCTGCTGGTCGGAAGAGAGTTGCAGAAAGAGTATGATCAGGAGCCTCAAATTGTCCTTACCATGCCAATATTGGAGGGGTTAGACGGTGTTCAAAAGATGTCGAAGTCCCTCGGCAATTATATTGGCATCAATGATCCCCCTCAGGACATGTATGGCAAAATCATGTCGATTTCGGATCAGCTGATGTACCGCTACTATGAGTTATGCACTAACTTAGCTGTCAAAGAAGTTGAGCAACTTCGGACGGATATTGTCCAGAATAAACTGCATCCGATGACAGCCAAAGCTAATCTTGCAAAATTCATCGTCAGCCAATTCCATTCCCAGCAGGATGCCGCGCTGGCAGAGGAAGAGTTTAATCGGGTCTTTCGGGACCGATCGAACCCTGTTCAAATGGAAGAAAAGATATTGTCGGGGAGCGCCGGGAGAATTCGACTGGCGAAACTCATGGCGCAGTTGGGGCTGGCTGGCTCCGTCAATGAGGCAGTGCGGCTGATCGAACAAGAAGCTGTAATCCTGAACGATCAAAAAGTGAGCGATGTCAAAGCTGAGCTTGATCTATCTAAGTCCTCTTCCTACATTTTGAGAGTCGGCAAGCGGCGCTTTGTTAGAATCCTGGTGAAACAGACGTCAGAACCACATGCTTGAGCCACCGGCTGTTCTTCTTATGTAATAATATAGTTGAGGTACAGGGAGCATTGGATCAGGTTAAAATAGGTAAAAGAGGCATGAATCCGCGGGAGCGGTAAGGAGGATGCCCTTATGCAATGTTTCCAGTGTGGCGCCGAACAAAGCGATGGCAGCGTGTTTTGCACGAAATGTGGGGTAAGACTGGGAAAAGCGTCTCAGTCAACCACAGAAGGACCACAGGCTGGCGACAAAACTTCGTCTAGAGAACAAGAGGAAAAGATTCTCCGTGAACTAAAAGAAGCTCTTAAGGGAGTCCAGAAGCCGGATGCTCCTTCTCCTACTTCAGAGTCTCCTTCCACTCTTACGCCCAAGAAAGTTTGGATTGCAGGAGGCTTTCTGATACTCATTATTCTCCTCATTCTTGCTCTGGCGCTAATGCAGAAAAGCAGGAAGGAGGAACTTCCCCCTTCCCCTCCAGCGGAGTCATTGATTCAGCCACCGCCTCCTCCTTCAGGTCCTGAAACTGATGCAATGCGAACCACGATCGGGAAGATTGCAGCAATCCTGGAAGCCATTAACCAATATTCAAAAGCCAAAAAGTCCTTACCTGGCGCCCTCACCAATTTGAACCGCGGATATTCTGAGGTCGCGAATATCCAGGACGGATGGGGACAGAACATACTTTATCTCGTCGATTTGACCAACAAGACCTATGTCGTTCGCTCGATGGGTCCGGATGGAAAGCGTGAAACTCCCGATGATATTGCCGTCACTAACGAGACTGCGGAGGCCTGGTTGAAAGACAATGAGCAGGGCATTAGCGAGTGGATAGTCGCCAATCCTAATCTCTATGCCCAACTCATTGCTGTCGGACCTTCGGCAGCGGAATTGAAAAAATTAGAGGCTGCGCGTAAAGCCGAACAAGAAGCCAAAAAAAAGCAGGAAGCGGAAGCCAACGAAGCAGCCCAAAGGCAGCAGGAAGAGGAGCAAAGGCGCCTGGAGACGGCACGGCTTGAACAGGAAAAGCAGAGGCAAGCCGAGGCCAAGCGACATGAAGAAGAACTTCGTGAAGCCAGAGCTCGCGAGGAGGCACTTCGTCGTGCTCAGGCTGTGGAGTTCAGGGATAATTTTACCGAAGGACTGGTTCAATGGGATGCGCCCTCGAGTTGGGAAATTGTGAAAGACAGAGAACTTTCGGCTCTGCGGGTCCAGGGACTTGGTCTTCTCAAGAAAGGCGAGAACTGGGACAACTACAAAATGGAATTTGAAGTTAAGGTCAATAAAGAGTCCGCAGGCTGGGTTGTACGGGCCAAGAATTCAAGCAATTTCTATCTCTTCAAACTGGGATCAGAAAAAGCCAAGGCCATCCCTAAAAATTCACTGGTGAAGTACATTTTTTCTGACGGCAAATATCTGAATTCTCTGAAGCAGGAAGACGCACCGGGTGCGGCCGGGGTCACCTCTCTTCCCTTCAAAGTCAAAAATAAGGAATTTTACAAAGTGGTGGTGGTTGTCAAGGGCAATACAATCACGCATTACATCAACGGCATTGAAGTGGACTCCTGGTCCGACAACACTTTTGATCGAGGTCGATTCGGCTTTAATGCGAGTATTATCGAAATGGCCACCATTCGCAGTGTTTCTGCCCAGTCCGTTCATTAGTGGCCGGAACTCTCTATAGTTTTATGCAGTGAGGCTCGCCTGCCGGCCCAGGCTGGAACTGTGGTTCTCGAACCGTCCGACCTTGGACTTTGGACCTTGGACTTTGCGCGACTTGAACTTTGAACTCAATTCTCCTGCCTTGCCGCTCGGTACAGGAAAAGGGCAAGGCCCGTGAAGGCCGCCAAAGCTAATAGATCAGCTCCCCCACCCAGTTTCTCTTCCAACTGCAGCTTGGCTCCCACGTTGAACAATTGTGCCAAATACCCTTCTTTCACTCCTGCGAAAACGGCGATGGCAATGCCACCCAGGGAACCCCCGGCTACGAGCCCCGTACTGTAGAGCATTCCCGAACTTAACTCCGTTTCATCTGCATCCTTTTTCCTGGAAAGCTTATCCACCAATGCCTTCACAAGCCCACCTGCATAAATTGTCGACGTGGTGGACAGAGGTAAGTATGCCCCTACAGCAAAAGATAAGGATTTGACCCCGCACAGTTCCAGGACCGCGGAAACAAACACACCAATAATAACCAGTCCCCAGGGGAGTTCTCGACTCAACATCCCTTTGATAATCGTGGACATTAGGGTGGCCTGAGGGGCAGATAGCTTGACCGAACCGATGGGGCCATAAGCTGAATGGTGCAGCAATAAGAGCGTGCCACCTATTGCGGCTACAGAGACTAACACGCCAATAATTAGCCCCACCTGCTGCCGAATCGGAGTGGCGCCAACCATGTAACCGGTTTTCAAATCCTGGGAAGTTGCCCCAGCGTTAGCAGCCGCTATACAGACGATGGCACCTACACAAAGTGCCACGGCCTGATAGTCCGGGCCGCTCCAGCCAATTGCAACAAAAATCAGACAAGTAGCCATAAGGGTTGCGATGGTCATGCCTGAAATCGGATTTGAAGACGATCCGATAATGCCGACAATTCGAGAAGAGACTGTAACAAAGAAAAATCCGAATACTACGATCAAGACTGACATAATCAGGCTGCCGGGGAAATGGCCTGGAATTTGAGGCAGAATCGACATCAGCAGGGCTAACCCAGCAGAACCGCCCACCACATAAGTGATCGGGATGTCTCGCTCAGTCCGCCTTTTGGAAACCAGCGACGCCTGCCGACTCTGAGTGGAAAAGTCGGCCAGGCTATCACGGAAAGAGCTAATGATGGTAGGTAAGGACCTCAAAAGAGTAATCACCCCGGAACAAGCTACTGCTCCAGCCCCGATATAGCGAACGTAACCCCGATAAATCTCAACGGGGTCCATTTGCGAAATGAGCTTGTCACCCCAGCCTGGCTTGAGGGTTTCCTGGAGCTTGTCACCAAAGATAGTAATCAGCGGGATCAAGACCAGCCACGAAAGCATCCCACCTGCAAACATTGAGCCCGCTATACGTTGGCCGATAATGTAACCCACTCCCAGATATTCCGGAGTGATCTCGCCGTTGATGGTTCCGTTGGGAAATTGGCTGGATCTACTAGTCACGAAAGTCGGAACTTCTTTCCAAAGGCCCAGGATACTCATTAAGAATTTGTAGAGTACCGCGATACCTAATCCCGCAAAAACTTTCTGAGCCAGTGCGCCGCCACGCTCCCCCGCAACCAGGACCTCCGCACAGGCAGTGCCTTCAGGGTAGGGCAACACTCCATGTTCTTTGACAATAAGTGATCGGCGCAAAGGAATCATGAAGAGAACACCTAGAATTCCTCCGATGAGAGAAAGAATTAGTATCTGGCCATAGCGAAAGAACTGTTCCCCTTGATATAAGAAAATGAGGGCTGGAATGGTAAAGACGACCCCCGCAGCAATAGATTCACCGGCTGAGCCAATCGTTTGGACGATGTTGTTTTCCAGGATGGTAGATTTCCCAATTCGTTTAAATACCGCAATGGACAGCACCGCGATAGGGATGGATGCACTAACGGTGAGACCAGCCCTCAAGGCCAAATAAACTGTGGATGCCCCAAAGATGATTCCAAACAAAGAACCCAAGAAAACAGCTTTAATCGAAAATTCTGCGATGTTGTCCTCGTCTGCAACATAGGGTTTGAATCTCTCTGGAGATACATTTTCAGGTGCAGCCGGGTGACCCTTTTCAGCCATCTGTGGTCTCCTTCCAGCCAAGTGAAAGTGTGACAATGAATAAGTACTTTTAAGAGATGCATTTCGAACGCTTGCAAAATTAGCATTGGCAGCCAGACCGGTCAAGACAAAGTTGACAACCAGGGTACGTTCCGAGGGTAAGCATCTGAAAAGGCGGATCCATCCTTCTCAACACAACCTGAAAAAATACTAAGAGAAAAATAACCTTTGGTCGATGAATGGATTAGCTTATGGAAAAAGTTCAAATGTTCTCGAGAAATCTTTGCCGGCTCGTTATGGGAAGCTTCACTTACAGAGCCGAGAATCCCAGAGGATTCTTGACAACATTGAACTTATCAACTAAACTGGGTTTTGATTCTCTTTAAGGAAGGTGGCCGTGATTAAACTAGACATCATCAATCAGGTTGTTGACCGGACCGGTATCCCCAGAACCAAGGCTGAGATGGCTGTAGATTCAGTCTTTGAGGCGATGAAGGCAGCACTTCAAAAGAGTGATCGCATTGAACTTCGAGGTTTCGGGGTATTCACTATCAAACCTCGTAAAACGGGAATAGGCAGAAATCCCAGGACAGGCGAGGAAGTGTCTATCCCTCCTGGCAAAGCCGTTCGTTTCAAGCCGGGCAAGGACTTGCAATCTGTCTAAGTCAAAATCGTTTCAGGTTGCTTCTGCATAGAACGGCGGAGAAAATTTCTTTTGTTCTGAGTTCGAAATAGGTATAAGATTTTTAGTGGGATTAGAAGAGGCGAGTTGGTCAACTCGCCTTTTATATTTTCTGGAATGTATAGGTGAGCAATAATTCCATGAGCCAAGTGGATTCTCAAGCTCCCGCCATCTCCATCACGACCGCACTTGACCCCACTTATCGACCCAAATATAAGCTCAGTCTAATCTTGTTCGCTTTAACCTTCCTTTCCACTCTTTTTGTTGGGGCTCAGTTAGCAATCTCATACAAAATCAACGCGCCTATCGAGAGTGAGGCCGACTTGCTTAGGTACCTCTCAGGAAACCCTGCAGCGCTGGGCCTGGGGCTTCCCTTTGCTTTCACTGTCCTCGGCTTTCTCATGGCTCATGAAATGGGTCACTACTTGGCCTGTCGTTATTATGGGATTCGCAGTACCCTCCCTTATTTCATTCCCTTTCCTAATCTGATTGGAACCCTGGGAGCCTTTATCAAAATCAGGTCGCCTTTCCAAAATCGTAGAGCTTTATTTGATGTGGGCATTGCGGGACCTATCGCAGGGTTCATTGTTGCGGTGCCGGCTTTGATGATCTCACTTCCACACTCCAAGATAGTTCCAGTTAAACCAGAATCACTGCAATTGGTCTTGGGTGAGCCATTAATCTTTCAGTTGGTTGCCAAATTATTCCACCTCAGTCCCCCGCAAGGGATGGACATTATTCTTCATCCCGTGGCTTTTGCGGCCTGGGTGGGTTTTTTTGCGACCGCCTTGAATCTCCTGCCCTCTGGCCAGCTTGATGGCGGGCATATTATTTACTCGCTCTTCGGTGCGTATCATCGAATTGTCTCAAGGGCGTTTGTCTTTGTAATGATTCCAGTGGGAATGATTTTCTGGACCTGGTGGATCCTGTGGGCCGTCATTCCTCTTGTCCTGGGACTCAATCATCCCCCCACAATGGATAATTCGATGCCACTCGGGCGGGGCCGCAAAATAATTTCAGTGGTTGGACTGGCTATTTTTCTCCTGAGTTTTTCACTTACCCCCATAAAAATCATTCATTAGTTCCGTGGGAAAACGCGCTTATATGTAGCAAGCAACCTCAGACCGCCAAGGGCCGGGTCCTCCCGAAGCAGCCGACCCCTCACCCGGCCTGGTGAACGCTTATCAAGCGTTCACCCCTCTCCGCAAACGGGGGCGAGGGGAGAGTATTTCTTTTTTGATAATCTCCCTCTCCCGAGGGGGCCCGAGGGGAGAGGGTGCCCGAAGGGCGGGTGAGGGGTCGGCAGCTTAACAAACTCGGCCAAAGTTTGAACTTCTTCGCTACCAAGTTGCCCTCCCAAATGGCTTTGAAAGAGCACTGGCTGCTAATTAGACAAAGGCTGCGCCCTTGCTATTCCTGGGGCGCGACCGTTGAGAGCCCGAAGCGCCAGCGAGGGTAACAGCCCGAAGCGCCAGCGAGGGTAATCGCGGCTGACCCTCGCTGGCGCTTCGGGCTTTCATATCAGACCTCTACCACCTCGCACAGAACGGTCTCATCACATTAAGCTGACAGGGTCAATATCAATATGAACTTTTCTCAAATCCACCCCTTGCTCAGCCCCCAACCGCAAGCATTCTCTGACAGCCGCTCTTAGACGGGCCCGACTTCTTGCTTTGATAATTAGCTGGAATCGATGCTCCGACTTGAGCCGAGCCAAAGGTGAGAAGGTTGGGCCGAGAATTCGCAGGTGCTCCGCCGTATACTGATTCGCCAGGTTCCCCAGACAATTGATGCTCTTGGCCGCCGGCTCCAGGTTCCTGTCTCGAACCAGGATGTTGGCGACAGCGGTGAAAGGGGGGTAGTGCATGAATTTGCGAAAGCGAATCTCTTTTTCATAAAAGCCCTCATAATCATGCAAGGCCACAAACTGCAAACAGTAATGTTCGGGATAATAAGTTTGAATTATCACCTCTCCGGGAAAATCGCCTCGCCCTGCCCGCCCAGACATTTGCGAAAGCAATTGAAAGGTGCGCTCTGCGGCATGGAAATCAGGGAAGGAGAGCGTGTGGTCGGCCGAAAGAATTCCAACCAAGGTCACGTTGGGAAAATCATGCCCTTTGGAAATCATCTGGGTTCCAAGCAGTATGTCCAGTTCCCTGTTTTGAAATTGGCTTAGTATTCTGGCATGGGCACCTTTCTTCTGCACCGAATCTCGGTCTAAGCGAGCGACTTTGGCATTGGGAAAGTTCTTCTCGAGGAGAGCTTCCAGTTTTTCTGTCCCTTCACCGAGGAAGTAAAGGTGTTCGCTGCTGCATCGTGGACAAAGCTTCGGAACCCTCTGCCCATAGGCACAGTAGTGACAGAGAAGAATGTTCTTCGCCTTATGGTACGTCAACGAGATACTGCAATTCCTGCATTGAATATTTTGCCCGCAACTCCGGCAGAGGACAAAGGCCGAAAACCCTCGACGGTTTAAGAGAATTAAGATCTGTTCATTACGATCAAGGCGATCTTGGATAGCGGTTCTTAAAGCTTTGGACAGAATCGATCGGTCCTCCGCTTCCAAAAACTCCATTCGCATATTGACCAGCTTGACTTCCGGCAAAGGTCGTGAGTGAACGCGAGAAGCAAGTCGAATGTATTGGTACTTGCCACTCCTGGCGTTATGAAAGGTTTCAACGGCAGGGGTGGCCGAACCCAGGATCACCAGAGCATTTAGCATCTTGCCTCGAACCAAGCCGGCATCCCGGGCATGGTAGCGAGGACTTTCCTGCTGCTTGTAGGAAGGATCGTGTTCTTCGTCGATCACAATCAGCTTAAGGTTTTGAAGGGGAGCGAAGACGGCGGAGCGTGTTCCAACCACCACTTTAGCCTCACCTCGTTTGATCCGCCACCATTCATCAAAGCGTTCCCCATCGGATAGACCACTGTGCAAAATCGCCACGTCGTGGCCCAGACGAGAGCGAAACTCTTGGACCACACGCGGAGTTAGCCCGATTTCCGGCATCAAGATTAAACTGTCTTTCTCCTCTTGTAACATGCGCTCAATCAGGTTTAAGTAGATTTCTGTTTTCCCGCTCCCTGTAACCCCATGCAAAAGTACGGCTGCAAAATTGGAAGATTGGGCAGTTGCATCTATATTTTCCAGCGCTTGTCTTTGCTCCGTTGTCAGATCGCGGCTTTTCGGAGGTGGGATATGACCGAGGTCTTTCATGGGATCACGCTTGATTTTATCCTTCCAAAGACGGATGATTCCTTTCCGCTCCAGGGACTGCAGGGTGGAATAGGAAACCTTGTGCTCTCTCTGAAATTCTGAAAGGAGCACCGGGCCAGCGCGCGTTTCCAAAGCCCGAACTACAGAAACCTGCAAGGGTGTCAACTTCGTCTGCTCTAACGCTCCCCGGGAATCTGTTCTTAGAGCGATTACAAGCTGCAGCTTTTCGGACAAGACCTTCTCATCGACCAGCTGCACGAATTGAACAAAGTTCCGGCAGGCCAGCTTTCTCAAATCGCTTTCCTTA
>Ga0066710_100004980_pt1 | contig 11947 bp, 7 predicted proteins | sample GraSoiAngelo_159_FD_79666 | JGI IMG/M metagenome (GOLD analysis project Ga0066710, IMG submission 79666) | Grasslands soil microbial communities from the Angelo Coastal Reserve, California, USA - 14_1009_16_40cm | ecosystem: Environmental > Terrestrial > Soil > Grasslands | place: USA... | reverse complement strand
ATCAATATCGATACCGAACCGACTGACCCGACGATGATCTGGGATATCATGCCGGCGACGAGTGGGCTGGAGGAACGAGTCGTATCATGGAGGGGTAGCGGCACTTTTGATGCGCCTCAATTCAGCCCGAAGCGTTTCTCGCTTACTGTCGGCGAGCATACTCTGATAATCCGGGGCAGAGAAGCTAACACGCAACTTGATCGGATCACGATCCAGGCAGTTCCACTCTCTCGTCTGGCGCCGCCTCAAGGGCTTGGAATCGTTGATGTTAAATTCTGAGACCGCATCGAGCCTTCGGCTGGTCGTGTAGGACAAAAACGGACAGGAAAATCAGAATGCGACGGCTTCCCCGGCGGCCAGAGGCGGTTCAATGATGGACCGTGATTCCCGGCAATCTGGTCGCCGCATTCTCCGGCCTATTCTTAGCGGTGCTGCTGGCGCCGCTGTATGCGGCGGATTTGTATGTGGGCATGGACGGGAGCGATCTCAATGCGGGAACACCTACCGAACCATTTGCAACGATTCCGTATGCCTACAGTCTGGCGGTTGCGGGCGATACGATCATTGTGATGCCCGGTGTGTATACTAATTACACCGCTAGATGGGGGTTGCGCATCCGCGCCAGCGGAACCGCATCGAATCCTATCGTGCTGAGGTCCCAGATCAAGGGCCAGGCGGTTATTGATGGCCAGAACGTTTCGAATCGTAATGAGGCGATCTATCTGGACGGGAGTTATAATGTCATCGATGGATTTGGGATTAGAGGAGGTCCAAATGGTGGCATCAGTGTTTATGGAAATTTCAACCAAATCATTAATAACGAAATCCATCACAACGGCAACGTCGCCAGCACGAATTCCAATGGCCAGGACGGAGTGTATTCTGACAAGAACACGCACGATAACCTCTACGCTGCGAACTACATTCATGACAATGGACGCACGGGCAGCAATCTGGATCACGGTCTCTACCTATGCGGCGACAATGAAATAGTGCTTAACAATCTGCTGGTCCGCAACGCCGCAAGCGGCCTGCAGATCGCCGGCTATAGCATTCTCAGGAATATGAAAGTTTACAACAACGTCGCAGCCTTCAATGGCACCAGTGGTATCATCCTGTGGCTCGCTCTGAACGGAGTCGAAATCAAAAATAACATTATCTATCGCAATGGCCACTACGGCATAGGTTCATGGGATGCGCATGGAACTGGACTCGTGGTCGATCGCAATCTCGTGTTTGGCAATGGCTCGGGCAATTACAATTTCTCCAGCGGAGGATCCGACTATTCTTACACGCAAGGAACGACGATTTCTGCCGAACCGCTCTTCGTCAATCCAGATTCAATGGACTTCGATCCGCATCTGCGAGCCGGTTCGCCAGCCATCAACGCCGGCCTTAATCTTTCCTCAATTTTTGGTACGGACAAAGAGGGTGCCGCTCGGTCCCTCTCCGGAGCGTGGGACTTGGACGCCTACCGTTATGCCGAGAGCGAGATAAGCTCCTCGGTAGTCTTTCTTACCAAGCCCGAAAACAATACAAGGATCTTCGGCTCCTCGGTAACGGTATCTGCAAATGTGTTCGAAAATATTGCCATCGTCGGCGTGCAGTTCAAAATAGATGGCGTCAACCTGGGCGTCGAAGATACTACGGCCCCGTACGGCTTGTCGTTGAACACGACGCTGATTCCCAACGGACGGCATCTCTTGAGCGCCGTAGCCCGGGATATCGCCGGCCAGCAGTTCACGGCTGCAGCCGTCGAAGTGCTGGTCAACAACTCCAATGCGGCGCCTAAAATCTCCAGGATCGCCAATCAGACCCTCGACGCAGGCCAATCAACACTCCCCCTTGGTTTTACGGTCAGCGATGAAGAAACAACGGCCCGCAGTCTCACTGTATCGGCTCGCTCCTCCAATCCAAACCTGGTTTCACCTGCCAATATCATCTTCGGTGGTTCTGGTTCGAATCGAACCGTTGTTGTCTCTCCAGAGCCAAATCAGTTCGGTGAGGCGACCATCGTTGTCAGCGTCAGCGACGGCGCAGCTACCACGAGTACGAGTTTTATATTAAAGATCAAACCGGCGATAACGCCGCCCTTTATATATCTGCCTTTAGAAGCGGAGTCGGCGGCATTGGAAGCTCCAATGGGAATCGCCACCGACTCTCGTGCGAGTCAGAGCCAATTCATTCTGTCCTCCACACATTATACGGGCACCGCCAGCTTTGACGTAAATATTCCCCTTCCAGGTGCTTATTCGATCTGGTGCCGAGTCCTTTCTCCTGATAACAGCCATGATTCTTTCTATGTTTCGGTAGACGGCGGTGCCGAAGACATCTATGACAGCGCTGAGGCTGGCCGGACCAATGCATGGCAGTGGACGGTTGTAAACGGACGCGGCGGAACCAATTTCATGGCTGCACTAATGATCAATCCTCGAACGTTCTTACTGCAGGCCGGACTGCATAAGATCGCATTTCGAGCGCGCGAGCTGGGCACCGGACTGGATCAGATTCTTCTCACAAACGATCCTGAATACGTTCCGAATGTCGTTTTTTTGATGGCAGCGCCGCCCGTCAGAATTTTCTCAATTGCAGTTGATCGAGAAGAGTTTGTCACGCTCAGGTGGCCGAGCGTTCCGGGCAAAAGCTATAGACTCGTTTACAAGACAAGCTTGCGCGATGCGCAATGGATCGCTATTGGTCCGGACCAGATTGCAACGGACATACTGACTTCCGCCTCCGATAATCCCCTTGGTACTAGGTATTACAACGTCATAACACAGCCTTCGTTTCCGTAAAACGCGACTGTCACAAGTAGTAATCGACCTACCCCGCGAGTAGGGAAATAACCCCGTTTAAGTACGAGTACCATATGCGTAAGTTGTTGTCCGACCGGGGCTTCTTAGGGACAAGGTTCCGAGCGAAAAATTTTGACCAGGACGGTTTCCCAGTGACGGGGCGTTGATGCGGGTTGATGCGCAGGCGGAGACGGAAGTGAGTTCGATTTCCTTCACCAAGTGCGGAGCTTTAGGCGCAACAGATGGAGCGAATCTACCCCAAATAACGAAGTCTCAGGCAACGATATGATTTTGTTAACGTGCAGTCCCATAAGGGAGCCGGCTTGGTTTTGCATTCGCACCCATTTGAAGCATGAGCACATCGCGGCAGCCCATTTGCGGCAAATTTCTGGAGTAGAGGTGTTTAATCCGCAACTGCGGATTCTGCGCTCCACGCGCCGGGGCCGTAGATGGAGCACAGAATCGCTCTTTCCCAACTACCTGTTCGCCAGGTTCATTTTGGAGTCGATGCTGGAAAGGATCAGGTATACACCGGCCGTGAAGTTCCCGGTGCGATTTGGGGACCGGGTGCCCGAAATACCCAATGCGGTCATCGACGATTTGCGGCAAGGGTTGGCCGAAATGAGTTCTCAGGTGCTGGTAGACGGGCCAGCCGACGGAGACGAAGTAGAAATCGCCAGCGGCGCGTTTGCCGGGATGAAGGCGGTGGTTACGCGTGTTTTACCCGCCAGACAGCGAGCTCGAATTCTGCTCGATGTCATGGGCCGATCGGTGCCTGCCGAACTTAGCCTGGACCTTGTTTTGTTTAATCGCAAAACGGCTGCTAAGATCGCGCTGGATCGGGTGGTATCGACTTCGTCAAAGGAGGCAATGCTTCCGAATGTCACGCCCGCGGTCCAGGAGTTGCCCGCTGCTGCCCGCGCGGTAGTAGTTCATCAGGTTTTGCCGGAGCTGGTGCCGTCGACGTGAGCGAAAGTAAAGGGATTGAGTAGTTGCCATGAGGGCACCGTCGTCAGCTCTATGTGTTCTGCTCGCCCTCCCCGGAATGCAAGCCGCAGATTTCTATGTTGCGACCAACGGTACCCCCACGGGTGCGGGGACAATAGCGCAACCCTATGACTTGGCGACGGCTTTGTCCGGCCGGGCGGGCCATGCTGGGGATGTCTTTTGGCTGCGCGGAGGCAACTACATTATCGGGCATATCGACACTCAAATCCAAGGAGCACCGGGCCAGCCAATCACGTTCCGGCAGATGCCCGGAGAGTGGGCACGCATCGACGGTTCGATCACGTTTTATCAAAGCAAGGGGAATTTGGTTCTGAGAGATTTCGAATTGTACAGTTCCGATACAAACCGGGCCAGCGCGCAGGCGGGTGTGGGTTTTAACGTCACGGATATTCAGATTATTCCGGGGATTGCTTCTTATGCGCCGAATTTGAGTTTCATTAACTTGATTGTGCACGATCACACCCGCCACGGATTCTATCTTTCAAATGCGGCCACAAATAACCTGATTTACGGGTGCATTGTGTACAATAATGGATGGGTTTCGCCGGACAATGCAGAGGGGCACGCCGTGTACGCACAGGGAGAAAATGGGAGCAAGGAAATCTTGGACAATATTGTGTTCAACAGCTCCGGAGCCAATATGCACATTTACGATGACGCCAGCGGACGCCGTTTATCGGGACTGACACTAGATGGGAATGTGGCATTCAATGCCGGGGCGATCCAGAATGTGAGGGTTTACAGGGATTGGATTGTGGGGGTGGACGCGCCGGCAGTGGGCGCCGATCGGATAGTCGTAAAGAACAACATGGGATACTTCGGTCCGGACTCCGGCGCTCGCGACCAGGTTCAGATCGGGCGGCAGGGAGTCAACGGCAGTGTTGCCTTACTGAATAATTATTTTCCGCAGGGACTTTTGATGAACAACTGGACGATCGCGGCGGTATCCGGAAACCTTTTTACGGCACAAAGAGCGAATTATATCGTCAGTTTGGACCAGAGCCAGGTTTCGCTCGCTGCGGCATGGGACAATAACAGTTACTCGCGGCCGGCAACGGCGAAGGATTTCCTGAAGAACTCAATCGAGTACAGCTTTTCCGACTGGCAGGGCGCCACAGGTTTTGACGAACACAGCACGTATTCGGTGGGCGCACTGAGCGGGACGAAAGTTTTCGTGCGGCCCAACCGCTACGAAAGCGGACGCGCGACCATCGTTGTATATAACTGGGACCAATCGAACAGTGTGGCAATTGATCTCACCTCGGTGCTGGCGCGCGGTGCAGTTTATCAATTGCGCAATGCACAGGATTTCTTTGCCGTTCCGGTGTTGAGCGGCGTTTTTGACGGCCAGCCGTTGAACCTCCCTATGACGGGGTTGACGGTAGCCGCGCCCACTGGGCCGCTGCTCACTGCGCCAGCAACCGGGCCTGCTTTCAACCTGTTTGTGCTTCTGCCCTACTCATTGCGGCTGCAGATAACAGCCGCAGATGGTCAAGCACGGGTCTCCTGGCCCACGAACGTCAGCAACGTGGTCCTGCAGTCCAGAGAGATCCTGTCCACAAATGGCATGTGGATGGACGACACCAACACGCCTGTCGTCATTGATGATCAGTATGTAGTGAGGAACCCGCTTGCGGAGGATGCTCGATTTTATCGATTACGAACTGCCCAATAACGGACCTGGGCGTTGCAACAAAAATGGTGTGAGTCTGCTTTCAGCTTTGAACGTGGCCATGATGGCGCGTTGGCCGGCTCTGTGCGTCTTGCTTGCACCGGCGGGGATGCGGGCGGCGGATCTCTACATTGCAACCAACGGCGCCCCATCGGGAGCCGGGACGATCGCGCAACCCTATGACCTGACAACGGCTCTCTCTGGCCAGGTCAGCGAGCCCGGCGATACCTTTTGGCTGCGGAGAGGCAACTATGTAATTGGCCACATTGACACGAGGATCGAAGGCGCGCCGGGCCAGCCAATCACGTTCCGGCAAATGCCTGGTGAACGAGCACGCGTCGATGGATCAATTAGTTTCTTTGATAGCATGGGTCATGTAGTTTTGCGCGATTTCGAACTATATGGTTCGGACACCAACCGAGCCAGTTCCCAGGCCGGGGTGGAATTCAACGTGACCGACATCAAAATCATTCCTGGAATCGCCGCTTATTCGCCGAATTTAAGCTTCATTAACTTGTTACTGCACGACCACAGCCGGCACGGGATTTATATTTCGCGTATGTCCTCCAACAACCTGGTTTACGGCTGCGTGATCTATAACAATGGATGGATATCGAGAGACAATGCCGAGGGGCATGGCATACATGTACAGGGAGGGAATGGAACGAACGAAATTTCCGATAATATCGTCTTCAATAATTCCGGGGCCAATATGCACATATACGAAGACGAGATTGAGCAACGGCTCGCGGGAGTGACGCTGAATGGGAACTTGGCGTTCAATGCCGGAGCCATTCAGAATATTCGCGCTTATCGGGACTGGATCGTGGGAGTGGATTTTCCGGCCGACGCGGCGGATATGATCGTATTCCAAAGGAACATGGGCTACTACTCGCCGGGCTCGCCCACTTACCCCGATGTTCAGATTGGGCGCGACGGAACGAACGGAGCCATTGTTCTGACCGACAACTACATGCGGTTGGGCTTGAAATTCAGCAACTGGCGCAAGGCCACAGTGTCCGGAAATGTGTTTGGGTCTGGAGAAACCGATTACCTGGTGGATTTAAACCAGAGTTTGACCTCATTAGAGGCGGATTGGAATGGCAATACCTACTTAACTGCTCCAATCGGCAGCGACTTTATCTGGAACTCGCAGCGTTACGATTTCTCGGAATGGCAGACGGCGACAGGGTTTGATCGAACAAACAGTTACCTGCGGGCAATGCCGACCACCACAAGAGTCTTCCTGCGGGCCAACCAATACGAGGATAAGCGCGCAAACATTATTGTATATAACTGGAGGAACCAGGACAGCGTCGCCGTTGACATCAGTTCGGTGCTGCCGCTGGGCGAGGGGTACGAAGTGCGGAATGGGCAGGATTTCCTGGCTCCTCCCGTGCTGAGCGGGGTTTTTGATGGGCAACCCATGAAGCTTCCAATGGGCGCCTTGAGAGTAGCTGCTCCGAATGGTCCGTTCAAAACTCCTCCACCAACCGGGCCAATCTTCAACGTGTTTGTCCTCCTTCCGACTTCCAAGAAGCTGGGGATCCTGAAAGTGAATGACACGATCAAACTTTTTTGGCCGACGAACTGCGGTCCTTGTGTCCTCCAATCCACCGATGGGCTATCCGCCTCAAATGAATGGAGGGATGTGCCGGCGGAACCGGCAATGGAAGGAAATCAATACGTGGTAACCACGCAAGCAACAGAGACAACGGCATACTATCGCTTACGGACTGAGTGACGCCTGTGATTCATGCACAAAACCTTCTTGTGTTGCACTCGGGTCGGCGCGACGGCGCGCTCAAGTTTCGCGGCGACCCTGATCCTGGGCGCTTACATGTGCTCGTCCCGAGTTGGACAAGCCCAAAATCGAGGATCACTGGCTGGAGAAGAGGCAGCGCAGGCGCTCAAGAGATCGATTTCTGCTGAAGATTATAATCTGAAATACGGCCCGGTCCGCTTTCAGACGGAAGCCACTTTAGCGGCCGGTTACACGGACAATGTCTTCTATTCTGAAAAAAACCGAAGAAACGATTTTTTGCTCAACCCGGAGGTTGACCTTAACGCTTTGTGGCCGATCACCGAGCTGAACACCCTCAGGTTGTCGCTTGGCATCGGCTACGAATGGTATCTGAACAATACAGTCCTCAATAGTGATGTTCCCCTCATCAATCCCGATTCCGAATTGGTATTTAATCTCTTCGTAGGCGATTTTCGGATCAAGCTGCACGAGAAGGTTTCTTACCAGCAAAGCCTATTTTTCAATTCATTTCCTGGAGGCAACGAACCGTTCTTCAACTTTAGCGATGTCGGGAAGTTCTCACGCTGGGATAACCTCGTCGGTGTCAATATCGACTGGGACCTCAATAAAGCTATTCTCTCGGCGGGGTATGAACATGAGAATTTCATCCCGATCACAAAACGATTTGATTACTTGAACCGAGCTTCGGAATGGTTTACGGCCGCAGCGGCATTTCGGATCGGCGATAAAGCACAGACCGGTTTGGAAGGACAAGCCAGTTTGCATGATTACCAACAGGAAACCAGGCTTAATGACAATTGGAGGGCCAGAGTTGGACCGTTTATTGAACTCAATTCGGAAGAGAAAATCAGCCTGCGAGTTGGCGGAGGATTTGACACCGCACATTTCGATGCCGCTGCTCGTGACAGCGATTTTGAGACATACTATGCCTATGGCACCGTGAGGCAGGAAACGCGCTTATTTGTGCATTCACTGACGGCTGCGCGGGAGCATCTATTGGGGGATAACGCCAACAACTTGAAGACAACTCACGTTCGGTACACGATTTCTTCGCCGATTTTTCACAACATGGACGTCAGGGCCGATCTCTCCGTCAATTTCGCCGAAGAAGCGGGCGGGCCCTTTAAAGAGCAGTTCACGTACTATGCCGCTGGTCTCAAAATTGGTTATCAATTCCACAAGTATTGGCGGACGGACCTCGGATATGATTTTCGTCTGAAGGAGTCCGATGTCCCATTGAGAGATTTCGCTCGAAATCGGCTCACCTGGGATTTGGCGTTCCGCTTTTGAAAAGGAGACTTTGCAGATGATTATCAGGCCCTCAGTGGTTGTCCTGCTTATCTCGTTGGGAGTGGTCCTTCGCATCGCTGCTGAGACCAACCGACTCCGCAGCCTGGTGTTCTCAAACGCGGCCTCATCCATGATGATGTTGGACAATCGCCAGAAGCTTGGACCGGGAGACCGGATTACCTTTCGTGTCATCGAGGACCAGGACGAGCCTCAATCGCTAACGATCACCGATTCGGGCGATCTCGCGGTGCCGTATCTCGGCCTGGTACATGCCGCGGGCAAGACAAGCCTGCAACTTGCCAAGGAGGTCAAATCTCTTTTGGAGAAGGAACTATATTATCAAGCCACGGTGATCATCGCCCTTGAGGTCGTCAATAAGACACGGGTTACGGGCAAGGTCTATGTGACGGGCCAAGTGCGAAACAAAGGCGGCTTTGATATTCCGGCCGGTGACACCTTCACCGTGAGCAAAGCGATTTTGAATGCGGGTGGGTTCAGTGACTTTTCGGATAAAAAAAATGTCCGACTGATCCGCAAGACTGCCGAGGGAACGCAGACGTTTGTGATCAATGTCGTCGAGATTGAGAAGGGGAAACTGGAGAAGGACATGGTGGTTCAGCCGGATGATATGATCGTCGTACCTGCTCGTTTGGTGAATTATTGATTGGAGCGATGGAAAACAAACAACAGCTTACCACCCCGGCCGTCGACTTGTTCGCCCCGGCTGATCGGTTCGCTTCGAGTTCCACCTTTCATGGCTGGCTGCATCGGTGGCGGCTCCTCCTGCGCAAGTACTGGTGGATGGTCTTCATGATCGTTGGCCTCGTGCTCGCGCCCGTCTGTTGGCTGAGCTTCAATTCCCCGCCCGCCTACGAATCGAAGGCACGCATGTGGCTGACTGGCAAACTCGACATTCGCGAAGGCCGGCTCTATACCGAAGAACTGATCGATTATCTTAGTACCCAGGCCGAATTGCTGCGCAGCCCAAATATCCAGGGACGGGCGCTGGCCAGGTTGGGTGGAGAATTCGGTCAGGACTCTAAACGGAGCCTTGTGCGTTTGGGCGTTTTGGACAAAGCAAAGGCCCTCGCCGCAAGCTTCCTGGAGCGCGGCTCCAGAACCAACAGCGCCGCACACTCACCCTTTCCATTCAATGTAAAGGTCGTGGAAGCAACAAAAAGCAGCATTCTGGAGTTGCGGAGTGTTGGCGCCGAACCGACGTCGACCCGGGAGTTTCTTCGTTATTTGATGGAAGAGTACCTTAGTTTCAAAAAAGAAGCTCGCGAGAAGACCTCCGATCGAACCGTGGCGTCCGTAACCGCTCAGGTCGCAGAACTGGCCAAAGAATTGGAGGCACAGCAGGAGAAATTGCACACCTTTCAGTCCTCCAACAATATTGTATTCCTGCAGGAGCAAGGCAATAGCGCCGGCAGCTACCTGGCTTTGCTCAACAAGCAATTGGCCAATCTGCGCACCGAGCTGAGATTGCTCCAACTTCTTCAGCCGGAACAATGGGTCGAAGCGCAAAACGGCCCGAAACGTGTGCCATCGGGTGAATCATTGCCGGACGAAGCCACTGCCAAAGATATGCTGGCAAGTCTGGCCGGACCGCAGCTTGAGCTCTTTAAAGCAACCCAGCAGGCCCAGTTGCTCAAAGCCAAACGAGATGAGCTTTCCCGTTTCCTCCGTCCAATGCACCCGAAAATTATAAAGTTGAATGAGGAAATCGAGACGCAAGAAAAGATGGCACAAATCTCGCGAGATGAAGCGGTAAAGCAGATGGCTCACCGACGGCGGGCGATCGAGCTTGAAATCCAAAACCTGGAAGCGGCTTTTCAAGAATGGGACGCCAAGGCGATCCAGGCCAGCCGCAAGATGGCCGATTACGAGCGGATTCGCCAGGACCTGCAACGTCTGCAGACCGCCTACGACAAGATGCTGGGGTTGATCCAGACAGTGGATGTCAGCAAGACGGTGGCGCAGGACAACATTGGGATTCTGGAGCCTGCCTCGGCTGCGATCCCTGTAAACCACGCGGTTAGAAACATGGCCATCGGGCTTGCGGGCGCTTTGTTCATTGCGTTCGGAGCGCTTTATTGTCTGGGTAAGTTTCGGGATGACTTTGCTTCGTTTTCGGAGCTGGGCAATTATCTCTCGAGCCCGGTGGTGGGGCAGATTCCGGCAATTTCAATCCACAGGACAAAAGGTCAATTAGGCATCGAAGCATTGCAAAAGCAGCGATTCGAGTTTTTGGAATCCTTCCGCAATATTCGCTCCTCGCTTTTGTTCATGGCCAATGGCGGTGCGAAGCCGAAAACAATTATCGTGGCCAGTTCAGTTCCTGAAGAAGGCAAATCCACTGTGGCGCTGTATTTGGCGGCGACGATGGCGATGGGCAACTCGCGTGTGTTACTGGTGGATGCGGACATGCGACGGGGTGCTTTGCACAAGTTCTTCGGCGCAGCTTCCAACCCCGGGTTGGCCGAGATTCTTAGCGGGAAGGTTTCCGCTGCAGACGCGATTGTCCCCACCGGATTGGATAATCTCGCGTTCCTGCCTGCCGGTGCTGCAAAACAGAATCCAGGTGAACTGGTTTTGAGTTCCGAGTGGAACAGCCTCCTGACGCAGGCCAAGCAGCAATTCGATTACGTTCTTGTGGATACGCCGCCAGTCCTGGCGACCGACGACGTTGCCAGCCTGGCACCCAAGGTGGACGGAGTGTTGTTCGTGGTGCGCGGGTTGTTCACATCGGCGCGAATGGCGCGGGGAGCTTTGGAGGCATTACGTCAGCGCCACGTCCGTGTGCTGGGACTGATTTTCAATCGCGCCGTTTCCTCACCCTACGAGCATCATTGTTATCGCCGTTATCGGCACACCTATCGATGGGAGCCCGCGGAGAATAAAGGCGCCAGGGCGCTGATCGGCAAGTAAAACGTCACCTGGAGCGGGTTGCTATAAATTGGCTTGTAGTCTCTCTCCCAAAGAAAACGACCCAAAATTTCCAAGGCAAGTTCGTGATGCAGACAGCAGCCTCAATAGGGAGCATTCCGGCGGTCGTGCCGGCCAGGTCTGGACGCTTTGCCATCAACCTGGTCAGCAATGTTGGCCAGTTGGGTTTGAGCATTCTCGTGGGCGCGTGGTACGTGCCCTTCCTGGTTAGAAAGCTGGGACCGGCTGCGTACGGTCTGATTCCGCTCGCAAGTTCGATCACGTCGTACATGTATCTCATCACTCTAGGTCTCAACTCTGCTGTGGGACGATACCTTACGATAGCGCTGGAACGGGAAGATCACCGCCAGGCGAATTTGATTTTCAACACCTCACTCTGGGGAAGTGTCGGCCTGAGCGTAGCACTGCTGGTTCCAGCAGCTTTTGGGCTGATCTATCTTGATCGGCTGATTCATGTGCCCCCGGGCT
>Ga0066710_100004979_pt1 | contig 11948 bp, 7 predicted proteins | sample GraSoiAngelo_159_FD_79666 | JGI IMG/M metagenome (GOLD analysis project Ga0066710, IMG submission 79666) | Grasslands soil microbial communities from the Angelo Coastal Reserve, California, USA - 14_1009_16_40cm | ecosystem: Environmental > Terrestrial > Soil > Grasslands | place: USA... | reverse complement strand
GTGGACTGCATCACGGTCCATCCGCGCAGCGGGCGCGAATGCTCGCTCAGCCGGTCTGCTTGCCGAGATCCTCGTCGAGCATCTTCTGGATCTTCACGAACCCCACCGCGCCCTGCAGGTAGCGGCCGTTCACGAACCACGCCGGGGTCCCGTTGACGCCGAGCCTGTCCGCCTCGTCGAGGTCGGCTTCGATCCGCTTCTCGAGCGCCGGGTCCTTGAGATCGCGGTCGTAGCGCGCGAGGTCGAGCCCGATCTCGCGCGCGTACTCGCGGTATTTCTCCGGGCTCATCTGCGCCTGGTTGGCGAAGATCCGGTTGTGCATCTCCCAGAACTTGCCCTGGCGGTGCGCGGCCTCGGCCGCGAGGTGGGCGGGGCGCGCGTTGGTGTGGAATCCGAGCGGCATGTGTTTGAACACGATCCGCACTTTGTCGCCGTAGGTGTCGCGGATCTGATTCAGCGTGCGCACCGAACTGCCGCAATACGGGCACTGGAAGTCGCTGAACTCGACCACGGCGACCTTCGCGCCCGGGTCGCCGAGCACGGGCGCATCCTTCGTGTTCACCGGATAGCGGCGGTTGGGATCGACCTTCTCGCGCGCCCCGGTGTCGCGCGCCGCCGCAGGTCCGGCCTTGGCCACCCCGTCGATCACGCCCCGCAGCGCATTCACCTCGGCGCCGGTGCGGTCGACCGCGGTGCGCACGAGAAACGATCCGGCCACGATCGAGGAGCCGATGATCAGCGCCGAGATCACCAGCGCGCCGCTGTTGCTGCCGTTTGCCACGCGATCTCCTTCGGGAGGATGGCCGAGCATAGCGGCTCGCGATTTCCCCCCGTACGATCGCCGCCACCCGAAGCCATGCCGTCCCGCCGCGAGATCGCGTTCCGCGCCGCCGCCGTCCTGCTCGGGGTGGCGCTTCCGCTCGGCATCGCGGAGGGCACCGCCGCCTGGCTGATCCACCGCGACAACCGCCGCTACAAGGCGGAGCTGCCCGAGGCGGTGGAGGCGTCGGTGAATTTCAACGACCGCCACATCCCGACCCGCCCCGATCCCTACCTCTCCTACCGCATCCAGCCCGATCTCGCGGGCGAGCGCGTGCAGACCAACGAATACGGTCTTCGCGAAGGCCCGATCGACCGGCATCCCGCACCGGACACGATCCGGATCCTGTTCCTCGGCGCCTCGGTCGCCTGGGGGTACCATTCGAGGTCGAACGCGGACACGATCCCGGCCTATCTCGAAGCGGAGCTCACGCGCCGCGCGGACCAGGTTCCGGCGCTGCGCGGCAAGCGCTTCGAAGTGTTGAACGCAGGCGTTCCCGGTTATGTGTCGTGGCAGGAGGCACTCTCCTACGCGCTCTATCTGCGCGAGCTCGCCCCGGCATGGATCATCTCACTCGACGGCGCCAACGACGTGGCGGCGGCGATCATCAACGGCCAAGCGGGAGTCCCCTCGACCTATCGCGCCAGCCAGCGCGCCTATCTCGCCATCGAGCCGAATCCGCTCCAGGCGCTCGGGAGCTGGTTGCTCGCCCACGCGCGCAAGCTCAAGACCGTGAAGGCGTTCGAGCGCCTTCACCCGAAGCCGCTCTCGGCCTACGGCCCCCCGGCGCCCGCCGAGGTCGCCGCGCAGCTGCGCGAGGCGACCGCCTACCTGATCCACGCAGCGACGCGCGAGGACGCGCGCGTGCTCGCCGTGCTCCAGCCGATGGTGATCCTACCCGACACGAAGCCACTCACCGAGTTCGAGCAGCGGATCGTCGTGGAGCAGGACCACCGCATGCCGGGCCGCAACGCCTACTTCGCCGAGAGCTACGCCGCGATGCGCGGCGCGCTGGACGCGCTCGCGTCGGAATGGAGCGAATTCCGCTGGCTCGATGCGACGGGAGCCTTCTCCGGGATGGCGGAGGTCGCCTACACCGACGACTGCCACCTCACCCCCGACGGTCAGCGCCGCCTCGCAGAGAGCATCGCCGGCAGCTGGATCGAAGCGCTGCAGCCGCGCGCCCAGCAATCGCTCGGCATCGCGGCGCCCACGGCGCGCAGGCGCTAGGCGGCGATGTACGCGATCGAGTGGCGCGCGGCCACCAAGCGCTACGGAAGTCGGACCGCACTCGACGCGCTCGACCTCGCGATCCCGGCCGGCAGCTGCTGGGGGCTGCTCGGTCCCAACGGCGCGGGCAAGACCACCGCGCTGCGCCTCGCGCTCGGCTTCGCGCGCGCGACCGCGGGCGAGGTCGCGCTCCAGGGCCACCCGCCCGCCGAGCCGCGCGCCCGGGCAGGCCTCGGCCTGCTGCCCGAGCGGCTCGCGCTGCCGGCGCGCGCGACGCCTGCGCAATGGCTCGCGCTGCACGTGCAGCTGATCGGAATCGCTCCCAGAGAGGCCGGCGCGGCGATCGATGCGGCGCTCGCGCGCACAGGGATCGCGGACCGCGCGCGCGAGCCGATCGCGGGGCTCTCGAAGGGCCTGCGCCAGCGGCTCGGCTTCGCCACCGCGCTGCTCGGCGCGCCGGCGCTGCTCGTGCTCGACGAGCCCGGCAGCGGGCTCGACCCGCTCGGCATCCGCGACGCGCGCGGCTGGATCGAAGCCGAGCGCGCGCGCGGCGCCACCGTGGTCGTGTGCTCGCACCAGCTCTCCGAGGTGGAGCGCACGTGCGACCACGTCGCGATCCTCGACCGCGGCCGCGTCGTCGCATCGGGCGCGCTGCGAACGCTCGTGCGCGAGGGCGAGACGCTCGAGGACCTGTTCGTGCGCGCGGTGCTCGGGTGACCGCGTTTTCCGTTCTCGCGCGCGAGGCCCTGCGCGACGCGGCGCGGCGGCGCGCGCTCGTCGCCGCGGCGGTCGCGAGCGCGCTCGCGGGGCTCGCGATCGTCCGCTGTGGCCATTGCGAGGCCAGCATCTCGGTCCAGGGCGAGGCGCTCTCCGCGCAGGCGGGCCAGGTCGCCGCGCTCGCCCGGATCGCGAGCGTCGCGCTGATCGCACTCTGGACCTACGCCGTCGCGGCGCTCCTGGCCTCGGACGCGCTCGCCGCGGCGATCGAGGACGGCGTGGCGGAGGCCGTGCTCGCGCGCCCGGTGTCGCGCGACACCTTCGTGCTCGCGCGCCTCGCGGGGGTGTGGGCCGGCGCGTTCGCGCTCGGCGCGGTGCTGCTCGCGCTCGCGGTCGGGCTGGCCGGCGATCACGCTTCCCTGAAGATCACCACCGTGCTGCGCGCCGGACTCGCGATCGGCATCGTGTCCTGGGGAATCGCCGCACTCGCGATGGTGGTGTCGCTCTGGCTGCCGCGCGCGGCGACGCTGCTCTTGTTGGGCGCGGTCGGCGCCGCGGCCATCGGGATCGAGGTCACCGGGCTGTTCGGCGGGCGCCCGGGCGGCTTCGCGGGCGCAGTCGTACGTTATGGGCCGGCGTGGCTCGCCGCGCCCGTGAGCACGCTCGCCGCCTGGCTCTCCGATCTCTCATGGTCCGGACCCCCGCCCTGGGCCCACGCGCGCGCGATCGCCTGGGCCGCGCTCGCGACTTGCGCATTGGTTGCGCGCTTCCGAAGGCTCGAGCTTCCGCGCTGAGGCTGGCAACCTGCTTCAGAGGCATCCCACGCCAACCGATGGAGAGGGCGAACCCGACGGCGACCCTCCCGATGAAGCAAGTTCCCGCCGCTACCCCGCGTTCGCTGCTGATCCACGACGGTGAGCTCGCCGACGTGCGCGCGCTGCTCGAGTCGCTGGAGATTCCGTTCGTCGAAAGGCTCGGCGCGGAGAGCCAGGCAGACCGCCAGACCTCGTGGGACCTCGTGATCGCCTCCGCGAAGCGGATCCTCGAGCTCCAGCTTCCCCCCTCGGCGACTCCGCCCACCCAGATCGCGGTCCTCTCCCACGACGCGCGCACGCTGCGCAGCTCGCTGCGCCGCACCGGCACGACGTTGATGGTGCGGCGGCCCGTGCACCCCGCCGCGCTGCGCGCGCTGATCGTGCACGCGCTCTACCGCGGTCCCGAGAAGCGCCGCAGCGCGCGCGTGAACATCGGCGCGCCCGTGCGCGTGAAGGTCGGGTGGCGCGCTCAGTCCGCGGTGCTCGTCGATCTGTCGATGAGCGGCTGCCGGCTGCTGACCGACCGGCTGATCGATCCCGGTCATTTCTTCCGGCTCCAGATGCCGGCCGAGCTCGCGGGGGGAAAGCCACTCTCCGTGGAGGCGCGCGTCGTGGAGTGCATGCCCAGCCGCGATCGGGCGCCGGGGCGCCACGTGACCAGGGCGATGTTTCCCTCCGTCAGCGCGCGCGTGCACGCGCACCTTCACGCCGTCGTCGCAGCGCACGCAGAGGGGCCGGCGCGGTTCGAGGGCGCACCTGGCATCGCGGCGGCGCCGGTCGCCGCCGCCGGCGAACCGTCCGATGGCGACCGCCGCGAATCCGATCGCCACCGGCTCGACAGCCGCGTGATCTCGCTCGACGACGAGGGTGCCCGCGTGCTGATGGGGCGCGATCTCTCCCGCGGCGGGATGCGCGTGAATCGGCATCCGCTGCTGGCGGTCGGCACGAAGCTCCAGCTCGCGGTGCACGCCGTGACGCGCGAGGCGCCGCTGATCCTGCACGCGGCCGTCGACCGCGACGACGGCGAGCGCGGACTCGTGCTGCGCTTCTACGACCTCTCGGCGGAGCTCAGCCGCTACCTCGACTACGTCATCCACGCACTTCCGCTCGTGATCGACGACGACGACGACGAGGGCTGCCTGGTCGCGGAGCTGCTCGAGGCGAGCTAGGGGCGCGACCCAAGACTCACCCGCCTCGCCGTTGCGGACCGGGAGGCCACCTTTCGACTTCGCTCGGCTCCGCCTCGCTGCGCGCGCTCATTTGATGGTCTTCGCTCGCCTGCGGCTCGCTGCGCGAAACTTGCCGCGGCGCTTGCGAGCTAGGCCTAACGTCGGCCTGCTTGCGCAACGTCGATCTGCACGCTCGTGCGGGTCGTGAGGTGCCCTGCGGTGCGGCCGGCGAAGGTGACGACGTGGCTGCCCACGTCGCCGGCGCCGGGCGTCCAGCGCAGCACGCCCGTGCCGGCGCCCCGATCGCTGAAGACCGCGCCGCGCACGGAGAGCGGCGTCCCGTCCGCGAACGCCGCCGCGAGCGCGAGCGCGGCGCCGGACGGGTCGCGCCCGCGCACGGCGATCCGCAGCGGCTGTCCCACGGCGGTGCTGCGATCCGGCACCGGATCGAGCGACGGGAGCTCGAACGCGAAGATCGCGGGAGCGCCGTCGCGATCATCCTCCCAGACGACGCGAGTGCCCGACACGTCGGGGTGACCTTGATTCGCGGCGCTGCCGGTGAGCCGCTGCACCGGGCACGCGCCGGTGAGCGGGTCGTCCTCGCAGAAGAAGATGTCGGAGTCGCCTGCCGGCCCGAGCGCGCTCCACACGATGCGGTGTCGCGAGGCCGCGAGGTCGATCCCACCGAACGGGAACTCTCCGATCGTTCGCGCCGGGCATCCTCCCTGCTCGTCCACGCAGCACACGAACAACGTGTTCGGATCGCCGAACGTCCACCAGGCGAGGCGGGTTTCCGACGCGGCGAGCGGCGAGAAGGTCAGCACCGAGCGCAGCCGCATCGGAGCGCAGAGATCGGGGAAGCCCGCGCACGTCCACACCGAGAACAAAGCCGGATTCTCTTCGCGCCACCACAAGCGTTCGCCGCTCAGCACCGGATCGAGCTGCCGCGACGCACGCACGGGGAACGCGAGCGCGCGACAGACACCGCCGCGGAAGCGGCACGCGCGCAGGTGCGCGGCGTCGCCCTCGCCCTCCGACCAGACCAGGCTGTCGCCCGAGACCGTGAGGCCGGCGCGCGGCTCGGGGCCTGCGGCCACGACCTGCTCGCGGCAGGTTCCGAGCGGCGCATCGAGCCGACACGACCTCACCTCGCTCGCGAAGTCGCGTGCGTCGAGCCAGGCGAGCCGGTCGCCCGACACGCGCGCCGCGTGTTGGTCGCCGGGCGCGCTGACTACGCGCTGCTCCTCGCCCGACTGCCAGTCCGTCGCGAACAGCTCGAGACCGAGATCCGTGTCGCCCTGCGGGCGCGCCGACTCCCAGACCACGCGTTCGCCCGAGATCGACGGCGATTGCGCGGGCGCACCCGGCGACGAGAGCCGCCGGGGCGCATTGCGCTCGAGCGAGAGCGGCAGGAACTCGAGCGCGCGGCTGCCGCCCGCGCCATGGACCTCGAGGCGGAGCAGGTAGGTCCCGTCCTCGCGATCGGCCACGTCCCAGCGCGCGAGCTCACCCTCGCCCTCGGGCAATGGCGCGAGCACCGGAATCGGATCGAAGTGATCGGGATTGCGCCCCGACCCGACGGCGAGCGTCGCGTCGACGGCGCCGGTCAGCGCGGCGCGGATCACCACGCGATCCGCCTCCGGAACGACCACCGCACCGGGCGCCGGCGCCGTGAACTGCGCGAGCACGCTCGGGCGAGGGCTCTGCACCGCGCGCGCGGCGTCCGCGAGACCGGCGCCGGTCGCGGCGTCGAAGCCCGGCTCACCGATGTCGCGCGCGGAGCCGCGGATCGCCGCGCGCACGTCGGCGGGTGACCAATCGGGGTGCAGCGCGAGCACCAGCGCGGCGACCCCCGCGACGTGCGGCGCCGACATCGAGGTACCGGCCCAGCGCAGGTAGTCGCCGCCGACCGTGAACGCACCGCCGCCGTCGGCGTCGAACCCCGCACCCGAGGAACGCGCCGACAGGATCGCGCGCTGGGGAAAGAAGATGCCGGGCTGGAAGAAGTCGCCCGAGCCCGGCGCGACCACGCTGACGAGAAAGCCGAAGTTGGTGAAGATCGCCGGCCGGTCGCGATCGTCGGTCGCGCCGACCACGATGTTGTCGTAGCGCCACTTCGGGCTGAAGAACATCACGTCGTCGCTGCGATTGCCGGCCGACGTCACCACGACGACGCCGAGCGAAGTCGCGTACGCCTGCGCGAGCTCGAGCACCGGATTGCGCGGGCAGCGCGTGCTGCACGACCAGCTGTTGTTGATCACGCGCGCGCCGTTGTCGGCCGCGTACACCATCGCCCGCGCGAGCAGCGCGTCGGGCGTCGAGCCGCTCGCCTTGAACCCCTTCACCGCCATGAGCCGCGCGCGCGGCGCGACACCCGCCACGCCGATCCCGTTGTTCGCGATCGCGGCGATCGTGCCCGCCACGTGCGTGCCGTGGCCGACGTCGTCGAACGGATCCGGGTCCGAGACGTCGCCCGGGTCGCCGTAGTCGCCGTCGCCGTCCGCATCCACCGAGTTCGCGAAGTCGAACCCGTGCAGATCGTCGATGAACCCGTTGTGATCGTCGTCGACGCCGTTGAAATCGGACGGATCCGCGACGCCGTCGTGGTTCAGGTCCTCGCCCGGATTGACCCAGATGTTCGCGGCGAGGTCGCGGTGCTCGGTATCGATCCCGGTGTCGACCACCGCCACCGTGATCCCCTCGCCCTGCGACAGGTCCCACGCCTCGGGCGCGCGCACGCGCAGGATCCCCCAGAGATCCGCGTAGGGTTGGCCCCAGGACCCGCTCGATGCGAGATAGGGATCGTTTGCGGCGAGATCCGGTGCGGCCGCGACGCTGACCTGCGCCCACGCGACGTGCGGATCCGCCGCATAACGCGCCGCCGCCGCGGCTGCGTCCGCGCCCGGCGGCAGCGTCACGCGATAGACGTCGGCGAGCTCCGGAACCGCGGGCAGCGCCTCCCGAGCGGGCGCCGGCAGCCGCTCGCGCCGTGCCCGCGCGCGCGCCGCGAGGGCGGCGCGCGTCTCTGCGAGCGGCCGTCCATCGGCGCGCCTGAACACCGGGCGAAGCGCGCGCACGCCGAGCTCACCGTTCAGGCGATCGAGGCTGTCCGACCGGTCGCGCGCGATCGCGGCGAGCGGGCGCCCGCGGCGCTGCTGCGCCGCCGCGCACTCGGTGATCGCGTGCGGACCGTCGACGCGCAGACGGATCACCAGTTCGGGCAGCGCCGGCGCGTCCTGGGCGCGCGCGGACGCCGCGGCGAGCAGCGCGATCGCGAGCAGGCGCGTACCGCAGCAGAGGGAGCGGGGAGCGAAGCGCACGCCTCGATCGTACCGGATGGTCTTCGCTCGCCTTCGGCTCGCTGCGCGAAGCTTGCCCGCGGCGGCCGGTCGAAGCGTGGCATCCTCCGGCCGCGTGAGCGCTGCGCCGTGTCCGCACCGACCGCCCTGCCCGGGCTGCCCGCGCTACGGCGAGCCCGGGATCGCACCGCGCGCGCGCGCAGCACTCGACGCGTTCGCCGCGCGCGCCGGGGTTCCGGCACCCGAGGCGATCGACGCCTCCGGGTTCGCGAGCCGGCACCGCGCGCGCCTGATGGTGCGCGGCCGCACGCGCACGCCGAAGATCGGGCTGTTCCAGCAGGGATCGCACCGGATCGTCGACATTCCGCAGTGTCGGATCCACCATCCGATGATCAACCGCGTCGCGGCGGCAGTGCGCGCCGCCGCGCGCGACGCCGGCCTCGAGCCCTACGCCGACCGCCCCCACCGCGGCGCGCTGCGCGCGATCCAGGTGGTGGTGGAGCGGCGCTCGCAGAGTGCGCAGCTCGTGCTCGTGGAGAACGCGGCACAGCCGGGTCCCGTCGCCGAGCTCGCGGGGCCGCTCGCGCGCGAGCTCGGCGGCGCGCTGCACAGCCTCTGGTGGAACGGAAACCCGCAGCGCGGGAACGTGATCCTCGGGTCCGCGTGGCGGCACCTGGCGGGACCCGAAGTGGTCGTCGAGGAAGTAGGTGGTTGCGAGATCGCCTTCCCGCCCGGCGCGTTCGGGCAGAGCCATCCCGCGCTCGCGGACCGGATCGCGCAGAGTGCCCAGCGCTGGATCCCCGACGGCGCGCGAGCGGTCGAGTTCCACGCGGGCTGCGGACCGATCGGGATGGGCCTCTTGCGCCGCGTCGCGAGCCTGACCTTCAACGAGGTGAGCGAAGCCTCGCTCGACGGGCTCGCGCGCGGGATCGCGCGGCGCCCTGCGGAGGAGCGTGCGCGCGCCGGCGTGCGCGCAGGTCCCGCCGCGCAGCATATCGATCTGCTCGCGCAGACCGACGCCGTGTTGGTCGATCCGCCGCGCAGCGGGCTGGAACCGGCCCTGCTCGATGCGCTGTGTGCGCACGCGCCCGAGCACCTCGTGTGGGTCAGCTGCGGCCTCGACGCCTTCCTCGGCCAGGCCACTGCACTGCTCGAGTGCAGCCCGCTGCGGCTGCGCTCGCTCGAGGCCTACGCGCTGTTCCCGTTCACCGAGCACGTCGAGACATTGGCCCACTTCGCGCGCTAGCAAGCCGGCGAAGCCGCCGCGCAGCTGAGCCGGCGAGCGAAGTCGGAGCGGCAACACCGGTTGACGTGCGAGTCTTGGACGGCTCCCCTAGCGGCGACGGCGTGCCCCACTCACTCGGTGCTTCGCGTCCGCTCGGTTTTGGATTCTGGCCGCTGCCCGAAGACGACGCCGGAGTCGCGGTGCAGCGCGAGCCCGTGCGGCTGGTCACGCCCGATCGCGCGCTCGTGCGCGGGATCCTCTGGACTCCGCCGGCCGGGCAGCGCTGGAAGACCGCGGTGGTGCTCGCACACCCGCGCGGCGACTTCTCGGTGCACTACGCGTGTCCGCTGCTCGCGGCCGCGGGCTATGCCGCGTTCGGCTTCGCCACGCGATACCTCAACAACGACACCGACTGCCTGCACGAGGCGTGCGTGACCGACGTCGCGAGCGCGGTGGCCGAGATGCGCCGGCGCGGCGCCGAGGCCGTGGTGCTGCTCGGCAACAGCGGCGGCGGGTCGCTGATGGCGCTCGCGCAGCGCGAGACGCGGTGCGGCGACGGCTGGATCGGCATGGCGGCGCACCCGGGCGAGGGCGTGTTCATGCTCCAGGTGATCGATCCATCGGTCGCCGACGAGAGCGATCCGAGCTCGGTCGTTCCCGAGCTCGACATGTACGACCCCGCGAACGGCTGGCGGCCGTGGCCGTCGCCGTGCTCGTACGACCGCGACTGGCTCGCGCACTACCGCGCCGCGCAGCGCGACCGCGTGGCGCGGATCGACGCGATCGCGCGCGGCGCGATCGAGAGCGCGAAGCGCGCGGGAGAACAGGCGGGCGCGATCGATCGCACGAAGCAGCCGGCGGAGTGGCGCTACTGGCGCCAGCGCCAGGTCAGCGCGCGCTACCTCACGATCTACCGCACGCTCGCGGACCCGGCCTATCTCGACCCGAGCATCGACCCCGACGACCGCCCGCTCGGATCTCTGTTCGCGTTCCCGGATCCGCTCGACGCGAACTACGGCCGCGGCGGGCTCGCGCGCACGATGACGGCGCGCGGCTGGCTCTCCACCTGGTCGGGTCTTTCGTCGCATGCCCGGCTCGCGGACACGCTGCCCCACGTGGTGGTCCCGGTGCTCATCGTGCACCCGACCGCCGACACCGAGATCCGCGTCCGGCAGGCGCTCGAGATCCGCGATGCGGCGGGCAGCGACGACGTGACCTATGAGGCGCTCGAGGGCGCCCCGCACTACCTGGAAGGCCATCGACCGGTAGCACTCGAGCTCGTCTCGGCCTGGATCGCGGCTAGATACCCAAGATTATGATAATCCCCTCGGGTAATACGCTGGGATAGGTGATCCCAACTCAATCTCGTCCCAATTGTTCGGGAGATTACTGCGATCTTTGGGTGTAAAACGGCATCTCTGCTCTAAACTGCCGACTCCGCAGTCCCGATAAACCGCATATCCGGCGTTTTTCCGGGAAAGATGGCGGGCGGAGGTCGGCAGTGGAGCACAAGACGCCCACCGGTGGCGAAAAGCTGATCCAATGTCTCGAGCGCGAGGGCGTCGAGTACATCTTCGGCCTCTCGGGCGGCGCGGCGATGCCGATCTTCGACGCGCTGGTCGACTCCAAGATCCAGCTCGTCCTCGTGCGCCACGAGCAGGGCGCCACCCACATGGCCGATGGCTACGCGCGCTCCACGGGCAAGCCCGGGGTCGTGCTCGTGACCTCCGGGCCCGGCGCCACCAATACGGTGACCGGATTGCTCACCGCGCTGATGGACTCGGCGCCGATCATCGTGATCTGCGGCCAGACGATCTCGCCGATGCTCGGCAAGGATGCGTTCCAGGAGGCCGACGTCACCGGCATCACGTATCCGGTGGTCAAGCACTCCTACCTGGTCAAGGACGGACGCGACATCCCGCGCATCGTGCGCGAGGCCTTCCACGTCGCCACCACGGGCCGGCCCGGCCCGGTGCTGATCGACGTGCCGAAGGACATCGGCCAGGCGTCCTGCCCCGCGCCGTTCACGGACAAGCTCGATCTGCCCGGCTACGCCGTGCCGAGCCGCGGAGATCCGGCTGCGATCGGCGAGGCCGCGCGGCTGCTCTCGGAGAGCCGCAGGCCGCTGCTCTACGTGGGTCACGGCGCGGTGATCGCGGACGCGGGCAAGGCGATCACGTCGCTCGCCGAGAAGCTGCGCGCGCCCGTGGTCAATACGCTGCTCGGCAAGGGCGCAGTCGACGAACGCCACCCGCTGCACCTCGGGATGCTCGGCATGCACGGCACCGCCTACGCCAACAAGGCAGTCGCCGACTGCGACCTGATCATGGCGATCGGCGCGCGCTGGGACGATCGCATCACCGGAAAGCTGGACGAGTTCTGCACGGACGCCGTGAAGATCCACGTCGACATCGACCCGGCCGAGTTCGACAAGATGGTGCACCCCGATGTGTCGATCCTCGGCGACGCGCGGCTCGTGATCGAGGACCTGATTCCACTGATCGAGATGGCGCAGACCGACGCGTGGCTCGCGCAGTGCGAACGCTGGCGCCGGCAGTACCCCCTCAAGTACCCGAAGAAGGGCGGTCTGCGCGCGCAGCACGTGCTCGACCGGCTCGACGCCATCACTCAGGGCGATGCGATCATCACCACCGACCTCGGCCAGCACCAGAT
>Ga0066710_100004978_pt1 | contig 11948 bp, 6 predicted proteins | sample GraSoiAngelo_159_FD_79666 | JGI IMG/M metagenome (GOLD analysis project Ga0066710, IMG submission 79666) | Grasslands soil microbial communities from the Angelo Coastal Reserve, California, USA - 14_1009_16_40cm | ecosystem: Environmental > Terrestrial > Soil > Grasslands | place: USA... | reverse complement strand
TATCCAAGCGATAGTAGAGCGCGCTGCGCAGGATTAAAACAAATATCAGAAGAGCGGGGAGAAGTCTGCAAGTAGGCTTTTTGTAACAGGATAGTGACGTAAATAAAAGTTGGTGGAGCCGATGGGATTCGAAATCCGCCAGCGATATGGAAACAAATGAGTCTTGCGGTGCAGCTCGGCCTTCTAAGGTATTGAAAGGAAAGGGAAGGAATTCTTAGTGCCTCCTTAATGCCCCTCAGAAATTCTTCATTTCTCCAGCGACCTATTAAGGGGAGCACAGGGTTGCACGGCTCACTCCCCCTCCAATTTAACCTTTTAGACTCAATGGTCTATGTAGATTTGCAGAATCGAAAGTAAGACCGCGTAAGATTACTTTTCATGCGTAACCATCTTACCAAGACACCCGGACAACTTGCGGAACGTCGAGATCCACGCTCAGGGTCAAGTCACTCTGATTGACACCGTAAGCGGGTTCACCGTCTTTGACCCAACGCTCCCCGGACCAGTAGCCCTACTCCACGTGGACGGCTTTCATCGCTGGCCAGCGAAATCCCGGGTCGTTAAGGGAGACACTGGCACGGTAACCCACGAGCAAGAACTCATGATCAGACGGATGAAGAGCAATGACTTGACCATCTGCTTCGCCCGTGACGGTTACTTTGAATCCGTTAACATCCTCGGTCTGTGAAAACTTTTGGCTCGACAGGCGAGCCATGAACACCTTCAACTTATCGGACGCAGCGTAATACGAGATCTGGGGTAGAGCCTTGGACAAAGAGGAATAAGCGTCGCGCAGCAGAAATGCCCCGTTCGCCAGGGAACCATCAGGCAAGACGTAGGGGGCGTAGGGCTCGGGGTACGAAACGGTCAAAGCCCAGGGCGAAAAGATAGGCGCGCCGAATTCACCAGCCGCGACGTAAGCGAGGCGCGAAGCGATGGAGTTCGCGCCGCTGTTGGTTTCGGTGATCGATGGCAGGTTTCGACCCACTCGGTATCGCATGAGCGGCGCCCGCAGTTCATCAATGGATGCTTGCGAGGGCCGCGCACAACTATTGTCGGGCCGCCACTCTGCGCAGAGATAGGAGTTGATGCCGATGAACGAAATATTCGGACAGTTCTTTAAATAGGTTTCCACGTCCTCTCCAGGAGCCCCTCCGACCATCCAATCGGTAACCTGACCCCCTACAAAATTAAGAAAAAACGGAATGGGATACACTGCGGCGCCGGCATCGACAATGCGACGAATCCAGTTGTAACTCAGATCCCACGCGCTGAACTTCAAGTCGTCAGTAAACCCATTTTCAGCGAACCGTTTGTTGGCGGCGGGCGAATGATCGCGCCACCGCTTGGGGTTGTGCCTGTCGACTCCAAACGTGGCAATTTCATTCTCCACCTGGATCATCAGGATGGTGTGAGTTTGGGAGTCCACGTTCTTGATATGCTGGAGGAAAGCGCGGAATGCGGCGATTTCGCGGTCGATGATCGGTTCATAGGCGTACGAGGCCGCGTTGTGGTGGGCGATGCCGTCAGCATCCACAGCGCGCGGGTAGGTTTTCTCGTCGCTGACGATGTACATTGGCGCAAACATTTCACCGGTGAGATTCAGATAGATCGTCCCGTCGCCGCTGGCATAGTGGGCGAACCAGTTCAAAATCAGTTTCAGATGGTGCTGTTCCGCCAGGCGCTTGACGTGATCGAGATAAGAAAAGTCATATACCCCTCTTTTCGGCTCCACCATCGACCACTTCATGGGGACTTTCAAGGCATTCAGGCCCACCTTCTCCGCGGCCGGATAGAGGTGGTCGTAAGCAGTTTCCGTTTCCTCATATCTTCCATAGATGAGATCCCACCAGGGGATCTCGACGGCAAGCACGGTGAAGGGCCTACCATCCACGTACAGGATCCTTCGCCCGTTTACCTCTTCGAAATGAGGCATCAAGTTCTGGCTGGTGGGGACTTGCCATACATCCATCCCGCCCGGCATTTTGGTCCCAGGAGTCGTCTGCGCCCACAAGCAAACTTGGGCAATCGTACACAAGAGTCCTGAGAGGGCCCCCGCGAACAACCTTAAGGGCCGTGCTCTGCGTGAGGTTAGGTGCATGATCGCCCTTTGTTGTCGCAACAATTAGCCGCTTCGCTAGGCTGCTCGGAGCTTAGCGAAGACCTTCGAATGACCATCATCGTTCGGCGACAATCGCCAGGTCCCACGGCCCCAGCGTCAGATCTTGCCCTCGCCGGACAGACGTGTTGGTCAAGAGATCGGATCCATCGCCATATGGATACGTGAGGGACTGCTCTTGGCCAGAGAAATTCAGGTAGTAATGCTGCAACTTCCCTTGCGCGTTGCGGCCATGTCGAACCTTCACTGCTGTCGAAAGGTTTTGATCGGGGCCTGTCAAGTTGGCATTCTTGAGAACACTCCGAATGACTTCGCGCTGCAAAATGTCCGTCAGGACAGTGCTTTCGTAGGTCAAGGTGCCCTGGCCGAACTTGTTCCGTGTAATCGCCGGGAAATGCCAGTAAGGATCGTCAAAAGAACTAACAATTTCGGCAGTGTCGGGTATCAGGAACTCTTCCCATACGGCACCCTTGTTTTGTCCACCAACTGTATATGGATCGGGCGTAAGCCGCACGGGTTGCGCGAGGTTGGTAAATTCCTGGTAGTGGAAGCCGGTAGCCGCGCGGAGAGGCCCCGGGGCCATAACGTCTCTCACACTGGAATACTGGTTCGTGAACCCGCTCTTGAAAGCCATCACGACGTGACCGCCGCTCTTGACGTAATCCGAAAGTAGCTGCAATACCTCATCGGGCGCGCTATAAAGAGGCGGAACCAGCAGCACTTTGTATTGAGAAAGCCGCGCGTCGCCAGCCTGTACAAAGTCTGGCTCGATATTCAGATCGTATAGCGCGCGGTACATCTGCCGCAGAACAGTCATATAGTTGACGTGGTCGCTAAAAGGCATGTAGCCCAGCGCATTGGCTGAGTCAGCGCTGAACAGAATGGCGACCTTGTTGTCTTTTCTCAAATTCACGAGTTGAGGTCCAAGCTTTCTGAGTTCGCCCGCTACTCGTGACACTTCCGCATAAGTGCGGTTCGGCTCCAAATCGTGCGAGAGCACGCCCTTCCAATAGGTTTCCTGCCCATAATGGAGCGAGTGCCAATGCCAGTACTCCACCATGTTGGCCCCCGCCGCCAAATGGGTGTAGACCACGAGCCGCAACTGTCCCGGATACTGCGGGTATTGCGTCCGAGAATCCCATCCGATGGTTTGAGCATTCGTTTCCGTCACGAGATAATTTGTGTGCTTTAAAGAGCGCGCAAGATCCCCCGACATCCAGATGCCAAGAGCGTTGAGCCCCGTCTGCGTTGTGAAATAAGGGTTTTCCGCAGCGATGTCCAGAGTTCGTGCTATCGCCCATTGATCCAGGTCCGTGTGAATTCCGCCGCTAAAGTTCTGGGTAATGAATTGGTCTGGCCGCTTATATTCGTTCACAATCTTCGACTGCCAGGCAAGGTAATCGGTGACGATATCGTGCTGGAAGTTTTCCCACTCGAGCCGGTAGCCGGGATTGAGAATGCCGTTAGGCGGAGGAAGGTCTTCCCACGTGTCAATCAGTTGCCCCCAGTAGACGAGGCCCCAGATCTTGTTGATCGTATCCGGTGTTTTGTATTTCTGCTTCAGACGCTCAAGGAAGGCGGCATTAGTGTACGGTGTCGGGACCCCGGTCGGAGCGGTCTCATTGTCGATCTGGTATCCAATCACCGCCGGATGGTCTTTGAAATGGCCGAGGATCTGGCGGATTATGCGTTCGGCGTGCTCCCGGAAATAGGGATTCAGGAAATCGTAATTCTGGCGGGGACCGTAGAAACCAAGTGGAATAGTGGACGGATATGTAGGGTCGTAGGGATTTTCCAACGGAGGCGCGGTTCCGTGATGGGTGACTAGGATTTCCGGATGCTCCTTATACAGCCACGTTGGAATGGAATAGGTGGGCGTGCCAAGAATCACCTTGATGCCCGCCTGGTGCAGATGATCCAGGGCACGTTGCATCCAAGCAAACTGAAAATCTCCGTCGCGCGGCTCCCAACTGCTCCACGTCGATTCCCCGACGCGAACGACCGTGATGCCCGCCTTTCGCATCATCTCGATATCCTTGTCGAGACGGTCGTATGGCATATACTCCGGGTAGTACGCAACGCCGTACAGCACTGTATCCATCTTATCGGGAGCAAACTTTGCCGTACTCTGAGCGAGGGCGGCAGGCGAGAACACCGCCAGCATGCTTGCTAAGAGCGGCGAGCTTACGCATTGCAGCCTTCGTCTCATAGCAATCTCCTTGCTGGCCAATCAGTCTGGGCAGTCAGGTGCCAACGATGCTCGCTGGCAGAACGTAAAAACACCACATGTTGTATAGCGCTTGGAGCTCGTTGTAAATGACCGACAGCGCCCCCGCTACATGCAGGCGTGCGTGTGAAGCAAAAAGGCCGGGGTCGCCGAATCGAACATCTTTCGAACTGCGGCCCCGCCACCGAGTGTACGTTATGCCGAACGGACAAGCAGCGCCCGCTCAGAAGTACAAGTGTAATCCAAGCTGGATCGTCCTGCTGTTCAGGGCCGTCCGGCTGATCTGTCCGAAGTTCCCTACCGTCGGATCCGCGTTCGGCTCTGCGAACTCCGGATGATTCGGCAGGTTGAAGAAATCCGCCGAGAAAGTGAGGCGCGTCTGTTCCCCGGCCGGAATCTTGAAGTCCTTCTGCACGGAGAAATCGAAATTGTCCACGCCTGGATTTCGGATTTTGGAGAAGTAGCGCGGCGCGTTCCCAAAAGCTTTGGCGACATCTCCCGGACCGGTGAATCCGGCATTCAACTTCAAGAAATTCGCGGGACAGGTTCCCGAGAAGTCAAATGCGCTCGTGTCAAACCAGTGTTGTGGTGTTTGCTGGAAACCGGACGGAAGCGGATTGCCGATCATGTTCGGACGATCCGAGAGAGTGTGTGCGGCGTTGCAATATCCATACGAGTTGTCGGTAATCCCGAAAGGAGAACCTGAACTGATCGTATAGATGGCGCTCATCCGCCAACCCCCGAGCACCTGGCCGCCGACTCCATTGTTGAGCCATCTCTTCCCCGGCCCAAATGGCAGCTCCACAATTGGCGCCACTGTTAGACGAGCCGGAATGTCTCCCGCGCTTACGGAGCGCTCCGCCCTGCGGTCGTAGAAGTCCTGTCCCAAAACGTCGAGAGACCAGAATCCGCCCCAATCCGAGGAGGAATCGTCGATCAGTTTGCTCCACGTGAAGTTCGTCAGCAGCGAGAATCCGTGCGAGAAGCGGTGATCCACTTTTGCCTGAAGGGAGTGATATATAGAACTCGAGAGTCCCCACCACCCGGGATTCACAACCAGATTCCAGATGCCGGCTTCCTGTGCGGCAAGAGGCGAGCAATACGGACTGGTCGTGGCGCTATATCCGAGCTGTGCCGTGCTTTGCGGGCTCTGCTGGCAAATGTTATAGGCATAGTTGATCGGCAGGTGAGTGCCATGGCTGCCTACGTATCCGGCTTGAGCGATCGTGTTGCTGCCAATTTGTTTCTCCAGCGTGAAATTCCAAAGCTGAACGTAAGTAGGATATTGATGCCGCGGGGCCCAGGAGGAAAACGACACATTGCCGTTCACGGGCAGGGGAGCAGTGATAGCCGAAGGATCGGGACTCGTAACAGTGGGCAGATTTGACCAGTTTGTGACTTGAAATGTCGTGGTCGCCAGGAGATTCGGACCTGGCTGTCCGTCTCCGGCGCGTCCATGGCCCACGGTTCCCGGAAACATGATGCCGTAACCCCCGCGCACGACAAAGCCACCGCGCGCGTTCCACGCAAATCCTACCCGTGGTCCAAACTCCTTCTTCGACGGATCAAACGTCGTGTCCGGCGCGTTCACGCCGAACTGTTCCCATTGAGCCGTGTACGGATTGAAGAACGCATCTCCGTGATGAATTTCGTGGTAGGACTGATCGTACTGCCATCTCAATCCTAAGTTTAGCGTCAGCTTCGGTGTGAGCTTGAAGTCGTCCTGCACGAAAAATGAATAGGACCACGCGCGCGAAGAGACAAACGTGTTCTGCACCTGCACACTGCCGTTGTTCATTACCCCAAACAGGAAGTCTGCAAATCCGTTTCCCGTCTGCGACCCGGTGAAGGCGAATTGGCCTACCACGCCATTCGGCTGGTAATTATCGATGGAGTAGTGGCGGAACTCGGTGCCTGTCTTGATGCCGTGACGCCCGAGCAGTTTATTCACCACGTCGCTGAACTGAAGGGTCGAGGCAGGTTCATAGAGCATTTTATCGTTCTTGATACCGTCATAACCGGTTATAGCCACCCCCGGTGTACCGCACTTGGTTCCACCGGCGGTATCGGGGACGCTCGACAGACAATTGGGAATCCCGCTGATTCCGAAGTCGGAAGGCGATGCACCTCCCGCGCCGAACGGCGTTCGATCGCCGATGCGATGCAGGTAGCCGAAGCGGAAGTCGTTTACCAGCGTCGAGCTGAACGTGTGCGTCCAGCCTTCCGTTGTCGCGTAATCCGATGACCGCTGTGTCTGTTGGCCCGCAGGCCCAATAATGAGGTTGTAGCCGAGGAAGCGGCCCCTCTGCGTGTGCAGAACACCGAAAATCCGGTCGGCCTTTGAAAGGTTGAAGTCGATGCGAGGATCGAACCTATTTAAGGAAGTGCTACCCGGTGAACTCAGCGTCAGTGCGTCAGTGCCTATCCGCGCAGGAGTAGTCGACGTAGGCCATATTGCGAGCAAGTTCTGGGAGATTGCACTGATCTGGCCGGTGGGGATTTTGTTGAAAGGTACCGGCGTGGTCGTGCCCGGAAAGTGGATCTGCTGGCTCGCGGTTGTACAGTTGCCGGAACTGTCAAAACCCGTGGTACACAAAGCGGACAGGTCGCCGCCTCGGAAGCTGGCGTCGGGTACAGTGAGGCCTGCCGAAGCCGTGCTTCCGTGAAAACGAATGCCCTGGTAGTCAGTGAAGAAGAACAACTTGTCTTTGATGATTGGGCCGCCCATGCTGCCCCCGAATTCATCGTAAGTAAACGGGTTCTTCCGCTGGGTAGGATCTTCGAAGAAATTCCTGGCATCAAGCTTCTGATTGCGGTTGTATTCGTACGCCGATCCGTGAAAGGCGTTCGTGCCGCTCTTGCTGACGGCGATCAGGATGGCGCCGCCGGCTTTGCCATATTCCGCCGACATAGTGTTTTGCTCGATGCGAAACTCTTGAATTGAGTCCACCGATGGACTCACGGCTGCTCCGCCAAAAACCGGCGCGGTGACCGTGCTGCCGTCCAGCGTGTAATCATCGCTGCGGGGGCGGCTGCCGCTGATGCGCACGTTACCGTAATTGCCGCAGCCGTCGCAGCCAGTCTGTTGCGACACCCCTGGAGCGAGCGAAAGTAAGCTGTACACGTTCCGGCCGGTCCCACCGGAGGTTGGCAGTTGTTCTAATTCCCTTTCGTTGACCGTCTGGCCAAGGTCGGACTGTTGCGTCTGCAACAAAGGCGAATTCTCGCCAGTCACTTCGACCGTTTCCACCGTTGCTCCCACTTCAAGCGTCAGGTTAATCTTGGGATTGGCATTCACTTCTAGTGCAACGCCTTTCACGACGGCTGTCTTGAATCCTTTCGCCCCGGCCTCCACGTCATATACGCCGGGATTCAGGCTGGTCGCCACGTACGCCCCCGCACTATTGGTGTTAAGGGTCACGACGATGTTTGTGTTGACGTTCGTGACTTTTACGGTTGCATCCGGAACAACAGCGCCGCTCGAATCCGTGATCACGCCGCTGATTGTTCCAAACAGTCCTTGCGCCAGGATGTCAGGTGTAGACAGAACCAGCATGGAAAGAAAAAAGCCCAAACAGGCTCCAATTATCTTCACTCGTCTCACAAAGTCCTCCCAAATAAGCTGGCTTTCCGCAAGGATCAAAAGATGAAAACCGTTTGTAGGACCCCGTTTCCACCCCGGCGGAAACCGTTGTTTTTCCCCTGAGTATACGTTTACTCAAGAAGCTTGCTAAAAACTGCTCCGTTTGACGATGTTTGTCAAGTATTTTTTTTTGGCGTTGCCTGACGTAGACGATTCCGGCAAACGCTTTCGCCACTCCTGGTTTTTGTAAACTCACAAGTTGTCAGCGGACAGCTGGAAATTGCTCCCTGCGCCGGTACAACGTACACACATCGAGGGAGAAGGACGTTTTTAAAAAGCTTCGCTATTAGGGGCGCCAGCGCGCAAATCGGACAAAAGCGCGCAGGATTACACGCTAGAAATTTCCGGAAATCTAGGCGGTTCGGGAAACCAGCCGCCGCGCCTTCGCAGCTTTTTCTTCTGCGCTGCTCGATGCGGCAATGGCCGTCGACTTCCTCACCACCAAAGTGGTATGGAGAATGTATTCCTTATGTTTCAGCGACAAGGAATCACTCTCCACGTGGTTCAGCAAGGCCTGGAACGCCAGGTTCGCCAGCTCCGTTTGCGACATCTGCACCGTGGTCAGCGGCGGAATCATGAACTGCGCCATTCGAATGTCGTCGAAACCGACCAGTGAAAGATCTTCTGGAACGCGGATCCCATAATCAAATGCTTCCCGCATCACGCCGATCGCCGTCATATCGTTCGAGCAAAGTACTGCGGTCGGACGCTCGCGCACGCTGAGCAATTCCAGCAGCGCGCGCATGCCGCCCTTCATGGTGTGATCGCCTTCAATGATCAGCTCCCTCGCGACTTTGAGCCCGATCTCTTGCATCGACTGTTCAAAGGCCGCTTTTCGCGCTACAGCAGACCTAAGGGCTAATGGTCCGCTCACAAACGCGATCCGTGTATGTCGTAAAGCCGCCAGGTGCTGCACCGCCTCACGGATACCCTCCTGATATTGGACACGAATGTTGCTTACGCCGGGCATCCGCGGTCCCACATCCACGAACACCAGCGGCACCTTGCGAAAGCGAAGATCCCCGATGAGCGAATCTTCCATACCAAAGGTAAGAATGGCCACGCCGTCGACTCTGCGCTCGATCATTCGGCGCACGGACATTTCCATTCGCTTGGGATCGTGTACCGTGGATGTTAGAAGGAGCTCGTAGTTGTGCTGGACAGCGAGATCCTCAAAACTCTGAACGATTTCTGGAAAGAAAGGATTCGTAATTTCGGAAACGATCAGGCCGAAAATCCGGCTTCTTCCCGAAACCAGCGCGCGCGCCTGCCTGTTCGGATAATACCCGAGTTCATTCACCACCCTCCACACGCGCTTCGCGAGTAGAGGATCGACTGTGGGAACACGATTGATCGTCCGCGACACGGTCGCGGTCGATACCTTGGCTCGTCTCGCGATTTCACGAATGTCCATGGACTCGGCCCCGCTTCAACACCAATATATACTATCACATTTCAGAATACGTTTTCTAGCGTGTTTTACTTGATCCCCAAAAAATGCGTGCCCTAGCTTCGCCCCTCCTTCGACTGGGCCTAGCCTCGACATCGCCACGCAGATCATCACGTTCCAACCGGGCGGGCAGGCATTGAGTCCATCTAGCTGGTCATAAATCCTGTCCTGAGCAGCTATCTTGCGGTCGTATTTGGCGATGGGTTTGATTCGCCATCGCCCGCTTCATAAACCCAGGTGACTCAGTTGACCTTACACAGCTAGTTACACGAATTCGGGTTCAATCGGCCCGTTTTGGACGGTAGTCGGAGGGGAGTCGAACTCAATTGGACGGTTGGTTCGACTCCCAAACGCTTCCGCCAGAGTATCCTGAATCAACGGATTAAGCATTCGTCTCTATTCCTCCCAGAGTCTCGTCACAAAACGAACGAAGGGGAGTTCCAAAATTCCATCCGTATTCCTGGGCCGATTCACCAAATCGCCTTCAGGGCGAACTGAATCTGCCTCGAAGGGGTTTGCGTCGAGGTGATTAAGCCTGCGTTGCCGATGGCATTTCCTGTGGAATCGAAGATATTCCGGTTATCCAGAGGCGGTACAAAATTCGTATGATTCAGAAGATTGAAGAATTCGGCTCTAAACTGAACATTGAAGTTGTCAGAGATTCGCTTGATGTGGTTGTTCTTCAGTAGCGACGAATCGAGATTTATCAGTCCAGGACCGACCAGCGTGTTCCGCCCCAAATTGCCGCGAAGGGTAATCGGGTTCGGTACTGCGAAACACTGCGTTTTGATGTAGTGGTTTGGATCCCCAGGATTGACGAGGGCACCGCAGCCTGGAGCGGAGACCAAGTTGGGCACATCAATGTTGGGGTCGATACTCTTTACACCCAGGGCGTCCCCTGCAAAACCTGGAGTAAACGGTACTCCCGTACTTGCCTCGAACACTCCTCCGACTTGCCACCCTCCGAGCGCCCATGCCGTCACTCCGTGTGCCCATTTCGGTGTGCTCAATTCAAACGTGTAATTCACCTCCAGGTTATGGGCGACGTTAAAATCGGCCAAGCCACGATTCAATTTCATGTTGAACCATAGTGGGCTGGAGATCGAGTTCGAATATTCATCTCCCACCAAACTTCCTGAGGACGTGTCTATAGTTTTGCCCCACGTGTAGGAGCCCCCGATTTCTCCTCCGCTGCCAATCTTTGCTTTTACCTTGAGTTGGAGCGCATCGTAGAACGAGTTGCCTTGCCAGAAAGCGGCTGTAATCCGTCCGGCATTCGAGTTGAGTCGCGAACCGCTACCAGGAGGCGAGGGCCAGACATAACCCTGAGGAGTCAAAGACGGAAGAACGATGTCGGCGTCTTCTACTCGAAAGGGCTGGTGAACTCCGCGCGACCCCACATAGCCGACTCTCATGCTGATGTTTTGAGTCAAATCTTGCGCAAGCGTCAGGTTCCACTGCATTACGTAATTCCGGCGAGGACTAGAGTCAAAGAAACCCTGTCGAAATATATTTGAGGACGCAGCAATATCGAACGCGCCGGTTGGGAAAGAGTCTGGAGGCAGCGCGGTGGCGACCCCAAGCTTGAAAAACGGAGCCGAAAAGAGTTCATTGAACATGACGGTGTAAGGGAGAGGGAGAACGTCGAACATTCCAAATCCAGAACTCAACACTGTCTTGGCGTCGGCGAAAGGGTCCCAGGAAAAACCTACGCGCGGCTCAAAATTTCGAAGGGTCGGGTTTGAGATCAGCGGGTCGCCCAGATGAGGTTGTGCATCGGTGAGTTCCCGCAGAGCGGTTAACTTACCGTGTACTTCGGTAGGCACCGTCGCCGTCTCGTATCGCATCCCGAGATTGATCGTGAGGTTCGGACGCCAGCGCCAATCATCTTGCACGTACGCGCCAACAATCGTTTGGCGAAATCCTCGCTCGGAAATCGCGCCGGGAATAGCCACACTCAGCGAGAAAGGCGAGTTGGTCAGAAAATTGAAAAGTGAGTTGAACGAAAACTCTCCGCCCGTGTCAGAAACTGCCAAAACATTGTCCCGAACCCGCTCCAGGCCGAAACCAAATTTGATTGCATGCGTCCCTCTGGTCAAGGCCACATCGTCATAGCCCTGCAGCGACGTCCAGTGGAAATGATAATTTGAACGGGTTCCCAGCCCGCCCGAGAAAAACGTAAGCCCCGGTACTCCAATAGCAGCAGCGTTCAGACCCGGCACTGTGCTGAAAGACGAGTCTGCCACAAGCGCATTTCCGCTCGGGAATGTCAAGCCTGTTACCGCTACCACACGGCTCACTCCGAACCGAAAAGCATTGAACAGGCTCGGGCTGAGGATGTGCGCTTCGTGTGCAGTGAATACTTGGCGCCGAGAATCGTACCCTGTTCTTTTGTCATTCAGTTCATCGGGTTGCCGCACCTTTCCGGCATCGAACATGTAGGTGCCGTAAAACAGGTCTTTTTCCGAAAACCTATGATCAACCTTGGTCGTGAAATAGTTTTCCGGGG
>Ga0066710_100004977_pt1 | contig 11948 bp, 9 predicted proteins | sample GraSoiAngelo_159_FD_79666 | JGI IMG/M metagenome (GOLD analysis project Ga0066710, IMG submission 79666) | Grasslands soil microbial communities from the Angelo Coastal Reserve, California, USA - 14_1009_16_40cm | ecosystem: Environmental > Terrestrial > Soil > Grasslands | place: USA... | reverse complement strand
TGAGATTGTCTGTACGATCGTCTCGCGCCGGCGAGTGTCATACTGGTAGGTGGTTTCGCGGCTCAGAGATTTCGGTTCCCAGTCCGTCACGATCGGGCTGTCATTCTCGCCTCGGTAGGCGGGGTATAGGTCCGTGCGCAATTGGGGATCCAGCAGAGCCTGGAGTTGGGCCAGTGGGACGCGCTGTAGATCCCCCACCGTCCGGACTCCGAGCGTCTCCTCAAGCCGCGCCGCGGTCTTTGGACCGACTCCCCACAGCACGATGGCCGGGAGATCGCGGAGCACTTTTGTCGTCGTTTCTGGTGTGATCTGGGTCACAGCGTCCGGCTTGCGCAATCCTGACGCGATCTTGGCGAGCAGCTTGTTGGGGCCGATCCCGATGGACGCGGTCAGCCCCGTGTCGTCCTTGATCCTGCGCCGGATCTCCTCCGCCAGCGTTGCGGGTTCTTCGGGCCGGCTGCTGACGTCCAGAAACGCTTCGTCCAGCGACAGCGGCTCGACAAGCGGCGAAAATTCGCGCAGGATGGCCATGATCTTCCGCGAGGCCGCGCCGTAGGCGGAGAAATCGACGGGGAGGAAGACGGCATCCGGACACTTGTTGTACGCGGTCCGCAGCGGCATGGCGGAATGGATGCCGTAGGCCCGCGCTTCGTAGGATGCGGTCGACACGACGCCGCGACTGTGTGGGTTGCCTGATCCTCCGACGACCACTGGTTTCCCCCGCAGCTCCGGCCGTCGCAACTGTTCCACCGCCGCGAAGAAGGCATCCATGTCGACGTGCAGGATCGTGCGGTTCATCGTCGTGTGGCGCCGGCTCTCCGTTGCCGCAACCAGCTCAGCAGGGCCGTGTGTACGAACGCCTCGTCGCCATTAATCGCCAGGCGGTGCGCCACGCCTCCGAGCGCCTGTTCCGCATCGGCGAGCAGCCGGGGGGACAAGTCAAAGAGGCGCGTCATCTCCGTCGCCGGCGCCGCGCCGGTCGTCCGCAGGTATCGCTCCAGGACCTCGGTCGCGGCCCGCGCGGTCGTGATGGTTCCAGCCGCGCGGACCACCTGGGGCAGCCACCGGTCGAACGTATCCCAGATGAAACTGTAACTCCCACGCTCACTCTCCCCTACCTTGCTGATCAGAAACCGCCCCTGCAGGTCGGACAGGGCCCGGTGGAAGGCGGCGCCCTGCGCCGAATGATGCAGCGCTGCGCCCCGCTCACTGCGGGATACGAATTGCTTCCGCAGCATCCAGGTGGAGCAGGGTCCATGCCCGCGCACATGCTCGTAGATCTCCCTGGCCAGCAGGCTGAGGCGCCCTTCCCGGTAGGCCTGCAGGTAATCGTCGGCTTCGCCGGCATTGCCCGTCAGGGTGAAAAAGTGCGGGACGAAACGCAGTGAGACATACGTGGGCTTGCGCCGGATTACTTTCCCGTAAAGCAGCTTCTTTTCGGTGGCGAGTTCGTCTTTCCACTGCCAGGCCCACTCCCACCTGCGGTTGACGCTGCGGGTGGCCAAGACGTCAAAGAGCCCCGGCAGGCCGCCGGGTCCGCTGGTGAAGGCGTAGCAGAAACCCAGGTGGTTGACGAAGGCCAGCGCCGCCCGTTTCGTACGCACCCGGTGGCGGGTGAGCACGGCGGTGCGGTACCGGGCGACCTCGCGCCAGGACGGACCCATTGACGTATGCGTATCCGTTCTTTGTGTTCGACCTCGGAACCCTGCCCGCACAGGAATTCGGCGTCAATGGCGGAGGTTATGAATGGTTGGTGGGGAAATTACGGCGGAAGGAGAAGCACAGGAAGCACCGATGTCGACAATGCGCATAGAGACGCTGGACAACGGTCTCGTTGTCCTGCTCCAGGAGCAGCACACCGTCCCCGTCGCCACATTCTGGGTGTGGTACCGGGTGGGCAGCCGTAACGAGATTCCTGGTCTGACCGGAATCTCGCACTGGGTGGAGCACATGCTTTTCAAGGGCACCCCGACCCATCCAAAGGGGATGCTGACCCGGCACATCGACCGGTTGGGCGGCCGCTGGAACGCGTTCACGTGGAAGGACTACACCGCATATCATGAAGTGTTGCCGGCCGAGCACCTGGGCGTCGCGATTCGCCTGGAGGCGGATCGCATGGCCAACACGATCATGGAGCGCTCCGAGGTGGAAAGCGAGCGCACGGTCATCATCTCCGAGCGAGAGGGGAGCGAGAACTATCCTTCCTATCTGTTGCGCGAAGAAGTGGACTCCGCCGCGCATAAGGTGCATCCGTACCGGATTCCGGTCATCGGGTGGAAGGACGACCTGCGGACGATGGCCCGGGACGATCTGTACCAGTATTACCGGACGTACTACCATCCCAACAACGCCGTGGCGATCGCGGTCGGGCCGTTTGACGCGAATTCGATGGTGGAACCGATCAGGCAGGCATTCGCCGACGTTCCGGCGGGCCCCACCCCCCCGAAGGTCCGGGTGCGGGAGCCGCAGCAGGAGGGAGAACGCCGGGTCGTGCTGCGCCGGTCCGGCGGGGCGACCGCATATCTGCACATCGCCTTTCACGTGCCGGCCGCGTCGCACCCGGATCTGGCGGCGCTGCTGGTCGCCGACGGCCTGCTCTCCGGGTTCAAGAGTTTCGTGCCGTTTGACCAGGGTGGGGGAGGGCGCAGTTCACGCTTGTACCGTGCCCTGGTGGATGGCGGGCTGGCCAGCGACGCCAGTTCTGTGCTGACCCCCAGCACCGACCCGACCGTGTTCCGCGTGATGGCCACGGCCCGGGCGGGTGTCGATACGGCTGCCTTGGAACGCCGCACCTTGGACGAAGTGGCGCGTCTGGCACACGAGGCTGCGGGGACTCTCGAACTGGAGAAGGTGAAGAAACAGGCGAAGGCTCAGTTCGTCTTCAGCCGCGACGGCGTGTTTCGCACCGCGATGGGGCTGGGGGCCTTCACCATTGTGGATGGGCCTGAGGCGTTTGCATCGCTACTGACGCGGATTGACCTGGTCTCCTCCGACGACGTTTTGCGTGTGGCGGACGCGTACTTCACCGAGAAGAACCGCACCGTGGGCTGGTATCTGCCGGAGATGGGTGCCACTACCGCAACCGCCCAGGCCGCCCTGCGCCCCGAGGTCTTCTTTGTGTCCCAGCCTGCCCCGCACCCACCGGCGAGCTCAACTGGCGCAGCACGCGAAGGGTCTCCACCGGTTGGTACGGGGCCTTCCCGCGCGCAGGTCCAGGCTCCGCCGATTACGGCACAGACCGTCGCTCGAACCGAAATGCGCAACGGCCTCGTCGCGCTCGTCAAGGAGACACGGGGGACCGGCATGATCGCCGTGCATGGGTATATCAAGGCTGGCGCGATGTACGATGGGGAGCGCAGCGGTCTGGCGCGTTATGTCGCCGCGATGTTGCAGAGGGGAACCGGTCGTTACGCCTCGCACGAGCTGGCAGAGCGTCTGGATGGGCTCGGCGCCTCTCTCGTGATTCGGGCCGACACGGAGGTGGTGGGCGTCAGCCTGCGCGCGCTGGCCGAAGACGCCGCAGAGGCATTCCGCCTGCTCAGCGAGGTGCTGATCCGTCCGACGTTTCCTCCAGAAGAGATCGAGAAGGCCAGAGGCGAGCTGCTCACCTCGATCCGCATCGGCATGCAAGACACCCGCCTGATGGCGGAACGCACGTTCCGCAGGCTGCTCTTCCCTGAATCGCACCCGCACCGGCAGATGCCTGACGGTGAGGAGGCCGTCATTGCATCCCTGGCCCGTGCCGATCTGGAAGCGTTTCACCGCGATCGCTACCGGCCCGAGGCTGCGCTCTTTGCCGTGGTGGGCGATACGCGCCGTGGCGATGCGCTGGCGACAATCGAAGAGTTGTTTTCGCCCTGGTCGAGGCGCGACGGATGGGCGTTGCCTCCTGTCCCGCCTGTGCCGAGGCCGGCGGGTGCGTTGCGCGGGGAACACCGCATGGAGGGCAAGACCCAGTCTGACATCGTGCTGGGCGCGCCCGGCATGGCGCGAACCGATCCATCGTACTATGAAACCATGATGGCCAACCTTATCCTCGGCCAGCTGGGGATGATGGGACGGCTGGGGGACCGCGTTCGCGAGCGCCAGGGCATGGCGTACTACGCCTTCAGTGATCTGCGCGCCGGTCTGCTGGCCGGGCCGTGGGTGGTGCGCGCCGGCGTGAATCCGGCCAACGAGCACGCCGCCATCGAGGGCATCCTCGCCGAGATCCGCCGGTTCCAGGACGACGGGCCCGAAGACGCGGAGCTGGCCGACGCCCGCGACTTCCTCATCGGTTCACAGGCGGTGCGGCTGGAGACCAACCCCGGCATTGCGCAGATGCTGGCCGACATCGAGTTGTTTGAGCTTGGGCTCGACTACCTCGTACGCTATCCGGGACTGATCCGCGGCATTGCCCGCGATGCGATCATGCAGGCGGCGCGGAAGTTTCCAAAGGACTCGTACTGCCTGGCCATCGCGGGGCCGCACCGCGCCTGATGGGCGACGGGTTTGCCGCCCGAGTCGCGATCATCGGAGGGACCGGCCGGCTGGGACTCGGTCTGGCCAGACGCCTCCAGGCAGCCGCCGTAGAGGTCGTGATCGGATCACGCGATCCGGCGCGGGCCGAGACGGTCGCACAGTCAATCGGGTTGCCTGCCCAGGTGGGACGGTCCAACGTCGAGGCCGCAGGTTCAGCTGAGGTGATCATCGTCACCGTTCCGTACGATGCCCACGCGCAGATTTTGTCTGTGATTGCGGATGCGACGGCCGGGAAGGTCGTCGTAGATACGACGGTACCCTTTGCGGATCCCGCCCTTCGATCATACTCAGGGCGCCCTGAGCGAAGTCGAACGGGCGCAGCGGTGCGACCGGAGGCCGATTCTGCGGCAGAAAATGCGCGCCGGATGCTACCCGGGGCCCGTGTCGTCGCTGGTTTTCACACCGTGAGCGCATCGATGCTGGCCGACCTTGCCAGACCGCCACACGGCGACGTCCTGTTGTGCGGCGATGACGAGGACGCGAAGCAGGTCGTCGTCCGGCTAGTACGCGCGATCCGGATGCGACCGGTCGATGTGGGTCCGCTGGTCCAAGCCCGCATCCTGGAGCAGCTGGCCCTCCTCCTGCTGAGCCTCAACCGGCGTTACAAGAAACGGGACCTGGGGATTGAGATCGTGGGACTCGACTGAAGCAGAACTGCGGGATCAGGGATCCGGGATCAGATGAATGACGAAGACGTGCGCCGACAGTCGCGACGAAGGAGGCGGGTAATGCATTTCTTACTCATTGTGAATCTTCGGATCCCGGCTCCCGGATCCCGGCTCTCGTAATTCTGCATGCGTACTCTAACGGTCTGGGTTCCAGTGGGCTTTCCCGATGTCCGGCCCGGAGATGATCTGCCCCGTCTGATCCTGGAAATTTTTCGTTTTAATGACGTGGCCCCGGAAGACTTGGATGTCCTGGTCGTCGCGCAGAAGATCGTTTCCAAGGCCGAAGGCAGCGTCGTCAATCTGGACGAGATCACTCCGGGACCGCGGGCGTTGCAACTGGCGGAAGAGGCGAAAAAAGACCCGCGACTGTGCCAGGTTATCTTGAATGAGTCCCGTGCTGTGCTGCGCGTGCGGCCGGGGTTGATCATTGCCGAACACCGGCTGGGATTCATCTGCGCAAACGCCGGGGTCGACCACAGCAACGTCGGCCTCGGTCCGCAATGGGTGGCGATGCTCCCCAAGAATCCGGATGCCTCCGCCGAGGCGATTCGGCAGGCGATTGCGGAAGCACTCGGCGCGCGGGTCGGGGTCATCATCAATGACACGCACGGCCGGCCATTCCGCGAAGGCGCCGTTGGGGTCGCCATCGGCCTTGCTGGGATGGAGCCTCTGTACAGTTACATCGGCGAACAGGATCTCTACGGGTACGTGCTCCAGACATCGGTAGAAAGCGTGGCGGACGAGCTGGCATCTGCCGCAAGCCTGTTGCAGGGCCAGGCCGCCGAAGGGACACCACTGGCGTTGATCCGCGGTGTGCGGATCGAACCGGGTCGTGGCGGGGCGGGGCGACTGCTCAGGCCGGCGGAGAGGGACCTTTTCAGATAACAGTAACCACTAGCCAGTATCCAGTAGCCAGTACACTAGAACAGCTCGCCTTGACTGGTTACTGGTTACTGGCTACTGCATACTCTGAGTACAGGCTATGACGATATACAAACGCGAGGACGACGAATATGAAGATTAAGTCCGTCAAGTGCCGTATGCTGGCTGCAACGCTGGACACCCCGATTCAGTTCGGCATTGGGGCATTCCCGACGTTCTCCGCGACGCTGGTCGAGGTCGCAACCGATGACGGCCTGGTCGGGATCGGTGAGTGCATCGTGCGCCGGGCGCCCCAAGCGACCCGGGCTATCGTCGACCACATGCTGGGGCCGGTGCTCATTGGTCGCGATCCCCACGATGTCGAGGGTCTATGGGATGAGATGTTCCAGCAACTTCGCGGTTGGGGGCACTATCGGGGATTCGTGTTTGAAGCCCTGAGCGGCGTCGATACCGCGCTGTGGGACATCTTGGGCAAGGCGGCCGGGCTGCCGGTGTACAAAGTTCTGGGCGGTGCGGGCAGGCCACGCGTTCCCTGCTACGCATCGTCCGTCTACTTCGCCGAGGTCAAAGAGATGGCGACCCAGGCCGCAGATCAAGCGCGCCGGGGCCACACCGCCATCAAAGTGAAGATCGGTCGCAGCCCGCAGCTTGGCGGCCGGCGGATGGACGTGGCATCGGTGAAGGCGATTCGCGAGGCGGTGGGACCCCGGGTGGACATCATGCTGGATGTCAACAGCGCCTACGACGCCGCAACAGCCATCGCGGTGTGCCGGCAGCTCGAACCGCTGGATATCACATGGATCGAAGAGCCCGTGCCGCCGGACGATCTGGATGGCTACCAGCGCGTTCGCGCGGGGCAGAGCATCCCCGTGGCTGCCGGGGAGAGCGAGTTCGGCGTGTTCGGATTCCGGGAGCTGATCCGGCGAGGAGCCATCGATGTCGTGCAGCCGGACGTGGCGCGGGTGGGCGGTTTCACCGGTGCACGCCGCGTGGGCGCGCTGGTCCATGCCCACAACCTCCGGTATGCGCCCCACACCGGGTTCTCCGCCGGGGTCTCACACCTGGCCTCGCTGCACGTGGCCGCCAGTGTCCCGAATCTCATGACGTACGAGTACTTCTTTGCGCCCAACCCGCTGCGGGATCTGTTCACGGAACCGTTTCCCGAACCCAAGGAAGGGTTCATCGACGTGCCGCACGGACCGGGACTCGGGCTGGAGCTGGACGAACGAGTGCTGAAGAAGTTTGAGATAACATAAAGATGGGAAGGCGGGAACGGGGGAACGCGGGAACGACCGATACGGAGCAGCGGGTAGTTTCGCGTCCCCGGGTTCCCGCGATCCCGTGTTCCCGGGATTCAGCATGCCGGCCAACCTGACTCCCCAATATCTGGAGGCCGATCGTAAATTCAAGACGGCCACGACCCCCCAGGACAAGCTACAGGCGCTGGAAGAGATGCTGGCCACGATTCCCAAGCATAAGGGCACCGAAAAGATGCAGGCCGACCTGAAGCGCCGCATCGCCAAGCTGCGGGACCAGATGCAGCAGCGAAAGGGCGCGGCGCGGGGGCGACCCTCCTTCCACGTAGACAAGGAGGGCGCCGGGCAGATCGCTTTGGTTGGCGCGCCGAACGTTGGAAAGTCGACGCTGCTGCGCGCCCTCACGAACGCTCAGCCTGAGATTGCCGACTACCCATTCACGACTCGTGTGCCGCTGCCGGGAATGATGACGTACGAGAATGTCCAGGTCCAACTGGTGGATCTCCCACCCATCACCGCCGAGGTCAGTGAAGGGTGGCTGTTTGCCATCATCCGGACTGCGGATGCCGCCGCCCTGGTTGTAGATCTCTCCACTGATGACTTCCTCGTCCAGACCGAGCAGGTCCAGGCGGGGCTCGGCCAGACAAAGCTGGCCATCGCCGCCGTGCCGCGTGAGCCCAACGAGAAGCCAGGGCTGGTGGTCGCCAACAAGCTGGACGTTGCGGGCGCGGCGGCCCGCTTACAGCGATTCCGTGAGTTCATCGGCGACCGTATGGCGGTGTTCCCGGTCTCTGCGACGTATGGGACAGGAGTCGAGGATCTGCGGCGCGCGCTCTTCGGCCTGCTGGGTGTCATCCGGGTGTACAGCAAGCCACCCGGACGCAAGGCAGACAATTCGACTCCCTTCATCCTCAGGCGCGGGGCGACCGTGCTGGATGCGGCGGAAGCCATCCACAAGGACTTCGTGGCCAGACTGAAGTACGCGCGATTATGGGGCAAGGATGAGTATCAGGGGCAGATGGTCGGGCGCGAGCACGTGCTTGAGGATGGAGACGTGCTTGAGCTGCACGCCTAACGGCGGCGAACACAGCGAACATGCGAACAGGGCGAACCGGGGATGGTCGACGCATTTGCTCGCCGTGTTCTCCGTGTTCGCCTTGTTCCCGTAATTTCGTCTAAGGAGTGATCGAGATGACACCATCCCTCTGGAGGGCGGCTCTCGCGGAAGCGGTGGGTACCTTCGCGCTCATTTTCATCGGAGCCGGGTCCGTCATCGCCGACCAGCTGAGCGGAGGACGGTTGGGTCTCGTGGGCGTGGCGCTGGCGCACGGTCTGGCCATTGCCACCATGGTGTCGGCCACGGGCCACATTTCCGGCGGCCATCTGAATCCCGCGGTTACCGCGGGATTCGTTGTCGCGCGGCGCATGACAGTGCGCGTGGGGGTCGGGTACGTCGTCGCCCAGCTCGTCGGTGCCTCGGTGGGCGGCTTCCTGCTGGTGGCGTCGTTCCCCGAAGCGGCACGGCAGGCCGTGCACCTGGGGACCCCCGCGCTGGGGCGCGGCGTGACCCCCGGTGTGGGCATCGTGGTCGAAACAGTCCTCACGTTCCTGCTGGTCTTTACAGTGTTCGGAGTCGCAGTCGACGCCCGCGGCCCGCGAGGGACCGCCGGGTTGATGATCGGTCTGGTCATCGCGATGGATATCCTGGCCGGCGGCGTGCTCACCGGCGGAGCGATGAATCCCGCGCGCGCCTTTGGCCCCGCGTTGTTCTCAGGCGCCTGGCAGAATCAGCTCGTGTACTGGGTCGGTCCGCTCTTGGGCGGCGCGCTCGCGGCTTGGGTGTACGAGAGCGCGCTGATCAAGCAGGAAGCGCGCTGACCCAGAACGCAGAGTGCAGCACGCAGAACGCAGAAGACCCGAATCGTATTGTGTAGTCTGCCGGCAGCGTTCTGCCACCTGCGTTCTCGCGCGTGACCCGAAACAACTTGAGAAGAGGTGATATCGAGATGAAGCTCACCTACTATGGTCACGCCTGTTTCCTGCTGGAGTCAGACGGGACGTCCATCCTGATCGATCCGTTTGACGAGCAGGCTGGCTATCCGTTCCCCGACGTGCGGCCGGCGGCGGTCATTGTGTCCCATGAGCACTTCGATCATAACCACGTGCAGGTGGCGAAGGGATCGCCGAACGTGATCCGTGGGTTGCGTGACGCTGGCCGGGACTGGGCCGAAATTCGAGAACAGGTGGGCCCGGTTGCCATCACGACGGTCCGGACCTACCACGATCCCACGCAGGGCTCGCAGCGGGGAAAGAACGCGGTCCTGATCTTCGAGGGGGAAGGTTTGCGCGTGGTCCACGCCGGCGATCTGGGTCACGTGCCGTCGAAGGACCAGATTTCCGGCATGGGCCGTGTCGATGCTCTCATGATCCCTGTCGGAGGATTCTACACCATTGGCCCCAAGGACGCCGACGCCGTGATCGGGCAGCTGGGGCCCCGGGTGGCCATCCCCATGCATTACAAGACCGCCGTCAACAAAGACTGGCCGATCGGCACGCTCGATGAGTTCCTCCGAGGCAAGCCGCGCGTGAAGCAGGTTGGAAAGGCCGCCACGCTGACGCCGGCGGCCCTGCCCGTCGAGCCCGAGATCTGGGTGCTCAAACCCTGACTACCGCGGTCGCGCGGTCAAGCGGTCGCGCAATCGCGGCCCCCCGGAGTTCCCTGGACTGCCTGACCGCCCTACTGCCGGACTCAGTCGGTTTGGTTAGCGGTCCTCGGGCCGGGCGGATAGGTACGTGAGCAGGGTGCGCACCCCGTACCCCGTGGCGCCCTTGGGCAGGTAGGGACTCATCCCCTCGTCCGTTTCCAGAAACGCGGTCGGGGCGATGTCGATGTGCGCCCACGGGCGTCCGTCGACGAACTCCCGTAGGAAGATGGCACCCTTCTGGGCGCCGCCGTACCGCGAACCGGAATTCCGCAGGTCGGCCACAAGACTGCGCATGTTTTCCAGGAACTCCTCGTACAGGGGCAGCTGCCACATGCGTTCCCCGGTCTGGTGCGACGCGTCCAGCAGGCGTTGCACGAGTGGCTGGTCGTTGCTCATCACGGCGGCGGCCACGTACCCCAGCGCGACCATCGCGGAGCCGGTCAGAGTGGCCAGGTCGATGATCTCGTCGGGTTGCTGCTGCGCCGCGTACGACAGCGCGTCGGCAAGGATGACGCGACCCTCCGCGTCGGTGTTGTTGATCTCGATGGTTTTCCCGTTCATGGCGCGCACGATGTCGCCGGGTTTCACGGAGTGCCCGCTGAGAACGTTCTCGACAGCAGCCACAACGCCCAGCACGCGGACCGCTGGTCGCAGCGACGGCAGCGCCTGCATCGTGGCGATGACGGCGGCACCCCCGGCCATATCGGACTTCATCCATTCAAGATCCTGTGTCTTGATGTTGATTCCCCCGCTGTCATAGCACACACCCTTGCCGACCAGAGCCACGAAGCGTTTAGCTTTCGGGGGCGCGTACTCGAGGACGATCGTCCGCGGAGGCTGGTCGCTTCCCGAACCGATGGCGAGAATCGCGCCCATGCCCAGCGCCTTCATCGCCTCCACATCCAGTACCGAGCAGCGCAGCCCAGCCCCGCGGGCGGCGTCCGCGGCGATTTCGGCCAGGCGGACTGGAGGAAGCTGGTTGGGCGGTTCGTTGACGAGGTCTCGTGCCAACACCGTGGCATCCGCAAACACGCGCCCGCGGGCCACTCCGTCGTCGATGGCTTTATGCTGCCCTGGTTCGGACCCCAGCAACGTCACACGGGAGACCCGTCCGCCCTCGTCACGCTTGTACCGGGCAAACCGGTAGTCGCCCAGCACGGCACCTTCGACGCGGGCCTGGGTGATGGCGTCGACGGGAAGGGCGCCCAGCGTGGTCGCAGCGAGCGCTGCGTGCGCCGCGTGAATCTGCCCCGCCTGCCGCACCACTGCTGCTGCGGCCTGCCGGAGGTGATCGAGGGTTGCCGTGGTCTTCGGCCCCAACCCCGCGGCGATGACGCGCCTGCTAGGAATTCTACCGTGGGTCTGTACGACGAGCGTGCGACCCGGCTTCCCTTCAAACTTCTCTTCTGCCAGCACGGCCGAGAGCAGCCCGCCCAGCGCCTTGTCGATCCGCGCCGCCGGCCCCTCCAGCGCGCCACCGTCGGCGAAGATCCCGACGCCGATCGCATCACAAGCAAACACTTCAGGAGCCTCCAACGACACGGCAAACTCCACGGCGTCACACCTCTCACCAAAGGAATCGCGAATCGTGATTCGTGATTCGTGGATCGCCTACACTGCGTGCCGCTGGTGAACTCGCAGCTCCGATTGACTATTCACGATTCACTATTCACTATTCACGTCTTTCTTCAATTGTTCCCCCACGCCCATCGCCAGGGCGGTCTCGTACGCCAGTTTCATTGTGGCCACATCTTCCAGCGCGATTCCCTGAGACTCGAACAGGGTGATCTCGCGCGGCGAGACGCGTCCCTGCACCGCACCGTTCACGATCTGACCGAGTTCGGCGACCCGCTCCCACGCCAGGGCCCCGGCGTCGACCGCGGCGATGAGATCGCCGCACTCCTGCCGGGCCTGCT
>Ga0066710_100004975_pt1 | contig 11949 bp, 9 predicted proteins | sample GraSoiAngelo_159_FD_79666 | JGI IMG/M metagenome (GOLD analysis project Ga0066710, IMG submission 79666) | Grasslands soil microbial communities from the Angelo Coastal Reserve, California, USA - 14_1009_16_40cm | ecosystem: Environmental > Terrestrial > Soil > Grasslands | place: USA... | reverse complement strand
GGGACGAGCGGAACTCGACGTGCGATCCGGGCGTCGTGCGGCGAGGCGAGTGCGGGTTTAACGCGGCACTGAGCGAGTTGTCAAGAGGGAACTTCGAGGGGCACCCAGCGAAGGTGGAAGGACGAAAAAAAACTGGCTCCGGCAGTGCGGCCGGAGCCAGTTTGTCGAGATCGAACGACCGAGCCTACTGAACGGGTCCGACGGTGCCGCCCGTCACGAGATTCGCGGGCGCAGCAAACGAGGTGTTGCTGGAGTCCTGGAAAATCGTTCCGCGCTCGTCGGTGCCGAAGTGACGGCTGCCCGTGCCGCCCCACGTGACCGGATCACCCTTGCCGAAGTAGCTGGCCAGCGCGTCGGCGTTGTTGCTGCAGGTCGACGCCTTCGCCATCACGACGGTGTTGCTCGTGCCGACCGCCAACGTCACCGTGAAGCCGCTCTTGACGATCGTCGCACCGGCGCCCGCGAGGTCGGGGCTGATGAAGCCCTGGCCGCCCGCCGTGGCCGGCGCCGCCAACTGGGCCAGCGACGTCGCGTACCCGCCGCCGCCGCAGCTCGACGAGAATGCCGCCTCGCCGCTGTTAATCGCGCGGAGCGATCCGATTGCCGACGCTTCGTTGCCCGACATGCGGGCGCGCAGCAGACCCGGAATCGCGATCGCCGCGATAATGCCGATGATCGCGACGACGATCAGCAGCTCGATGAGGGTGAAACCTTTCGCGTTACGAATCTTCATTCCAAGTCTCCTTAGTGATACCGCAACCGGTGTGTGTCTCGCCTGCGACACAGCAATCGCGATGCCGAGGGTGGTAACGAGTCGTCCACCGATTGAAGACGACGATGGGTCACGACGTACCGTGCAAAGACGTGATGAGCCGTGTATCGCAGGAAGTCGTAGTGACAATTCTTGGCTGACGGAATCTGGCTGGGATGACAACCGCTGACACTACCAAAGGATGTATGAAGGCTCCGCGCAGACGGAACAAGCCGTAGACTGTCTACGTCCAAAGCCGTAGACTGTCTACGACTATGGCCAAACACTCCGACGAAGAGCGCCTGGAGCTTCTCCAGGGCACACTCGACATGCTCATCCTCCGGACTCTGCAATGGGGACCGCAGCACGGCCACGGCATCGGCCGGGCGATCCGCTCGCAGTCCGACGACCTGCTCAAGGTCGAAACCGGCTCCCTCTACCCCGCGCTGCACCGGCTCGTGAAGCGCGGATGGCTGAAATGGGAGTGGGACGTGAGCGAGGCCAACCAGCGGGCGAAGTACTACCGGCTGACGGCGGCGGGCAAAGCTCAGTTGTCGCGCGAGCGGGATCGGTGGTCGCAGCTCGTGGACGCAATCGGGCGCGTCATGAACCCGGCGCCCGCGAACAAGGAGTAGCCATGCGGCCTCAGGACGACGAGCTCGACGAAGAGATTCGCGGCCATCTGGCTATCAGCATCAAGGAGCGCATCGAGCGCGGCGAGGATCCGACGTCCGCCCGACTGGCCGCGCTGAAGGAATTCGGCAACATCACGCTGACACGCGATTCGATACGAGGCGTCTGGCGCCATCGTTGGTTCGACGCGGCCGAGGCGCTTGCACGCGATCTCCGGTTCGCCCTGCGCTCGCTGCTGCGCGCCAAGGGCCTCGCCGCCACGGTCGTCGTGACGCTCGCGCTCGGCATCGGCGCCAACGCCGCCATTTTCAGCGTCGTCCGCGGCGTCCTGCTCCGGCCGCTCGTCAACCGCGACGAAGATCGCCTGATCTACATCCGCCAGAGCGGACCGGGGATCGGGTCCGCGAACATGACGTTCTCCGTCCCGGAAATCAACGACATCAGGGTGCGCGTCACGACCGTCAGCGCGCTGGGTGAATTCTCCACCGTCGATTTCACGATGATCGGTCTCGTCGGCGAGCCGCGCGTCGTCAAGGCCGGCGTTGTCAACGGAACGTACTTCGAGGTGATGGGCCTTCGTCCCGTACTCGGCCGGCTGCTGAACGCGAAAGACGATGGTCCCGACGCAATGCCAGCCGTCGTGCTCACGCATCGGTTCTGGACCAATTCGTTGAGCAGCGATCCGAGCGTGATCGGGAAGACCGTCCGTCTCGGGCCGCGCACTGCAACCGTCGTCGGCGTGCTCGAGCCGTCGGTGCCCTATCCCGCCGACACCGAGATCATCGCGAACGTCGTCACCAGCCCGCATCATCTCGGGGCGACGATGGTCACCAACCGCACACACCGGATGACCGAGCTCTTCGGCCGCCTCGCGCCCGGGGCTTCCATCGAAGCGGCGCGCGCGGAGCTGACGACGGTGGAGGGCGCGCTCGTGCGCGAGCACCCGGAGGCGTACTCGGCGAAGGCAAACGTACAACTGAGCGTCAAGCGGCTGCGCGATCAGATTGCGGCGCCCGCGCGGACGATCCTCATCGTGCTCCTCGCCGCGGCCGCCGTCGTGTTCATCATCGCGTGCTCGAACGTCGCGAACCTGATCCTCGCGCGGTCCGTGCGCCGCGAAGGCGAGCTGGCCGTGCGAGCGGCGCTCGGCGCCGGGCACGGCGCGCTTCGACGCACGCTGCTGGCCGAAAGTCTCGTGCTCTGCGGCGCCGGCGCCGTGCTGGGCGTGATACTCGCGCAGCCGTTCGTCGCGATCGTCGCGCGGTATGCCGCGCGCTTTTCGGTCCGCGCGCTCGACGTGACCGTCGACAACAGCGTCGTGTGGGTGGGCGCCGCTCTGGCGATGGCGGCGGCCGTCCTGCTGGCGTACGTCCCCCGCCTGCCGTCGCCGCACGCGCCGGCCGGACTCGGTCTCGCGACCGGCGGCGTCCGGATTACGCCGGGAACCAATCGCCGCCTGCGCGCGTTCGCGACTGCGCAGATTGCATTCTCGTTCGTGCTCCTCGCCGGCGCGGGCATGCTCGTCACGACGCTCGTCACGCTCCAGACGGCGAATACCGGCATCGACATGCGGCACGTGCTGGTGTTCGATGTCCCCCCGTCAGCGACCGGGGTGTTCGGTCAGAAAGAGGTCGATTTCTTTCGGGAATCGACGCGTCGCGTCGGCGCGCTGCCTGGAGTCGACGCTGTTTCCGTCGGCGCCACGGTACCATGGCGCGATCACGGCATGCCTCGCATGCAATTCACAGTCGAGGGCTACACACGCGCGGACGGCGAAGAAAACCCGTACGCGCGGATGCGCATTGTCGGGCCTCGCTTCTTTGCCGTGCTCGGCGTCCCGATCCTCGCCGGCCGTGACTTCACCGATGAGGATCGCCGTGGCGGCGAACCGGTCGTCGTCGTCAGTCAAAGCTTCGCGCAACGGCTGTTTCCCAACGGCGACGCCGTGAACCGACAGCTGTCATGGACCGACCCGATCGCCAAACTGTTCGGGCTCCAGAAACCGTGCCGCATTGTCGGCGTGGTCGCGGACATGGACGACGAGAATTTCGTCCGCACGCCGGAGCCGACGGTGTATCAGCCCGTCCAACAAATAGGCTTCGCCGGCCGTCTGTTCGTCCGCGCCGCTGGCGAACCGTACGCGCTCGTTCCGGCAGTGACGCGCGTCATCCGGGAGATTTCGTCCGAACAGCCGGTCGAGCGCGCCGCCACGCTGGAAGACGTCCGTGCGCAGGTGTTGTCGCCGGAGCGGCTGAACGCCTTCGTCTTCTCTACGTTCGCCGGCATCGCACTGCTGATCGCCGTTGTCGGCGTGGCCGGCGTTCTCGCCTTCTCGGTCAGCGCGCGGATCCGTGAGTTCGGCGTGCGCCTCGCGGTTGGATCGGCGCCGCGTCACATCCTGGCGCGCGTCCTCTCGGAAGGGGTGCGGATCGCGGCGATCGGGATCGCGGCCGGAGCGGTCGGCGGTTACACGCTGGCGTGGGTCGCGGCGAAATCCTTCGGACAGGTGCAGCTGCCGGGCGCGCTGGCTGTAATGGGCGCGGCGATCCTGCTCGCCGCCGCCGCGGCCGTGGCGTCGCTGATGCCGGCTGCGCGTGCATCGCGCGTCGATGTGTTGCAAGCGCTTCGATCGGAATGAACGGTGGTCGAGTCGACGCCGCGATCGATGAGCGTCATCCCCTGCTTACCCGACGACCCGTGCGCTTCGTCCTCGATTTCCTGCGCGTTGTTGGTTTGGCGGCACGCGCGGCCAGTTTGTCAGGGAGATCGTAGGCTTCCCGCAGCCAGTCCGTAATCGGCGGCTCCACCTCGTCTCGATGTCTGAGGTGAATGATGTTCACAAGCTTCGAGGCTGACTTGCGTTCGACGCGGCGGACCTGCGGCGCGCGAATGGCGCGGTCGAGGAACACGCACACTTGCAGGTGGCTCCTCCGCGGCCGCACGAAGAAGTAGCAGGAGTGGCGCGAGAACATGATCGCAGTACCCGACGCGTAGATCCGCTGGTCGCCGAAAGCGACGGCAGTCTCGCGCAGCCGCTCCCACGCGTCGCGCAAGTCATCGGACAAATCCTCGGTCAGCGCCGCCTCGGTCGTCGTCCAACAGTCGTGCGCTGCGCCTTCCTCGATCCACTCGTGGCAATGGTGGCACTCGCGTCCGGCCATCCGCTCATTGTAGTTTTCAGACATTCTTGAATGGTTTGGCGGCGTTCAGACTGACTGGTAAGATGCCATCACGCCCGCGCGCTCCCGACGGTCCCGTCGGACGATTGGCAACCGCCAGGGATTCGCGCTCGAACACACGCGTGACGGCAGCGCAACGACAGACGAAGGAGGCCCCCGATGATCAAGCGGTTCCCAGGCCCAATCGTCACGGCGGTCACCCTTGCCGGCGTCGTGCTGATCACCTTTCTCGCTACCGCCGGTCGGCAAAATGAAAGTCGTGCACGAGCAGCAGTCGCTGAGAAGGCCAAGGCCGCGCCCGCGCCGCGTGCGGTTGATGGCAAGGTGGACTTCTCCGGGATCTGGGGCGCGGATCGGAATTTCATCTTCGACATCCACGATGCGCTGAAGAACGGTGAGGAGCTTCCTCTCCAGCCGTGGGCGGAAAAGATCGCGCGCGAGCGCATGTCCAAAGATGATCCGGAGGCTCAGTGCCTTCCGGCCGGTGTTCCCCGGCAGGCCCCGTACCCGTGGCGCATTCTCCAGACAGCGACGCACCTGTTCTTCCTGTTCGAAGGCAACATCCACAGCTATCGCCAGATATTCCTCGACGGCCGGAAGCATCCCGAGGATCCCAATCCGACCTGGTACGGCCACTCGATTGGCCGGTGGGAAGGCGACACGCTGGTTGTGGATTCCGTGGGATTCAACGACAGGTTCTGGTTCGATTTCGCAGGCCACCCGCACACGGAACAACTGCACATCATCGAGCGCTATCGGCGTCCGGACGTCGATCGTCTGGACTATGAGATTACCGTCGAGGATCCGGGAGCCTACACAAAGCCGTTTACTCTGTACGGCCACTCGACCTATCAGCACGGCGACGAGCTGATGGAGTACATCTGCAACGAGAACAACAAGGATCTCCCTCACATCGTCGGCAAGGATCCGCGGAACAGGTATTTCAAGAAATAGCCCCACTCGCTCGCGGACACGACACCGTTCGAATCGAGGTCGATCCACGAACGCGCGTTGCCGTTCGGGAGGCTTGCGAACGTTACCGTCCCCGTCGCATCGGCGTATCGGCGGACGATGTCCTCGAACGATTCCACGGCCGGCTGCGAGCCGGGCTGGTTCTGGGGTGTTCCGAATCCGTTGATGTACAGGGTGTCACCGCTGACGACGGGCGTCGACTTGAGCTCGAAGCACAGCCCGCGCACCCACCAGACTCTTTCGCCGGTGTCTGCAGCGTACGCTGTCAGCAGGAACGAGCCCGCCACGATCACCTGCGTCCTCGCGCCGGCCGGCTTGTGCAGGATGGGCGTCGAGTGCCCGCTGTGTGCCTCCGGACGCGCCGTCTTCACCGCACGCGTCCATCTCGCTGCCCGACTGCGACGATAAAGGACTCGATGTTCTGATCGCACACGAGCACGACCAGATCGTCCACGAGCACCGGCGAGGCGCCCATGCCGTACAGATTGTTGAACGGTCCGAGCGGGAGCCGCCAGCGCTCGCGGCCGTCCATGTCGTACGAGAGGAGCCCGAAGTCGGCGAAGAACACGTATACGTTGACGCCATCAGTGGCAGGCGTCGGCCCGGCCGGGCCGTTCCGGCTGTCGAGTCTCTCCACGCGCGGCCGCGGCGCCTCGCGCTCCCAGAGAATGCGTCCTGTGTGTCGATCAAGACAGATGGTGATCAGGCGACCGCCACGCGCAGCGGTCAGGAAGATGCGGTCGCGCGTGAGCGACGGCGAGGAGTGGCCGAAGGGCAGCCCGGTCTTCCAGATGACGTTCTTCGTGGGACCGAACTCAGTCGGCAGGCGGCGGCTCTCCGAAACTCCGGATCCATTGGGGCCTCGGAAGCGCGACCAGCCGTCGGGATCCGGCGCGTCGGTCGACACCGCGGCACCGAGAAACAGTACCGCAACGAACGCCCGCATCATGATCCTGGTCTCGGATCGAAGCAGACAACCGAAGAGATCGCTCGGATCACGCGTTGACGATAGCACTGTCTTAACACCTATAATTCGCCACTCATGGCGGCCTTTCGCCAGCCGTCCGCCGTACTCCTCCTGAGCGTCCTGCTGGGCGCCGTCGCCATTCACGGCCAAAGCGGCTGGACGCCGCTCTGGAACGGCAAGGATCTCGACGGTTGGACGACGTGGATGCGACAGCCCGAGCCAGGTTCCGACGTGCCGGGACTGAAGAAGGACGCGAACGGGAACTATACCGAGCCAATCGGGTCCGGCCGCGACCCGCTCAAGGTGTTCACCGTTCTTCGTGATGTCGATGGGCGGCCCGCGATCCGGATTTCGGGCGAGGTGTTCGGCGAGCTCAGGAGCAAAGAGGCCTTCAAGGACTATCACCTGAAACTGCAGTTCAAATGGGGCGAAAAGAAATGGCCGCCGCGCGACGGACCCGCAACGCCGCGCGACAGCGGGCTGCTGTACCACGTTCACGCGCCGCCGGGAATCGGCGGACGCACGTGGGCACGCTCGATTGAGCTGCAAATCCAGGAGCATGATGTCGGCGATCTCTACGCGATCGGGTCGGCGATCGCTGTTCGCGCGAAAGCGCGCGCGGGCACGCAGCCGCCGTTATACGACTACGATCCTGCCGGCGAGTGGACGTTCTTTTCGCAAATCCAGGGCGCGTCCGGTCGATGCATCAAACAGCCTGACAACGAAAAGCGGACCGGCGACTGGAACGCTGTGGAGTTGATTGTATTCGGCGAGGACGCGATTCACATCGTGAACGGCAAGGTGGTCATGCGTCTTCACGGACCGGTGCGAATCGATGGCGACGTGCCGGCGCCCGTGACATCCGGCCAGATCATCCTCCAATCGGAAGGCGCCGAGGTCTTCTTTCGTGACATCGCGATCCGATCGATTACGGCGATCCCGCCGGAGTTTGCAGCGAAGTAGCGAGGAATGGACTCGCAGGTTTTTCGGAGGACGCATGAAATTCAACCGGTCGGCCTCTGTGGTGGGATTCGCCGTCGCGATCCTGATGTCCTGTCCTGTCGCTGCGCAGACGGGAGACATCAAGGTCCTGTGCTCCACCGGCTTCAAAACCGTGATGGAGGATCTCGCTCCGCAATTCGAGCGCGCGACGCACCAGAAGGTCGCCGTCCGATACGGTCTCGCCGCAGTACTCAAGCAGCACATTGAGGCTGGCGAGATCTTCGATCTAGCCATTCTCACGCCCGCCGCGATCGACGACCTGATCAAAGATCGGAGAGTCGCTGCCGATTCGCGCACGATCCTGGCGCGGTCCGGCCTGGGAATCGTGATACGTGCGGGCGCCCACAAGCCCGACATCGCCACGTCCGAAGCTTTCAAGCGCTCACTCCTTGCCGCGAAATCGATCGCGTACGCGAAGGAGGGCGCCAGCGGCGTCGCGTTCGCGGCGTTGATCCAACGCCTCGGAATCGCCGACGATCTCAAAGCCAAAAGCAAGCTGACCGCAACGGGAGAGGAAGTCGGCGAGGCGGTCGTCCGCGGCGAGGCAGAGCTCGGCGTGCTGCCGGTGAGTGAAATCCTGCCGATTCGCGGAGCCGAATTGCTCGGCACCTTCCCTGCGGACACGCAAAGCTACATCGTCATGGTCGCCGCGATCGACGCGCGCGCGAAGGCAAGCAGCGCCGCCAGAGATTTGATCGCGTTCCTCACGGCGCCAAATGCACTCCCAGTGATCAGGGCGAAAGGGATGGAGCCAGCCGCGTCCGGCTTCTCTCAAGAATCTGTGAAAGGCGGCGCGAATCCCGAAGCGCTCTTTACAGACAAGAACGCGAAGCTGAACACGAACAAGCAGGCGGCGCTCCACATCATGAAGGAGCTGCTGCAGTGCAACCATTGGGACGAAGCCGACAAGTGGCTGACCGCGCGCTACATCCAGCACAATCCAAACGTCGCCTCGGGGCGAGACGCCGTCGTGAAGTTTTTCGGGAGCCGACCGAAGACGCCGACCTGCGACAAGCTGACCACTCCAGTCGTCGCCGTATTGGCTGATGGCGATTTGGTTACAGTCGTGATTGCCCGCGAGTACAAGGATTCCAAGGATCCGTCGAAAACGTACACGTCGACCTGGTTCGACATGTGGCGGTTCGCAGACGGCAAGGCGGACGAGCACTGGGATCCGGCTACGAAGCCGTAAAAACCGGCGGGCGCGGGCTTGGTTTCTCCTCCATCGCCCAATCACCGCGCCGCCCGGCCGTTTCTAGAACGTCAATTGAGCGCTGAATTTCAACAGCCGCGCGCCCATTATTTGTATCGCGTTCAGCCACTGGTTATTCTGGGTGCTGTACCGTGTTTGCTCGTTGAGGATGGTGCTCGCGTTGAATACGTTATACATGTCGAAATTTCCCCGCACCTTGGCTCGGCCCATCGAGAAGGTCCGGCTGAAACGAAGATCCAATTGTTGGATTCGATCATCGAAGAGTGTGTTAGGTGGAATCAGATCGATGGTAACGGTTTGGTTGCATGTAGCCACCGTCTGGCTCGGGCATGCCGCGAGGTTCCTGCCCAGCGACCGCCTGATTTCTTCATTGCTGGCCACGTAGCTCGCCGCGATCGGGAACCCGGGAGCGTTTTGGTACGTAGCACTGATCTGCGTTTCCCAGGGTAGCGGGTAGACAGCCGAGAATTTGACCTGCGTGGCGGCTCCCCAGGGCTGGCTGATGCGGCAGAATCCCGGTCGCGGGTCCTGTGTCGGGATCACCAAGACCCCGGCCACGGCGACGGGCTGGCCGGCAACGAGCGTGGACGGCGAATCAACAGAGAAGCAGTTGTCGAGGACAGTACGCCCCGTGCCCAGGCCCCCCTGGATCTGCGCGCCGTGTCCAAACCGCGCGTCGATGAGAACATCGATACCGTTGAAGACCTCGCTCTGCCCCCCATAGTGCGACGCTCGCGTGACGAGGTTGTCGATCTGGCCGAACTTCTGCGGCTTGACGTCATAGAGCCCGCAGAACTGCTGGCCACTCACGTTCGTCGGCAATCGCGGATCTACCGGCGCCGTAATACAGAATGGATCGTAATCTGCCGGCGTGACGGACTGATTGTCGACGGCCAGAAATCCGCCGTACCAGGTGCGGAAATACGCGGCAGTGAGTCCGATATTTCGCCGCAGCTGATGCTGCACCGAGACCGAGCCCTGCCAGTTGTAATTCTGACGATTGAAGCCGCTCAGCGCATCGGCCGCTCGGCGCGTATTGCCGCCGCTGACTTGGCCGAAGCTGAGATCCGACCACTGTCCACACTCGCCGTTGGGTGAGGGGTTCAAGAGATCGCAATCGGGAACGTAATTTCCTCGGCGAGGATCACCAACGGGATAGGTCGTGTCGTTCCATGGTCTCGTGGTGCTGACAGCCTGGTTCTGCACGGGTATGTCGACACCGATGCCTGTATTGCGCGCCGCATACCGGCCCAGCGACACCTTGAGTGCCGTCTTGCCACTGCCGAACAGGTCGTAGGCCGCGCCCACGCGAGGGCTGAGGTTTTGCCAGCGCGGCGAGTGCTCCACGGCCGGAAAATCGCGGGCGGGCACCCACGGGCCCGCCGGCAGCTGCTGTGCCGGGATAAACGCGTCATACACGGCGTACCGCAAGCCCAGGTTCAATGTCAGCCTCCGGATGGTCAACTGATCCTGAGCGTAGATGCCATTCTCGATCGCGGTGTTATAGGGGCCCAACGGCGTCGCATAGATCGAGACCTGCGTCGGCACTTGATTCCTGAATGTGTACGATCGGGCCTGGTTGACCATGTTGGCGTCGCCGTAGCTCTGACGGCCCACGCTGAAGTGGTTCAGGTCGACGCCGATCTTGAGACTGTGCGTGCCGGTGATGTACGCAAGAGAAAGCCGTTCGTGAAATCGCTCGTCGGTCAGGACTTGGTAGCCGGGGCCAGTGACCGACCTCGAGCCGTACCTGAGATTCAGCCCGACATCGTTGATCGCGATGTCGTCATTCCCCACGCCCGGCATCCGTTTTTGATTACGGTGATAGCTATTCATCGCCGCGCTGGCTTCAACAAGGAGCCGGTCGGTGACCGGGTAGGTGTAGATGGCCGTCGATAAGAACTGAGGGTCGTAATGGTGTTCCGCGACGGCTTCTGGCGCAAAGAGGGGGCTCACCTGCTCCAGAATTGCAAACGTACATTGGCAGGCCGGATGCTGCGTGTGGGAAAAAACGATCTTGTGCTTTGCCGCGGCCTGCCACGTGAGGCGGAGTGAGTAATCGCTGGAGTAATCACGGTTGTAGGCTGGCCGGCTCAAGTCTGGCTCGTAGAACAAGGTGCCCTGTCGCTTGTTGTAGTAATTGCCAACCTGATACAGCGACCTGTCCTCCCGCCGCGAGGCAACGAAGAACCACAGCGTGTCGCGTTTTATCGGGCCGCCCAGCCCTCCTCCAACGTCATAGTACCTTCTGACCGATGGCGCCGCGGTCAGACCACGAGCGCGCAGGTCGTCCGTCAGATTGTCACTCGTCAGGCCTGGGCCAGTGTACTCGGCGCTCAAGCTTCCGGAGAACCTGTTGCCGCCGTCCTTCGGCACGATGTTGATCTGCACGCCGCCGGTTGTCGCTTCAGCGGAGCCGGCCGCCGTCTCGACGACGACTTCCTGAAAGGTGTGAGCGTTATATTGAAAGCCGCCGCCGCTGAACACTCTCGAATCCATGCCGGCAACGTTGTAGGTCATATCGTCCGGGCGCTGGCCGTGGACGCCGAAAAAGCCTCGGTCACTTCCCACTCCGCCGACATCGTGAAAGTTCGTGCCTCCGGCATTCGCTCCCACGATGAGCGTGACCAACTGGGCCGGACGTCTGCTGGTCGGCAGCGCATCGAGCATCGCGCGCGACAGAGTGATTTGCTGTTGTACGTTCTGGACGTCCACCACCGGCGATGCCCCGGTGACCGTCACGGTCTCCTCGATCGTCCCCACTCGTAGATCGGCGTTCACGGTCGCCGTGAACCCTGTCGTCAATTCGATCCCGTTCCGTCTGAGCGTGCTGAATCCGGTCAAAGTGAAGACGACTGTGTACGTGCCCGGCCGCAGGTCGACGATGCGATAGAGGCCCTGGCTATCCGTGGTGGCGGAGCGGACTTTTTCAATCAAGGCGGGGCTGGTGGCTTCTACTGTGACGCCTGGAATCAGTGCGCCCGATGAGTCTCGCACGACTCCCGCGATGGTACCAGTCTCGGCTTGCGCCCACGCGCCAGCGGGCAGGAAGAGCAGACATCCCGACACGACGACGAACCGCAAAAATCGCTGAACGTTCATCGCGTTCCTCCATTCAAGGCTTGGCAGCGCCGCAGGTCAGACGCGGTGGGTGTGCTGTGTAAGTTGTGCCTCTTTATGCGGTGTCATCAACCCTATTGCGGTGTCATCAACCCTTTTTCTTGGGTGGGCT
>Ga0066710_100004974_pt1 | contig 11949 bp, 10 predicted proteins | sample GraSoiAngelo_159_FD_79666 | JGI IMG/M metagenome (GOLD analysis project Ga0066710, IMG submission 79666) | Grasslands soil microbial communities from the Angelo Coastal Reserve, California, USA - 14_1009_16_40cm | ecosystem: Environmental > Terrestrial > Soil > Grasslands | place: USA... | reverse complement strand
CGGAATGCAAAGATTAAGATTTTTGACTTTGGGCTATCTTCAGAGAATAAGATAGCGTCCCTGGGCGTTGATGCCGACTCTTCCTCCCTTTATAAGCAGTCCAAATTAACGACATCAGTCTCTTTGGTAAAAGCTAGTGAGTTTTTTACGCGCGCGGGCATTGAAACGATCGCGTTAATGAAGATCAATATCGAAGGAGGAGAATACGATCTCCTGGATCATCTAATTGAGACTGGATTCGTTAGTAGAATCGATAATATTCAAGTGCAATTTCACGACTTCGTCGCTGAGGCCGAGAGTAGAATGGTTAGGATTCAAGAACGGCTCAGCCAAACCCATGCAATAACATACCAATATCCCTTTGTATGGGAGAACTGGCGTAAGCTGTAACGCTACGACGAGTCGATATATCGAAGCGAATTATTCTTAATTTGACCCCGGCGACTGCGAGACATAACGATTAAGGGCACTATATGAACCAGCCATTATTACGTAAAGTACATGGCCGTGCCAGTTCTTCACTGGGACCTTGGCTTAAAGGTCGCATCGCAAGATTGTTGCACCAGCGAAAGTTGGTTAGCGATTGGACTCGTGCCGGTCGCCCGGTGCCGCCGCCGCATTTCGTTAAACAACAAGTTATTAAGAAGTACGCGAAGCGATATAATCTAAAAATATTTGTCGAAACTGGGACTTATTATGGAGACATGGTGGAAGCTATGAAAGGTTTGTTCAACAGAGTCATTACTGTTGAGCTAGGAGAGGATCTCTACAAACGCGCAACGGAAAGATTCAAACATGACAAGAACGTCCAAGTGATTCATGGCGATAGTGGTGCGGTGCTCGGAACACTTATCAATCAAATCGATAGCCCTGCGCTTTTTTGGTTGGACGGGCACTATTCTGAGGGAGATACAGCAAGGGGTGACAAAGACACCCCAATTCGCGACGAGTTAGTGCATATACTAAATAAGGATGATTTAAATCACGTGATTCTGATAGATGATGCTCGCTGTTTTGGAACAGAACAGGAATATCCGACGATAGTTGAGTTGACAACGTTCGTTCACTCTAAGAGACGAGGCGTAGAATTGTCTGTTTCCGATGACATCATCAGAATCGTGCCACTCGCGAAATGAGAACGAAGTCCAAAATAATTCCTATATTGTGAGTTATGCGTGGCAGTTAAAAAGGACCGATAGTTGAACCAAAGGGCGGCCGATAGACAGGCGTGCCGGATGATCATAGTAAGATTGATGGGTGGTCTGGGAAACCAGATGTTTCAATACGCGGCTGGATTGCGCTTGGCGCACCGGCATCAGACTGAACTGAAACTCGACCTTTCTTTCCTGATGGATCGCTCCCCGCGCGAAAACTTTGCCTATCGCGATTTTGATTTGGTAGTCTTCAGCTTTCCAACTTCAAGAGGCTCTCCGGAAGAAGTTCGGCAGTTTCGGTGTCTCAGAGAGTCGGGTTCAAGAAATTTTCTTCGGCGGATCGCAAATAAACTGACGCGGCGTCATTATTACTTTGAGCATCATCTTGCTTTTGATCCAAGTGTTCTGGAACTCCCAGACGAAACTTACTTGGAGGGCTACTTTCAGAACGAAAGCTATTTTTCGGACATCGAACAGATAGTCCGCCAGCGCTTCCGGCTCGCACCGGATGAGTCCAAACTCCCGGCCGCGACACGGCGTCTTGCCAATGAAATCCGTACCGATGATGCCGTCTGCCTGCACGTGCGTCGAGCTGATTATGTGACTAACCCCGTCGTCAACGGCTACCATGGGGTCTGTTCATTGGACTACTACAAGCGGGGACTGGCAAAGTTACGATCCCTGGGAGTAAGCGGACGGGTTTTTGTCTTCTCGGATGATGACAACTGGTGTCGCGAAAATTTCAGGGACGCCTCTCAATTCGAGATCGTTGGAAATGAACATGCTGGACCTCGTGCGTCGACGCATCTTTGGCTGATGACACTTTGTCGGCATTTCTTAATTCCAAATAGCTCCTTCTCTTGGTGGGCTGCATGGTTGAGCGATAGCCCGAGGAAGGTTGTGGTACGGCCCAGCCAGTGGATGCAAGCGCGAGAATCGATTGATGTCGATATCTGTCCTCCTCGGTGGATCAAAATTTCTAACGAGTCGACAGAATTTAAGCAAAATGCGTTCTAGGCTGTTTTACACTCGGCGCAATTTTGTGAATTCGGTGTTTTTGCAATGATGGAACCCAAAGTCACTGTTATGATGGCCGTCTACAACGCGGAGAACTATTTGCGCCAAGCCATCGAAAGTATACTGAGCCAGTCCTTCGACGACTTTGAGTTCCTTATCCACGATGACGGGTCAACAGACCATAGTGCTGAGATTATCCAGTCATATCGGGATTCGCGAATCCGCGCAGTTCTAAATCCGATAAACCAGGGTGAGGAGCGGGTGCGCAATCAATGTTTGCAGATAGCTCGAGGCGAGTACATTGCAGTTCTGGATGCCGATGACATTGCGCACCGGGACAGGTTAAAAATTCAAACTGATTTCCTTGACCGGCACAGGGACATATCGCTCGTGGGCAGCCGATATGAAATCATCGACGAATCTGGCCGCGTCACCGGAAATCAAAAGGTCCCTACCGACGCACTGAACATAAGGTGGAAGCTATTGCTCGGAAATCAATTCGGTCATTCTACAGTTATGTATCGACGTAGAGATGTACTTGCTGTCGGTGGATACGACGAGACATTACCCTGGGGAACGGATTTTGACCTATGGGTGCGACTCGCCATGCGGAGTCGCCTCGCAAACCTGGAATATCCCTTGAGCCAGTATCGTGTTCACACCCAGAACGCGACGCATACCATGAGGTCCACTGTCAGAGACAACTCACTCATCAAAGTAGTGGCAAAAAGTATTCATTTGCACACCGGACAGACAGTTGATCTAGGCGTAGCCGGAGCACTCTCTCAAGACGTTCCCAGACCTGCACCCAGTAAGCCAGCATTGGAACTGGCCTTTGATACGATTTGCCGAAGTCTGGGGCGCTTTATTAATTCGGTCGCACTGAATCGCCGCGAGAACGAGACACTTGTTACCTTAGCTGTTCAGGACTTGTTTCGGATCGCTAATAGAAACCCCGGTTCCCTTGGGCTGGCTTTGACTAAATCCCTGTGGTCCGTGGCAAGATACGATCCGTGTAGCTTATTCAGGAAATGCTATGTCGGCACTGTCGCGAATAAGATACTTCCACCTGGTGCTGTGAGAGCTGTTAAACGGATCAGCCGGGTGAGCTCGGCATTGCACGAAACATGAGGTCAGTCGTGAGCGGAGGTACATGTACCCGGAGTCAAATAAGAGGCTGTCCGCACTGTTAAATAATAAAGAACTCGTCATGATGGAACCACTCATCAGTGTTATTATGCCTTGCTACAATCACGCGCGGTTTCTGCCCGAGGCAGTCGCAAGCCTGCAGGCGCAGGTCTATCCGCATTGGGAATGTATCATTGTGAATGATGGTTCGTCGGATAATACGGCTCAGGTTGGTGCAAGATTGGCAGCCGTCGATTCACGCGTGCGGCTCATTAGCCAGCAGAACCGGGGGCCGTCGCCCGCCCGAAACCGTGGCTTAGAGGAAGCCAGAGGGCAGCTTGTGCATTTCCTGGACGCTGACGATTATATCCTTCCGGAAATGTATGAGAAGATGGCGGAAGTCTTTCAGATCCGATCCGACGTGGCAGCTGTTTATTCTGGCTATCAGTTTGTGACTGCAGAGCGCGCCGTGATGCGGTCATTTCCGGTGTTGCCTGAATCTGGTGATGTTTTTCACGACTTGCTAGAAGGCAATCGCTGGCCTTGCCACACGATAATGGTGCGCAAGGCGACAGTTGACTCGGTCGGCCGCTTTGACGAGTCGAAGGCGTTGTATGGTTGCGAAGATTGGGATCTGTGGCTGCGCATCGCTTCAACCGGGGGAAAGTTTATTCCCGTGAACGGCGAGTCTGCCTGCTATCGACGATACCCAAACACCATTTCGAAAGACACCCGGCGCATGCTAGAGACAGGGTTTGCCGTGATCGAAAAGAATCTCCAGCTTCACAAATCCTGTCGGCTCTGCAAGACCGCAGCCACACGGGGCAGGCTTCGCTGGGGGATATACTGCTGTAACGGTTTCCGTGGCGAAGTTCAGGAAATTCCGATGACCGGTAAGTTGTTCGGCTACCTGCGTTTTTTATTTTCCATAGCTCGAACGGATCTGCGAGTTACATGCTTGGTATTGGGCACCCTCCTTCGGGTCGTAGCGCGTAATCTGGCCAGAAGAAAGTCTCCAGCCTTGAATGCGGAATCCGGCAAGTAGCCGAGTTTGAAATGTCTTTAGATGAAGTCTCTTTTCTCAGTCCTCGTTTGATGTGTCGAACGTAATTGTCTTCGAGCTGTGATGAAAATCGGTGTTATCTCAACGATGAACGGTCTTCCTTGGGGAGGCAGTGAGGAACTTTGGGCTAGCATGGTAGAGGAGGCTTTAAAGGAGCGTTTTGAGGTGGCCGTTTCGATTTGTCATGAAGCCGCAATTCCGTCCAAATTTCCTTCACTTCAACATAATGGTGTTCCAGTTTTTCGGCGCAGGCCTTTGCTTTGGCGACGCGTAGAAAACGTATTTTCGAAAATTGCATCGCCTTTTCGCGAGATATTTAGTTGGAACCCTGATGTCATTTGTATTAGCCAAGGTTGGACTTACGAATCACTGTATTTCAATGCCTTATTAGACGCACTCTATGATGCTGCAATACCTTACGTCGTATTGTGCCAATTTAGCTCTGATGACGCGGGACACGGTGAGATAAGAGATGCGGCTAAGGAGTTTTTTGACCGTGCTTTTCGAGTTGTATTTGTTTCGAGAAAGAATCTGAAATCCGTTGAACGTCAACTTGCTCACACGCTAACCAATGGGATTGTTTTGCAAAACCCCGTGAACCTCTCTGATCTCTCAGCGGTCCCTTATTCTTCATCGGTGCCGTTGAGTATGGCAAATGTGGCTCGTTTGCGCGCTGCTTATAAAGGTCAAGATATTCTTTTGGAAGTTCTCGGTTCGCCGCTATGGCGTGGTCGTGATTGGCGCTTGCGTTTCTATGGTGAGGGACAAGATAGGAAGTATTTAGAGGCGCTCGCGCAGCATTATGCCATCGCAGATCGTGTTGAGTTTTGTGGGTATGTGAACGACATCAGATCAATTTGGCAAGTGAATCATCTTTTGGCGCTTCCCTCTCGGGGCGAGGGGACACCTTTGGCCCTGGTGGAGGGAATGTTGTGCGGTCGGCCAGCCGTTGTGACAGATGTCGGTGGAAACGCCGAGTGGATTGACGATGAACAGACAGGTTTCGTGGCGGAAGCGCCGACTGCCAAATCATTTGGGGCGGCGCTCGAAAGAGCTTGGTTAGTACAAGCTGATTGGCAGCAAATGGGAATCCAGGGACGCCAGAAGGCGCTAATTAAATTTGACAAGTCGGCAGGTAAAAGTCTGCTCAAAATTCTTCTTGATGCCATCCATTCATCTCAACCAAATCTGCTGACGAATCCTGACTCTCTTATAGATGGCATTACACGACGTGGCCGCGCGGAGGCATGGAATGACGAATCTAGACTTATTGGGCTTATCAGGAATGCTCAACTTACTGTGTTAAGGTAGAATTTAGCGACAGGTTAGATTTCGCAGCTCACTTTATTTGCCGAACGTCATTGTCTTCGAGCTCTGATGAAAATCGGTGTTATCTCAACGGCGAGTCATACTCCTTGGGGAGGCAGTGAGGAACTTTGGGCTACCATGGTAGAGGAGGCTTTTAAGGAGCGTCTGGAGGTGGCGGTGTCGATTTGTCATAAAGCCTCAATTCCGTCCAAGTTTTCTGCACTTCGACATGTTGGTGTTCGAGTTTTCCGGCGCAGACCTTTACTCCGGGGACGCGTAGAGAGGATAGTTTCTAAAATTGCATCGCCTTTTCGTGAGATATTTCGTTGGAAACCTGACGTCCTATGCATTAACCAAGGTTCGACTTATCAGTCTCTATTGTACAGCGACTTATTAGATTTGATTTATAGTGCTGGAATACCCTACGTTGTCGTATGCCAGTACAACGATGATCGCATTCTGAGTCGAGATATCAGACACTCAGCCAAAGAATTTTTTGAGCGCGCTTTTCGCGTCGCCTTTATTTCGCGAGAAAATATAAAAAGTGTCGAACGTCAACTCGCCCGGAATTTAGCGAATGCGATTGTAGTGCAAAACCCCGTGAACCTCTCTGATATCTCTGCGGTGCCATATTCCTCCTCGGGTTCGGTGTGTATAGCAAATGTTGCTCGTTTGGACGCTGCTTATAAGGGCCAAGATATTCTTTTAGAAGTTCTCGGTTCGCCGCTATGGCGTAGTCGTGATTGGCGATTGCGTTTGTTCGGTGAGGGGCAAGATAGGAAGTATCTGGAGGCACTAGCGCAGCATTATGGCATTGCAGGACGTGTTGAATTTTGTGGGCATGTCAACGACATCAGATCGATTTGGGAAGTGAATCATCTTTTGGTGCTTCCCTCTAGAGGTGAGGGGACACCCTTGGCGCTGGTAGAGGCGATGTTATGCGGTCGGCTCGCCGTTGTAACAGATGTGGGTGGAAACTCCGAGTGGATTGAAGATGGACGGACAGGTTTTGTCGCGGAAGCGCCGACTGCAAAATCATTTGGGGCGGCGCTAGAAAGAGCCTGGCTAGCGCAAGCTGATTGGCAGCAAATGGCAATCCAGGGATGCGAGGATGCGTTAATTAAGTTCGACAAGTCGGCAGGTAAAAGTCTACTCAAAATTCTCCGTGATGCCGCCCACTCATCTCAATCAAATCTGCTGACGAATCCGAACTATCTTAGAGATGAGAGTGTAAGCACAAGATATATACCCCCTGCTATCTCTTCATCGGGTCGTTAAAGTGGCATGTGGTATGAGGATTTCGAGGGTCTGAGTTGATATCGGAGTAGCTCTGGTTTTCAACCGCCGTATGTGAAACATGATTTCAATTCCTAAAATTAGCGTTGTGATGCCGGCTTATAATGCTGCCGTTTATTTAGATGAGGCCGTTACGAGCATACTGAATCAGACGTTTCGATATTTTGAATTTATTATTGTCAATGATGGCTCCACCGACGATACGGCCTCTATTCTCGATAAATATGAAAAGTCAGACAGCCGAATACGCGTTTATCATCAGGAAAATCAAGGAATGATTGCGGCGCTTAACCGCGGCTGTCGTTTGGCACGTGGAAAGTACATTGCCAGGATGGATGCAGATGACGTCAGCTTTCCCGCGAGGCTCGAGAAACAGTTGGAATATATAGAGAGACATCCAAAAATTGGCATATTGGGCACTTGGACTTGCATAGTAAAGGATGGAATGGTCGCAGGAGACTGGTGTCCGTCCACGAGTTCCAAGGTCCTCAAATGGGACTTGTTCTTTGGTGTTTGTGTGGCTCATCCGTCTGTTTTGATGCGTCGTGAGGTCATAGAATGTCTGAGTTTTTATCGAGCTGATGCCCTTCATGGCGAGGACGGGGATCTCTGGTTGCGGGCAAGCTCCATTACTGAATTTGGAAATGTTCCGGAAATCCTGCTTAAGTACAGGGTCTGGCATGGAAGCGCATCCCAGCTTCTTTCCCAACCGAGAAGAGAGACTCATGTCGGATTATTAGCTTCCTATATTAAGGAATTCTTGAACGTCGACCCCACAATCGAGGCGGTGACGGGATTACGGCAAATGAGAATTGGCCCGCGTCTTGAAAGTCTCAGACAAATTCGTTTGACAGCGGCACTTATCCAAGAACTCCACCAAAACTTTATGAAGCACAACGATGTTAACTTTCAAGAGCGAAGAGAAATCGCCTGGGATGCGGCAAAGAAGCTAGCATCGTTAGCGTTACAAGCATCGCGCTTCAATACTCGAAGCTTCATATTTCTGTTGATACAAGCGCTAAAGCTAGATTATCGCCTATTGTATCCTTCCGCGATAATGAGCGGCATAGAAAGCTATTTCCGAATGGCGTATCTGAAAAGCGATGCACAGTAAACCTATAGATACCCACACCGCGGTCTGTTTCACGTTGTGGTTTTCAACTCATAATAACCATCGGTATGCCGATCTGTTTCCTAGGCTCGATGCCCTCGTGCGATTTTATAAGTTGATTCTTAGTCGTCATCGTGTTTTGCGGGCCTTCCAATATCGCCTATGGCATGCTTTTAGCCGAAAGCTCCTCTACCCTGGCGTGTTTCGATACCTTGGCCAACGATATGAAACTTTATTTACAGTTGATTGCGATCAGATCCCCGCATGGCCAAGGCGCGAAAGTGTAATTGTTGACATTGATGATCCGGTCTTCAGTCCAACCGAGGTTCAACTCCTTAACCTACCGCAGGTGAAAACGATTGTTGTAACGACTGCGAAAGCGAAAACAATGTTTGAGCAGTTAGGCGTCGCGCGACCCATTTGCGTCATCCCGCAAGGGGTATCGATGGAGCAATTCGATCCTTACAAAATCCAGGAGATTCGTGCGCAGTTCAAAGGAGAACGTGATGTGGTCACAGGTTATCATGCGCCAACATTGACGTTGTCGTGTGACGGCCCGAGTAGGGCAAGGGGAGACCAAGATGACTTGGATTTTCTCTTTGCCGCGCTTGAGAAAGCACGTGAAGTGGACCCACGGATCAAGCTTTGGCTTTTTGGGGAGCCGAGTGAAGCTGTGAAACAATATGCTGCCGAGGGAGGAGCAGGCTGGATTAAACTTTTCGGATACCTGCGTCTTGCTGATCTCCTGAATTACATATCAAACTTGGACATAGGGGTTTATCCAAGAACCTGGTCACCACCTCCGGGCCGGTTTAGCATAAAAATTGCGCAATTTATGGCATGTGGCGTGCCTGTTGTCTCCACACGTGCGGACGAGGCTTTTATCGTACAGGAGGCACAGTGCGGTATTGTCTGTGCGTCTCAAGAATACTTTAGCAAGGCATTAGTCGAGTTGGCCCTGGCTCCTGAAAGGCGCACTGAACTGGGAAAGTCAGGCCAGCGGTACGCTATGACGAACCTTAACTGGGACAAATTGATGCGGCGCTACGAACAAATGTTTCGGGACCGCTCATTACGGTAAGTGTTGCGCTACTTCATCGCAAATAGATGGATCACCATGGAGATTAAGGTTTGCTTCCTCGGCAGTGCTCGGTACGAGCAACCATTAGATGCTACCAGTGAGAAGAAATTTAGAGCGCTGAAGTCGCTGGGAAAACTTTTTGTCATCGGCTTCTCTCAGGATCTTTGCACACGAACGTTCACGGAGCATGCCCATTTTTACCTGATGCCACAGTGTCGGCTTTCCGTCATACGTTATGCGGAGATGTTTGTACTCGGTCCGCTGCTTGCTTGTTGGCTTATCTTTAGACACGGGGTACAGGTATTGGTTGCTCAAAGTCCATACGAGGGTTTTGCCGCAGCCCTAGCAAAGAAAATCGCTGGCTGGCTAGGATATAGGATAGTGCTTGTTGTAGAAAGCCACGGCGATTTCGAGGAGAGCCTGTTTCTGCAACGCCGTGTCGCGTTAGCAGGGCTTTACCGCTTTCTAATGCGCCATGCTGCTCGTTTCTCTTTGACGCACGCCGACTCATTGCGAGCGATTTCTAATTCTACCAAACTACAACTGGAACGGCAGTCACCTGGAAAACCAATTGTTCGATTCCCCGCTTGGACGGATATAGAAGTCTTTCTTCAAGCCGGTGGGAGTAGAGAGCAAAATTTTCCCCAGAGCATCCTTTATGCCGGTGTCCTGACCCCACTGAAAGGAGTTCATCATCTGATCAATGCTTTTGTCGGCCTCGCCCAAGAGTTTCCACAGGCTCGGTTGGTTCTTGTGGGGCATGAGGAAAATAAGAGCTATGCCGCTCAGTTGAAAGAGCAAGTCAAGAGATTCGGCCTGGATGAGCGCGTTCAGTTTATCGGGGTCATGCCGCAGGTGGAGTTGGCACTGTGGATGCGTAAAGCATGCGTGTTTGTGTTGCCTTCTGTATCGGAAGGACTAGGGCGCGTGGTCGTAGAGGCCATGGCAACAGGCACGCCTGTCATCGGGAGTAATGTGGGTGGCATCCCAGAGATAGTCGAAGATGGCTCGACCGGCTTTCTGGTGCCGCCAGCCGATCAGAAGGCACTCGCAGAGAAGATTCGTTGGATACTTAATAATCCCGAAGAGGCCCGTGAGATGGGAAGCCGTGCCAGGCTGTTTGCGGCGCACCTATTCTCTACTGAAACCTATGTAAAAGGTTACGGGCAGATTTTCGAAGCGGCTCAGCCTTCGATCGAGCAGGAAGAACAAAAACATGCGGCTTCTAGTCTTTAATCTTGCCACCGATGCCGATGATCCGATATTGGGTTTCACCACGCGCTGGATTCGGGCGCTGGCGCAGCGAGTGAATTCCATTCATGTCATCACAATGCGGGCAGGTAAGATTCAGCTGCCCAATAACGTGCGGGTCTACTCAGTCGGTAAAGAGAAGGGCTATAGCGAGCCGCGACGGGCTATCGAATTTTATCGACACCTGTTTCGAATTTTGCGGGAAGATCGTATTGACGTTTGTTTTTCCCATATGATTCCGATTTTTAGCGTTCTTGCTGCACCCATGCTCAAAGCGAAGCGGATTCCTATCGTCACCTGGTTCGCCCATCCCAGTTTGACGTGGATTTTGAAACTGGCTCACCACTTGTCGGATCAGATGGTTGCAAGTGTTGCGACAGCGTATCCTTATAAAAAGGACAAGCTGAATGTAGTCGGACAGGGTATCGATATCGAGCTGTTCTCACCGAGTGGCCGAGCCACGCCAGAAGATCCGCCCATAATCCTTTGCGTAGGTCGTCTCTCGCCAGTCAAAGGCCACATAATCCTTCTTAAAGCAGCGCGGTTGTTGCGTGAGCGGTGGGGTAAAACTTTTCGTGTAGTGATATTGGGAGGCCCTGCGACGCGCCGGGATGAATCTTACGTCCGTTCGCTTTACGAAGAGGTAAGAGAACTAGGACTTCAGGAAATTGTCCATTTCGAGCCACCTGTGTCTATGACTGATTTGCCGTCCTGGTATCCCCGCTGTGCTGTACACGTGAATATGACTCCGACTGGTTTTGGCGACAAGGTCGCTTTGGAAGCGATGAGCTGTAGTCGGCCATGCTTGGTTGCGAATGAGGGATTTAGACAAACGCTCGGAAAGTATGCCCGTCTCCTTCTCTTTCACCATGGAGATGCCGATGACTTTGCCAAAAAGCTGGTGGGGGTGCTTGCACTTTCAGCGACAGATCGTGATGAGATGGGGCTCTATTTGCGTGAGCAGGTCATCCGTATGCACGGTCTGGACATGTTAGCTGCTAAGCTGGTCGAGCTTTTTCAGGCGGTGAGGGGGTCGCAAAGACAGCTCTTCAGTTCTTGTTAACCGTTTGTCTGTCATGAAGGAAGTCGTCCACAAACTGACTTATATCTTTAACGCACGCCTGCCGACTGAGAAGGCTCACGGATATCAGGTTGGCAAAATGTGCGAGGCCTTCGCGGAGAACGGCGTCGAAGTCCTATTAATGCACCCCTATCGCCAGCAGTCAGACGCTTTAACTCAAGGAACAAACTTGTTTGAGTACTACGGACTTCGAAAAACCTTTCAGGTACGAATCTTGCCCAACTGTGATGTAGTGCGTCTCGAACGGTTTTTCTCGAGTGGCATTCCGGCGTCCCTCTTTTTCGCCCACGCATTCTTGTGGGCTCTTTATGCCTCAGTCGAAGCTCGCAGGAGAACAGCAGATGTTTATTACACACGTGACAGCGTAGTCGCGTATTGGCTTTTGCGATTGGGACTACCGACGATCTATGAAGAACATGTCGTACCGAAAAGAGCGCAGAGATGGCTTCTCCGACGAAT
>Ga0066710_100004973_pt1 | contig 11950 bp, 9 predicted proteins | sample GraSoiAngelo_159_FD_79666 | JGI IMG/M metagenome (GOLD analysis project Ga0066710, IMG submission 79666) | Grasslands soil microbial communities from the Angelo Coastal Reserve, California, USA - 14_1009_16_40cm | ecosystem: Environmental > Terrestrial > Soil > Grasslands | place: USA... | reverse complement strand
GCCGGTCCGCACTTCGTGATGACGCAGCCGGTCTACGAGCTGGCGAGCTGGCAGCGGTTCGTCGAGCGTCTATCCGCGCTGACCACGATTCCGATCCTGATCGGCATCCTGCCCTTGCAGTCCTACCGACACGCCGAGTTTCTGCACAACGAGGTGCCGGGGATCCACGTACCCGCTCACGTGCGCGCTCGCATGCGCGAGGCGGGCAACGAAGGCCAGCGGGTGGGGGTGGATCTGGCGCGCGAGCTGCTGGCACGCTGCAGGGCCCAAGCGAACGGCGTCTACCTCATGCCCTCGTTCGGGCGCTACGAGAACTGCCTCGAGGTGTTGGAGGGCCCGTGATGGAGCCGCCCGGCTTCCGCGGCCGGCTGCTGGGCGCCACGCTGGCGGGCGGGCTCACGGGAGGGCTGGCCGCGATCGCGCTCGCGCTCGGCGGTGGTCGCGCCTGGCTCGCACGCGGCGGTTGGTGGCTCGCGATCTTCGCCGGCACGTCGGTCGGGGCGTTCGCGGCGTCGCGGTGGGCGGCGAACCGGGGCGAGCGAACCGGGGCGCTCCTCGTGGGCGCGGCCTTGCTGCTCGCCGCGGTGGGAATCCGCGTCGAGTCGCCCGCGGAGCAGGCCCAGGTGCCGCGCGGGGCGCGCGCGACCGCGCGCGCGCTGCTGCGCTGGAGCTACGAATCACCGCGGGCGGTGGCGCGCATTCTCCCCTACGCCCGCGATCCGAACCCCACGGTGCGCGAACAAGCGGTGCTGGCGCTGGGAGTCAACCGAGTCGTCTCCGATCTCGAGCGCTCCCCGGCGGACGGGAAGTCCCCGCTCACCGCCCAACTGCGGGACAGCCTGCGGGCCGCGTTGCTCACCGCGTTGGTCGATTCGGTGGAGACGGTTCGGGCACAGGCCGGCCGAGCGCTGTGGAAGGCGCCGCGCGCCTTCGGCGCGCAGCCGGCTGCCGCCGAGACACTCGCGGCAATCCTGGTGCGCGCGCTGGCTCCGGGGGCGACCGAACGTCTCGCCTGGCTGGCGCTCGACGCCGCCGCGGGAGCGCCACACCCGGCTCTGAAGAGCGCCGCGGCGCGCGTCGCGATGACGACGGCGGACAGCGATCTGGCGCGCGCGGCGCGCCGCGCCGCGGGCAGCACGCATCGCTGAAGCGACCCGGCGCTTCTTCGGTGGCGCCGACTGCGACGGTGGGTTATAAGGGCGTCATGAACCGGCGCGCTGCCGATCCGCACCACCACACGGTCGCCGGCCCACTCGCCGATCGGCGGCGCGCCAGCGACTTGGCGGCCGAGGAAAATGCCGACTTGTGCTCCGGCTGCGTCACCTGCTGTACCTACATCACGGTCGAGGTCGATGCGCCACGTGCCGCCTGGGAGTATGACCAGTGGATCTGGGCGCTCTACCATCGCGGGGTGAGCCTCTACGTGGAGCGGCCCGAGCGATGGTTCGTGCATTTCGGCACCGTATGCGAGCACCTGAACCAGGCCGGCCGTTGCGACATTCACGGGCGTCATCCGGTGCTGTGTCGTGACTACGACCCACGCTCCTGCGAGCGCCGCCGGCCGCTCGCGGACGTCGTGGCATGGTTCGACCGCGGCGATGAGCTGGAGGCGTGGCTCGCGCGCCAGCGTCCCGCCCATTACCAGAGACTCCTCGCCTACCGCCGCCAGACGCCGGCGGGGCCTCCGGTGGCGGACGCGCTCGCGGACCGGAAGGCGCTCGACCAGGGCCTGATCGGCATCTCGGAACCGGCAGCGGACACGATCCCAGACACCCGGGAACCAGGCTCGCCGAGCGATCGAGCGCGAGCCCGCCGGGGCGCGGAGGAACGGACATGACGGACAGGACTCAGACCGTCGATCGCCGCGGCACCGTGGACGACGCCAGCTTGTCGCGGCTGGCGCGCGGCATCATCGGGTCGGAGGTGCTGCGCATCGCCGCCGAGATCCGCTCGCTCATCGCCGCCGGGCAGCCGGTGTGCAACCTGACCGTCGGCGATTTCGATCCGCGCGAGTTTCCACTCCCCGACAGCCTGCTCGAGGGGGTGCATCGAGCGCTCCGGGCCGGGCACACGAACTATCCGCCCTCGAACGGCGTGCTCGAGCTGCGCCAAGCCGCGGCCCGCTTCACCGAGCGCGAGCTCGGGCTCGCGGTCCCCGTGGAATCGGTGCTGGTGGCCGGTGGAGCGCGTCCGCTCATCTACGCTACCTATCGTACCCTCGTCGACCCGGGCGACACGGTGGCGTTTCCAGTGCCGTCGTGGAACAACAACCACTACGCGTACCTGACGGGCGCGGTCCCGTTGCCGCTCCCGGTGACGCGCGAGCACGACTTCCACCCGGTGCCCGAGCAGGTCGAGGCGATCCTGCCGCGGGTGCGCCTGCTCGCCCTGTGTACGCCGCTCAATCCCACCGGCACCCGCATGAGCCCCGCGGCGCTCGAGCAGATCTGCCGGGCGGTCGTGGCCGAGAACCGACGGCGCGAGGAGCGCGGCGAGCGCCCCGTGTTCTTGCTGTTCGACCAGGTCTACTGGTCGCTCGACTTCGACACGCCTCGCCCGCCGACGCCCGCCGGCCTGGTGCCGGAGGTCGCGCCCTACACCGTGGCGCTGGACGCAATCTCGAAGTCGCTCGCGGCGACGGGACTTCGCGTCGGCTGGTCGATCGCCGCCCCCGCGGTGACCGCCCGCATGTCCGATCTGCTGGGACACGTGGGTGCATGGGCCCCCAAGGCGGAGCAGATCGCCACCGCCGAGTTCCTGGACGACCCGACCGCATTCGCCGCCTTCCGCCGCACCATGCACCAGAGACTTCACGAGCGCCTCGACCTCCTGCACCAAGGACTGGAGCGGCTGCGGTCCCAGGGGCATCCGGTCGAAGCGGTGAAGCCCGAGGGAACGCTCTATCTCTCGGCACGCTTCGATCTGTTCGGGCGGCGTCTGGGCGGGCGCGAGTTGCGCACCAACGAGGACATCCGCCGGCTGCTGCTCGAGCAGGCCGGGATCGGCGTGGTTCCCTTCCAGGCTTTTGGCCTGTCGCGGGAAGACGGCTGGGTGCGCCTGTCGGTGGGTGGCGTCGCGGTGGTGGCGATCGAGGCAGGCCTCGAGCGACTCGCGGCGGCGTTGCGGCGGCTCGAATAGCACCAGCCCTTCCTCGTGGGGGAGCGAGCCGGCTTAGCAGGCTGCTGAAAAAGCCCGACTGCTGCGTTGCTCGGTCGCTCCTCGCGCCTTGCATTCAGGCTTTTTCAGCAGCCTGTTAGCGGGGCGTCCCCCAGGTTCGCTTCCATTCCGCGATCAGGTTGAGCGCCTCGAGCGGCGTCAGGGTCTCGGGCGAGAGATCGCCCAGGAGGTTCGCCAACGGGTGCGCCGTCGTCCCGGCGACCGCTACGGTGGGGGCGTCCCCTGGAGGGCGCCGATCCAGGTGGTCGGCGGTGCGCTCGCTCTCGAGCTCGTGGAGAACCTGCCGCGCCCGCGCCAGCACCCGAGCCGGGAGGCCGGCGAGCTGGGCGACGTGGATGCCGTACGAGCGATCGGCCGGGCCCTCGACCATACGGTGCAAGAACACCACACCGTCCCCCCACTCTTCGACCGCGGCGTGCAGGTTGACGAGGCGTGGCAGGCGCTCGGCGAGCTGAGTGAGCTCGTGGTAGTGCGTGGCGAAGATGGTGCGCGGCCGCTGGCCTCGCTCCTCGTGCAGGTGCTCGGTCACCGCCCACGCCAGCGCCAACCCGTCGTACGTGGCGGTGCCACGGCCCACTTCGTCGAGCAGCACGAGCGAGCGCGGCGTGGCGTGGAGCAGGATGTCGGCGGTCTCTCGCATCTCGACCATGAACGTGCTCTGCCCCGCTCCCAGCCGGTCCGCGGCGCCGACGCGGGTAAACAACCGATCCACGAGCCCGATCCGGGCGGCGCGGGCGGGAACGTAGGAGCCCGCCTGTGCGAGCAACACGCACAGCGCCACCTGGCGCAAGTAGGTGCTCTTGCCTCCCATGTTGGGCCCGGTGAGCAAGACGATTTGCCGGTGGTCGGTGTCCAGCTCGCAGGAGTTGGGAACGAAGCGCCCGCTCGGCAGCAGGCGCTCCACCACCGGGTGGCGCGCATCCTCGAGGACGAGTCGGCCCGAGGCATCCATGTGGGGGCGCACCCAGCCGTAGCGCGCGGCGATCTCGGCGAGCGCAGCCTCGACGTCGAGCCGGGCCAGGGCGTCGGCCGCGGCCTGGATGCGCGGGACGAACGTCGCCCCCTGCTCGCGCAGCTCGACGAACAGCTCGTGCTCGCGTGCCTTGAGCTTTTCCTCGGCGCTCAAGACCTCGCTCTCCTTGGTCTTGAGCGCCGGCGTCACGAAGCGCTCGGCGCCGGTGAGCGTTTGGCGCCGCTCGTAGTCCGCCGGGACGCGGTGGAGGTGCGGACGCGTCACCTCGAGGTAGTAGCCGAACACGCGGTTGAACCCGATCTTGAGGCTCGAGATGCCGGTGCGCGCGCGTTCCTCGGTCTCGAGCTCGGCAATCCAGCGCTTGCCCGAGTGTGCGAGCTCGTGCAGGCGGTCACGATGGGCGTCGAAACCGTGCCGAATCAAGCCCCCATCGCGCGCGAGCGGCGGGGGCTCGTCGACCAGGGCGCGCGCGAGCAGCGACTCGAGCTCCGGGATACCGGCCAGGGCAGAGCCCGGCGGCGCGCACGCGGGCGCAAGGTCGGTGAGCGAGGCGGCGAGGCCCGGCAGCCGTCGGAGCGCATCGCGCAGGGCCCCGAGATCGCGCGGCGTGGCGCGCGCGCAGGCGAGGCGGCCGGCCAGGCGCTCGAGGTCGGGCAAGCCGCGCAAGGCGGCACGAAACGAGGCGCGCGCCATTCCGGCGTCGAGCCACGTCTGCACCGCGGCATGGCGGCGCTCGAGCTCGGCGAGGTCCAGAATCGGGCGCTCGAGCCAAGCCCTTAGGCGCCTGCCGCCGGGTGACGTCATGCAGGCGTTGAGGTGGTACCAGAGCGTGTGGCTGGGCTCCCCGCCCGGGTGCGCCTGGAAGAGCTCCAGATGCCGGGCCGTCGCGGCGTCGACACGCAACGTCTCGCTCTCGCTCCAACGCTCGATGCGCGCCCGGCGCAGCGCTTCGCCTCCTTGGACGCGGTCGAGGTAGACCAGGGTCGCCGCGGCCGCGGCCCGCGCGGCCGGGACCTCGGCGAGCGAAGGGGTGATGTCGCCCCAGCGCCGCGGCGGCCGGAGATCGAGGAAGCTCGCGAGCGGGGCATGGCTGCGCGCCCCCGCAAGACCTTCGAGCGCACCCTCGAGTCGCCGAGCGAGCGTGGGCTCGATCGTGCCGTTCTCGGGCAGAACCCATTCGGCGACGCATACGCTCGACAACAGAGCCGGCGCGTCGGCCCAGCGCGTCTCGGCCAGCTTCACCTCGCCGGTCGAGGCATCGGCGAGGCACAGGCCCAAGGTCGACTCCGTGGGCCAGACCGCCGCGAGGAAGTTGTTCGCGGCCGGATCCAGGAAGCCGTCCCCCACCACCGAGCCTGGGGTCAGGATCTCGGTCACCGCCCGCTCCACCAAGCCCTTGGCTTGTCCTGCGGGCTCAAGCTGGTCGCACACCGCCACCGCGTGCCCGAGGCGGAGCAGCCGCGCCACGTAGGCATCGCGCTGGTGCCAGGGCACGCCACACATCGGGATCGGCTCGGGATCCTGCTTGTTGCGGGAGGTGAGCGTGAGGCCGAGCAATCGCGACGCCGTCACGGCGTCCTCGAAGAACAGCTCGTAGAAGTCGCCCAGCCGGAAGAACAGCAACGCGTCCGGGTGCTCGCGCTTCACCCGCGTGTACTGCTCCATGAGACGCGTGCGACCGGCGCCTCCCGCGCGTGACTCGGCGCGCGCAGGCGCTGGGCTCGCCTCGGGAAAGAGCGTCATCGACGGCTCCCGCGCCGCGGCGCGCTCACGGCGAGCGCACGATCCGATAGGCGACCCCGAGCGCGCGCGCCGCTTGGTCGCCGGCCCGGCGGGCGTCGAGGTGGCCGGCGTAGGTCCCGAGGCGGACGACGTGCACCGCGGCGAGCCCCTGTCCGCGGGTGATCACCTGGGCGCTCGGAAAGCCGGCGTGGCGCGCCTCGCCAGCCAGCGATCGGGCGCGCGCGAGATCCAGAAACGAGCCGATCACGACCGCGACATGCCCGGTTCCGGCGCTCGCCTCGGCCTGCGCGAACTCGAGGCGCGCCGCGGCCGCTTCGATGCTGCGCGGGTACCGGGCGAGCAAGCGCTCGCGCGCCCTGCGAGCCTGGTCGGGCCGGTTCAAGCGCTCGGCCAGCGCGGCCGCGCGTTCGAGCACCGCCGCCCCGGCCTCCCCCAGATCGCCCTCGGCGATCGAGGCCAGCGCGTCGTAGGCGCGCTCGGGGCGTTGTGACAGCTCCCACGCCTGGGCGATGCCGAGCATCGCCTCGACGCGCCGCGGAGACCGGTCGAGCGCCACCTCCTCGAGCGACGCTCTCGCCTGGGTGGGTTCGCCGAGGCCGAGCCAGGCGAGCCCCGCCCAGTACCGGGCCTCGGCTTTGCGCGCCGGATCGAGGCGGGCCGCCGCGCGGGCGTAGGCAGTCACGGCCTCCCGGTACTCGCCCCGCGCGAAATGCAGCGCCCCGAGCGTGAGCGCGGCCTCGGCGCCCGACAAGGGCTCCGCCGCGGAGGCTTCGAGCCTCGCGAGCGGACCTCCCAGGCTGTCCGCCGGAGTGGTCGAAAGGAGTGCCGCCAGCGGGCGGGATGCCGCGAGGCAAGGCGCGGCGGGGGCCAGGATCAGGATCGCCGACGCCACGAGGCGCCGACCGCCATGTCGAACCGTAGGTGCCCGCATCGTCGTCGCAGGATACGGTGCGACGCATGAAAAGCCAATCGGGCGAGCGCGAACGCCCGCCCGATCGGAGCGCGCCCGTCCCTCACGGGCGACACCACTACTCTTCGGGAAGCTCCTCCGTTTTTCCGCGCCCGGCCTTGCTGGCCTCGGCCAGCTCCTCGGCGGGCGGATTCGCCGCGATGCGGGCCCGCACCTGATTGCGACGCGACGTCCACTCGGCGAGCGCGATGTCGTCCTGCTCGGCGAGCCAGGCCCTCACGCTCAGGATCAACCGATGGTTCGGCACGTCCACGCGGGTCACCTTCATGCGCAGCGTCTCGCCGATCTCGAACGCATCGTTGGGTCGCTTCAAGTCCTCGATGCCGAGCTGGGACAGGGGCACGAAGCCCTCGATCCCCCCACCGAGGTCCACGATCGCGCCCCGGTCGAAGAGGCGATTGATCGTCCCCGATTGCTCGGCTCCGGACGGGAAGTTCTCCGCCAGCGACGGCCACGGGTCCTCGGAGACCTGCTTGAGACCGAGGCTGATGCGCCGGTGTTCCTTGTCGATGGACAGGATGACCACCTCGAGCCCGTCGCCCTTCTTGAGCACCTCGCTCGGATGCGCGACGCGCTTGGTCCACGACATGTCGGAGACGTGGACCAGCCCGTCGATTCCCTCCTCCAGCTCCACGAACGCGCCGAAGTTGGTGAGGTTGCGCACCTTGCCCTTGACCTTGGTGCCGGGCGGGTACTTCTGGTCGAGCGTCAGCCAGGGATCGGGCTCGGTCTGCTTCAAGCCGAGCGAGATCTTCTCGTTCGCCTTGTCCACCTTGAGCACCACGGCTTCGATCACGTCAGCGATGTTCACCACCTTGGAGGGATGCCGCACGTGCCGCGTCCAGGACATCTCGGAGACGTGGACCAGCCCCTCGACGCCCCGTTCGAGCTCGACGAACGCACCGTAGTCGGTGATCGAAACGACCCGACCCTTGATGCGATCCCCCACCTTGTACTTCTCGTCCACCCCCTCCCAGGGATAGGCCTCGAGCTGCTTCAAGCCGAGCGAGATGCGCTCTTTTTCCGGATCGAAGTTGAGGACCTTGACGCGCAGCTTGTCTCCGATCTTCACCAGCTCGGACGGGTGCGACACGCGTCCCCACGACATGTCGGTGATGTGGAGCAGGCCATCGATGCCGCCGAGGTCCACGAAGGCGCCGAAGTCGGTGATGTTCTTCACCACTCCTTCGCGGATCTGATCCTTCGCCAGATCCTTGAGGATGCTGGCCTTCATGCGGTCGCGCTCCTGCTCGAGCACGGCGCGGCGCGACACCACGATGTTGCGGCGGCGCTTGTTCAGCTTGATGATCTTCACCTGGACCATCTGGCCGAGCAGCGCGTCGACGTTCTGCACCTGCCGCAGGGCGATCTGCGATCCGGGAAGGAAGGCCTCGACGCCGTAGAGGTCGACCACCACACCGCCCTTGATCTTGCGGACCAACCTTCCGTCCACCACCTGTTCGCGATCGTGGGCTTCCTTGACGCGATCCCAGACCCGCACGAAATCGGCCCGCTGCTTGGACAGCACCACCAGGCCGTCCTGGTTCTCCATCTTCTCGAGAAAGACCTCGATCGTATCCCCCACCTTGATGCTCGAGGGATCGGGGAACTCGGACAGGGCGATCACGCCTTCGCTCTTGAATCCCACGTCGACCAGGACTTCTTTGTCGTCCACCGCGAGCACCGTGCCGCGCACGATCTCGCCCTCGCCCAGCGACCGCATCGAATCTTCGTAGTGGCCGAACATCTCGGCGCGCGCTTCGGGCGAAATCTCCTCTTCGTCTTCGTAGTTGAGCGGCACGGGCGGCTGGGTGATGGCCCGCGCCGGTGTTTCCCGCGCGGGGTTGAGGGTCCTTTCGGTCGTGTCCAGCATGGAACGCAAGACCTCCTGATCTCGTATGAAGTTGGCGAAGCCGCCTATGCGGCTCCGCGTGACGCCGACGTCTCCTGCCCTGTCTTGAGAACCGCGACTTCCCGCATCACCGCCTCCCCCACCCGCTGATACAACGCTCGCCCGGGGGGAAGCGTGGCATCCTCGCCCGCGAGGTCCCTCCAGTGGTACGCGGGACCGAACCAAATCCTCACCCGCGCACGTCGCATCAGCCAGCGGCGAGGTCGGTTGCTTCCCGAGATGTAGCACGGCACGACTGGAACGTCGGCGTGGACCGCCATCATTCCGACTCCAGGTCGCGCCGGGTGCAACTCGCCGTCCCGCATCCGGCTCCCCTCCGGAAACATGAGCAACGCCTCGCCCCGTTTGAGCGTTGCCATCGCGCGCGAGAGTCCGCTCATATCCGCCACGCCGCGTCGAATCGGAATCGCGTTGAGCCCCCGGATGAGCGGCCCGAGCCCGAGGGTCCGGAAGAGCTCTTCCTTGGCGAGGAAGTGCATCTCCCGAGGGAGGGCGGAGCCGATGAACGGCGGGTCCCAGAACGAGATGTGGTTCGACGCGACGATCAGGCCTCCGTGTCGGGGGATGCGCTCGCGACCGCGAACCTCCCACCCCGTCAAGGCGGCGAAGCAGCCACTGGTCAAAAACCGCGCGACACTATAATACGCGCCCACGATTTCTCCTAATCGTCGAGCCCGTCTCGGCCCGCCCGTCCCGCCGGGTCCGGGAAAGCCGGATGGGCGCGGACGATCTCGAGCACGGCGGCCACCTGCTCGTCCACGGTCTTGCCCGACGTGTCGAGGCGCACCGCGTCCTGGGCCGCCGCGAGGGGGCTGTCGACCCGGGAGCGGTCACGTTCGTCGCGACTCGCGATCTCGCCCCGCACCTCGTCCAGCGGCACGATCATTCCACGCCGTGCGAGCTCTCGGTGGCGACGGAGGGCGCGCGTGGCCAGGTCGGCGTCCAGGTAGATCTTGACTTCGGCATCCGGGAACACCACGGTTCCCAGATCGCGTCCCTCGGCGATCAGGGGACCGCGGGCGCGCAGGGCCCGCTGGATCTCCACCAGCCTGCGGCGCACCACCGGGCGGGCGGCGAGCCGCGACGAAAGCTCGCTCACCGCCGGAGTCCGGATTTCCTCGCTCACGTCGACCCCTTCGAGCCACACGCGCGGCGCCTCGGCCGAGCCCGAAAGAACGAGGTCGAGGGCGCGCCCGCAACGCTCCAGCGCGGCATCGTCGTCGATCGGAATCCCCGCATGGCGCGCCTTGAGCGCGAAGGCGCGGTAGAGCGCCCCGGTATCGACGTAGAGGAGCCCGAGCCGGGCGGCCACCGCCCGGGCCGTGGTGCTCTTGCCCGCTCCGGCGGGACCGTCGATGGTGACCACGAAGCTCATCGTGCCTCGAGTCTACGCCGGCTGGATCTCGGCCCCGAGGCGAGCCAAGTCCCCGGTGAAGCCCGGATAGGACGTGGCGATCGAAGCCGTGTCCTCCACGGTGACCGCGCCACGCGCGCGTGTGGCCAGCACGGCGAAGGCCATTGCGATCCGGTGGTCGCCCTCGGAGCGCACGGTCCCTCCCCCGATCGGGCCGCCCACGATCTCGAGGCCATCGTCGAGAGCCCGCGCGGCGACGCCGAGCCGGCCAAGCCCGATGGCGATCGCGGCGAGGCGATCGCTCTCCTTGAGGCGCAGCTCGGCCGCGCCTTTGAGCCGCGAGGTCCCGTGGGCGGTCGCGGCGGCGATCGCCCAGGCGGGAACCTCGTCCACCAGTCGCGGGATCTGGTCGGCCGTCACCTCCGCCGCTCGCAGCCGCTCGGGGCCCACCACCGTGACGTCCCCGATGGGCTCACCGGCGGCCTCTCCCGAGCGCTCCTCGTGCACCTCGGCGCCCATCGATGCCAGAACTTCCAAGAGCCCGGTGCGGGTCGGGTTGAGGCCGACGCCGCGCACCTTGACCCGTGCGCCGGGAGTCGCGGCGGCGGCGGCAAGGAAGAACGAAGCCGCCGAGAAGTCTCCGGCCACCTCGACCGCGGTGGCGCGCGGACACGCCGGGCCTCTCAGCCGCACGCGGCGACCACCGGAGGGAAAGAGCTCCACCTCGGTCTCGACGCCGAACGCGCGCAGGAGTCGCTCGGTGTGGTCGCGCGCCGGGCCCAAGAGTTCGATCACGGTCTCGCCAGAGGCGTACAGCCCGGCCAGAAGCACCGCGGAAGCTACCTGGGCGCTCGCCACCTCCAACCTGTGGTGGATGGGACGGAGCGGACCTCCCACCACGACCAGGGGCGGAACGGTGTCCTCGCACCGCGCCCACAGCCTGGCTCCCATGCGTCGCAGTGGCTCGATCACGCGCGCCACGGGGCGACGGTTGAGCGAGCGGTCACCGGCGAGCACCGAGAGAAACGGGTGGGCCGCCAGGGGCCCGGCCAGCAGGCGCAACGTGGTCCCGGAGTTTCCGCAGTCGAGCACACGGTCCGGCTCCTCGAGCCGACCTTGGCACCCCTCGATCGTCACCGTGCGGGCGTCCCCCTGGACGCGGGTCCCGAGCGCTTCGAGACACGCCAACGTCGTCGCGCAGTCTCGGCCGGGGTTGGCATTCCCGACCCGCGTCGAGCCATGGGCAAGGGCCCCCATCAGGTAGGCGCGATGGGTGATCGACTTGTCTCCCGGGGGGACCACCGTGCCGGCCACCGGTCGACCCGGCGTCACGGTCAGCCGGTCGGGGACGGAGGACGGCATTGCGGGGGTCGGGGCAGCCGTCGTCAGGGCCGCCCACGGGCGGCGGAACGCCCCGGGCGGGCCGATCTCGAGCCCGGCACCCGGCCGTTCGCGATGGTCGGCCGGCTCCCCGCGGCGAGGCGGCGGCCCGGCGGCCGCGCACGCGTCGCTTCGCTCGGTACGCCTGGGAGCGCCTGCACGTTGCGCCACGCGACGAAGTCGCTCAGCAGCCGGCGCAGACGCTCGTCCAGCCCGAGGAAGCTGCACGCCAGCTCGTAGGCGCGGGCGCCAGCGACGCGCGGCACCGCGAGACAGCGCACCACCACTCCTTCGCACTTGAGGAGTCGCTGGGTGCCCCGCGTCGCCGGAACTCCTGGCAGCACGATGGTCAACATGACCTTGGACAGCGGCGCGAGATAGTGTGGTGAGTGGCAGTAGACGCCACTCGCGGAGATGTTCTGGCTCTCGGTCACGATCTGG
>Ga0066710_100004972_pt1 | contig 11951 bp, 9 predicted proteins | sample GraSoiAngelo_159_FD_79666 | JGI IMG/M metagenome (GOLD analysis project Ga0066710, IMG submission 79666) | Grasslands soil microbial communities from the Angelo Coastal Reserve, California, USA - 14_1009_16_40cm | ecosystem: Environmental > Terrestrial > Soil > Grasslands | place: USA... | reverse complement strand
GCCCAAGTAGCCCGCACCCTCGAGGTCCTCGCACGCGGCGAGAAGGCACATGAGATCGGTTCTGGAGGATCGCCGGAGGCCTCTCCATCCGCCCGATCGGAGAATGGTGCCTTCGACGGGAAAGGAGGCCTCCCCCCCGATCTTGACGGGGAATCCTCCGTCGGTCAGCACCCGGATCGGACCGATGCCGGACCGTCCCTCCCGGATCCTCCCCCAGGCCTCCCGGCGGTCTCCTCCCAGCGCGCTGACGAGGCCCGCTCCGGTGACGGCTATCCTTCGCTTTCCCGACCCGTATTCATTCATCATCTTGTTGGGTGCCCCGAGTCCGGGCCGCCACTGCCGTGAAGCGGCGTGCGCGGGCAGCCCCCGCTGCGGAAGAAACATACCCCTTTTTTCGCCCGACGCTTTCCGGACGGCTCACCATTGGGAGCGCATGGGCGATTTTCGATGAGCCGACGCTCGGTGTCAACGCTGCCCCTACGGGCGTTGGCACGCCGGGCGGGGCTTGTGCTAGCATCACCGCGCAACAGCCGTTGCGGGGCTTCCTTCGCTGCAGCGACGTCGAGGTGAGAGCGCCATCGAGGGGAAGCAATGCCGGATCTGTCCTCGCTGAAGCAGGAACTCAAGACCTTCATCGTTCGGAGACTGAGACTGGCCGACGTCTCCCCGGAATCTATCGGGGACACCGACCTGCTCATCGGCGGGGGGCTCGACTTGGATTCGGTGGACCTTCTGGACCTCGTCGTGGGCGTGGAGAAGGAGTACGGCATTCGAATCGCCAGCGTCGCCGACGGCAAGGAAATCCTCGCCTCCGTCAACGCGTTGGCCGATTATATCTCGCGGAAGCGGGCCTCCGCCTCCTGAGGTCCTTCCGGGGCTCTATTGCGGGTGGGTGTCGGGATGGTGGAGATTGGTGTCGTGCTGCCCGCCTTCAATGCCGGTCGAACCGTCGGTGCGGTCGTGGCGGGAGTCAGGCGGTATCTTCCCCGGGTCACGGTGGTGGACGATGGGTCCACCGATTCGACGCGTGAGCAAGCCGAGGCGGCCGGCGCACGGGTTCTCTCCCATCCCCGGAACCGCGGCAAGGGGGCGGCCTTGCGGACCGCTTTCGAGACTCTGCATTCCATGCCGTGGGACGCCCTCATCACCCTCGACGCCGACGGCCAGCACGACCCCTCCGACATTCCCCGTTTTCTCGAGGCCTTCGAGCGCCGCAGGCCTGAACTCATCGTCGGCTCGCGCCAGATGGGGTTTGCCGGGATGTCCCGCAGCCGCCGTTTCGGCAATCGTTTTTCATCGGCGGCGCTCGCCTTCTTCTCCGGATTGAATCTCCCGGACTCCCAGAGCGGATATCGTCTCTACTCGATGCTTTTCATCCGTTCCCTTCGTCTTCGCGGCAATGCCTACGAAGCGGAAATGGAATCGCTGCTCCAGGCGGCCGTCCTGGGGCTGCGGGTGGAAACCGTTCCGGTACACTCCATTGTCGCCGATGGCCGGATCGGCAGCCACTACCGTCCCTGGCTCGACACCTTTCGAATCTGCCTCTGCGTCGTCCAATTCTCCTTGAGGCGCCACCTTTCGGGGAGAGCTATGTGAGTCGGCGCAAAACAATTCTTCTCATCTCCTCATCCCATTACAACGCCGACGGCTCCGTGGCGCGTTGCGAGAGGTACTGGACGTCCGCCCTCACGCTCGTCTATCTGAAGGCCTTCACCCCGCCGGATTTCGAGGTCCAGCTTATCGACGATTTTCTGATGCAGCCCCCGGTTGATACCGACGCCGATCTGGTGGGAATCACCGCGATGGGCCTGCAGATCGCCCGAGCCTACCGGTTGGCGGAGGAATACCGGAGCCGGGGCAAGACGGTGGTCATGGGGGGGGAGTGGGTTTCTTTGAACCCCGCCCAGGCCCTGGAGCGCTGCGACGCCATCGTCAAGGGAGAAGCCGAACTCGCCTGGCCCGAGCTTCTAGGGGACTTTCGGTCCGGCGGCCTCAGGAAGCGGATCTACGAGGGGGGCAGGCTTCACGACCTGGTGGGCCTGCCCCGAATGGATCTGCAGAGCCTCCCCCTCTTCCGTAAGGAGCTCATGCGGGAGCCCCTCTATCGGGACTACTACTTCCAGTTTCCGCTTCTCGTCACCCGAGGGTGTCCGTTCGCCTGCGAGTACTGCTCCATCGCCCAGTACCACGGCAACGGCTACCGAACTCGCCCCATCCCGGACGTCCTGCGGGATCTGCGCGACATCCGGACCATGGGATCCCGCAGCGTCCTCTTCATGGATGATAATCCTGTGGCCGACAAGGCGTATGCCAAGGACCTCTTCCGGGCCATGAAGTCCCTGGAAATGCGCTGGTGCAGTCAATGCACGATCCAGATCGCCCAGGACGAGGACCTCCTGGACCTCGCAGCCGATTCGGGTTGCTTCCTCCTATCCATCGGGTTCGAGACCATCAAGCAAACCAACCTGTCGGACGTGAACAAGGGGTGAGCGAAGGCCAAGGAATATGCTGAGCAGATCCGCGAAATCCTGCGGCGGGGGATTCAGATCGTCGCGCTGATCATGCTCGGCCTCGATGACGACACTCCCGAGGATTTCGACCGCACGCTGGAGTTCCTCATCGAGAACAGGGTGGCGCTGGCCAAGTTCCACCTTCCGCTTCCCTACCCCGGAACCCGGTTCTACGATCGAATGGAGCGGCAAGGGAGAATCCTGACCACCGACTGGAACGAGTATCACTACGGCAACGCGGTCATTCGACCCCTGAGGATGTCCCCCGAAACGGCGGTGGCCAAGTACTGGGCGACCTATCGGGAATTCTTTTCGCTCCGCTCCATCCTCCGCCGTTTCATCCCTCCGGCTCCGCGAAACATTCACATCTCCATGCACTATCTCCTGGCCAACCTGGCCTTCCGGAAGCTCCAGCAGGCGGGATCCCATCCCTATCTCTTCTGAAAAACGAAGAGCGGCGGAGTCGCCTCCGCCGCCCCTCGTTTCTTCTTCGCAGAAGCCAGTCGGCTCAGTGGCAGCCACACCCTCCGCCCGCGGAGGCGCGAGTCCCCTGTGAGGGTTCGCTCAGGATTTTGAGCCCTGGAATCGAGACCGAGGTCGGGGTCGGAAGCGACCCACCGGTCGCGGATTCACTCATCGCCGGAAGCGGTACGCTGCGACCTCCCGCGTAGATGGCATGCCGACCTTTCTTCGCGAACCACTCGGCCGTGGTGGCCGTCTGATGGACGCGTTCCACAATCTGCCTCCACCCCACCCCCGTGTTGTAGGCGCAGAAGGAAATCTCCCCCATCTGGGTGGCATAGGGGATGATGCACATTTCCGTGCGGCGGAAGTCGTAGTTGAACAGATCCTGGAACCACATCCCGGCCACCATCATGATCCGCCAGTTGTACCGGGGTCGTTCGGCCAGGTTCAGGCGACCGCCGTTGTGTCCATCGATGATTTTCAGAGTCTGCCAGAACCCCAGGCCATCCGGAGACTCCTCGAAGCGGTAGTTCCGGAGGACGGCGAGGGCGACCTGGGCGACGGTCAGGAATCGGCTCCGGGAGGCGTCGTTGACAACCTTCAGATCCTCCAGAAGCTGGTCGGTGTTGATGAGTTGCGGGATCGGCATCGCCTCCTTGGTCTCCTGGTTCACCAGCAGCATGGTCCCGATACCGCAGTTGGGGTGGCATCCGCACTTGAGTGAGCCGAACTGGGCCTCGACACCATCCAGCTGGTCCTTCAGATCGGAAAAGGGTCCGGAGGCCGAGAGCGGAAACCAGTCCCGCATCGGTTCGGTGATTCCCAGCTGGCTCTTCACATCGTGAGCCAGATGGGAGAGGGTGTAGCGCTGGCGGTAGCGATCCTCATCCGGGATTTCGTCGTCCCGTCCCGTGAACGACACGGGTTGAAACGAGACCGCGTTGATCTTGTCGATGTTCTCGATGGCAAACTTGACGATGGGGCCAACCTGATGGTTGTTGACGGTATTGACCACCGTCACCACCAGCGTCACGTCGACACCGGCCGCCTTGAGGTTTTCTAGCGCGCGCAGCTTCACGTCGAACAGATTTCCGACCTTCCGGTGGGCGTGGTTTTCGTTTCCCACGCCGTCGAACTGGAGGTAGGCAAGCCTCAGCCCCGCCTGCTTGGCCTTGCGGGCGAAGTCCGGTTCCTGGGCGAAGCGGATGCCGTTGGTGGCGCACTGGGTCGACTGGTATCCGAGGTTTTTTGCGTAGGCGACCGCGTCGAGGAAGTACGGCGAGATGGTGGGTTCACCGCCCGAAAACTGCACGGAGAGTTGTCGGCGGGGCTTGATGCTGATCGCGTTGTCCAGAATCTCCCTGATGTCTTCCCAGGTAAGCTCATGGACGTACCCGACTTGATTGGCGTCCATGAAGCAGGGATTGCACATCATGTTGCACCGATTCGTGAGATCCACCGTGAGGACCGCTCCCCGGCCGAATTGAATGGACGACGTCCCATGGTTGTGGAGGTTGTCCTTCGCCATGCGGAAGTCGCGGCCCGGATAGAGCTTCTCCATTCGCCGAAGGAAGCGAGCGTCGATGGCCATCAGATCCTGGAAGTGACCGTGCCGGGGGCAGTCCTTCTCCATGTAGATCTTGTTGTCCTTCTCCACGATACGGGCCTTGATTTCGCCCGGCTTTCCCTGGATCAGGACTTGCCAGTCCTCCCTCCCCTGAAGAATCGCGGACCGGACCTCCAGGACGCACTTTGGACAGAGCGAATCGGTTTCCCGAGGAAAGCCCAGCGGGGGAAGGCTTCGCTCCCGGCTCTTGAGCAGCGGCGCCGGAGCCCACCGAGGCTGGATGCGGCCGTAGGGCACCAGCCGGTTCGCCATCTGGAAGGTGTGCCAGGCGGCGTTGGCCAGATGGTGAGCGACCGTTCCCATCGTCCTGCGCGATGCGCGGACAAGGGAGCTCGCCGATCTGTGGGGCGTCCTGACAAGGGGCTCCGCTGGCTCCTGGGCGATCATCGCCCTCGCGGGTTCGCAGGCCGTGCCCTTTTTCCGTTTCTCCGCCTTCTCGAGTACCGCGGTCTCAGTCATGACCACTCCTTTTCATCTCCCCCAACCGGGGGATCCTCTCAATCGACGACAGCGGATCTGAAATCGCTTCCCCAGGAACCGACCGTTCGGGAACGGGGAGCGCGCCGGTCGAATCGCGCCCTCCCGATTACAGCTCTTCTATTCCGGGCCGGGCCACCCAGCAATCGGCGGCTCCCCCCGCGACGCCTGCCCCGGCGAGAGGGCGGGAAAGGTCGGTCCCGAGCCCCCACTTCGCCTTCTCCCCGGGTCCCGCGAGTTGGAGGGCGATCTCCCGCCTCAAGTGCAGCGCCGCGCGACGAACCCGCAGCGACCGATAGAGCGTTCCGGTGGCCGGAAGGGCCAACAGATGCAGCGGCAGGCTCACCAGGGCGCACAGTGCCGCCCTGCGCCGCGACGGGGCTTCGAAGTGGCCGCGCCGGTTCCATACGATGTCTCGGTAATATCTCAGCACGATTCGGTAGACATCCAGGACGACGGAGCTCAGGCTGCTGGATCCTCCTCCCGGCCGGGCCTCCCCAGCATGGAGGTTCAGCAGGTACGATTCGCAATCGGTCGCCTCCACCTCCGTCCAGGCCGTCCCAATGCGGGCCAGCGTGTGGGCGTCGCTTCCCCCCGTTCTTCCGACGCGCTTTCCCAGGTTCTCCAAGAATCCCGCGACGGTATCCACGGCTGCGTTGGAGGCCCGCCGCTGCGCTCCGTTAAGACTCTCTAGAAGTCGGAACTCTGAAAGTAGGTCCACGAGAGTCGTCATGTCGGGTCGGCGGCGGACCAGGGAGGAGCCCAGGTGGTTCAGCGCCGCGGGAATTCCCTCTCGATCCAGGTAGGCCATCAGTTCACGGATGTTCCCGCGAAGCCGTTGAATCTCCCGATGGCGCTCCTCATCGATCCCGAAAACGCTCACGTGCAGCCGGCAACCCGAGAGGGGGTCGCTGGCGGTGACCTCCTCCGAGATGAAGAAATCGGGCAGTTCCGGCCTGGATGAAAGAAGTTCGAGGCAGCCCGTGATCGTGTCGTGGTCGGTGAAGGTGACCAGGTCCATTCCCTGGAGCTTTGCCCTCTCGTAGGCCGCCTCGGGATCCGAGTAGCAATCCCGGGCGCCCAGGACCGGAAGGGTACCCAGAAGGGAGTGTCGCGTGTGGATGTGAAGGTCCGCTCTCAAGAGCCGCCGGAAGGGAGAAATCAAGCCGTAAACCTCCCGAACCGGACCCGGTTGGTCCGAAAAGCGGTCAAAGATTGGATTCCGCCGACGGCCCGAAGCCGGAAGCGATCAGGTCCGCCACCGTCGTCTCCTCGAATATCTTCCTCACCCGGATCTGGGCCTCCTGCAACACCTGGTGTAGAGCCCCTCGCGCCCGGCTCCCGAAGCCACCATTTCCGGCTGCGCCGTCAGGTCCGGGGGGCGAGATGGGCCCCTGGAGGGCCTCAATGACGTCACGGAGGGTGATCTGGCTGGCGGGTCGAGCCAGATGGAAACCCCCGCGGAAGCCTCGCCGGGAGCAGATCAGCCCGCTCCGCACGAGCCGCTGGAAAATCTTGGACAGGAAAGTTTCGGGAATGGCGGTAGCACGGGAAACCTCCCGGAGTAGCGTGATCCGGCCCTTCCCATTCCGGGCCAGGTAGAGGAGCCCTTCGATCCCGTATTCCACTCCCCGGTTGAGATGCACTGTGGGATCCTTCCCTTTACCCTACGCCAAGTCGTGCCCGGCGCCTCAAGAACTAACTTCGCGAAGCGCCGATACTTTTAACAGAAGCCACCAGGGGAGTCAAGTATTTCCCTCGCGCCTATCTCCCTTGATCCCATAGGCTTTGAGCTTTCGGTAGAGGTGGCTTCTCTCCAGGCCGAGGAGCTCCGCCGCCCTGACGACGTTTCCCCCGGCCTCTTCGAGCCTTCGCGCGATGAAGCGCTTCTCGAAGGCTTCCCGGGCCTTTTTCAGAGAGCCGAATCCGTCGAGAGCCTCCCACGGCGACTCCGCTCCCTCCTTTCCACTCCGGACGGCGGCCGGCAGGTCCCGCACGCGGATGACCTCCTCGGCGGTCATGATAACCATCCGTTCGAGGGTATTCCGGAGTTCCCGCACGTTCCCCGGCCAGTCGTAGCGGACGAGGGCTTCCATCGCTTCGGGGGCGATCTCCCTCCTCAGGCCGTACTCCCCCGCGAACCTTCCGAGGAAATGTCGAGCGAGGGGGGAGACATCCTCTCGCCGCTCCCTCAACGGTGGGACCTTCAGCGGTATGACGTTCAGGCGAAAGTAGAGGTCTTCCCGAAACTGGCCGTGGGCGATTTCCTGTGTCAGGTCCTTGTTCGTCGCCGCGAGGACCCTAACGTCCACCTGGCGGCCTACGCTCCCCCCCACGGGCTCGCAGGTCTGCTCCTGCAGGACCCGAAGCACCTTGGACTGGGTTTTCAGGCTCATATCCCCTATCTCGTCCAAGAGGAGGGTCCCACCGTCCGCCAGCTCGAATTTTCCCCTCTTGGTCTCCACCGCTCCCGTGAAGGCGCCCCGCACATGCCCGAAGAGTTCCGACTCGATGAGGTCCTCCGGAATCGCGGCGCAGTTCACCTCGATGAAGGGCTCCTCCTTTCGCAGGCTCAACGAGTGGATCAGGCGGGCCACCAGCTCCTTGCCGGTGCCGTTCTCCCCCAGAATCAAGACGCGCCCGTTGGTGGGCGCCGCCCGGGCTATCTCCTCGCGGAGCCGTCGGATGGCCGGGCTTTCCCCCACCAGCTTCTCTCCGCCGCCGAGAGCCTCCTTCAGGATCCGGTTCTTCTCCTCGAGACGGCGCTGATTCAAGGCGTTGCGCAGCGTCAGGGTGACCTTCTCCAGCGAAAGGGGCTTCTCGATGAAGTCATAGGCCCCCATCTTCGCCGCCTTGACCGCCGTTTCGATGGTGCCGTGGCCCGAGATCATCACGACGGCGGGCGCCGCCGCTTTCCCCGTCAGCTCCGTCAGGATCTCGAGACCGTCGCGCCCTGGAAGCCAGACGTCGAGGAACACCGCTTTGTAGTCGTTGCGGGTGATCATTTCCAGGCACTTCTCTCCCGACTCGACCGCATCCACCTGGTAGCCTTCGTCCTGCAGGATTCCGGCCAAGGAGCTTCGGACCCCCTCTTCGTCGTCCACCACGAGAACTCGCGCTCTGGGCATCTTCTCAGGGCCTCCGGGCCGGCAAATCCATCACGAAGCGAGCTCCCTTCGGGCGGTTGCCCTCGGCGCGAATGTAGCCGTTGTGGTCCGAGATGATCCGGTTCACGATGGCGAGACCCAGCCCCGTTCCCTTCTTTTTGGTGGAGAAATAGGGGACGAAGAGCCGGCTACGATCCTCGGGCTGGATGCCGGGGCCCTCGTCCGCCACTTCGATCCGAAGCGCGTCCACCTCGGGATGATAAGCAGTGCTCAGGGTGATGGTACCTTCCCCCCCCATGGCTTCCCGGGCGTTGTCGATGAGATTGACGAAGACACGCCGCATTTGCTCCGGATCCAGGAGAACTCTGGGTAGGCCCGCATCATAGCGCTTTTCGAAGCGGATCTTGCCATCGATGCCGTCATACAGCGCCACCGTCAAGTCGAGGAGCTCGTTCAGGTCGCAGGGTACCGGATTCACGGCCGGGAGGCGGGCGAATCGGGAGAACTCGTCCACGAGCGCTTTCAGGATGCTGACCTCTCTGACAATAGTCTGAGTCCCCTGCTCGAGGGCCTCCGGCAGCTCGGCGCTCTTTTCCCGGAACTTCTTCAGGATCCGTTCGGCGGAGAGCTGGATGGGCGTGAGGGGATTCTTGATTTCATGGGCGAGTCTTCTCGCCACTTCCCGCCACGCGGCCACCCGCTGCGCGCGCATCAAGGGAGTCAAATCCTCCAAGACGATCAGCAACCCCGGAGCTTCTCCGCGCCCGTCGGCGAGCACCGAGAAGGATACCGCCACGGTCAGCGGGTTCCCCTCGACGTCGAGGGTCATCTCGCGACCGGGGGTCAGATCCCCGGGACCTCGACGCCTCTCGACCGCTTCAGCCAGATTCGTCAGGCGCGGGGACGAGAGCACCTCCTGATAAAGACGGCCGATGGACTCCACGCCCCTCTCCAGGGCGAGGATGCGGGAAGCGGCGCGATTGAGCGTCGTCACCCTCCCCTCGGTGTCGAGAGAGATCACTCCCGTGGGAATGCTCTCTAGCAGAGCCTCGATGTACCGGCGGCGCTCCTCCAGCTCCTGGTTGCTGCGGAGGAGATCCCGATTCGAGCGCTCGATGGTGCTTTTGCTGGATTTCAGTTCCGCCGTCATCCGGTTGAACGATTCGACCAGAATGCCCAGCTCGTCCCGGGCCCGCACCTGCACCTGGAAGTCGAGGTTGCCCGAGGAAATCTCTCGCGTCCCTTCGGCGAGCATCCCGATCGGTTCCGTGACGCCGCGCGCCAGGTACAGCCCGATCCAGGTGACGGAGAAGAGAACCAGCAACGTGATGAAGGCGAAGGCGAAGATGTAGACGTTCTTGATGGCCCCCCGCTGAGCCTTGTCCTGTCGGTACCGTTCGTTGTAGGCGTTGATCCGGGTTGTCAGAAGAGTGAGATCCTTGGGGATGTAATACCCCGCCACGATAATGGGCTTCAGGCGCCCCCCCGCGTCTTGAAGCGGCTCGCCGCATCAAACCACCAGGCCGCTTCCCAGCCGCGACATCCACTGAAAGGACTCGCCGGATAGGGCGCGTGCCAGGACCTGTGCAGGAATCGCATCCAAATCGCCGGGCCGGGGAACCTCCGGGTCCACCACGGTCACGGGCTCCTCTTCGGCCCGGTAGAGACTCACGATCTGCACCCTCTCCTCACGGAGCATCCTCTCCAGCTCGCGGTGGATCTCCTCCCCCTTCCCGGCCTCCAGAAGGCGCAGGGCCTCAATTCGATTGCGCATCCGCCGCGCAGCTTCGGCGGCCCTCCGCTTCTCTTCGGAAAAGAAAGCGTCCACCACCTCCTGGGAGTAGGACGTGATTCGATCCACCGGGGAGGAGAACCAGCGATCCACGCTTCCCCGGATGGCGTGCAGTGCCGCCCAAAAAATGATTCCACAGGGAATGAACCACAGGGCAAGCATGGTGAACACAAGCTTGGTCTTGAATCGGGATCCCAGGATGTTCCGTCGGCGCTCGCTGAGCACCTTGATCAGATTGCGAATGAGGACGCTCAGGAGAGTCAGAATCAGGATGACATTGGTGATGCCGAGGAAGGAGAGGAGGACCGAGTTGGTGATGTAGGGCCACGAGAAGTCCTGTGCCCTTCGCACCAACAGGTAGCCCACCAGGAACAGGACGAGCAGCGACACCAGCCCGAACACGACCAGCCGGTCGGTTCGGATCCGGCGAGGTGGGCTACTTTCCGGATTCATCGGAAGCAGGAGGCCCGGAGGCCAGCGTGACGCGGGCCCAGCCGGTGTCGCGGCCCCAGGGGATAAACAGAAGAACGAACCTCGTCCGGATGTCCGACTTGACCCGTACGATGAAGTCCTCCGGAGGCACGAACGCCGAGACAGGGCCCAGGTCGATTCCGCGGATTTCCGTCATCCAGAGTCGCATTTCCTCCGGCCGGTCGGTGGTGGAGCTCCGCTGTACCTCGCCGTCCAACTTCAGCCCGAGGCTGTACTGACCTGAGAGGCTGTCGTACCGCACCACGGTCTCCATCCGAAACTGACGAAAGCGATCGTCAAGCCAGAAGCGGCGCCGGTGAAGCACCTCGATCTGGTAGACCAGGGTCGTTTCCATTCCCGAGCCAATCTTGCTCAAGATCTCCTCGTCGAAGGCGGACTCGAGGCGAAAGGAAGCCTGATAATGCCCGGAGTGCTCCGTGACGGACAGGCCGGCGATCTCCGGGGAACCCGCATCGCCCGCCGCCAGGATGCCGAGCGCCAGCAGGGGGACCGACAGGATTTTCCGAGCGAGGACTTGGGGCATCGGCGTGCCATGAGGAGCAGGTCGCGGAACCCGCAGCCTGCCGGGCGGTTCAGTTTAGTGGAAGTTTCTAGGGAAAAACAAGTTACCCGTCGGGACTTGAGAGCGTGGGGACGGGGTAGGACGACTTAGGCTTGGACGGTCTGTCTCGGTAGGACACCCGCTTTCGCGTGTTCGAAACTGCGAAGGAACGCGGCGGGAAGCGGGTCGCGGCCCGACCCGAGGGTCCAGGCGTGCCGGTTGCTGAGGATCTTTCCCACCAGGGCCGCGTGGAGTCGGTGTCCCCCCTTGAACCCCACAACATGACCCCGGAGCGGGTGACCGAGAAGTGCCAGATCGCCGATCAGGTCGAGGAGCTTGTGACGGACGAATTCATCAGGGAAACGCAACGGACCGTTCAGAATCCCATCGTCACCTACCACGACCGCGTTGGAGAGGCTTCCACCAAGGGCGAGGCCCTGCCGACGCATGGCTTCCACGTCCTGGACGAGACAGAATGTTCGCGCAGGAGCCAGTTCCTCGGCGAAGGCGTGGGGGGAAAGGCGGAAGGCCTTTTCCTGATAACCGATGACCGGATGGGAAAAGTCGATGGCGTAGGCGGCCGTCAGGTCGTTGGCGGGAAAGATGGCGAGTCGCTTCTCTCCCTCTGCGACGCTGATCGGTTGAAGCATCGTGAGAAAACGGCGCGGAGCGTTCTGCCGCTTCAGGCCGACCTCCCCCAGCGCCTCCGCGAAGGGCGCCGCGCTCCCGTCCAGGATAGGCACTTCGGGGCCGTCCACCTCCACCCGAGCGTTGTCGACGCCGAGGGCCCAAAGGGCGGCGAGCAGATGCTCCACGGTGGCGACTCTGATGCCATTGCGCGAGAGGGAGGTGGAAAGTCGGCTGGCCTCGAGATATTCTTGGCGGGCAGGGACGGCATGCCCATCCTGATCGGTCCGCACGAAGACGATTCCGGAATTAG
>Ga0066710_100004971_pt1 | contig 11953 bp, 9 predicted proteins | sample GraSoiAngelo_159_FD_79666 | JGI IMG/M metagenome (GOLD analysis project Ga0066710, IMG submission 79666) | Grasslands soil microbial communities from the Angelo Coastal Reserve, California, USA - 14_1009_16_40cm | ecosystem: Environmental > Terrestrial > Soil > Grasslands | place: USA... | reverse complement strand
TGGATCGAGGGTTTCTACAATGCGAATCGATTGCATTCCGCGATCAACTACCTGTCACCGACATCGTTTGAGAAAGAACTCAAAGCTGCATAACCTGCTGTACGTGAAAACGAGGCAAGGTCATCGTGCGTGCGCGAAAGGCTACGTCCAAGCTGAGTGCGTGAGCATCGCGTAATTCGGTTCGGCTCAGTGGCGCTCAGTTCGAAATGTGCGACGGACGGTTTGGGTTAATTTGCGGCGTAGCTTATGAGACAAGTGCTTACCGAGCCGAATCTACCTAAGTTTCGTTTTCAACTGTTCGGTGAATTTGGCGAGGTCGATAACCATCCGCCCGTGCGTTCCAGATCCGATCTCCTCAACGCCATCCTTCGCCTCGATCCTAAATTCGATTCGCCGTCCTTCGCTTTTGGTCACTTCGGCGTAAGCGGTGACACGCTCGCCCTCGGGAGTAGGTGCCCTGTGAAAAACTTCGATATGGACGCCGACGGCGCTTTCGCCGGCGTCGAGGTAAGGCTTGATGGCGTTGAGCGCAGCGTTCTCCATCATCATGATCATGACGGGCGTCGCAAGTACCGGCGGCAACATCGCATCCTTGAAACGATTTGCCAGGTGCTCAGGAGCCACAACGAGGTTAAAGGAGCCTTTGACGCCAATAGGTATCGATTGCATGTGAATCCTCAATTGTCGTTTGCACTAAGCGACGCTACTGTGCGCTGTGAATCGATTCGAAGCGAGGGAGGGGCGGTCACGCGCCGCGTTCTTCTGGGCCTGCAGAACCTGCATCGCGAATCACTATTCCACCCATTATGTTCGCCAAAGTTGTCGATGGTTTGACGAAGCTATGCTGTCCGAAGCACGCGCGGGTCGCGGTCGATAAGCCGTTCGGACGCCATGCCGCATCGGCGCGCGCTCTCGATGGCATCCTGCACCGTTGCTTCGGCGAGTAGGCGATCTTTCGCATCGATCATTTTCTGGGGAAGGAGCCGGTGCAGAACATCACAACTCGCGCTTCTCCAATCTGCGCTCTGTGAAAAACGATGAAGGACTCGGCGCGACAAAACGCAGCGCGCGGTACTCTTTTCCCGTGACGCACATCCCATGTTCGAACACCTACGCGCGTTCACGCAACGGATCTCACGACGCGAAGGCATCGCGTGAGAATCGGGTGAATCAGTCCGGCTCCCGTGGCAATTGACGATATGGCGTTTCGTACCCGATTTTGCAAACTACGAACCAGGGGTCGTGGGTTTCGAAATCTGCCGGGCGCGCCAATAAATCAATGGGTTAGGAGCGAAGCTCCTAGCCCGTTTTTCGCTAGCGCTACCTTTTTCTTGTTGCCGAGCAGCACCCTGCGCGTTTGCAATGGCACTCCGGCTGTACGGACGCCGTCCGCACGTGTGGTTCAAATCGTGCACGCGCACCTGCAACAGTTCCGCCTTCTTGCGTACGTTCCGCCAGGCGTTGTTCAAGCGACGGCAGCCGCTCCGAACTCTTTCCTTCCCGATGACGTCGAAGTTCCTGACGATGGCAAGCGTCGAGCCTATTTCGCTGTTGCGCATAGAGGAGTGGAGGTCATGCAGATGGCGGATGAAGTCGCGTTTCTGTTCGACGTCGACAATACATTGCTCGACAACGATCACGTCGAGAAGGATCTTAAGGATCATCTCGGGTACGAGTTCGGGGCTGCGAGTCGCGATCGTTACTGGACGATATTCGAGGAGCGCCGGCAGGAGCTGGGTTATGCGGATTATCTTGGCGCGCTGCAGCTTTACAGGCTCGAGCTCAAGAACGATCCGCGGCTCCTTCTGATGTCATCGTTCCTGGTGGACTATCCATTTGCGGACCGCCTGTACCCGGGGGCGTTTGACGCGATCGCCCATGTCCGCGCATGGGGCCCTACGATCATCGTGTCGGATGGCGACGTCGTTTTCCAGCCGCGCAAAGTGCAGCGCTCAGGATTGTGGGACGCGGTCGAGGGTCGCGTGTTGATCTATATTCACAAGGAGCAAATGCTTGACGATGTCGAGCGGCGCTATCCGGCGCGGCATTACGTCATGTTCGACGACAAGCTGCGCGTCCTGGCTGCCATGAAACACGTCTGGCAAGAACGCTTGACGACGGTGTTTCCGCATCAAGGGCACTTCGCGCTCGATCCGACTAACGACGCTGCATATCCGCCGGCGGATATCCGCATCGAGCGCATCAGCGATCTCGTCCATTACGATTTGCAAGGATTGTCATCGTGAAACCGGATTACGCTGAAACCGCACAGGGGGCGCTTTCACCCGATTCGCTGCGCAAACTGGATGCTTACTGGCGTGCGGCAAACTATCTGTCGGTAGGACAGATTTATCTCTACGACAATCCGCTTCTCAGGGCGCCGTTGAAGCTCGAACACTTGAAGCCGCGCCTGCTTGGCCACTGGGGAACCACACCCGGCTTGAACTTCATCTACGCTCATTTGAACCGCATCATCAAGCAGTATGACCTCGACATGATCTACGTGACCGGGCCCGGGCACGGCGGACCGGCCGTGGTCGCGAACACCTATCTCGAGGGCACCTACAGCGAGCTCTATCCGAACGTGTCGCAGGACGAGAAAGGCATGAAAAGACTCTTTATGCAATTCTCCTTTCCTGGCGGCATCCCGAGTCACGCAGCCCCGCAAACGCCGGGCTCGATCAACGAGGGAGGCGAGCTCGGTTATTCGCTCGCACACGCGTACGGCGCCGCCTTCGACAATCCGGAGTTGATGGTCGCGTGCGTCATCGGTGATGGCGAAGCCGAAACCGGGCCAATGGCGACCAGCTGGCACTCGAACAAGTTTCTCAATCCCGTTCGCGACGGCGCGGTGCTCCCGATCTTGCATCTCAATGGTTACAAGATTGCCGGTCCGACCGTGCTTGCTCGCATTCCGCGGCAAGAGCTCGAGTCGCTGTTCGTTGGCTATGGCTATGCCGCGCATTTCGTTGAAGGCGACGAGCCTCGTGCGATGCATCTCGCGATGGCCGCTACGCTCGACACCGTGGTCGCCGAAATTCGGCAAATACAAGTCGATGCACGCGCCAAGGGTGTTGGCAGGCGTCCGCGGTGGCCCATGATCATTCTGCGCACGCCGAAGGGATGGACGGGACCGAAGACCGTTGACGGCAAACCGGTCGAAGGGACGTTTCGCGCGCATCAGGTGCCGCTCGCCGATTTCGCGACGGAGCACGGACATTTGCAAATGCTCGAACAGTGGATGAACAGCTATCGCCCTGAGGAACTATTCGACGAGAGCGGCAGGCTTGTCGCGGAGCTCGCCGAGCTCGCGCCGAGAGGCGAGCGCCGCATGGGCGCGAATCCGCGAGCGAACGGCGGGCTGGTGCTGCGGGACCTGCGCATGCCGGATTTTCGCGACTACGCGGTCGAAGTCCGGCAGCCCGGCGCCGTCGAGGGCGAAGCCACGCGCGTTCAGGGCAAGCTCATTCGAGACGTTTTGCGGCTCAACGCGGAAGCGCGCAATTTCCGCGTGTTCAGCCCGGATGAAACCGCGTCAAATCGCTGGGATGCCGTGTTCGAGGTGACGAATCGTTTATCGGTTGCGGAGATTACGCCGGCCGACGAACACGTCGCGTGGGACGGCCGCGTCATGGAGATGTTGAGCGAGCACCAGTGTGAAGGCTGGCTCGAAGGTTATCTGCTGACCGGGCGCCACGGTTTTTTTTCATGCTACGAAGCGTTCGTGCACATTGTCGATTCGATGTTCAATCAGCACGCCAAGTGGCTCGAGCAGGCAAATCGCATATCCTGGAGACAGCCGATTGCATCGCTCAATTACCTCCTCTCGTCGCACGTGTGGCGGCAGGACCATAACGGATTCAGCCATCAGGATCCAGGGTTTCTCGACCTCGTCGTGAACAAGAAGCCGGCGATCATCCGGGTGTATCTGCCTCCCGATGCGAACACGCTGCTCTGGGTCACCGATCATTGCCTGCGCAGCCGTAACTGCATCAATGTCATCGTTGCCGGCAAACAGCCCGCGCTGCAGTGGCTCGATATGGATGCGGCCGTCAAGCACTGCGCGGCAGGAGCGGGCATATGGGAATGGGCGAGTACCGATGAGCAAAACGAGCCCGATGTCGTCATGGCGTGCTGCGGTGATATACCGACGCTGGAGACGTTGGCCGCGGTGGAGATACTGCGCGAGCACTTCCCTGCTCTCAAGATCCGTGTCGTCAATGTCGTGGACCTGATGATGTTACAGCCGCCGGGCGAACATCCGCACGGCCTTTCCGACGCGGACTTCGACAGGCTTTTCACCAAAGAGAAGCCTGTGATTTTCGCGTTCCACGGCTACCCGTGGCTGATTCACCGACTCACTTATCGGCGGACGAATCACGACCAATTGCACGTGCGCGGTTACAAGGAGAATGGAACGACCACCACGCCTTTTGACATGGTCGTGTTGAACGACCTGGACCGCTTCCATCTGGTCGGCGATGTGATCGATCGAGTGCCAAGCCTCGGTTCGAGCGCGGCGGACTGCAAGCAATTTCTGCGCGGCCGTCTGAGCGAGCACAAGGTCTACATCGGAAAATACGGCGAAGACATGCCGGAAATCAGAAACTGGAGATGGAAAGAGCAGCCCATAAAAAAGCGGCGGTGAACACACGCATGCTCGTGGTAGGCGACGTCGGAGGGACCAAGACGGCTGTGGCCGTTGTTGCGTCTGCCTCCGGTCCACGCACATTTTTCGCGCGGCGGCGGTTTCGCAGCACCGATTATCAGAGCCTCGCGGCCATCGTGCGCGAATTCAGGTCGCAACTCGATGCACCCGTCACGCACGCGTGCTTCGACGTTGCGGGGCCCGTCGTCGACGGCCGCGCGCGTCTCACGAATTTGCCTTGGGAGATCAGTGCACAAGCGCTCCGCGATGAGTTGAATCTCGAGGAGGCGTGGGTGATCAACGACCTCGCGGCCGCTGCGCATGCCATTCCGCTGCTGCAGCCGGACGACTTGCATGCCCTTAATGCGGGTACGCCGGTCGATGGCGGCGCGATGGCGATCATCGCGCCCGGCACGGGACTGGGCGAAGCGTTTCTGGTTTGGGACGGCGCGGCCTATCGCGGCTATCCTTCCGAAGGCGGCCACGCCGACTTCGCACCAACAACAGCGATGCAAGCTGATCTCTTGCGCTATCTGCAGCGCCGCTTTGATCATGTGAGCTATGAGATCGCCTGCTCCGGCCTCGGCATACCACATCTCTACGAATTCTTTCGCGACAGCGGTCACGCGCCAGAGTCGCTTGAACTCGCAGCGCAACTGGCGGCCGCCGAGGATCGGACGCCACTGATCGTCGAGGGAGCGATGCGCGATGGAACGCCCGATGCGCTGTGCGTAGCGACACTAGAGACCTTCGTGAGCATCCTCGGCGCGGAGGCCGGTAATCTCGCTCTCAAGGTGCTCGCAACAGGGGGAGTTTTCGTTGGCGGCGGCATTGCGCCGCGGATCGTGCCGATGCTCGAGGATCAACATTTCAACGAGGCGTTTCGCCGCAAAGGCCGCTTCGCAGAATTACTCTCGCGCGTGCCGGTCCATGTCATAACGATTGACGACGCGGCGCTCATCGGTGCCGCCAGCTATGGTCTGGCGCGAATGAGCGGCTCTGCGGCGAAGGAACAGCTTCATGGCAAGCGCTGATCTTGAGATGCCAACCAAAAGCGCGCGGGGAAGCCATATGCAAATCGGAATCATCGGACTCGGGCGCATGGGTGCCGACAGACGCGACGCGCCGTGCAAGCACTCGCGAGCGAGGGCGCGGTGGGCGCCACGGCACTCGACGACTCAATCGCCAAGCTCGTCGCGCCGCGGGCAATGTGGCTGATGGCGCCGGCAGCCGCAGTCGATCCGCTGCTCCGCGAATTGGTCCCTTTGCTCGCGCGCGACGACATCGGCGGCCACATCGAGAAGAATATGGAAGTGCGATGATGGAAACCGCGCAGGCCGACGCGTTAGTGTTCTTCGGCGCAACGGGCGACCTTGCACGCAAGCAGATCTTTCCGGCGTTGCAAGCGCTGGTCACGCGCCATGATCTGCAGATACCGATCATCGGCGTCGCCAGGTCCGGCTGGAGCCTCGAGCGTCTCAGGTCGCGCGCACGAGAAAGCTTGGACCAGCGAGGCGGCGTGAATGAAGCCGCGTTCGCCAAACTCGCGTCGCTGCTTCGTTACGTGGAAGGCGACTATTGCGACAGGGGCACGTACGCCCGATTGCGCGAGGCGCTGGGCGAAGCGCGCCGGCCGCTGCACTATCTTGCGATCCCACCCGGTATGTTCGCCGACGTTGTCGAGGGTCTGGCGAAGTCCGGCTGTGCCAAGCACGCGCGTGTCGTGGTCGAAAAGCCGTTCGGACGCGATGCCGCCTCGGCGCGCGCGCTCGACGCGATCCTCCACCGTTTCTTCGGCGAGTCGGCCATCTTTCGGATCGATCATTTTCTGGGCAAGGAGCCGGTGCAGAATATTCTGTACACGCGCTTCTCCAATCTGCTGTTCGAGCCGATCTGGAATCGCGGCCATATTCGCAGTGTGCAGATCACGCTGGCCGAGAGCTTCGGCGTGCAGGGGCGCGGTCGCTTCTACGAGGAAGCGGGCGCGATTCGCGATGTGATCCAGAATCATCTGTTGCAGGTGCTCGCGTGCCTCGCGATGGATCCGCCGACCGGAGGCGGCGTCGACGCGATTCGCGACGAGAAGACGCGATTGCTGAAGGCCGTGCGGCCGATCGTGCCGGCAGATGTCGTGCGCGGACAGTTTTGCGGATATAAAAACGAGGAGGGCGTGGCGCCGGATTCGCAAGTCGAAACCTTCGCCGCCGTCCGGCTCTTCATCGATTCCTGGCGCTGGGCAGACGTGCCTTTCTATATTCGCGCAGGCAAGTGCTTGCCGGTGACGGTCAACGAAGTCGTCGTTGAATTCAAACGTCCGCCGCGAGAGACCTTCGGCGAGAACGTGCCGTCGGCATCGAATCATCTGCGGCTGCGGCTGAGTCCGGAGGTGGTCATCGCGCTTGGTCTGCGTGTCAAGCTTGCAGGCGAGCGGATGCTCGGCGAAGACGTCGAATTGGTGGCGACCCATCAGCGCAGTGACGAGATGGAGCCCTATGAGCGCCTGCTCGGCGACGCGCTGCACGGCGATCCGTCGTTGTTTGCGCGACAGGACTCTATCGAGGCGCAGTGGCAAATCGTTGATCCGGTGCTGGGCCACGTAACACCCATCTACGAATATCCGATCAACACCTGGGGGCCGCGCGAAGTCGACCGCATCATCGCGGGCGACGGCGGCTGGATTAATCCGCAAGCTGCAGCGCTTGCGCAATGATTGGGCGAGCACCCGGAGCACCGGGCATCGCACCGCGCTGGACGTCGAGCGCCAAGAGCGGCGTCGGGACGGCCGTGAGCATGCAGAGTCGCGTTTGGTTCACGCTCTCGCACGGCATCGTCAACGAAGTCTATTTTCCGCGTCTCGATCAGGCGAACACGCGCGATTTCGGCCTCATCGTCACCGATCGCAAAGACTTCTTCTCGGAGGAGAAACGCGCCACGCGCTCGCGGCTCGCCCCACTAGCGCAGGGTGTGCCGGGTTATCGCGTCATCAACGAGTGTGTTGAAGGTCGTTATCGCATCGCCAAGACCATCGTCACCGACTCGAAACGCAATGTTCTTCTGCAGGCGATTCAATTCCAGGCTCTGCAAGGCGAGATCTCGGACTATTCCGTCTTTGCTTTGCTGGCGCCGCACATCAACAACGGGGGCTGCGGCAACAGCGCTTGGATCGGCGCATGGAAAGGCATGCCGATGCTCTTCGCGCAGCGGGAGAGTACCGCTCTCGCGCTGGCCTGCTCGGTGCCATTTCGTGCGATGAGCTGCGGCTATGTCGGTGCGAGCGACGGCTGGCAGGATCTTTGCGCGCACAAGCAGCTCACGTGGCTCTACACGGACGCGCCGAATGGCAACGTCGCGCTCACCGCCGAGCTGGACTTCGCCGCCGATGGAGGCAACCTGGTGCTCGCGTTGGGATTCGGCCGCAACGACTCGGAGGCAGGTCACGATGCGCGCGGTGCGCTGCTCGAGGAGTTCTCCACGCACGTCGCCGACTACGCGCAGCAATGGGAAGAGTTCCAGCGAACGTGTCTCGATCTCGGCGAAGTCGACGACACCGGATTTGATCTCTATCGCGTTTCGACGGCGGTGTTGAAGACGCACGAAGCCAAGAGCTTCAACGGCGCGATGATTGCGAGCCTTTCGATCCCGTGGGGATTCAACAAGAGCGACGACGATCTGGGCGGCTATCACCTCGTTTGGCCGCGCGACCTCGTTGAAAGCGCTGGCGGGCTGCTCGCAGCGGGCGGCGCCGATGGCGCGCGTCAGGCGCTGGTCTATCTGATGACGACGCAGGAAGCCGATGGACATTGGCCGCAGAACATGTGGACCGACGGCAGTCCTTATTGGAATGGAATCCAGCTCGATGAGGCGGCCTTTCCGATCCTCCTCGCCGACGCGCTGTTGCGCTCGGGGGATCTCGCCGATCTCGATGCCTGGCCGATGGTCCGGCGCGCGGCGGGTTATCTCGCGCGCAACGGACCTGTGACGCAGCAGGACCGTTGGGAAGAGGATGGCGGCTATTCGCCGTTCACGCTCGCGGTTGCAGTTGCGAGCTTGCTCGCTGCGGCAGACTTCGCGGCAGCGGCGCACGAAGATTCAATTGCCGCTTACCTGCGCGAAACCGCCGACGCGTGGAACGCCAACATCGAGCGTTGGACCTATGTCACCGGCACGGACTTGGCGCGCGACTGCGGCGTCGACGGATATTACGTGCGACTCGCGGCCGCCGATGTGCCCGATGCCGCGTCGCCGGCGAGTGGCTTCGTGCCGATCAAAAATCGCCCGCCGGGCGAGAAGTTGGGCTGGCGCGCACAGGTCGTGAGCCCGGACGCATTGGCGTTGGTTCGCTTCGGACTGCGCGCAGCCGATGATCCGCGTGTTGTCGCGACCGTCACGGTGATCGATCGGCTGCTCAAAAGCGAAACGACAACGGGCCCTGTGTGGCATCGCTATAACGGGGACCGCTATGGCGAGCATGAGGACGGTGCACCTTTCGATGGTGCCGGCGTCGGCCGCGGCTGGCCGTTGCTGGTCGGCGAACGCGCGCACTACGAGCTCGCCGCGGGCAGGCGCGATGTCGCCGGGCGACTCGCACTGACGATGGCCGCCCAATCGAGCTCGGGCCGGCTGATTCCGGAGCAGGTCTGGGACGGTATCGATCTTCCGCTCAGGGAGCTTTTCAATGGCCGGCCCGCGGGCTCGGCGATGCCGCTCGTGTGGGCGCACGCTGAGTACATCAAGCTCCGACGTTCATTGCGGGATGACAACGTCTTCGATCTTCCACCACAAACAGTGCAGCGATATCAGATCGATCGCATCGGGTCTTCGCTGGCGATCTGGCGCTTCAATCACAAATGCAGCCGGATTGCGAAAGGCAAAACGATGCGGATCGAAGTATTGGCTGCGGCGCTCATCCATTGGAGTGCAGATGGTTGGTGCACGACCGCCGACACGGCAACTATCGATACGCATGTTGGGGTGCACTACGCGGACCTCCCCACGACGCAGTTTCCCGAAGGGACGATGGTCCGATTCACCTTCTACTGGCGCGACGCGGGCCGCTGGGAAGGGGAGGATTTCTGCTGCGTGATCGCCGCGCACTCAATTCCAGCGTAGCAGATGTTTCTCCAGCCGTCCTGCGATCCCGAAAATCACCAGCACGACCACCAAAATCAACAGGATCAGCGCGAACATCAGAGCTGTGTTGTAGGTGCTCTGCGCGAACGATAAGAGATAGCCGAGCCCGCGACTCGCGGCCACAAACTCGCCGACGCACGCGCCGGTGAAGGCAAAGCCCACTGCGACTTTCAGGCTGCCCAGCACCGAGGAGGCGACCGCGGGCAGATAGACGTGGCGCACAAGCTCCCAACGGCCGCCGCCCAGAGTGACGATGCGCTCGACCAGCTTCCGATCCACTTGCCGGATTCCGCTGTACACGGTGAAAAACATCAGGACCGCCACGAGAATGAAGGCGAGCGCCACCTTCGATGCGATCCCGATGCCCATCCAGATGACAAATACCGGCGCGAGGATCACGCGCGGGATGGCATTGAGGAGCGTCATCACCGGCTCGATCAGTTCAGCAATCAACGGAACGAGTGCGGCGAGCACGCCGAGGACGATGCCAACGACTATGCCAATGAGGAGCCCGGCCAATGCCTCCGTGAATGTCGCATTGAGATGCGGCCAGATACGCCCGCTGCCGAACAAATCCACCAGCGCCGCTCCGATCTGGCTCGGGCTCGGCGCAAACAGCGGATTGAGAAGATGGCCGCGACCCGCCGCCTCCCAGACCATGAGCACGATGGTAAGCGCCGCAAGCTGGCGTAGCCAAGCATGGCGCGGGTTGAGCGCCATCACACTGTTGACTCCGCCCGCTGGTCGCGGTCGACTTCGCGCGACAGATCGTTCCACAGCTTCTCATAGAGCGGAGCGAACGCAGGATGCATACGCGCGCGCACGGGATCACGCGGCCGCGGAATCGGCACCCGATAATCATGCGTGATGTGTGCTCGCGGGCCCTGCGAGAGCAGGTAGACGCAGTCCGACAAACTGATCGCCTCCTCTAGGTCATGGGTGACCAGCAGCACGCTGATCCGCTCGCGCTCGACGAGTGTCGCGACTTCCTGAATGATGCGCGCGCGGACGATGGCGTCGAGCGAGGCGAACGGCTCGTCCATCAGGAGCAGCTTCGGCGTCATCGCCAGCACCTGCGCGAGCGCGACGCGCTTGCGCTGGCCGCCGCTCAGATGACGCGGGAAGCGATGCCCGAAGCCGGCAAGACCCAGCCGTTGGAGCCAGACGTCAGCCTGCTCTTGCGCCCGGGGCGGTTCGACGCCGTTGAAGATGAGACCAAGCGCGACATTCTCGCGCGCGGTCTTCCACGGCAGCAAGGCGTCGTCCTGAAACAGCATGCCGATCTCGGATGGCGCAAGCCCGGTCTCGACCGTTCCCGCGAGCGGTTTCTGGAGGCCAATCACCGCGCGCAGCAGGCTAGACTTGCCTGAGCCCGAAGGACCGACCAAGCTCACGAACTGGCCTTCGCCGACCGCGATGCTCGCTCCTTCGAGGACCGGCTCGTCGCCGTAGGAGATCGTGAGGTCGGAGACGCGCAGCTTCTAGCTTCCCACGATGGTCGTATCGTGCAGCCCGGAAATATTCGCGTCGGGCTTGAGAAGGCCGCCGACGATGAGGCTATGCGCGACACGTTTGGCGGCGTCGAGATCGATATTCGCGACATCCGGGTAGAGCGAATCGCGATATCGCCCAAGAATTGCCCCGAACTCCTTGAGATCGAGCCCGGTCGTCATCTCCCTCGGCAGTGCGCCGACGAGCTCGTCGCCGCTCATCGTGTGCAGCGCCTTGAGCGCGTCGCCAAGCGCTTGCGAAAGCTGAATCATCTCCGGCTTGCGCTGCGCCAGCTCCTTGGCACGCACCGCGACACCCATGAATTCATAGGTCCCGCCCAGATATTTCTGCGCGTCGACGCTATCCATCGCGTTCACCAGCACGCGCGCGCCGGATCGCGACAGTACAGTCAGCGCCGGCTCCTGGACAAGACCGGCATCGATCTGCCCCTGCCGCAATGCCTCCAACAGATTGACGCCCAACGTGGCGAACTGAACCTTGGCCACATCGGCGCCGGCATTCTTCAGGAGGAAAAGCGCCAGCGCGTGGTCGGCGTTGCCGAGTGCGGACACAGCGATGGTCTTGCGTTCGAGATCCTTGAGCGTGCGGATTTGGCTCGGCGTCTTCGGCGCGGTGACCATGTCAAGCAACGGCAGGCCACGGGTGGCGGCGACGCGCCGGATG
>Ga0066710_100004970_pt1 | contig 11954 bp, 11 predicted proteins | sample GraSoiAngelo_159_FD_79666 | JGI IMG/M metagenome (GOLD analysis project Ga0066710, IMG submission 79666) | Grasslands soil microbial communities from the Angelo Coastal Reserve, California, USA - 14_1009_16_40cm | ecosystem: Environmental > Terrestrial > Soil > Grasslands | place: USA... | reverse complement strand
TAAATGATAAAAAAAAAAAAAAAAAATAGGATACCACACAGCCACAACCTCAAATATGAAAAATCATATAAGTGGGACACATACAGGGTTCACTCCCGACGTGAGCGCACACACACAAATGTGATCGAGCTTCGCTCACAAACGCCGAAGGCGAGGTGGGAGGGGCGGGGGTTTGGTCCGCCCCTGGTTGGAGGGCCACCATGGAGCTGCTAGCCACATTTGCGGCACTGTACTCGGGCGAGTTTCCCATGCACGCATATGACGGCGTGTCCAATGATGTCATTGGCACGCATGATGTCCCATGCTTTGCCGGTTGCAGTCTCTCGCGCTTCGCGTGCCGCGGGAGTGGCATCGCGTCGGATGATGCGAGGCTTCGCTTCGTTAGGATTGAAGACTTCAGCTCTAGCACGGCGCTTGAACCACGCCCGCACCAACGCCTTGTCGGACGGTGTTGACATCGTGTTCTCCGTTTGTTGCCTGGAAATGAATTGCTATAGCTCCTGATACGGACTGGGTTGCTCCCATCTTGCGACTACTTTGTCACTGGTAGCGTTTTCACGCCCGCGCGTTGCAACGCCTTGACCAACAAGTCCGTTTGCTCCTGGTTCAGAGGTGCCCCACCCGCAACCGCGGTGAGTAGATTCTTCCCCCTGTAATACTTGTCCTGATTCCTCCAGGTGTACTGCCGATGCTCTATTGCAATATTGATTAGAGCATTGACACCGGCTTCGAGACCGTTAATGAATTGCAAGTCTCGGTCGCCCCGCTTGTGTGCCTCTTCGAGGAACATCTGCACAAGCGTAGCATTCGCCGGGTCCACCCTGACTTCCTGCCGCGCTACAGTTGTGGCAGGTGCTACAGCTGATTCTACAACCTTGACTGGCATACCCATGGTGATAACCCCCAATAGGATACCCAGCCCGTGTCATGAGCATAGCAATTCGATTGTCAAATGCTACTGAGCATTCTGCAACTGCACCGCAGTGCTCAACTATAGTATCCGCATTAGGCCCGGGCCCCAAAACTCGAAAATGCGGCGCGCGCTGCGTGGCCACGAAAATAATTTTCCCAGAAAACTCCACCTCGCCGTCTCTGCTACCAAATGGCGTATCACGCGGTGTGGTAGTTCATAGCATGAACACTCGTGGCGATGCTACGCATCTTCGATGGCACATGCGAAGCATAGCAGGGGAATGCAACGCATTGTCTTCTTTGCTTCGCATCTAGCACATTTCATTGGCAATATAATCCTTGACAATAGCTGCGCGATTATGCTACAACGTATCCGTGAGCTAGACGTGTAGTTGGAGCTCTTGCAATTCCAGTCCGAGCATCTATGGACCAATCCGCCAGAACGAAAGTCCTTATCAAGATCGAGCAGATAGCTCGCTTGCGCGTCGGTGGCATTAGCGACGACAAAATATGTGCGATGTTGAATATCACGCGCTCAGGGCTATCAAGAATTCTCACCCTCGCCGACTACAAAGAGACCGAAGATGCCGTCCTCATGGGTACTGTCACCAAAATGGACGAAGCCCTTGCGGGTAGGGCAGCTCTTATCAGGCAGACATTCGCCGTAGGCGTTCCAGCAGCAATGAGAGCACTGCTAGAAACTGTGACACAGAAACGTGATCTGAGGGCGCGGCTAGAAGCCGCACGTGAGTTCCTGGACCGTGATCCTGACCGCACTTTTACGAAGGATCGGACGCAGGTCACACCGGAAGTGTCTCTACCGGACAAGGTGCTAGAGTCTGCGGAAGTTGATGGCGAGAAAGTTGCTGCGGCGATAAAGCAGCCGGTGGTGCAATAGCATGGCAATGAAGGCTCTTGTGGTTCATCCTAGAAACTCCTGGATTGCTTGGGATATGGACAGGAAATTCGCTCTCCAGTTGTGGTGGTCCACAAGAACATGGCTTTCTATTCGTGAGTGGTGGTTGGACAGGCCATGGAGACATAGATAGATACTATGGAACGCTTCGTTCCACTTTCGTTGCAAAAACTTTCGGGTGATAATGCGGCGAAGATTCGTGCTCTACGGGTAAACTGTCTGGGGTCGCTCTACTACTTCCTCAAAATTGCACTTCGTAGGAAGCGTCTAACTGACCAGTTGCACCTCCCGCTATGTTCCTTCCTAGAGCGCCGCCGTGTAAAGCACCTGCTTGAGTTCCCACGCGACCACTTCAAATCTACAATATGCACCGAAGGCCGGCCGATGTGGCGGGCTTTGCCATTCACGTCCAGTGATGAGGACGAGTTCAAGAAGCTCGGCTACTCCGACGAGTATGTCCGTTTCATGCAGGAGATTCATAATCCGAATATCCGCCAGCTTCTTGTGAGCGAGAACATAACCAACGCAGCGAAGCTAGGTTCGAGGGTGAGATGGCATTATGAGAGCAATTCCATGTACCGCGCACTCTTCCCTGATACTTTGCCCACCACGGCTGAAACCTGGACCAACTTCTCCCTTCACGTTAAACGACCTGTCTCTACTACTGGCGCTGCTCATGGAGAAGGGACTTTTGACTTTATCGGAGTCGGTGGTGCTCTTCAGAGCCGCCACTACGACGAAATTAATCAAGACGACCTTGTTGGCCGCAAAGCAATTGAGTCCTTGTCCATCATGGAGAAGACGGTAGAATACCATCGGCTTCTGATCGGCGCCTTTGACTCTGATGACAAGGACCATGAGAACTCCGAACTCGTCGTCGGCAATCGCTGGGCCTACCATGATTTGAATTCCTGGATTCGTGAGAATGAGCCTTGGTTCGTGTTCTCCTCCCATAAGTCCCTCGGCGGCTGTTGTGCAGAGCACCCTCCAGGCATCCCGATCTTTCCACAGGAGTTCTCCTACGATAAACTACAAAGGATCAAGAAGCGCCTCGGCAACTACAGCTTTAGCTGCCAATTCGAGAATGACCCGGCTTCGCCAGAGGACGCTGACTTTGACACTTCATGGCTCCGCTACTACACCGTCAAGGTGGACCCAGCTGGCAGGGCTATCCTCCAACATGAAGTAGTAGACGGGACCGTGCGAAAGGACCTGCAACATGCACACCTCAGCATTGCAATGCCTGTTGATCCCAAACATAGTGGCAATGCTGCTGCCGGTCGCTGTCGTCATGCTATCGTTGTCGTTGGGATCAGCAATTCTGGTGACTATTACCTGCTTGATTATTGGGCTCGTCATTCTTCGTATGATACTTTCTATGATAAAATCTATGAAATCGCCCAACGATGGAAGCTCCGGAAGGTGGGACTCGAAACCATAGCGGCGCAGAAGTACATCGCCCACCACATCGAGCATCTGAACCGGGTGAAGGGCTACCCACTCCGAATTGTTGACCTGAAAGGTGAGGCCGAGGCTCCTGATGGTACAGTGTCGAGGAAGAAGGAGTGGCGCATTCGTAGCGTCCTATCTCCGATCTTCGAGGCTGGGCAATTCTGGATCAGGAAGGGCCCTGATGGAGTCGTTCAAGCCCAGGATTTTCTCGGCGAATACCAGGCGTTCCCGCGTAGCCAGTACGTTGACATCCTTGACGCGCTAGCGTACATCCCGCAGATGCTTCACCACTCCGTCAGCTACGAAACGGACATGAAGTGGAGACTCTTGAACCAGCGGATGGCGAGAGCGGTGAATCAGCCATACTCAACGCAGGTGCAATAGCAATGCCAAAGAAGCTAACAGATTGCGTGGCGAAAGTCAAAGCGTCCAAAGCGGGGCGAAGTGGCAAGGTGAATCCATGGGCTGTGTGTGTCGCTTCTACTGGACTGAAGCCTCATAAGAAGGGCTCTAAGAAGTGATCGAGCTACAGAAAATCCCGCTTAGCGGCTTCTCCGAGGATAAGTTCAAGGGCTTCCTCAAAGACCGCATTCGTGCGCTGCAATCCGGACTCCGTCAACTCCACGAGGAGAAGCTACCGAATTGGCGCCGCGCCTATGAGGCAACTCCGTTGGAGAAAGTCCGTAGCTTCCCCTTCCAGAACGCCAGCAACTTGGTTGTCCCTGTCATCGCAATTCATGCAGACACCCTGCTTAGCCGAATCATGGCTGCCATCTTCAAGACGCATCCTATCTGGGCCGTCCGGACAGTTGGCTCTTTCAAAGGACAGGGAGAGCCACTCCGCGATGCTCTTGAAGAGGCCCTTGGCTATCTCGCCATCGAACCAGATGAGCTGGATCTCTACCGTGTCTACCATGAATGGGTTTCGGAGATTATCAAATATGGCACTTCTGTTGTCAAGTCCCCGTGGGAGACACTCTTTGAAACCATGCTAGCCCCTGCTGGTGATGGCAGTGGCCGCTACGACGCTGTACAGAATGTGAAATATGATGGTCCTCGTCCGGAGAAGCTGCCATTCGAGGATTTCTTCATCTCGCCTTCGGCGAAAACTCTTGAATCTGCTGAGGTGAAGTTCCACAGGCGACGAATGGAGAGGTGGGAACTTGAGGAGCGACGTTTCAGACAGGTTTATGATGTGGCTAAAGTGGACGCAGTTCTTGCTCGTCCTGACCGCACTAGTCCTGGCGTCGTGCAACAAGGCAAAGAGGCCGACGCTGGTACCAAGACCATTTCCGGCTATGGCTACGCCGAGTATGACATTTGGGAAGGTTGGTGTCAGTACCGCATTAACGGTCGCCTCATCCGAGTCATTGCATCTTACCACCTGGCCTCTGACACACTTCTCCGTGGCTGGCTCAACAATTATCCGGGAGAAACATTCGTCGCGGGCCGGATGTTCTACCGCGATGATATGTTCCACGGCTATGGGTTCTGTGAAACGCTCGCGCAGTTCCAAGAGGAGATTTCCCAGATACACAACCAGCGCCGCGACCGGATGACAGTGGCCAACTCCGCTGCGTGGCGTGTTAATCCTGATAGTAAGCTCCACGAGGGGTACAAGATTTTCCCAAGCGCGATGGTCCCTGCCGAGAAGGACGAGATTGAGGCGCTACAGATGGGCGAGCCATCTGAGGTCTCGATAGATGAGGAGCGTCTCTCGCTCGATCTTGCGGAACGCCGCTCTGGCGTTTCGCAACCTTCCCAAGCTGCCGGTGCTGGCTCTTTCAACAAGCGCGGCGTTTATACTGCCATGGGTACTCTGTCTATTATGCAGGAGGGTAATAACAGAACTGACCTTAACGTCAGTGATCTTCGATATGCTCACACGAAAGTGGGGCGCATGATAGCTCGGCAGTTTGCCGAGTTTGGCAATGACACATATCGCTTCGGCTATTTTGGCGATATGGCGGAAAGGATCGTGGCTGCTCTGACAGCACTCAAAGAGCGGCGCATGGCATTGCCAGTGATGTCATCTACGGCTAGCGTTAACCGAGAGGTGGAGAAGCAGAATGATTTGATGCTCTCTGGTGTAATGAGTCGTCATTACCAGACCATTGCACAGTTTCTCCAAGCAGCATCTTCTCAGCAACTTCCGCCTGCGATGCAGGATTACATGAAGCAGGCCATTAGAGCCTCGAATAACCTAATGAAACTTGTGATGCGGCACTTTGGTTTTGATGAACCGGAGCGCAGCGTCCCGGAGCCACAACTTGAAGGAAATCCTGGAGCATCGTCAGTCGGTATTGCTTCTCCTAGACAGCCTGGACTTTCAAGTGGTCCAGAGGTGGCTGGTCCAGGAGCAGGCCAATTACCTGGAGCATCTCAAGCGATCCAATGACCTTTTCGAGCTTTATCGTGCTCAGGGCGCGCTTGAGGTTCTTGACAAGATTCTTGGACTCCGTAGGGAAATTTCCGGTTATATTCGGGATATTTCTGACGGGAAAGTGGCACGACCACTTGTAGGCTCGATTTCCGGAGTTGGAGGACAAAGAAATGGATAACCCATTCAAAAAGAAAGAAGCGGAGCTTCCGGAGTCATTGCGTGGTAAGACACCGGAGCAGATCGCTGCCGCACTGGACGCTTCTGCCGCAGCCACCGCCAAAGCTGCCGAGCTAGAGCAGAAGCTCCAGGCGGAGCAATCCAAGTCCGGGACTTTGCAGAGTGAGTTTGACAAGGTAAAGCAGCGTCTTGATGCTGCCGAAGCACGCACCACTGTGGCTACGACGACTACGGAGACGGGTGCTAACAAGATTCCGAGCGTCCTTGACGACGAGGAAGCCGCATTCGCGGCGCGAACGGCTCCTCTAGCAAACGCTACAATGTTCAATGCCGTGCAGACAGCAAAGCTCTTGGCGCGTCAGAAGCTCATGGCGCAGCCCGATTATGCCCCTGTCCTTCTGAAGTACGAAGCAGAGGTTGAGACGCTTTGGAACCAAGTCCCGATGCAGAGTCGGATGTTCGAGGCTGCCTTCGAGAATTGCTTTAAGATCGTCCTGGCGAATCACTTCAAAGATATCCAGGACATGAAAGCGAAGGCCGCGGGTGAGCTTCTTGTTGAAGGTGCCGGCGGTCCCCCTCGGAAAGAGGGCGAGGCTGAAAAGGACAAGCTCTCTGATGAGGAACTCCGAATTGCGAAGGCCATGAAGATTTCTCCGGAAGACTATCTCAAGCAGAAGAAGGGGATGAACTATGTCGCAGCCTAGTCAGGCTCCAGCGGTTCCGACTATAACATCGAAGAATTTGCCCGCATCGCCTCCGGCTCCTAGCGGTCCAGGGGTTATGGGCGTCAACCCTTTAGCTCCTGTGGCTGCACCTGTCCCCGACTCCCAAATCGTCGCCAAGAGACTCTCACCACCGGCGATTGACCGGGTGGTGTCGAAGAATCCTGAGCTATCGTTTAGGTGGGTTAATAGGGTGTCTGGCGAGGGCCTCCGATTCTCGCAGATGGAGGCGATAGGGTTCCGAGTAGCCACTGTGAACGATTGCTCCGTCACCGGGATGACTCCGAAGGACGGGAAGTTCATGAACATGGACGTGATCCTCATGTGTATGCCTCGTGTTGATTACGTTGGTGCGACGAACGCCAACGCAGTTGAAGCACAGCGGCGCGTGGCACGTGCGGGAGTCAAGGCTCGTGGCAACACCGAGTTGCATCAGGCATTAAACGAAGTTCCCGCACCGAACGCGATGCGGAGCAAGATATCCACGTTCGTTCCAACAGAGGAAGAAGCAGAGAAACTGGGTAGTTAGCACACCAAAAGGAGGGTACTACATTGGCTAGCATCGAGATTCATGCAGCACGTTCAGTTTCTGGTAACCAACCTGGCATGGCCCGGATTATTGAGGAAGCTACTCAGACCTTCCTTTCTGGTACTCCAGTCATGCTCGCTTCTGGAGACGGTGGAGTGAAGGCTTGGGATGGTACAACATTGGCTGCTGGCATTGCAGGCTTTTCTAAGGAAGATGCCAGCAACCTCGCAACCGTTGGTGTTCCAAAAACTTTGTCGTTTGGCTCGGTTCCGAACCAAAGTGCGGCGGTCAATATCCCACGTGGAGCACCGTTTAACGACGGCAAGATCGGCTTCGAGGTCGCTTCCGATGACAATGTCTTCAAGGGCCAGATCGGTCCGTCGGTCACGACGACGCCTCAGATGGTTGGTGTGGCTTATGGACTCACAAAGGATAGCGACGGCCACTGGTACGTTGACACTACCAAGACCGGTGTCAATTCTGCTGTGACTGTTGTGGGCCTTGATCCATTGGACACGCTTCGTGGAGTATTCTTCGTGGTACTCAGAACGGCACAACAAATTCCGGCGTAGCTTGGAGTCAGATTTAGCTGACTAATTTCGGTTAAGGAGGGTATTTCACCATGATGGTTCGTGGCCAGTTCGCACAGCTAATGGCTCCGGGTCTACACGGCAAGTTCGTCCATTGGCTTGATCTTCTCCTACGAGATGAGGAGTATTCTCACATCCTGAATCAAGAGACCTCGACAAAAGCCTTCGAGGACGAGGTCGAATTCTCTGGTCTTGGTCCCATGCCACAGAAGGACGAGGGTGTTGGCGTGGTGTACCAAGACGCTATCCAGGGTGGGTCAAAGCGTTACATCCACTTTACCTACGCTCTTGGGGTTCGGACGTCCTTCGAGCTTTACGAAGATGACCAGTATAACCTCATCATGCAAGTCCCGAAGGCACTAGCTCGGAGCGCGCACTTTACCAAGGAGCAGCAAGCCTTTAACCTGTTCAACAACGGGTTCATTTCCGCTGGCACCGCCGGTGCAGTTGTCACAACCGATGGTGTCAGCCTTTTTAACACTGCACATCCATTGCTTGGAGGCACCGCCGCGACGAATATCGGGCCTGGCCTCTCCAGTGTCATCAACGCCGCCGGGACTTTCCCGAATCGTCCTTCGGTTGACATTGACCTTAGCATTACGGCGCTTGTTTCGGCTATCAACTCGTTCGAGCGTTTGGTTGATAGTCAGGGTCTTCCAGTAGTGCTAAAGCCCCGGTATCTCCTGATCCCTCCGGAGTTGAAATGGATCGCTAGGGAGATTCTTGGCTCTCCTCACAAGCCATACACCGCAGACAACGAAATCAACGCGCTTATCAAGGAGGACCTGCAATACTTTGTGGGTCACTACCTGACCAGCGCCTCAGCGTGGTTCATGCTCTGCGATAAAGAGTCACACCAGCTGAAGTTTATGAACCGGAAAGACTTGGACGAGGACTTCGGCGACGACTTCGATACCAGGTCTATCAAGCAGATTTCGTTCATGCGCTTCAGTGTGGGCGCGACGGGGTGGATGGGAACCTATGGTTCCAACGGTCCTTAGACGCTTTGGTAGGACTGTTCACTCTGTGAACTATCATGCCATCCACATCACATGCCGGTATCACTGGGGTCCCTTGGAGTCGCTGTGACCGTTGTGGTTTGGACTTCTGCCTTAGTGACTTGGTGATGCAGAACGGACTCCTTCTGTGCCTCGCCAGTTGCTTCGACGATCCGTATGGATTCACGAGGGACCAGCTTATACAAGAACTCCTCTCCAATGGTTCTGGAGAGGAATTGAAGAACGTGACTGCTGAGAAAAGGGCAGAACCGAATGATTACAGGTCCAACACAAGCTAGTGGCCGCATTGGAGCTTTCTTGCGTCCGGCCCATATTTTGGGTCCTCTGTGGGTAGCGACGATGCGGCCTTAATCTTGGGTAAGCGGTGGTGGGCGCAATTCCACCGGGCGCTCCGGCGTTCCTAGCGCGGGGTGGTTTGTGGGTCTAACGCATTTTCCGCACGGCGTTTCTAGCTTTGGTATTCCGGTCATTGGCTCAGACCTGTCAGTCCCGAACTTGAGTGGCAATGTCTGGTTCGTAGACGCCACCAACGGCAACGACGGCAACGATGGACAGACTCCTGGCTCGGCCTTCAAGACCATCGCCCGTGCTCACACGATGGCGAAGAGCGGTTCAGGTGACACGATTTTCGTGTTTCCTGGCAGCTACGCTGAGTCACTTACTATCACCAAAGATTACATCTCCCTCATCGGAGCGACTCTCGCCGGATACGGAAAACCGGACATTGAAGCCGCCTCCGGCGTAACGCTGACTGTCACTGGTCAGGGATTCAAAGCTCGACACTGCCGCTTCGCTGGCGTGTCGAATGTGGTAGTGCAGACGGGCAACGGCTTCCGCTACACTGATTGTGTCTTCGACGGTGATGGGAATGGTGCTACCACGGCGCTGCTGAGGTTGACGCCTTCGGCTACGCTTACAAACCGGACGGCCTCTGAAGGAGTGGTCGAGGACTGCCTTTTCCGTGGCTCCGGTGGCTACGGAGTGAGCTTCGACACCTCGAACTTGAACGGAGGATCTACCGACAACCTATTTCAGCGATGCGAATTCCGTCACAACACTGGCGTGAGCGTCTCAGCCAACAAAACTGGTGCCGCTGGTACTTACTCACTCCAGTATACCAACTTCATTGACTGTTTCTTTGAGGAGTATCACAAGACTCTATTCATTGACATCACGACCAACATGGACGGTTCGGCGGCGAGCCAGATAGCAAATTTCCTGAATTGCTACTTCGCCTCCGCTGTCATGACGAAGAACACCACCGTCAAGATAAATAGTACCCACATCAGCTTCGTTGGGTGCTACATCGAGACTGGGTTGGTTGACGGTACGACGCTTATCTAGTTGGAGGTGGTGTTCGTGCTACTCCGTAGGTTCACCACAACCTTGTGTGTTCTGCTCGCTCTTGCCACGTCGGCAAAGCCGCAGAGCTACCAAGCACTGAAGTCTTTCACCACCGCGGCTGTCGCTGCTGATGATGGAGTGCGCCTCATTGGCAGCGGCGTATCTTTCCACAAGTTGACATGGACTGTCTCTGGAACTGTGTCTACCTGCTCTGTCAGGGTTGATAGCTCCTCTGATGGCGTCTCCTGGGGAACTGGAGACATCATTGCCGCACAAACGTGTACTTCTGGTGGTGCATCAACAGTCGCGAACTTTACCGTCAACTATGTCCGCATTAACGTAACTACTCTGACGGGTGGTGGCTCCATCAATGCCGTCTATACAGGGTACATCAACAATCCCAGCGGTGGTGGATCTGGAATTAGCTCACTCAACGGGCTTACCGGGGCCACGCAGACATTTGCCGCGGGGACGGCCGGCACGGACTTCACGATCGACAGCTCAGGGACCACGCACACCTTCAACATTCCCGATGCCAGCGCCAGCGCGCGCGGCCTGCTCACGAGCGCGGATTGGTCCACGTTCAATGGCAAGCTTTCGTCGGTCTCCCTCGACCAAGTTCTCGATCCGACCACGGACAAGCCTTTTGCTATGGGAGGGTTTTACCTGGATTTCAACGGGTTGCCTTCGTTGGGAGTCGAAGACGCTAGTTTCAACGTGATGATTGGCGGTGTGCGTGCGAATGGGGACCAGGCGTCGAACGCGTCTGTATCGGGCGGGCAAAATGTTGGTGTTGGGCCATCAGTTTTTAGAGCCCTTACCTCCGGGTCAAACAGCGTCGCCGTTGGAAGTTCCGCGCTCTTGGCGGTCTCTACGGGCATAAACAACACGGCTGTAGGCGCAATCGCTTTGAGTTCCACGGAGAGCTCTGCAAATACCGCGGTCGGCATGAGCGCGGGCGCTGCGCTCAACACGGGAAATGGCAACACCTTCTTGGGAGCCTTCGCCGATACGGGCTCGGCTAACATCACGAATGCGACGGCCATAGGTAACGGCGCGGTGGTCACCGCCAGCAACACGATGCGCTTTGGGAATTCTAGCGTCACTGAGGCGATCAGTCATGGTATTTACCACTCCGAGACAGGGCTTTATGCTGGTAATGACCTGGTTGCAGGAGCTGATCTGCAACTCACCGACGATCTTCCCAACGGAGGTATTGCGTACATGGCGAGTCTGGCGCCCTCGCAGTGTGTGGCGACCGATGCTAACAAGAAGCTCATAAGCACCGGCGCTCGATGTTCGGACGCCAGCACTACGGCCGCGAATTGCTCCTCTTCCGCCTCCCCTGCCGTTTGCGGTTCGGCACAGGCGGGCTCGTTTGTGATCGCGGCCTCAGGCACAACAGTGACGGTCAACACGAGCGCGGTAACCGCGAACTCGCAAATTTTTGTGCAGGAAGATGAATCGCTCGGGACAAAACTGGGTGTGACGTGCAACACGGGTATTCTCGCCAATCCTCCGGCAATCACCGCGAGGACCCCTGGAACTAGTTTCGGCGTAGCGATCAGTGTTGGACTGGCGGTGAATCCGGTGTGCTTTTCGTATCTTATTATGAACTAGTATGCGACTTGGAAACAATCAATGCCTGGTAATATGAATGCCCGCATCAACTCACTACGCCAGTGCGAAAATAACGGTAGACGACCTGGCTTGGTATCCGGTTATTCCACCCTTTACTGCCACATCCTGGTCGATAAGGAACACAACCGGTGATACGCTCTTATTGCGGACCGACACATCTGACGCATCCACCGAAGACACCCTTGCACCGGAATTTCAAGAAAGTGCTGTACAGAGCCGTAAGAGCTTTGTCGCGGGGAGTCCGGTTGTATTTGTCAAAGCGTCGGGGG
>Ga0066710_100004969_pt1 | contig 11956 bp, 10 predicted proteins | sample GraSoiAngelo_159_FD_79666 | JGI IMG/M metagenome (GOLD analysis project Ga0066710, IMG submission 79666) | Grasslands soil microbial communities from the Angelo Coastal Reserve, California, USA - 14_1009_16_40cm | ecosystem: Environmental > Terrestrial > Soil > Grasslands | place: USA... | reverse complement strand
TTCTTAGTTTCTTGACAGCCTGAAAGTTCTGCTTTTCTTTTTGTGTAAGAGGCTTGAGCGTGCCGTCTTCGTCATGAATCACACCACCGGTTGTCGAGAAGCCGAGTTCACCAGCGCGCTGCGCGACGGTCAGAGCGTCTTCGGCATTCTTACTCCCGCCGCCAATTACCGAATTGATGTTGATGTGAAAATCGGCATGCTCAGCGAGGTAGCGCAACTTCTTATCAAGCACGCGCAGGCTCTTTCTCGAAACTTCATCCGGATTAACATTGTCGATGCTGATTTGCAGCGCATCGAGGCCGGCTTCATTTAGACGCTTGATACGATCGGGTGTGAAGTAATAGCCGTTTGAGATCAGTCCCGCGATGGTTCCATGCGAGCGAATATGCCGAATGATCTGGTCAAGCTCCGGATGCATCATCGGCTCGCCGCCGGAGATCGTCACGATTGAAGTCCCGAATTCGGCCAGCTTGTCGATTCGTCGCTTCATCACGTCGAGCGGCACCGGCTGGGAATTATGGTCATACTCGTTGCAGTAACCACAGGCAAGATTGCAGCGGCGCATGGGAATGATGTGCGCCAGCACGACGTGGTTAGTGGAGAGCAGCGCCTTTGAAATGAACGCCGCTTCGCGAAGTTTGAGTTTGAGAAAAGTGCTTCTGCGCATCTTCCGCTGCTTAATGAATTAGAAAGAATATGCGAGGCTGCGTGAAGAAGGCAAGAAAGCCTGGAAGTTGCGGCTGCATGTCTTCAAAATGCAAAGGGCTTCGGTTTCCCAAAGCCCTTCGATACGCAAAAGTTGCGAATTCCGGAGCTATCCCTTTACAACTTTAACTTTCGAATCCAGATTCTGCTTGAACTGATCCATCGAGATGCTGGCGTTCTTTTCAACGCTCGACAAACGCACCGTCGTAGAATCATCGTTCTTCTCTACCATCTTGGTCTGTACCGGCATGCCATCCTTATCGACCCAAATCTCGATATACTTGTAGGCTGCGGCAGCCTTTGGAGTCACCTTGAAGTGCTGCGTCCAAACGCCACCCCAAATGGTTTCTTCCCGCATGTCCTGTGGCTCGCCAAACTTTGCGCGCAGTTGCGCCGTGGACATGCTCATCAAAGTCAACACGTCGTTATCCTTGGAACTCTTAATGGAACCGGTCTTCCCGCGATACACGATATTTAACCGCGGCTTGAACAGATCGTAATTTCCATTCGCGACTGTCAGAATCTCTCGTTGTGGGTTAGTCCATTCGAGCCGTATGAAAGCCGCGCCGGTGCCTGCGCCCGGAATGTACAAAACCACGCCTTGATACGTATCGCTGTCGCGCAATTGCGAGTTGTACTTCTGCATGGTGATGTTTGCACGAAGCGACTTCAAACTGCGCTTGTTATGCTCCATACGACTAAAGATCGAGCTGACCAAACCCGCACTCTGTGCTTTAGTGCTGGGCACGGAAACGAAACTCAGAGTCGACAGAAGCAAGGCAACTGACAAGCAAAGGGGGAACGATTTTTTCATGATAGCTTCCTCACTAAAACTTAAGGCCCCTGCGGGCCCCATGTAAATGCCCGAAGCGCGCTCAATAATTTGCGCCCCAGGCGAATTAATCCTACAAATTATAAAGCATGATCACCGAATGTCAACCTCATATCCTATCAGGCGGCCCGTTTTTTCGTCCCGCCGCTCTCGCAGCCCGGTAACATGTCCATCGGGTCGGGCAGCCAGCGCCTTCGCGCGCCGTTCAATAGCGTCCTTATCTGCTTGAACACCAATAAGATCAGATGACACCACAACGGTTGTCGCACGCATGTGGATGCGCCTAAATTCCGAGTTTTCAAACCAGCTTTTCGGACTCAGAAAAATAAAAACCAGGATTAACACACACAGCACATCCCATTGCCATGATGTGCGCGGATATGTCCAAAAGACAATCTTCCTGGTACTGTTCAATAACAAACCCATCTTTCAAATTCGCGCCGGATATATAGCCGACACCAAACAATTTGTCGAGTAAGCAAACACGGTTCCGCTCAAATTCCTCAGTCTCTTCATCAAAAGCTCTCTAAGATGTCCGCAGTAAATTTTGTCCAAGAGAGAGGACAATTAAAGCCGGATTACACGATATGACCATCACGCATTTGGATGATGCGACCACACGCGGCGGCTGCTTCCGGATTGTGTGTAATCATTATGATCGTTTGATTAAATTGACGATTCAGCTCCTGAAACATGTTGAGCACGATAGCCGAATTATCTGAATCGAGATTACCAGTAGGTTCATCAGCGAGCACGATAGCCGGTTGCGTGATGACTGCCCGAGCCAGGGCGACACGCTGTTGCTCTCCCCCCGAAAGTTCGAGCGGCTTATGATGCATCTTGTCTTCGAGTCGCAGCAGCCGCAGCACTTCGCGACGTCTGCTTGCGTCGCCTCCGCCGTTTCCCTGAATGCGTTCGGCCAAACGAAGATTACCGTCGGCCGTCAATGTCGGAAAAAGATTAAAGCGTTGAAAGACAAAACCAATCTTGCGGCGGCGAATATCGGTACGCTTCGCATCGGAAGCAGCCGTCAAATCTTCACCATCGATGATAATCCGTCCCTTGGTCGGCGTTAAAAGTCCCCCAAGCAGGTGCAGCATGGTCGACTTCCCGCAACCTGACGGACCCATCACAGCTACAAACTCGCCCCTCTCAACGCTTAGTGAAACGCCGCGTAAGGCCGGCACATCGACTTTGCCAACGCGATAAGTCTTTTCCAAATTATCCGCTTTTAGAATTCTTACCATTTCAAGAATTGCCGGAAAACATTGCTACTCATATGCCAGGGCGTTGACAGGATCAAGATTGGCGGCGCGCACTGCGGGATAAAATGCGCCGACAGCGCCACCAACGAGGCCAATCATGGCTGCTGTTAAAGCCCACAGCCACCCGTACTCGAAAATTAATCCGGTGGCCTTGTGAATAAAGAAGCCGGCCGCGACTGCCAATATGAAACCAACCACTAAACCGAGTGCGCTAATCACCAGCGCCTCGCGCTCGATCTCGCTGATGATGTAACTGCGTGAAGCACCCATCGCTTTCAAGATTCCAATCTCGCGGGTGCGCTCGGTGATTGTCGTGTACATCGCCAGCATCACTACCAGAGCGCTGATAATTGCTGCCAAACCAACCAGGACGCGTAGGAAGATACCGAGATTCGGGATGGAGCTTTCGACGCTCGTGAAAACATCGCGAGTTAGTTGGACGTTGTTGCCGGGCAATTCCTGATCGATGCGTTTCGCGACCGCAATTGGATCGACTGACTGTTTGACTTTGACAAGAACGTAAGTGCACTTGCCCTGGGCTTCCAGCGTTTCTTGCAGCGACGCCAACGTCAGCTTGGCGCGCGCGCCTGATTCAGGAGTATAGATACCGACGACGCGATACAGCTTGTCACCAAAAATTTTCAGACTGCTGCCGACGGGGTGGTTTCTCTTGGCTTTGGTTTCGTCTATCACTAACTCGTCCGATGCTTCTGGTCCCCGGCCCTGCGCAATTTGAAGGTTGTTCATTCTCGCGAAGTCGCTCCATTCGACTCCCTCAATCTGATCGACCCCGACGCTTCCGCTCGGGTAGATATATCGAATCACCGGAGTGACCGCTTCGACGCCTTCGATCTGCCTAAGACGATCGACGTATTTCATGCTCAGATTCGTCGAAGAAGAAGTGAGCTGAATCGCACCCTTGCGCGTGAAAATAATCTCCCCGCGCAAATTCGACGAGCGCCGCTGCAAATCATTCGACATGCCGCGGGCAAGGCCGGTGAACAGCATGACCAGCGCAACCCCCAGCGCGACGCCAATTACGCTAATGGTGGAGCGCAGCGGCCGCTGGCGAATATTCGAAGTGACCAGACTATTCATGGAGCGGTTCAGAACAGAAAATATTAATACAATCAACGCCGAACGCCTAGCAGATGGATCCGGCGCGTGTTGTTAGTTCGATTGGCGAATTTGGCAGGTTACTCAGGTTTTTTTGGTGCGTCGAGATCAACTTCCTCGAGGCCCCATTTGTTTTCGAGCACAAAAACTTCCGGCGGGTATTCGTGATCCAGAACCACCGATTCCGGTGATTGATAGGTAATCGTCAATTGATAGTGATCTTGCGGCCGGGTAATGCTGATCTTTGCAGGCAATACCGTTTCGCCCTCCGGCCCAAATTTTTTGAAGTCGTTATATATAATATCGGTAATCAGCGCGCCGTCACTGTTGAAAGTTTGCAGGCGCGCAAAGTGGATGGCGTTAACTCGGTCAAACCAAAATCTTCGCAACAGCCGCGCCGTGCCATCACCGCCTACTTGCAACTCATCAAGCAAGTAGTAACCTCGCACGATGCGTTTCTGGCTGGCAGGGTCCTTCTCTGATTGAAAAAACTCGCTGCGCGCATACAAGACTCCATTCGCATGTTCGTCGATGGGACGAATCAACAACGCGTCGGTAAGGTGCTGCGGCCGCAAATTCGAAAGGGCCTTTACAGTTTGGGCGTCAGTAGGTTTTCCTTTCGCACTTTCGTTGCCATCGCCATCCAATTTCGAATACGAAGCCGCATTCGTTCCGCGAACGAAGCGGCGATACTTATCATCGCCTTTTAGGATCGCGATCCGAAAATGTTCTCCATCTGAAGTCATCTGGGCGATGTCGATCGCCAGCGGGCCCTGAACAATCAGGTACACCTTGCTCGGACGTTGCAGGATTATCGATCCATCTGCGGTCCGATATTTTTCAGCAATGCCCGAGGTCGCAAAGGAAGTATCTTCGAATTGAATGTCGACCTTTCCACGGATGGAACGCGCCTTGACAAAGCCGTTAACTAAATTGATTAAGTGCGGCGTGTCGGTGTCAGCCAGCGGCGTCAGAAGTTTTTCCACGCCCACAGGTTTATGCACCAGGTGGCACGCGCTAGCCGTAGTCAACAGAACTGCCAGCATTAGAGTTAACCATCGCGGATTGGATAGAAGGCCGTTGATTCGCTTGGGCATAATTTAAGGCCGGCCACCTTTTCGGGGAAGGCGCCGGCAGATTGCATGTCGCTTAGGCGGACTCACGCTAACAAAGCGTGTTCGACATTGTCAACGCGCTAAGACTCGGCCGGAGCGATGCAAAAACGCGGCGACACCGACTTCTATTGCCGCGTTTGCATTCTGTTTGAAATGGTTTTCTGATTATTGTGGACGACCCGCGCTGGCTGAACTGCTCACCAGTAAGTGAAGCGTGGTGCCGCTCTCCAGCCGAAGATTGCGGGTTGTGAGAAGAGAAGAAAACGTCAGACACAGCGAAGCAGGCGCTGGGCAGACGCATAATCTTTTTAGCACATCACAGGACGAATTATCGGCAGCCGTCGTGCTCACAGCCGCAGCCGATTTCCATCACGTGCGACTTGTCGGCTTCTTTGCAGTACTCGCCGCAGTATTTGCTGTCCTGTTCAGGCGCGCAATCGCATGGGCCGTGGCCACATTTGTTGGATGTTTCTTCAGCCATGATTCACCTCTTCGAAGACTACAGCGGGGATCAATTGTTGGGGAATGCTTGGACAATCGTAGGACGGCCGCGGACTTAGGTCAAGATGTGTTCGAAGACTTCTTTCATCCGCCGCTCACTGCGCTACGAAGTTGTAGATGATAACTCCGCTTACTTTTACGGGCTGACCCATCAAGCGTGTCGGCGTAAAGCGTGACTTAAAGGCCGCGTCGATTGCTGCTTGTTGCAGGCTTTCTGGACCTTCGATTGCTTCGGCGCTGATCACCTTTCCGAATTCATCAATCACGATTCGCACCTTAACCGTACCTTGATCGTGGTTCTTTCGCGCTGCTTTCGGATATCCAGGCCTGGATAAAAAAAGCGCCTTGCCGTTGAGGACGCCTCCGCTCATTGCGGCGATCGGCAGAGGCCAGGGTTCCGGTGGTATTTCCTGACTTGCAGGTTCCGCTTTAGAGATCGTCACGACATTCGTCGCTTCTGGATCGTGATTCGTTTGACCGACCCCAAACGAAGTCAGGAAGCGTCGCGCATCAGGATCGTTGTCATCGGCGCCAATAACCATCTGTGCATAGAAATTTGTCTCGTCACCCATAAAACGTGCAACCCCGCTGTACTGACCCAACTGCAAGCGGTATTGCTTTACGATGCCCGATTCATCCGACAAATTCGTGTCGAAGGTCAAGGACTTGTTTTCGCCTTCTTTTCCTTTGAAGGATTGCTCCATCCCGCGCATGAACTCGGTGAAACTCGAAAGCGCAAGAACTCGATCCGGCGACGTGCGAACAAAAGAGACGACCATGTATCTGCGGCCGCCGACCAGTGAATAGTAAACGCGTTCTGGGACGGAGTCTTTATCGTTTAGCGGAATGATTCGCGAGACTTCGACCGCTTTCGTGGGCATTAAGACAGTAAACGACTCTCCGACTGGCGCGATCTTTTGCCACTGCTGTTGCGCGGAAACAGCCGGAACACAGACAAACAGGAACGCCGCGACCAGCAGACGGATTAGTTTCATGATCGTTAGCCTCAACTGTTTAGCTTTCGCAGTCGTTCAGCCGCCAGCATGAGCGTCTCGTCTTTCTTACAAAAACAGAACCGCACTTGCTGTGCGCCTAAAGCGGGATCACCGTAGAAGCTTGAACCCGGCACGCAGGCGACGCCAACTTCGCGGATCAGGTGGCGCGTGAATTCAACATCGTTCTTGAATCCAAAGCCACTGATGTCGGTCATGACGTAATAAGCGCCGTCCGGGCGGAAGGTTTTAAAACCTGCCTTCTCGAGTTCGGGCAAAATTAGATCGCGGCGCGCTTCATAATCCTTTTGTAGCTGATCGTAATACGAAGCAGGCAGCGACAAAGCGTAAGCGCCGGCTGCCTGCAAAGGCGCGGCAGCGCCGACAGTGAGGAAGTCGTGGACCTTCCGAATCGCACTGGTGATTTCAGGCGAAGCAATGCAGTATCCAACGCGCCAACCAGTGACCGAATAGGTCTTCGACATTGAATTGACGATGACCGTACGATCGCGCATGCCGCCGATCTGTGCCATCGAGATGTGCATAATCTCGGCGCCTTCGCGTGGATACAAGATGTGTTCGTAGATTTCATCGGTGAAGCACAGCGCGTCGAATTCCTGACAGAGTCCCGCAATGAATTCCATTTCCTCGCGCGTGAAAACTTTGCCAGTCGGATTGTTTGGGTTGCAGATGATAATCGCTTTCGTCTTCGAATTAAACGCCGCCCGTAACTCCGAGGGGTCGAAACTCCACTCCGGCGCGCGCAGAGGAACATAACGTGGTTTTGCGTCAGACAGAATCGCGTCCGGCGCATAGTTTTCATAGAACGGTTCGAAGACGATCACTTCTTCGCCTGGATCGACGGTCGCCATCATGGCGGCGATCATTCCCTCAGTCGATCCGCACGTGACTGTAATCTCCGTTTCAGGATCGATTTCAAACCCGAGATACCATTTGATCTTCTTCGCAATCGCATCGCGAAAGTCCTTTGCACCCCAGGTGATCGCGTATTGATTCACATCGTCGGCGATCGCCTGCATGGCGACGCGCTTGATGTCTTCGGGTGCCGCGAAATCAGGAAAGCCCTGTGACAAATTCACCGCGCTATACTTCATTGCTTCGCGCGTCATCTCGCGAATGACAGATTCGGTAAACAGGCTCGCTTTGCGCGACACCGAAGCTTGTTTGGAAACTACCGGGACACTCATCTTGATTGAAATTCCAGAAGTGGATTGGACGAATGCTCTCACACGCTTTGGACTGTGGCAAGCACGGTTGACCCTGTGTTGCTCTGCTGCGAATTATGTCGCGCGATGAAACTTTCCGGTAAATTGAGCATAGCCGCATTCTTTCTTTTCCTGGTCGTCCTCTCTCTTTCCGGTTCCGGACAAAACAGGTCAACATCACGCCGGCTTCTATCACCAGAGATCGAGAACGCCGGCGGGCTCGCGAATTTCTTCAAAGCTTTGCGTGATGTCAGCTCAGGACGGCGAATCGAACCGGTGCGAGTGATGCATTTCGGCGATTCGCACGTCGCTGCGGACGTTTTGACCGCGGACATTCGGCGAAATCTGCAAGCTGAGTTTGGCGACGGCGGTGCAGGTTATATCGTACCGAACAATCCAATGAACACTCGCCGGCGCGGGGTTGTGAGCGGCGCTACATCGGGCTGGCAAGTCGAAGGCATTGGCGGGCGAATAGAACATGACGGCATTTACGGACTCGCGGGCATCGCCCTCGCAACTAGCCTCGCAAACGAGAGAATCTGGCTCGAAGCTTCAGCGAATCATTTCGAAATCTATTACGTGCACGAACCGCGCGGCGGCAAAATCAACGTAACGATCGACGGCGCGGATGTACTGGACGCGCCGCTGTCGCTCGATTCACCCCGCACGACGACGGAGTGCGTTACCGTTGACAATCCCGCCGATACAACTCATCGCCTTGAGATTCACACGCTGACGACGGGCAAGGCGCGCGTTCTCGGAATTGTCGCAGAGCGCCTCGTGCCCGGAGTCAGCTATGACGTCCTGGGCATCAATGGCGCGAGGTTGTCGCGAATCCGTGGTTGGAATCGAACGGCGTTTGCCGCCAGTATCAGACAAGGTAAGCCTGATTTGATCATCCTTGCCTACGGCACCAACGAAGTCACAGACGCGGGTTGGACGCCATCGTCTTACGAACGCTTATTGCGCACGACTATCGAGCAATTAAGAGCGGCAGCACCCGAAGCGGCCATCCTTATCTTCGCTCCGCCCGATCGCGCGGACTTACCGATCGCCCTCAGCAGGATGCCGGCGCTGATCGAAGCCGAGCGTAGCGCAGCTTTGAAATCCAACTGCGCGTTTTGGAGTGCGGCTGAAGCAATGGGCGGATTGGGATCGATGAATGCCTGGGTATCACGTGGCTTGGGTCAGGCAGATCGGGTTCACTTGACTCGTGAGGGATACGTGCGACTTGGCGATGCATTCTTTCAGGAATTGATGCGCGCCTTTCACCATTCACTTCCGGCGCCACGAGTCAGTCCTCGTTAAGGCTCGGTCTTCTGACATCCAAGCGCAATCACTCACTGTGGAATACCACAAACAAACAGTGCGGCTTTCCTGATCTCCTGCCGTTGTTACTCGCGTAAAAATCTTTTCCCAGCTCCGCGACAATTCACATTCGTTTCGGCAGGCGGCAACGAGCGCCAATACGAACCCCAGGCAATGTTACTCACGAGCGTCACATACCTACTTTTTCTCGCGATTGTTTTCTTCGTTTATTCGTTGCTGGTTGACAGACCACGCGCGTCGCTGCTGCTCCTGTTAATCGCCAGTTTCTACTTCTACGCTCTGTGGAATCCGTGGTGCATCGTCTTTCTGTTGCTTATCTCTACGATCGATTTCGCGATAGCGCTCGCGATCGGATTCGCGTCGCGCTCTTGGTTAAGAAAATTCCTGTTGTCCGTAAGCATCGTCGCGGACGTCGGCTGTCTGCTCGTTTTCAAGTATCTTAACTTCTTTAGCGTATCGTTCGCCGGGCTGCTGAATAGACTTGGACGCCAGACCTCGCCGAAGATCTTCGACCTGGTTCTGCCGCTTGGACTTTCGTTCATTACCTTTCGCACATTGAGCTATGTCATCGACGTTTATCGTCGGACGATTAAGCCTGCCACCAACTATCTTAAATATCTGACCTTTGTAGCTTTCTTTCCGACTGTAATCGCCGGGCCGCTCGTGCGCGCCAAAGAATTGCTGCCACAACTTGGCGCGCGGCCAGCCCTCACCGATGAAGATGGCCAGCGAGCAATTTTCATAATCATGGTTGGCTTAGTTAAGAAGATAGCCATCGCTGACTTCCTGGCCAACAACCTGGTCGATCGAATTTTCGATCAGCCGCAGCTCTATTCGTCGCTTGAGACGTTGGCGGCGATCTACGGATACGCGCTGCAAATCTATTGCGACTTTTCAGGTTACACCGATATCGCGATTGGCTCGGCGCTGTTGTTGGGGTTCAAGCTGCCCGAGAATTTCAACGCGCCGTATCGCGCGCGCAGCGTGATTGATTTCTGGCGTCGCTGGCATATCACCTTGTCCGATTGGTTGCGCGATTATCTTTTTGTTTCCCTGGGCGGGCTCCGAAAGCGCCGCTTCAATCTGTATCGCAATGTGGTGGTGACGATGCTAATCGCCGGCCTTTGGCATGGCGCTGCATGGATGTTTGTCTTGTGGGGCGCCTGGCACGGGTTAGGCCTTTCGGTAAATCACTTGTGGGAAGCGCGCCGCCGCAAACGCAAACTGAAGTCCCATCAGCAATGGTGGATCAAAGCCACCTGCGTGATCTTCACATTTCATTTTGTGTGTTTGGGATGGCTGCTGTTTCGTGCCGGCAGCCTGCGCTCCGCCTGGGCCATCGTCACACGACTCGGCGCCTTGCAATTCACGACTGCGAATTTGGCATGGCCAATCCTGTTCGTCATGGCCTTCGGTTTTCTCACGCACTGGATCCCTAAGCGCGCATTCGATTCAGTCTCGGCTCTGTGGAATTGGTTACCGTCGCCCGCGCAGGCGGTTATGATTCTCAGTCTGGCTTTCGCGCTCTATTACATTTCGAGCGCGAACATTCAATTCATCTACGGCAATTTTTGAAGGACGCGTGAGAGCAAATGGCAACTCGTGAAGAAATAGTTGGTTCGACCATTGAAGCGATACCACGTGTCGAGAGTATACCCGTCGCCTCAGGCATGACAGCGAAAGCAGTTTTTCGCAAGCCAATCAGAATCATCTTGTTGACAGCGATCCTGGCTATATTGCCTTTGGCAATTCCGCGTTTAGGTTGGGTAGTCGGCACTAAGGGCGAAACCTATCGCGCAATGCTGCCGAACCCGCGCGAGTTAATTTCATTCAAAGGGTCGCAGATGCACAGGCACGAACTTCCAGGCGCTTCAGCACCAGACGAGGGCGCAATCGACCAGGCGTCGGACGCGCCAGCGAGTGGTGGCAGCATCGTCGATCCGGCACACACACTCGAAAGTTTTTATGCCAGCCTCGCCCGCACTGACGCGAAACAAGCCGGTGCCATCACACGCGTCACGCATTATGGCGACTCGCCAATCACCAACGACGGAATCACTGCGCCGGTGCGTCGTCTTTTGCAAACAAGGTTCGGCGACGCGGGCCACGGTTTCATTCTGCTGGATCGGCCGTGGGCGTGGTACGGCCATCAGAACATTACGTTCACTTCGGGCGGTGGGTGGAGCATCGACTCGTTGATGAATCCAATGGTCAAGGATGGCGCCTTTGGATTGGGCGGCGTCGACTTTCGCGCAAACGGCGCGGGTAAGTACGCCAAGTTCGGCCCGGCCACGGACGGTGACACCGGGAAAAACTTTTCACGGATGGATGTTTATTATCTGCGCCAACCGAACGGTGGCGATTTCGAAATGAGCGTGAACGGCGGCAGCACGAAAACAGTTTCGACGTCGAACGAAACGGCGGAATCAGGGTTCTTTGAGATCGATGCGCCGCAAAAAGGAGCAAACACTTTCGAAGTCAAGACCAGCGGTGGTTATGTGCGAATGTTCGGCGCTGTGATCGAGAACGATGGCCCCGGCGTCGTCTACGACAGCCTCGGCGTCAATGGCGCTTACGCGGGATTGCTCGCGACGGTGATGAACGAGCAGCACTGGGCCGCGCAATTGAAACACCGAAATCCAAACCTGGTGATTCTCGATTACGGCACAAATGAAAGCCAGTATGCGTCGGACGATCAGATGGCGCGTTACGACCGGGACTTGCGAGAAGTTATTCGCCGCGTGCGTGTTGCCCTGCCGAATGTTGCCGTGCTGATTGTCTCGCCGATGGATCGCGGCACGCATCAAGGCGGCAAAGTCATCACGCTACCGTCGATTCCCAAAATTGTTGAGATGCAGCGTCGCGTAGCCGCCGA
>Ga0066710_100004967_pt1 | contig 11959 bp, 10 predicted proteins | sample GraSoiAngelo_159_FD_79666 | JGI IMG/M metagenome (GOLD analysis project Ga0066710, IMG submission 79666) | Grasslands soil microbial communities from the Angelo Coastal Reserve, California, USA - 14_1009_16_40cm | ecosystem: Environmental > Terrestrial > Soil > Grasslands | place: USA... | reverse complement strand
TGTATTGGCTGATCCGACATTAGAGCTGCACGACGCCACTGGAGCTTTGATTGCGTCTAACGATAACTGGCAGCACACGATAATCGGCGGGATCATCACCGCCAGCCAGGTTCGCGACATCTTAAACAGCGGCTACGCTCCAGGCGACCCAAGGGAATCTGCGATCATAGCAGACCTGCCAGCGGGCAACTACACCGCGATCGTGCGTGGCGCGAACAATACCACCGGCGTTGCTCTCGTAGAAGTATACGATCTGCACTAATACTCCGTTCTAAAGCCAGCCACGCGCAGCGAGTGTCTTTCGGTTAGTCGAAGCGCATGGGCGCGATGCAGCCAAGGAGTTGATCGGGCGAGGAGGGTATTGGCAGATCAGTATTGCCGAGGCGCGCTTGTCGGCTGGGCGATATGGCCAGTCGCGTGAGCGAGCAAGGCTCAGTCTCCTTCAAAGACCCGCAGCGCAACTCCGCGTCTTGACGATCGTGCTCACATCGAAACCGTGAAAGACGTTGATTTGCGGTTGCGCGCTCCTCGGTTGCATGGTCATGGTGGCATTAGCTTTATGCCGGTCCTCAGCGGAACGCAGATGCTCTTGGAAGGATTGCGCATCTTCTATGAGAAGCTGATCGATGCGCGGAGCAAGATCGACATGGAATCACAAAAATGAACGCCCGGGTTGAGACGCCGCCGAAACGAGGAAAGGGCTGTTTCGCAAAAGGCTGCCTGATCCTCATCGCATTCGGGATCTTATTCGTCGTAGCAGGGGTCGGCGGAACTTATTGGAGTCTCCGTCACATCTATCTTTCCGATAAACCCGCACCGATCCCTGAAGCTTCTGCGCCCAGCGAAACCAGCGCTGCGACTCCTGGGGAAACAAGCGCGGCCACGCCGAGCGAAACAAGCGCTCCGGTTCGCGAACGCTTGGATACGATCAAGTCAGCGGCGCGCACTCACGAGCGAACCGGGGTGGAGTTCACTGCCGGAGAGATCAATGCGCTGATCGCGGCCAATCGAAAATCGCATGGCCTGGCGTTTGTTCGGATCGACGGCAATGTCGGGCAGGTCCAGGTATCCATTCCGTTGGAACGACTGAAGGTTCCATTTCGCGATGCATTTGGTCTGGGCGATCGGTATTTGAATGCCACCGTCACCGTGGCAGCGCCGCCGGGAACCAACGCGAATAACGTGCAACTGAGCGAGGTGACAGTTAACGGCCACAGCTTTCCCACCGATCTGCTGGACCGGCGATTACTCGGAGCCGGACAATCACTGCGAAGTTACGTGATCAAATATGCCAACCAGTATGGCGTAACGGGCGGAGAAATCAGCGACGGGAAAGTAATCTTGCACACCAGCGGCTACTAATTCTAGCAGCGACGCGCTCGCATGTGACGAACACGCGAGCGCTCACAGCCACAGCCCTCGGCTTTTCCCGGTTTTTCGACTTGGCGATCAGCATTGTCCAGTTAAACTAGCAGGCTTCATGGGGAAACGATGCAATGGCCGGGGCTTTCCGATAACGCGTTCGATTATTTTTGCTGCTGATGTCGTGTTGGGACTGGCTGCGTTCGGCGGCAGCACAAGTTTGCCAGGGCAAAACAGTATCGCGAACGCATCGTCTCCATTCGCAGCGGGCACCGCGACGCACGTGACCCGGGCAGAGTCGCAAATCGCGCCCGGGGTTCCGAGCGTCAGCGAAATTCCGGCACAAGCTGACATTGGGTTGCGGCAGGGGCCAGTGCCCACACGCAGCAGCTTTAGTGCTAACTGGGTTAGCGTAGGTGGCGCGACCGGCTATCTGCTGGATGTCTCCATGAGCAACTCGTTCGACAGCTACGTGGACGGTTATCACAACTTGGACGTGGGCAACGTAGCCGGACGGGTAGTGACCGGCCTGAATCGGGGCACCACCTACTATTATCGAGTGCGCGCTTATGATGCAATCGGTCCAGGCGGCTACTCGGACGTAATGGCCGCCACAACGGTAGCTACTACCGGGCTGATCATTCACGCAACGTTCGACAGCTCCATTACCAGCAACCCAAACGCGGCGGCCATCGAGGCGATGATCAACCGAGCCATTTCGATTGACGAGTCGCTGTTTAGCGATCCAATCACGATCCAGATCTTTTTCCGCTACTCAACCACTGCACCGGATGGCACTCCACTGTCGGCGGGGACTATCTCGCAAAGCGACTTGGTGGTCTACACGTTTCCGTGGAGCACGTATATCAATGCCCTGAGGGGCGATGCAAAGACGAGCAACGACGATCTCGCGAACGCCAGCCTGCCAGGCACTGCATTATCCTCTAACATCAAACCGTCGAGTGCGAACGGGCGGGCAGTGGCGTTGAACACGCCCCCGGCGATGTTTGCAAACGCCAGAGTCGGCAACGGCGGCCCATACGATGGAATAGTTACCCTCAATTCTGCAGTACCGTATCAGTTCACCCGACCTACCAGCGGCAGCAACTTCGACGCGCAGCGTTCGACGGAGCACGAAATGGACGAGGTCATCGGTTTTGGATCGCAAGTAAATCTTTCTGATCTCCGCCCGCAGGACCTGTTCAGTTGGTCCTCTGCCGGTCACAGAAATATCAGTTCGACTGGCACGCGCTATTTCTCGATCAACGGTGGCAGCACCAACATCGTCAATTTCAGTCAGGATTCGAGCGGCGATTTGGGTGATTGGTTGAGCACCGCGTGCCCTCAGGCGCATCCGTATGTCCAGAATGCATTTGGTTGTGCAGGACAATCTTCCGACGTCACGGCTACATCGCCGGAAGGGATCAATCTCGACGTCATCGGTTACGACCTGAATCGAGTCACGCTAGGCAACATCAGCACTCGGGGCTTTGTGCAGACGGGCGACAACGTGATGATTGGCGGTTTTATCGTCGAAGGGACCGGACCAAAGACGGTCATTCTGCGTGCCATTGGTCCTGAGCTATCTGCGCCGCCATTCAATATTCCCAACGCCTTGGCTGATCCGACATTGGAACTGCACGACGGCACAGGGGCTTTGATTGCCTCTAACGACAACTGGCAGACTACGATAATAGGCGGCATCATTACCACTAACCAGGTCAGCGCGATCCAAAACAGCGGGCATGCTCCGACACAGGCAAGCGAGTCTGCGATTATAGCCACGCTACAACCGGGTAACTACACCGCAATCGTGCGGGGAAGAAATAACGCCGTCGGAGTTGCTCTTGTAGAAGTGTACGATCTCAGCCCTGGGGCTGCTTCAATTCTAGGCAACATCAGCACTCGGGGCTTGGTGCAGACGGGTAACAACGTGATGATTGGCGGCTTCATTGTTCAGGGGGCTGGACAAAAGACGGTGATTGTGCGTGCCATTGGTCCTGAGTTATCCCCACCTCCATATAATATTCCCAACGCCTTGGCTGATCCGACATTGGAACTGCACGATGGCACAGGGGCTTTGATTGCCTTTAACGATAACTGGCAGACTACGGTAATAGGCGGCGTCATTACCACTAACCAGGTCAGCGCTATCCAGAACAGCGGGCATTCTCCCAGTCAGCCAAGCGAGTCTGCAATTATTGCAACGCTGCCACCGGGCAATTACACCGCGATTGTGCGTGGTGTGAACAACACCACTGGTGTTGCTCTCGTGGAAGTGTACGATCTGCAATAATATTGCCGTCTGACAACCGGCTAAACGGAGTTCATGACGATGGTGAAATTTCCAAAAACGCGCCACTCGCTCACACCGCGGTTCAACGACGGTCGGCAATGAAACTGCAGACCGATTACGAGCACGAGCATGAGCACGAGCAGGATCGCAAAATGTGTCCCATCGATTTGCGAAGTGGTTTATTCTGGCGAACGCGCGGATTTCTCATTAGCAATAAGCGGTCTTAAAAGATCGATATGAACAAAGACGAAACGAACTTGTGGACGGGCTTGAGCGATGAGGCGCGAAACGCGCTCACTGCGCGCGATTATAAAGCAGGCTCCTTGGCGCAACGCATCGCGTATTCCGGTATTGATGCCGGCGAACTAGCCGTAGCAGACCGGTCGAGGCCAGAGGTAAAGCGCGCCTGGATCCCCGGCGTGGAAATTTTTCCACGAAAAATTCATTCGCAGCGTCATCGTGGAGTTTTCGGCGAATTTTGCCGGCGCGATGAGGGAATCCTGTCGAAAATCGGATTTTGGCCAAAGCAATGGTCGGCCGCGCGCATGTTTGCACAGAGCGCGAAGGGATTTCATGTGCATCCACCGAGCATTCCGCCCGATACGACCGCCGAGAAATGGCTGCGACGTTTGTTCGTACGCTCGCCCGAGAATTATTCGCTGCGTCGTTACGATGACGAGCAGTGGGACGTCATGTTTTTTCTCCAGGGAACCGTGGAGATGATTTTGTGCGATGTGCGTACTGGTTTTTCCAAGCGCATCATGCGTTTCTTCATCGATGGCGACAATCATCGCAGCAGCAACAATGTGGGAGTGGTCGTTCCCCCCGGTGTCGCGCACGCGATTCGCGTAGAAGGCGCCGAAGATGTCATTATGGTTTACGGAACAAGCACTATTTTCCATCCCGAATTCGAGGGACGCATCGCAAGCGAAGTCGAGACTGCGGAGTTGCCCGATTCATGGCGGGAATTTTTAGGTAGGGGCGATTGACCTCAATCGCCACGCACGCGGTATTCGGTGAGCCGCTAGCATAATCTAATGAAGCGAAGCTTCGATCCGGCCGTGTTCGAGATGATGGATCGTCCGCAACCGGTTTCTGCAGAGCTGGAGCGGGATCTGAAACGAATTCGGCAACTCAACCGCTGGTTTGGCAGTTATCGCCTTGTCTTGCACTTTATAAATCGCTGGATCAAACCTGGTGCTGCCCGCATGCGCATTATCGACCTTGCCACCGGATCGGGTGATATTCCGCGATTGATTGTCGATTATGCACGAAAAATTCGTGCGAACGTTGAGATCGACGCGTTAGACCGACAACCTGCCACACTGGAGATCGCAAGACGATTGAGCATCGGTTATCCGGAAATTTCGCTCGTGGAAGCGAACATTTTAGAACGGCAAGCTAATGCGCCCTACGACATCGTCCTCAATTCTCTCGCGCTGCATCATTTCAGTGAAGAGGATGCGATCCGGCTCTTGCGTCGATGCCGCGAACTCTCCCGAAGATTTGTCCTCGTTTCTGATTTGCGGCGCGGGTTCCTTGCGACCGCCGGCGTCTATCTTTTGACCGCGCTGATTTTTCGCGAACCGATGACACGTTATGATGCGCGACTCTCCGCCAAGCGAGCATTTTCTTTTACAGAGTTGGATGACTTAGCGCGACGAGCCGGCTGGCAAGATTTTGGGCACAAAAAATTTCGGTTCGCGCGGCAAGCCGTTTGGCTCGAATGAAATTCAACTTGGAGTGACTTTGTCTGCGGCTTGGAATCGGCTGAACAATGCCTTGAAATTTCGCCTGCGAAGACGTAATCAAGTTGACCATAGGACGTGAAAGGCATTTATGCCGCTCTTGAAACCGGACCCGACGTTTTATCCGTCGCCGCGTTTGGCGATGGAGGCTCCCGCTGAAAAGCATGCGTTTGTAGCGGCGCTTAATGCGCCAGGCAGCAACCTCAACGACGCGCTGTTGGTTGTGGATATTGATCCCGGGTCACGCACTTACGGCCAGCGCGTTGGGGAGGTTAAGATGCCAAAGTTTGGCGACGAGCTGCATCATTTCGGTTGGAATGCGTGCAGTTCGGCCCTTTGCCCGTACGCCCCGCATCCGCACGTCGAGCGCCGCTACCTGGTTGTCCCTGGGCTGCGCTCATCTCGCATTCACATTATCGACACGAAGCCCAATCCGCGAAAACCGAAGATTGTTAAAGTGATCGAACCGGAAGAAGTCTTCTCGCGGGCTAATTATTCGCGTCCGCACACGATTCACTGCGGGCCGGAAGGCATTTACGTCAGCGCGTTTGGGGCGCCCAATGGTGACGGTCCGGGCGGCATCTTCATGCTCGATTGCGAAACGTTCGAGATTCTGGGCCAGTGGGAAATGGACCGCGGTCCGCAATTTCTTCATTACGATTTTTGGTGGCATTTGGGTTTCGACACGCTGCTGAGCAGCGAGTGGGGCACGCCGAACATGATTGAAAGCGGATTGCAGCCGGACCTGCTTCTGGCCAGCAAATACGGCCATCAGATGCACGTTTGGGATTTGCGCCGACGACGCCATATCCAGGCGCTCGATTTGGGAAAAGAGCAGCAGATGGTCCTTGAGATGCGTCCTGCGCACAACCCGACCAAGGCGTACGGTTTTGTTGGAGTGGTCGTTTCGCTCAAGGATTTATCCGCATCCGTCTGGCTCTGGTATCGGGCCGATGGTGCGTGGGATCTAAAGAAAGTGATCGAAATCCCAGCCGAACCCGCCGACCCGGCGAAGCTGCCGCCGATGCTCAAGGATTTTAAAGCAGTGCCGCCACTGGTATCGGACATTAATTTGTCGCTGGATGACAAATTTTTGTACGTTTCCTGCTGGGGAACAGGTGAATTCTTGCAGTACGACGTGTCCGATCCATTCACCCCGAAGAAGACCGGGTCGGTGCGCATCGGCGGGATTGTTAACCGAACGTCCCACCCGAAAAATCCGAACCAGCCGTTGGCTGGCGGACCGCAAATGGTGGAAGTGAGCCGCGACGGGAAACGAATCTATTTTACGAACTCGCTCTACGCCGCGTGGGACGAACAATTTTATCCCGACGGCGTGGGCAGTTGGATGGTCAAGCTTGACGCGGGCCGGAACGGCGGCATTGCCCTCGACGAAATTTTTTTTGTCGAGAGCAGCGATTATCGGGTTCACCAAGTCCGCCTCGAAGGCGGCGACTCATCGAGCGATTCCTATTGCTTTCCGTGAGTGAGCTCTGGCCCTGGCTGACGCTGTTCGGCTTAGGCGCTTTTCATGGGATCAATCCGGCGATGGGATGGTTGTTTGCTGTTGGACTCGGATTGCAGGAACAGAAGCGCATAGCAGTCCTTCGCGCTCTGCCGCCGATCGCTCTCGGGCACGCGCTTTCCATCGGGATCATCATCGCCGCGGTTCTCCTGGCTCGGGTTGCCGTGCCACCATTCGCTCTAAAAATTACTGCTGCTGCGATCCTATTTGCTTTTGGATTGTATCGCCTCTTTCGCTCACGTCACCCGAACTGGGTAGGCATGCGGGTTGGTTTCGGCGATTTAACTCTTTGGTCTTTTGTGATGGCATCGGCCCATGGCGCGGGTTTAATGCTAATCCCGTTATTTCTTAAATCAGCCCCACAGACGCTTGCACAACACACGGGTCCAATGGGCTTACACATGCACGCGACCTGCGCCCTCGAATTCGCCAAGTTCAGCACGCCTTCGCTCCTGACGAGTTCAGTTGCCGTCCATACCTTGGGCTATCTTCTGGTAACTGGCTTGGTGGCGATGTTGGTTTACGAGAAGCTCGGTGTCGGAATGTTGCGCCGAGCTTGGTTCAACATCGATTTGTTCTGGATGCTCGCGTTGATGGTCACTGGCGTATTTATCCTCTTCCTTTGATTTGGGGTCGTGTCCGACCCAGATATATTTCGTGATTCGCGGATTGCAGGCGATTGGGTAATGCTGCCGGCGTGGAAATTCTCACCACCGTCGCCACCGCTAGGTCACTGGTAAAAAACAAACCTCTCGTGCTCGTTCCAACGATGGGGGCCTTGCACAAGGCGCATTTGCAGTTGATTCGGATAGCGCGTGCGCACGCCGGCCCCGATGGCGAAGTGGCGGTGAGCATCTTTGTGAACCCGCTCCAGTTTGAGCCGGGAAGCGATTACCAACGATATCCGCGTTCGGAAAAAGCCGATGAGGATTTTTGCCGGGACGCAGGGGTCGATCTTTTGTTTCGGCCGCCGGTCGGCGACATGTATTTTGATGATCGCTCGACATTTGTGGAGGAAACTTCTTTGTCGAGTGTGCTTGAGGGCAAATCGCGCCTCGGACATTTCCGTGGTGTTTGCACGGTGGTCGCGAAGCTTTTCAATATTCTTGCGCCGGACGCGGCGGTGTTTGGCGAAAAAGATTTTCAACAGCTTGCGATTGTTCGCCGAATGGTGCGCGATTTGAATTTCAACATCGACATCATCGCTGTGCCTACAATTCGCGAGGACGACGGGCTCGCGTGCAGTTCGCGCAATCAATACTTGAACGTGGAGGAACGAAAACAGGCGACGGTTTTGCGAAAGGCCCTGATGAAAGGAGCCGCGATGGCGGGCGACGGCGAAAAGTCGGCTGCGCGAATTGTCTCCGCAGTTCGCGAGACAATCGAGCAGGCGGCGCTCGCCCGTATTGACTATGCCGATCTTGTTGACGCAGAGAATTTGCAGTCAATCGAAGTCGTCAGGCCAAATTCGCTGCTCGCGCTTGCCGTTTTTTTCGGCAAAACTCGTCTGATCGACAATATCCGCCTGCCATGAAGGAGTACGATTTCGTTGTGATCGGCAGCGGTATCGCCGGTCTCAGCTTTGCGTTGAAAGTAGCGAAGTATGGCTCGGTTGCCGTAATCACGAAACGCAAAGGGGCCGACACCAATACGGCCTGGGCGCAAGGCGGAATCGCGTGCGTGACCAGCGATGAAGATTCATTCGAGCTACATGTGCGCGACACGCTTGTGGCTGGCGCAGGCCTGTGTGATGAGGCGGTGGTGCGCACGGTTGTGACCGAAGGTCCGGAGCGCATCCGCGAACTGATGGAACTCGGGTTGCAGTTCGACGAGCGGGATGTTTCCGGACATCGTGAGCTCGATCTTGGCCGGGAGGGCGGCCATTCGAAGCGCCGCGTGTTGCATGTACAAGACGTGACAGGGAAGGAGATTGAGGAGACTTTGTTGCGCGAGCTGCGTCGGCAGTCAGAGGTCGAGCTTTTAGAAAATCACATGGCGGTGGATTTGATCACCGCGGCCAAGCTCGGCTTCGCCGCAGAAGACCGCTGTCTTGGCGTTTACATGCTGGACGAAAAAAAAGGAGAAGTAGAAACGATCCGTTCGGATCGAATCGTGCTCGCGACCGGCGGTTGCGGCAAAGTTTATTTGTACACGACGAATCCGGATATCGCGACGGGAGATGGTGTGGCGATGGCGTGGCGAGTGGGCGCCGAGATCGCGAACATGGAATTCATCCAATTTCATCCAACCTGTCTTTTTCACGCCCAGGCCAAATCATTTTTAATTTCGGAAGCAGTGCGCGGCGAAGGCGGAATCTTGCGCAACAATCGAGGCGAAGATTTTATGAAACGTTATGACGCGCGTGGCTCGCTCGCGCCGCGCGATATCGTGGCGCGAGCGATCGACGCGGAGATCAAGCGCTCCGGCGCGAAGTGCGTGTTTCTAGATATCACGCACAAGTCCCCGGAATTTATTCGCGAGCGATTCCCGCACATTTACGAGACATGCCTGCGGTTTGGCATCGACATGTCGAAGCAGGCGATTCCGGTCGTGCCGGCGGCGCATTATCAATGCGGTGGAATCAAAACGGACATGAATGGTGCAACGAATTTGCCAGGGTTGTATGCGATCGGCGAGGTGGCGTGCACCGGGTTGCACGGAGCAAATCGTCTGGCGAGCAACTCCCTGCTGGAAGGTCTGGTTGTGGCGCATCGCGCAGCGGTGGCCTGCATCGACATACGATCGGGTTCAAAACAAAGAATTTCGTTGCCCGAATGGAAATCGGGAGATGTGCAGGACGTTGATGAAATGGTCGTGATTTATCACAATTGGGACGAGATCAGACGTCTGATGTGGGATTACGTGGGAATTGTGCGAACCGACAAGCGGCTGCAGCGCGCCAGCGCGCGGTTGCGAAATCTCCAGCGGGAAATTCGCGAGTTCTATTGGAATTTCAAAATATCCGTGGACCTGCTCGAGCTGCGTAATCTCGCAACGGTGGCAGCGTTGATTGTCGATTCTGCGTTGAGTCGAAAAGAGAGCCGTGGTCTCCATTACACGCTGGATTATCCCGAGACGGAAGATCGACAATTCAAGGGCGAGACGGTGCTCAGCCGCGGTTGAACCCCGGATCGCAATGTGTGGTCCGCCCCGTTGCGCATCGAAAATTCGTCTTGCCTAAAACCAGGTGATCAGATAAAGGGTGGCGGTAAGTTCTGCATGAAGAGACTTTTTGCGGCTTGTCTGACTCTAGCGATAGCTGCCGCAGCTAGAGCCGACGAACAATCCACTTCGCCCTACGCGACGGCGGCAGACTTTGCCAAATATGCAATGAAGCTGCGCGAGCAGGCATTGCTTAAAGTTGAGCCGCAAGTGTTTGTCCCGACAAGTTCGCGCCCTGCGATACAACGTTTCCAATGGAAAACGAATATTGTAACCACGGTGTTTTGGGTTGGAGAACAAGCCGGAGGTAACAATCCGGTGCCCAATTACAGAAGTTCCTGGGACGCGAATTGGACCGGCAGTTACGGTGGATTTGACAACCCCGAGTCGTCGGCGAGACGCAGCTATATTCCGGTGGCGTTTATCCCGCGCCAGAATCCCTTCTATTGCGCACTGCCGTACAATGATGTCACGCACGGCCAGTTTAAACCGGAAGCGCCGCTTGTTATCCCATGGTTCAAACAGGCCTACACGGGGCCTGGTCAATCAGTGTGCAAGGATCGCTGGATCGCCATTCGAAAGGGGAATCGCACTTGCTACGCGCAATGGGAAGATTGCGGCCCCTTTCGCACGGATCACTTCCAATATGTGTTCCAAAATGAACGGCCGAAGCCAAACCTGAACCATGGAGCCGGCCTGGATGTTTCCCCGGCCGTGCGCGATTATCTCGGGCTCGCGCCAACCGACGTGACCGATTGGCAATTTATCGAAGTTCGCGATGTGCCTCCGGGCCCATGGCGGAGCTACGGCGAAAACAATCACTTCGTCATTGCCCGCCGCCAAACCGAGCAGCGTTTGGCTGAACGAAATTCCGGTGCAGCGAAGAAGTAGCACTTCTTCCTGGCTTAGCTACCTGGTGAAGATGCCGGAGACGGTGGTGGTGACGGCGATGCAGTGATAGCTGTCGGAATGCTCCCGCCTGTCCGCGGCGAGGCATGTGGCGGTTGAGCTACCGCCGTGCGAATCAGCTCCGATACGGTGACGAATTTGAATCCCTTCGCTTCGAGCGCACCGAAGGTAGAAGGCATCGCTTCGATTGTTCCCGGGTGAATATCGTGAGACAACACGATCGAGCCAGGCCGAGTCTCTTTAAGAATGCGAGTGCGAACCACAGCCGGACCTGGTCGCTTCCAGTCATTCGGATCCACGTCCCAAAGAATGATCTGATATCCGAACTCATCATGGATCCAACGTTTTTCGCGTGCCGTGATCGATCCATAAGGCGGCCGGAGCAAAGTCGGACGAACACCGGTAGCGCTTTTAATTGCGTCGTCAGTTCGCCGCAGTTGGCTGCGAACGCCTTCCTCCGACATCTTAGCGAGGTTGGGATGCGACCAGCTGTGGTTTCCAATTTCGTGACCTTCCCGAGCAGCCCGCGCAACAATCTCGGGATGTTCCGCGACGTTCTCGCCGATCACGAAGAAAGTTGCCTTAATGTGGTGAGCGGCGAGCAAATCGAGCAGCTTCGGGGTAAGCGTTGCGCTTGGCCCATCGTCAAAGGTCATCGCTATGTAAGGGCCGTCCACATGGACTGAGCTGAACGTGATACTCGACTCAGCCGCGGGGCCCGGGTTATCACGCTCCGCCTCGTGCGCTGGAACTGCTGACTCCGCTCGAAACTCATGTACGATCAGTCCGGCGAGACAAAAGAGAAGCAGACGGCAAACAGACATAAGCGTGATAAGGAGCGAACTGAATGCGTGTATCTAGCAGAGGTGGCCAGTTACGCAGGAAGCGGCCACGGAAGACGCCAGACTGACGAATATCACAGTAGATTTGCGCGTTGCCGCAAACAATCGATGTGCA
>Ga0066710_100004966_pt1 | contig 11960 bp, 10 predicted proteins | sample GraSoiAngelo_159_FD_79666 | JGI IMG/M metagenome (GOLD analysis project Ga0066710, IMG submission 79666) | Grasslands soil microbial communities from the Angelo Coastal Reserve, California, USA - 14_1009_16_40cm | ecosystem: Environmental > Terrestrial > Soil > Grasslands | place: USA... | reverse complement strand
GGTCTGGCAGTGGGTCGCAATGTAGAGGACCTTGGCCTCCTTCGCGTAGGCTGAGATGGCGAGGCCCACCCCGCTCGAGATGCAGCCGGCCAGGAAGTCGACTTTCTCCTGCCCGACCAGCTCCCGGGCGGCCTTCACCGCCTCGTCCGGCTTGAGCTTGTCGTCGCGGAAGATGAACTCGATCGGGCGGCCGAGAACGCCGCCGGCGTCGTTGATCTCCTTAGTCGCCATCAGGAGGCCTTCGCGATAGGGGAAGGTGTAGACCGTCGCGAGGCCGCTGTAGGAGTTGATTTCACCGATTCGGATCGGCGCTTTGCTCTGGGCGGCGACCGGCCCCGCCGCCGCCGCCACGATCATCAGCGCACTTACCCCGCACATCGCGTCCTTGATTCGTGTCCACATGGTCCGCCTCCCAGCGTCTCGCCCTCGCGGCGGCTCGTGACGAACGGGCTCGTGACTGTCCGAGGTGGGCCGACTGTGCCTTCGGCGAGTCGACCTTGTCAAGGCGCATGATTTGCGAAGGCGCATAATATTGTCCGGACGACTCCGCAAGGAGGGACGTGGTGACCTTCGACTACCATGAGCCGACGTCGCTACGCGAGGCGATCGAGCTCGGCGCTCGGTTCGGCGTCGACGGGCGCTTCCTCGCCGGAGGAACGGATCTCATGGTCCAGATCCATCGCGGCCGGCTCAACCCGCGCCACGTCGTCAGCCTGCAGTGTGTCCCCGGACTCGATGCGATCGAGGTCGACGGGGCGATCAGCCTCGGCGCGCGGGTAACGCACAGGCGGATCGAGACCACGACAGACTTTCAGGGCGCGTTGAGGGCGCTCGTCGAAGGTGCCGAGGTCGTGGGCGGCCATCAGGTGCGTAACGTGGCGACGGTTGGCGGCAACATCGTCAACGCGTCGCCCGCGGCGGATGTGGTCGTCGTACTGCTGGCACTCGAGGCGAGGCTGACGTCCCTCGGTCCAGCCGGTGAGCGCACGATAGCCCTCGACGGCTTCGGCACCGCGCCGGGCGTCACCGTGCTCCGGCCCAACGAGCTGCTGACCCGCGCGAGCTTTCCGCGCCTCGCCCCTCGCACGGCCACCGCATTTCTCAAGGCGGGTCGCCGGCGCGCCATGGAGATCTCGATCGCGTGCGTTGCGGCGCGTCTCACGCTCGATGCGGCCCTCGAGCGCTGCCAGGACGTCCGCATCGCGCTGGGAGCGGTGGCGCCGACCGCGATGCGCGCGCGCTCCGCCGAGCGCTATCTCGAGGGGCGCCCGCTCACGGATGAAGTGACGCGGGAAGCGGGACGGATCGCGGCCACCGAGTGCCGCCCTATCGGCGACGTGCGCGCCTCCGCGCGCTATCGCGCGCTCCTCGTGGCCACGCTGGTGCCACGGGTGCTGGCCCGCTGTCTCGAACGCATCAGGTTTCATACCTCATGACCAGGATCCCCCTGAGCCTCATCATCAACGGGCAGACGCACGAGGTGCTGGCCGAGCCACACCGCACTCTGCTGGACGTCTTGCGGACGGACCTGGGCCTCATCGGCACGAAGGAGAACTGCCTGGAGGCCGAGTGCGGCGTCTGCACGGTGCTGCTCGAGGGCGCCGCGGTCAACGCGTGCATCCTGCTGGCCGCGCAGTGCCAGGGCCGCGCGATCCTGACCATCGAGGGCCTCGCCGCCCCGGGACAGCTGCACCCGCTGCAGCAAGCGTTCATCGACCACGGCGCCGTGCAGTGCGGGTATTGCATTCCCGGGATGATCCTGGCGGCCAAGGCCTACCTCGACGAGAATCCAGAACCGGACGAGAACGGAGTGCGTGAGGCACTGGCCGGCAACCTGTGCCGCTGCACCGGATACCAGAGGATCATCGAGGCGACGCTGAGCGCAGCCCGCGCCCTGCGCGCCTCCCCCTCCTCGGCATGCCGGGAGACGGCACGATGACGCAGGTGACGCGGATCGTCGGTCGCTCGGTCCCCCGCATGGACGCGCCCGGCAAGGTGACGGGTACGGCGCTCTACGCCGCCGACTTCGCGCTACCCGGCATGCTCTACGGCAGAGTGCTGAGGAGCCACGAGCCGCACGCGCGACTCGTGCGGCTCGACACCAGTCGCGCGGCCCGGCTGCCCGGCGTGCGCGCCGTGATCACGGCGCCCGATGTGCCCGACGTGCGCTACGGCGGCAGCGTGAAGGATGAACGCGTGCTCGCGCGTGACCGTATCCGCTTCGCCGGCCAGCCCCTCGCCGCCGTCGCGGCGACGTCGCCGGACGCCGCCGCCGCCGCGCTGGCCGCGATCGAGGTCGTCTGCGAGCCGCTCGTGCCCGTGCTCGACGTGGCGGCCGCCCTGGCGCCCGGCGCGCCGCTCGTCCACGAGGCGTGGGCGAGCTACACCGCGCTGCCGATCCTCCACCGCGACCGCAACGTCTGCAACCGCGCGCGGATCGTGGTGGGCGACGTCGAGCGTGGCTTCGTCGAGGCCGACCGCATCTTCGAAAACCGCTTCACCACGAGCAGCGTCCACCAGGGATACACGGAGCCCCGCGCCGCGGTCGCCCAGTGGGACAGCTCGGGCCTGGTCACCGTGTGGTCGAATACCCAGCTTCCTTTCGAGATCCAGACGACTCTGGCCGAGATACTGCAGCTCCCGCCCTCCAAGGTGCGGATCATCGTGCCCGGGATCGGCGGCGGCTTCGGCGGCAAGCTACGGATCGGGATGGAACATTTCGCCGCGCTGCTCGCGATGAGGACCGGGCGCCCTGTGAAGGTGATGACGACGAGTGAGGAAGAGCTGACGGCCGCCTACCCACGACAGCCGGCGATCGTCGAGGTGAAGACCGGTGTCACGAATGACGGGCGTCTCACGGCCCGCGAAGCGCGCCTGTGGTTCGACACGGGCGCCTTCGCCGGATCAGGGCCGGGCGTCGCGTCGGTGGCGACGCTCATGCTGGCCGGGCCCTACCGGATCCCCAACCTCCTGCTCGAGGGCTTCGCCGTCTATACGAACAAGACCAACTTCGGTTCGTTCCGCGCGCCCTCGGGTCCGCAAGCGAATTTCGCAGTGGAATCACAGATGGACATCATCGCCGACGCCCTCGGCCTCGACCCGCTCGAGCTCCGGCTGAAGAACATCGTGCGGGAGGGCGAAGAAGGACCGACGGGACAGATGCTCACCGCGGTTGGTCTCGAAGAGTGCCTTCGTCGCGCCGCAGACGCTATCGGCTGGCAGGATCGACGACCGGAGGCGGGACGCGGAAAGGGGATCGCTTGCGGCTGGTGGACGACGACCGGCGGTTCGTCGGGCGTCTACGTCAAGATCAACCCAGACGGCACGGTCGCGCTGAACACCGGCGCGGCGGAGATCGGGACTGCCGCCTTGACGGGCGCCGCACAGGTTCTCGCCGAGGATCTCGGCGTGCAGCTGGCCGACATCAACGTCGTCTCGGCCGATACGCTCTCGACGCCCTACGACTTCGGGGCGCAAGGCAGCCGTACCGCGTTCGCCGTCGGCAACGCTTGCCGGGCCGCGGTCGCCGACCTCAAGCGCCAGATCCTCGCCCTCGCGTCGAAACACCTCGGCGTCGAGGAGCACGCGCTGGCCCTCCGGGAGGGAAGCGTGGTCGGCGAGGGCAAGCGCACGACGCTCGGCGAGCTCGCTCGGATCTCCCAGGCCTCAGGTGGTGGGCTGATCGCTCACGGCACCTTCGTCGCCCCCCCGACGCCGTACGACGCCAAGCGGGTCGAGGGTCACGTGTACCCCGCGTTCCACTCGCCGAGCTTCCACGCCCACGCCGCCGATCTCTCCGTCGACGCCGAAACCGGCGAGATCACGATCCACCGCTACGTCGTCGCCCAGGACGTGGGGTTCGCGGTGAACCCGGCGGCGATCGAAGGCCAGATCGAAGGCGGCGTGGCCCAGGGGCTCGGCCAGGCCCTCTCGGAGGAAATTGTCTACGAGAACGGTCGGGTGCTCAACGCGAATCTCACCGACTACAAGATGCCGACGACGCTCGACGTTCCGCGCGTGGAGTCGATCCTCGTGCAGCACCCGACCCTGGTGGGGCCCTTCGGCGCCAAAGGTGTCGGTGAGCCGCCGAACATCGAGCCGCCGGCCGCGATCGCCAACGCCGTAGCGAGCGCCACCGGTGTGCGGATCACGACCCTGCCGATCACCGCCGAGAAAGTCGCACTCGCGCTGAGAGCGCGCGCGACATGATGCTCCGCACCGGGCTCTTACTGTTGCCCTCGCGTCCCGCGAGCGAGCTGAGCGATCTCGCCGCCCGCGCAGAGGCGCTCGGCTACGACGACTTCTGGCTGGCCGACGAGCGCTTTTTCCGCGAGGTGTACGCCCTCCTCGCCCTCGCCGCCGCGCGCACCACGCGCATCCGCCTCGGGCCCTGCGTCACCGACCCCTTCTCGCGCCACCCCGCGCTGACGGCGATGGCCATCGCGACGCTGGACGAGATCTCGGGCGGACGCGCGGTCCTCGGCATCGGGGCCGGCGTGTCCGGCTTCCGGGAGCTGGGTATAAATGCCGAGCGCTCTGCCGTCGCCATCCGCGAGGCGGTGGAGCTGATCCGCAAGCTTCTCGGCGGGCAGAACGTGACGGTGAAGGGACAGCGGGTGAGCTTCAACGACGGCCGGCTCGACTTCGCACCGCGGCGCGCGAAGATCCCGATCTATGTCGCCTCCCAGCGCGAGGCCGGCTGCCGCGTCGCCGGCCGCGTGGCGGACGGAGCAATCATGCAGGGGTGCGTGGCCGAGCCGTTGCTCCGCTTCTTTCGGAAGACCGTCGCCGACGGGGCCCAGCGGGCCGAGCGTGATCCCGCGCAGGTGGAGCTGGTCGCGCGGATCAATGTCTGCGTCTCCGACGATGTCCATGCCGCTCGGAATGCGATGCGCCCCACCGTCGTTCGGAGTCTGGTCGCGCAGCGCCCGGACTTTTTTACGTTCCGGACTGCGGGACTGGAGCTCCCGGAGCCGCTGCGGACGCACGTGCTCGGCCTCCCGTACACGCACGACGTCGCCCCGCTCATGAAGGTGGCGCCACTCGTTCCCGACGCCTTCGTGGATGCGGTCACTCTCGCCGGATCGGCCGCTGACGTGGCGAAGGGCGTCGCTCGGCTCGCGCGAAGTGGAATCGGCCAGCTCATGGTGTACCCGGTGGCGTCCCAGGGCAGCATCGTCGGCACGATCGAACGGTTCCAGACCGAAGTCATGCCGGCGGTGCGCAAGGAGCTCGAAAGGAGCTGATCTATGCCGGTGCGCTACGTGCTCACCACGCTGAAGAACGGGGTCAAGCCCGAGGAGTACGAGCGGTGGCTGCGCGAGTACGACTACCGCGTCGCAAAAACACTTCCGTCGATCATCAGCTACCGCACGCACCGCATCGAGGGGCCGATCAATGGCGCCGAGCAGGCCGGATGGCAGTACATCGAGCGCATCGAAGTCCGCAACAAGGATCAGTACGCGAAGGACCTGGCGTCGCCGGCGGGCCAACAGCTCATTCGCCAGCTCTACGACAACTACCTGGAGCGGGCGAAGAATGTCTATTTCTGGTCCGAGGCGATCGACGACTGACCGCGGCTGCCGGCAAGATGGCGCGAGCTTAGACCGTCCCGCCCTTCATTGGTCGAGGGGCGCCCCGGTGTCCGCCTCGAGCTGATAGACAGCAGACAGATAGGCTCCGAGCGCTTGCAAGTGCGCAAGCGCGGTCTCTCGATAGCTTCGCTGCGCGTCGAGGAAATCGAGCAAGCTCTGGCCGCCGCGGCGGTAGGCGTACTCGACGGTGTCGCGGGCTTGCGTCGCCTTGGGCAGATATACGTCTCTGAGCGAGAGGACGCGGTCGCGCTGGGTCAGCGCGGCCTGGCGGTCGGTCTCGAGCGCGGCCAAGACCTGGAGCGCCGCCGCCTCACGCACCGCATCGACCCGCGTGATCTCGGCTTCCGTTCGCGCGATTTCCCCCTGATTGCGATCGAAGATCCGCAATGGAAAGCTGAACCCGAAGCCGATGGTGTCGTCGGGTCCGATCCGCTGGTACTCGAGCTGCGGGGTGAGGTCCCACCAGGCGTTCGCGCGGGCCAGGCGGTGGTCGGCTCGCGCACGCTGGCGATCGGCTTCGGCGGCTCGCAGATCCGGCCGGTTGCCCAACGCTCGCTGGACGAGCACGGCCCGATCGAGCGAGACGTCCTTGAAGTCGAGCTCTCCCGCGACTTCGAAATCCTCGGGGATGTTCACGGCCCCTGCAGCGGTGCGCAGCGCGATCTTCGCGGCCGTCAGGGCCTGACGGGCGTCGGCGGCGTCGCGCGCGAACGTGAAGCGCTGCACCTCGATGCGCAACAGCTCGAGCTCCGAGATGTCGCCCTTCTGCGCGCGGAGGCGCTGGATCCGCTCCGTATCGTCGAGCGTCTTGAGGTTCGCCTCGGCCAGGCCGAGCTGCTCTCGGGCGATCAGCGCCCCCGCGAAGGCGCTCTTGACTTGAAGCACGACCAGGCGGCGTGCGTCGTCCAGCTGGTACTTCGCGACCTGCGTGGCAGCTCGCGCCGAGTCGATGCGTCGCTGGCGCTTGCCGCCCAGCTCGATCGGCTGGCCGACGTTGACGGTATACTGCGCGTCTTGCTGTGACTGGCCCGGTCTGAACTGTTCGGCCAGGAAGTTCATCGTCGGATTTGGCCGCAGCGCGGCGGTCGTCTCACCCGCCTTGGTCGCGAACAGAGCGGCCTGCTGTGCCATCAGGGTTGGGTTCTGCCGCAGGGCGAGCTGGAGGGCCTCGTCCAGAGAGATCCGATTCGCCGGCTGTTGACCAACACCGAGCGATGGCGCCGCAAGCGAGACCACCAGTGTTGAGATAGCCATCAACGCCCAACGCATGGCATTCCTCCAGGCTGACTCGATCTGTACGCGCGGCTTACTGCCGGCCCACGGATCTTGCACCAGGCAACCTGAGGATTTCCTGAAGACGGCGCCCTCGAGACGACGACCTTCAGGAGCGGAGCTTCTCCCGGAACCAGTCGATGGTGAGCCGCAGCCCCTCCTCGATGTCGACGCGCGGCTCCCAGCCGAGCAATTTGCGCGCTCGCGCGATGTCCGGCTGGCGGACCTTGGGGTCGTCGACCGGGAGCGGGCGGAACACGATCTCGCTGCGGGAGCCGGTGAGCTTGATGATGCGCTTGGCGAGATCGAGCAGGGTCATCTCGTGGGGATTACCGATGTTGACGGGGTCGTTCACCGGCGCCTGCATGAGCCGCCACAGACCCTCGACGAGGTCGGTGATGTACTGGAACGACCGCGTCTGTGAGCCGTCGCCGAAGACTGTGATGGGGGCGCCGGTCAGGGCCTGGCCCATGAACGCCGGGATGGCGCGGCCATCCTTGAGCCGCATGCGGGGCCCGAACGTGTTGAAGATCCGGACGATGCGCGTATCGATGGCGTGCGAGCGGTGGTACGCCATCGTGATCGCTTCGCCGAAGCGCTTGGCTTCGTCGTACACGCCCCGTGGCCCGACCGGGTTGACGTGGCCCCAGTAGTCCTCGCGCTGCGGATGCACGAGCGGGTCGCCGTATACCTCGGAGGTCGACGCGAGCAGGAACCGCGCGCCCTTGGCCTTCGCGACGCCGAGTGCGTTGTGCGTGCCGAGCGCGCCGACCTTCAGGGTCTGGATCGGCAGCTCGAGATAGTCGAGCGGCGAGGCGGGGCTCGCGAAGTGCAGGACCCAGTCGAGGTGGCCCTCGAGCCGGATGTACTCGGTGACGTCGTGCTCGATGAGCGTGAAGCCCGGCCGGGACTCGACGGCGGCGAGGTTGTCCCGGGACCCGGTGACGAAGTCGTCCATGCAGACGACCTCCCAGCCCTTGCCGAGGAAGAACTCACAGAGATGGGAGCCGATGAACCCCGCGCCGCCCGTGACCAGCGCCCGCATCACGACGTCCTCCGTTGGATCTTCCCCTCGAGTGCTGCTCGAAGGTCAGTGTCAGGCCCAATGGCGAGACGGGCTAAACGGTACGGATTGGCAACCGGCAAGCGATTCGGACCACCGCCGTACAGGCAGGCGGCCCGATAGCCGGTGCGCTCGAGCGCCGCATCAACTGCCTGCGGGTCCACCCCGCCATCGCCGTATGGATACGAGATCGCCTCAACGGGTGTCCCCAGTCCCGCCTCAAGCGTGGCTTTGGAGCGGTGGAGCTCTTCCTCCAGCTCGCCCGGCGCCAGCTCTGAAAACCTCCGGTGCGAGGCCCCGTGTGACTGGACCGAAACGCCGTGACGCTGCAGTTCCCGCAGATCATCCCAATCACAAACGGCTTCCTGCGGCTCGATGCCCGCATCAAACTCGTTGCACTTTCCTATGAAGTCGGTCGGCACGAAGAGCACGCTCGGATAGCCGAACCTCAGCAGCCATGGCAGCGCAATCTGCCGCATCGATCTGTAGCCGTCATCGAACGTGAGCAACACTGACCGCTCGGGCAACCTCGCGGGCGCTGCGACGCCCACGAGAAAAGTCTGCAGGTCGAGCACGTGCCAGGCGTCGTCTTGGAGCCGGCTCAGGAAGCTGCCGAACGTCGCCTCCGAGACATAAAACCAGGTGGCCCGATTGCCGGTCGGCGGCTCTCCAATCTTGTGGAAGCCTAGGATCGCGAGTACCTGTTCGCCTGTTTGACGATCCGCACCGAGCGCCATAGCCGTATCTCCGATTACTGAGGTTTCACCCCAACGCCCGCTCGAGCAGACGTCCAACCACCTTTCGTGCATCGAAGAACTCCTCTGCCAGCGCGCGGGCCAGGCGGCATTGTCGATCGTAGTCGGCGCCCACTTGTTCCAAGCAACGTGCGGCTTCCTGGAGGTCACGAAAGCGAAACAGGCCGGCCGCGTCGGGGAGGAATCGGCTCGGACCCGTATGCTGGACGACGGCGGGCTTCGCGCTGGCGAGATAGCAAAGAGTCCGGTCGCTGACCCAGGCATTCTGCAGCCGTACGCATGCTGGCTTCACGCAGCTAAACTCACCGCGGGAGCGCTGGATGTAGCGCTGGTAGTCCCACGGCGTGGACGCGACGGCATGGGCATCGCGCACAAGCCATCCGCGTTCTCGCAGGGCCACCCCTTCCTTGTCGTCGGGTTCAATGTCGAGCGCCAGCTCCAACGACCAGGGCGTGTGGCGCGGCAATTCCAGGAATGGTTGAAAGCCCGCTCGCTTGTCGTCGAGGTTCACTGCCTCTCCGGTCCCACCTCCAGCGAACCAGTGAGCCACAGTGGTGAATCGAGCATCTGCCGCTGCCGGATGCGGCGGCCACCAATCGAGCGCCACACATGGCGGCGTGTACTGCCATTTCAGCCCCAAGTCCGGAAACGGCGCACCAGACTGGCCGACCGTCTCGCCGATGCTGAAGTAGACGTCGTGTGGCGCGAGGCCTACCTTGCCCATGCTCACCCAGATCTGGAGCAGAGCCGGATCGATGTCCAACAACGCCGACCGTCGGAAGCGCTTCACCACCTCCGGCTGCATCTTGTGACCGAGGTCAAGGAGAAGATCAGCGTCGGTGGCGAGCTCGAGGTCAAGGCAGTCCGCCATTACGTCGAGCGACAATGGCTCCTGGGTCTCGGAACAAAGCGATAAAGACTCCCCGAGACCGTAACGGCTTAGACGACTCCTCAGTGCAGCGACATATCCCTGCATTTCCTGGACTGGTGTATGGGGGTTGACCAGCTCAAGCCAAATCACCTGGATGCCTAGGGCACGCAACCCCAAGGCCCAGTTGAGATAGACCCACTGATGGCCACCGCCCACCGGGTAATAAATCGTGTTCGAGCAGAGGCACACGGTCATGCTCATTGATATTCGTCCCGCCGCTATTCCACGATGATCTGCCCGTACATCCAGGGGTGGGGCGTACAGAGATAGTAGTAGACCCCAGGCCGGGTGAAGGAGATGGCCTTGGATTCTCCCGTGGCCAGGTCGCCTGTATCCCACTCGGGCTTTAAGTAGGGGGTGGCGTTGTGAATTTGGTTACCGAGATTCGTGAAGGTGATTGTGGTTCCCGCCGTGATCTGGATGCGGACTGGCGAGAAACTGTATTCCTCGTTGTTGGCGCCAATCTTGACCGTAACGACGCCAGTCTCGATTGGTTTCGACGCCATCAAGATCCCCGGCCATCGCTGCGGCAACCCGGAGGGCCCACCAACGGTCGATGGTGGAGGAGGCGGCCATAAGGGGCCTAACTGCCCCTTCAGGGAGAACGCCCACACCGCGTCACCGTACGCACTGCCTTGCAGTCGGTTGCCGCCTGTCGCGATGGCCACGTACTGCTCGCCGTCCACCTCGTAGACAACGGGCGGCGCGTCAGCGCCAAAGCCGGTCTGGAACCGCCACAGCTCCTTACCCGTCTTGGCATCCAGCGCGAGGAGGTTGCCATCCGGCTCGCCCCGAAAGACGAGACCACCGGCCGTGACGGTCGCGCCTCCCCCGAGGCGGTACGGCGTCTTGTGCTGCCAGACTATTTTGTTCGTCGTGCTGGCGATCGCTGTGAAGGTGCCGCTCATCGGTGAGCCAATCGGCGTCACCTGGCTCCCGCGCCCATAGCTCCTCCCCGGAACGTAGTCCCTTGTACCGCTCCGCGTATAAGCGCTGGTGCGGACGGTGCCCGATACGTAGAAGTAGCCCGTGTCGGGGCTGTACGGCACCGGCGACCAGTTCGTGCCCCCGTCCCCTGACGGCTGTACCAGGACCGGGTTTTCCCAGAAGGGCTCAAAAATGCACCCGGCTTTGTCATAGCCCGGGAGCAGGTCGGCGCACTGGGGCACGGTCGCATCCCCGAGGGGAAATGGTTGGGTCTTCGCCGTCTTCTGGCGCGGCTCCTGGGGCACCGGGCGCTCCTCGATGCCAATCAACGGCTTACCGTTCGTGCGGTCGAGGATATACAGCCAGCCTGTATGGCCGGCTTCGGCGATGCCCTTGCGCGGTTGGCCATTGATCACCGTGTCGAAGAGGACCATCGGGCTCGAGGCATCATAGTTCCAGAGATCATGGTGTACCTGCTGGAAGTGCCAGACGTACTGGCCGGTCTTGGCCTTCAAGGCGATCATCGAGGAACAGAACAGGTTGTCACCCTCGCGCATCGACCCGTCATGATTCGGACCACAGTTGCCCGTGACGAAGTAGATGAGCCCGAGTTCCGGATCGAGGGCGGGCGTGTTCCATACCGTCGCCCCACCGCGCATCGCGTGATCGGTGCCGGGCGGCCAGGTGTCACTGCCAAACTCGCCAGGTCCCGGCACCGTAAACCATCGCCACAGAATGGCGCCGGTCTTCGCGTCCAGGGCGGTGAGGCGACCCCGCACACCATACTCGCCTCCAGCGATGCCGCTATAAACAATACCGTCGTAGTAGAGGGGAGCGCTGGTGATGGAGTAGCCGTTCTCCCACTTCTCGATGGAGGTCTTCCACGCCACCTTACCCGTCTTCATGTCCAGCGCCACGACGTTGGCGTCGAGCTGACCGAAAAAGAGCAATCCCTCGCCCATTGCCAGACCACGATTCACCCAGCCGCAGCAGAGGGCCGAGATCTTCTGGTGGACATCGGACCAGTGTTCCCAGAGAATCGCGCCGGTCTTGGCATTGAGGGCGAAGACATCGTTGTTGCCCGTGATGACGTACATGATGCCGTTCTTGACCAGCGGCGATGCCTCCAAGGAGTACTTGGCACCGAACCCGGAGCCGTTGAGACGGGCCATCCAAGCTCCTTTGAGTTGCGCGACATTGGAGGGGTCAATCTGATTTAGCGTGGAAAACCGCTGATTGGTCAGGTTGCCGCCGTTGGTCACCCAGTCTCTGCCAATCGGGCTCCGGAGCTGGCGATCGATCTCCTGATCGGCCGCCAAGCCGGGCACGATGACCAGAAAAATGAAGCTCAGAGTCGTCAACCATGTCGCCAGTCGGCGGCTATGAGAACCCATAGGTTTCGTCCTCACGCTGCCGCT
>Ga0066710_100004965_pt1 | contig 11961 bp, 9 predicted proteins | sample GraSoiAngelo_159_FD_79666 | JGI IMG/M metagenome (GOLD analysis project Ga0066710, IMG submission 79666) | Grasslands soil microbial communities from the Angelo Coastal Reserve, California, USA - 14_1009_16_40cm | ecosystem: Environmental > Terrestrial > Soil > Grasslands | place: USA... | reverse complement strand
CGGTCAACTATATCGGCCAGGAAGAAGTCCGGAAGGATCTCGAGCTCTTCAAGTCAGCGCTGGCAGAGGCGAATGTCAGGGTGGAAGAAACCTTCATGTGCGTGTTGGCCCCCGGCTGGCTGGAGCACTTTTTCTACAACGAATACTACTCCAGCGATGAAGAGTACCTTTTTGCTCTTGCGGACGCGATCCGGCACGAATACAAGGCAATCGTTGACGGCGGCTTCGTTCTCCAGATCGATGATCCGGCTCTGCCGGATACCTACGACATGATCGTGCCGGCCCCGAGCATCGACGAATACCGGAAGTTTGCTGCAGTTCGAGTCGAGGCCATGAATCATGCGTTGCAGGGCATTCCCGAGGACCGTGTGCGTTATCACATTTGCTGGGGAAGTTGGCACGGCCCCCACACACACGACCTGCCGCTGAAGCAGGTCGTCGATCTGTTGCTCAAGGTGAAAGCGGGAGCGTACTCGGTCGAGGCGGCGAACCCACGGCATGAGCACGAGTGGAAGGTTTGGAAAGAAGTCAAGCTCCCGGAAGGCAAGATCCTGATCCCTGGCGTCGTCAGTCACGCCAGCAACGTGGTCGAGCATCCGGAGCTGGTCGCAGATCGGATCATCCGGTACGCGGACCTGGTCGGTCGCGAGAACGTCATCGCGGGCACCGACTGCGGCATGGGCCTACGTGTCCACCCACAGATCGCCTGGGCAAAGCTAAAGGCGCTTGCGGAGGGAGCAGCGCTGGCGACGGCACAACTGTGGGGTAAGGCCAGCAGGACCTCGCGAATCAAGGGTTGACGCGAACAACAGAACGCGGGCTAAAGCCCGCGACTACATTCAGACCGACCCTGATCCCAAATGTAGTCGCGGGCTTTAGCCCGCGTTTCCCGCCGGCGTTTGGCCGTAAACGTGCGACTAGACACTCATGGGTCTTCTGGATCGACGGACTGCGTCCGCTTTGTTGACGATCCTGGTATTTGTGGCGGCCATCGCAGTCCTGTGGACCGCCCGCCGTCCTGTTATTTCATTCATCTTTGCCATTTTCTTCGCCTATCTTCTGGAGCCCGTCGTCAATAAATTTGCGGGCTGGATGCGGTTGTCGCCAGGTAAGGCGGTGGCCGTCACATACCTGGTCATTCTAGTAGGACTGTTGATCTTCGGGTTCACTGTGGCACCGCAGGTTATGCAACAAGGGCAGCGGTTGTCACAGGCATTGCCGGATCTTTTCGAGAAAGTACAAACGGGAAACATCGCCTGGCAACTGGGGGCTCAACAAGGTTGGAGCTACCAGACTCAAATGCGTGTCCAGCAGTGGCTGGTCAGCCATCGGGAAGACATTTCGAATTATGCCCACGAAGTGATTACGCGGCTCGAGCAAGCCGGTTCCAACCTGCCATGGATCTTGCTGGTCCCGGTACTGGCGGTCTTTTTTCTGAAGGATGGTTCGGAATTAAGGTCGTCTCTCATCAACGCGATCGGCTCGAGGAGCGATCGCGCGTTCCTCGCGAGGGTCATGGACGATCTCGACTCCATGCTTGGTCAATACGTCCGGGCGCAGTTGTTGCTCGCTTTCTTCGCTTTCATTGCCTACACCACTTTTTTTCTAATCGCACGCGTGCCGTATGCTCCGGCGATTGCTGCCATCGGCGGCACGCTGGAGTTTATTCCTTTTGTGGGACCACTACTGACTCTTGTCATCCTCATGGGCCTCGCCTTCCTCACCGGTTACTCGCACTGGCTTCTGCTGTTTGGGTTCTGGCTCGTTTGGCGTGGCGTTCAGGACTATGTGAACACGCCCTACGTGATGGGAGAGGGTCTCGACCTTCATCCGCTGTTGGCGATCTTCGCCATTTTAGTCGGCGGTGAAGTTGCAGGCGTCACCGGAATTTACCTGTCGATCCCGGTCGTTGCCGCGCTGCGCATTCTGTGGCTGAACTGGACTCGCCGCCCTTCGACAAGGAAAGCCGCATAAATCTTAGATTGTTCTTTATTTTGGCTCCCGGGATAATCAACATTACCCACAATTGACGCGGCTCTATCAGGAGGAGTGCCTCGGATGCCGACGCCCACATCCATCACAATTCCGACCGAGCCGATCGGCAGTGTTCCCAGACCGATCGCACTCATCCAGAGAGTAGCGCGGGATGACGTTGATAATCCTGACCTCGATCCTTTGTATGAAGATGCAATCCGAGACACCATCGAACGGTTTGAGGCTACAGGTTCTCCGGTCATTACAGATGGCGAACAAAGGAAGTATCACAATTTCTGGACGTACTCTGTGCACGGGCTTGCGAATACAGCCCCGGATGGTTTCAAAATTCCTTTCTCAGCCGGTCACGCGCGCCGCATGTTACGGCTCACGCGTGGCCCGTTTCGATACAAGCGATACGCAGACCGTTACCTCGAAATCGCCATGCGTTATGCGCACGTGCCGGTGAAGCAGGCAGTCATATCAGCGTCGGCTTTGAGTCTGATGTACCCTCCACAGGAGATCGAAGACTACTCGCGAGAGCAATTTATCGACGACCTGCTGAACGAGCACGAAACCGAAATCCGGCGCTGCCTGCAAAAAGGCGCCTATAAGGTTCAGATCGACTTCACGGAAGGACGGCTGGCCGTAAAAATCGATCCTTCCGGGCATCTTCTCAACAGCTTCATTGACCTGAACAACCTCGCGCTGCAGCGGTTCACACCGGAGGAACGAAGCCGCATCGGGGTTCATACCTGTCCCGGCGGCGACCTCGATTCGACGCACAGTGCGGATGTCGATTACTCCGAGCTGCTGCCGAGTTTGTTTCAATTGAAGGTGGGAAACTTCTACATTGCGCTTGCGGGTGAGCGGGACCGCCGGCGAGTCCTGGAAATCATAAGCAAATACCTTAAACCGGATCATCGTGTTTTCGTGGGAGTGATTGCTCCCATCGATCCGCACATTGAGACGCCGGAAGAAGTGCGGGACCGTGTACTCGAGGCGGCGGAGTACCTGCCGATCGAGCAGCTTGGCACGACTGATGACTGCGGATTCTCCCCTTTTAGTGATGACACTTCAACCAGCCGTGACACCGCTTTTGCTAAGATCAAGGCAAGGGTGCTCGGGACCAAACTTACGGAGAGATTTCTCGGAGGTCGAGAGTGACGGGAGACGAAAGGGAGAACGACCTGATTCGATCGGTCGCCCTTCAGAATGCCAGCAGCATTCTCATCGCACGTCAGCGTGCCGAACAGGAACTGCTCGAGGCGAAGCAGGCGCTGGAGAAGAAAACAGAGGAACTTGCACAGTCGCTCTCGATGATGCGTGCGACGCTGGAATCCACGACCGACGCAATTCTGGTCACGGACGAACAAGGAGTGATCACCGACTTCAACGAAAACCTTGTCGAGATGTGGCGGATCCCCCGCGAGATCATGGACTCCAGGCAACATCGCCTGCTGAGAGACGCCATCAGCCAGCGGTTCGAGAACCCGAGGCAATATGACTCCAGGATCGATGAAATTTACTCGGCGGCGGCGCCGCAAACCTCCGACGTTCTCGAACTCGCCGATGGAAGGGTTATTGAGCGATTTTCGAAAGTACAGTCCGTCGAGGGACGAATCGTGGGTCGGGTCTGGACTTTCCGCGATATCACCGAACGCCGGCTGACCGAACAAGCATTGATAGAAGCGGATCGCCGTAAGGATGAGTTCCTGTCCGTGCTCGCACATGAGCTACGAAACCCTCTCGCCGCGGCCTTGATGGCGGTCAGACTTCTGCAGCAAAAGGGTCCACCAGACCCAACTCTCCAGAATTTGCGGGCAATCATAGTTCGTCAGACGCTGCTCCTGTCCAAGCTGGTTGACGATTTGCTCGATGTCGGCCGCATCACCACCGGTAAAATGCGGCTCGAGAAGAAACACGTCGCATTGAACACGATTTTAAAGGAGGCGGCTGAGGTTTGTACGCTGCTGATCGAGCGTCGCAATCATACCCTCAGCGTCCAGTTCGCCGACCCTTCACTCTCGCTCTATGTAGATGCGGCCCGGATTGTGCAGGTCGTCAGCAATCTGCTGAACAATGCCGCCAAATATATGAATGACGGGGGGCAAATTGAGTTGGCGGCTTCCGAAGAGGACGGCAATGCTGTTATTCGCGTGCGGGATAAAGGTTTCGGTATTCCCCGGGAGATGCTGGACCGTATTTTCCAGCGCTTCGTTCAAATCAGTACACCGGGCCGCAGCGTGGATGGCCTGGGGATCGGCTTATCTGTCGTTAAAGCACTGGTCGAGAGGCACGGCGGCACGGTTGAAGCCGCAAGTGAGGGGCCGGGCAAAGGCAGCGAATTCGTCGTACGTCTGCCCGTTTTTATAAAGACGAATGAATAACGCGGGCTAAAGCCCGCGACTACATTTTAGAGTCAACCGGTTCCTATGTAGTCGCGGGCTTTAGCCCGCGTCCCAATTTCGCCTACCTTCCGCTTACAACGCTGAATTTCTGAATCCTGCGGCCCGTGTCAGTTTCCGCGATATACAAATTCCCTTGGGAGTCGACCGCGATGGTATGGCCGTGGGTGAAATTACCGAGCATGTGCCCGGGGCGGCCGAAGCTCGACAGAATCTTCCCGGTCGCGTGATCGAGAACGTGCACCTGCTCGTTGCGGCCGTTCATCACGTACATAAACTTCTGCTCGGGATCGCGCGAGAACCCGATCCACCACACGGTGCCCCGCGGATCGGGTAGCGTGGGCGTCCCCGTTCTGATCCAGATGTTCTTTTTGAAATTGCCCATCTTGTCGAACACCTGCACGCGATCACCCTGCCGGTCGCACACGTAAATCAGACCGTCGTTGCCCATCGCAATGCAATGCACAATCTGTGCGAACGCCCCGCCGGCGCCGGCATCAGTTTCTTCCTTCGTTGCCTGATGCCCCCACTGCCGCAGGAATTTTCCCTGGCGATCGAATACCGCCACGCGACGGTTGCCGTATCCGTCGGCGATGTAAACGTCACCGTTGGCGGGATCGACGACGATGCCCGCGGGATTGAAGAACTGTGTCGGGCTCGCGTTCAGGTTCTTGCCTTTACTGCTGCCGTCCGAGCTGTCGAAGACACCGCGCTTGCCGATCTGCATGAGCAGCTTGCCGTCGTGCGTCCACTTTTGAATGATGCCGTCGCCGTTGCCGGTGAGCCATATATTGTTCTCGCGGTCGGCGAAGCAACCGTGGATCGTTCCGGGCACGGTATCCGAGTCTCCCCATGAATTGACCAGGTTGCCGGCGAGGTCAAAAATGAGGATTGAAGGCGCTTGTTTCGACGTCTCTGCCTCTTCGGCCGTGATGTCACGCCGGTTCGTGACGATCAGATGATCGTGAGCATCCACACACGTACTGCCGGTCCGGCCAATGATCCATCCTTCGGGCAACGGTTTGGGCCACGAGGGATCGATCTCGAACTTCGGCCCGTTGCTCTGAGCCTGCAACGGCGCCGAAAAGCGCCCGCTCGCCAGCCACGCGCACACCACCAAGACGACGAGAACCTTTTTCATATCGACTCCTCCGAATTGACTATCTCGAATAGGCGGCCATCTTACGTCAATCCCGGTGAGACAGACATTAATTAGCATATCGGCACCTTCGCCGCGACCGGCCAAGGCCGTCGCCTGCAAATCGTAAATGTCGCGACTAACTCGACTTTCCAGGAGCTAACTCGCTGAAAACAAAATGTGCAATTGCGGAACGCCCGGTGCATGAGTGAGGGATGGACGATTTCGAGCAACTGTTCAACATCCAATGGAGGGACGCCGAAGCGATCCTGATGGTGATCACGCAGAAGATTCCAACCCTGGTCTCCTTCGATAAGGCATATCAAAACGCACGAAAATATTCAGACGCCGAGAATGCTCGAATTGAAGCGGAGTTGGCGATCAAGCGAGCGATATCGCATATTCTTGCCGACCACATTGAACTGCTTCAGCAATTCACGGAAAACCCGCGATTCAGAGAATGGCTGACATCCATCGTATTCGGGTCACCCGATGCACAACGTCCGAATTAAACTCACCCGGCGAATGTTGTCGCAGTCCCGTCTTATCGCCAAAGGAAAGGGCATTCGGGGTGTAAAGCGCCTGGTTGCATGGTATGGTGGAACGGCATCAAAATGGGTTAAGAAAAGCAGCCCACAGCTCGAAATTGGCGGCAGGAACGTTGAATATCACTGGTACGAGCATGCTGGAATCGGAAGGTTCGAAGTGAAGCAAGTGGACATCAATAAACCATGATCGTCAAGCTGAAAAAAAGAAACCCGCAGTTTCGCGACCTTACCGTCAGACAGCCGTATTTGGTGATTGGCATTGAAGCCGATGACTTTCGGATTTTGAACGATGCCGGGCGCCCTTTCCTGTACCCGCGCAATCTGTTCTCTTTGATTGACAACCGGGAACCCAGCGACTGGGTGAACGAAATTGGTGACGATGGAGAACGCTATTCATATCCGCTCCCTTTGAATAGGCCGGGATTTTTTGAAGATTTCTTCGACCAGAAAGCCAGGGCCGTCCGAACTTTCTGGCGCGTGGTGAATCGCCGGCTGACAGCGGCCGGCGAAGTCGCGTGACCCGCCGCTGCCTCCCTAACGACACGGGTGCAAATAACTATCGACAGGGCTCGTTCTTGTTGTAACATCCGCGACCAATAAAGCCCGAATATCTGAACATGCCGGTTGCTGCTCCAGGACCAGGGGGTTCCGCGAAAGCAGCCGTCGTCGCTCCGAAGTGCCTTTAGGCCATGGGGTGAATCCCTGCTGGCTTTTTCATACGGCCTTTTTTGTACCTACGTTTCTTATTCGGCACAGGGGGCGAAATATCATGTTTGGACGACGAATCTGTTGGAAGCTTTTTTTCTGCCTCTCGGTTCTGACCGGCATGGCGGCAGCGCAGGTCACGACCGGCAGCATCAGCGGCACTGTCAAAGATTCCGGTGGCGCCGTGCTCCCGGGGGTCAGCATCAAACTGACGAATACGGATACCGGGGTCACCCGCGTGGTGATCGCGGACGAAGTCGGACGGTACAACGCACCGCAGTTGTCGCTTGGTGGTTATGAGATCGCCGCCGAGTTGCCCGGGTTCCAAACGGCTTTACGTCGCGGCGTTACTTTGACGATCGGACGCGAGGCGGTGGTCGATTTCGCCCTCCAGGTTGGCTCCGTGGCGCAAGAGGTCACGGTGAACGCCGAAGCCGCCATGGTGGCGACGACCAACGCAAACCTGTCGTATCTGGTCGACGAAAAGAAAATCCGCGATCTTCCGCTCAACGGGCGGAATTATACCCAGTTGGCCACGCTCCAGCCCGGAGTGATCCCCATCCTGGGCGACCTTACCCGAACCGACATCTCCGCCGGGCATGGCTTGAAAATGAGCATTGGCGGAGCGCAGTCCACTCAGAATTCTTTCCTCATGGATGGACAGGATGTGAGTGACTATGCGGGCCAGACACCGGGCAGCGCGGCGGGAACCAATCTGGGAATTGATGCCGTTCGCGAATTCACTATCACCACAAATAACTACAGCACCGAGTACGGTCTGGTTGCGGGCGGTGTGATGAACGTGGTGACCAATTCCGGTACCAACACATTGCATGGTTCGGGATTTGAATTCCTCCGCAACAGCGCACTCGATGCCAAGAACTACTTCGACCAGGCGAACAAGCCCATTCCCGCTTTCAAGCGCAATCAGTTCGGCGGTGTTTTGGGCGGGCCGATCAAGAAAGACAAATTGTTCTTTCTCGGCAGCTATGAAGGCCTGCGGGAACGGCTCGGTCTGACCTACAACACTCCCGTCCCGAACCTCCGCGCCCACCAGGGCTATCTGCCGATTAACGGAGTCGAGCAGTTCATTGGAGTCCATCCGGGTTCACAGCCGATGATGAATCTCTATCCGTTGCCCAACGGACCCGACAATAGTGATGGGACCGGCCAGTTCATCAATAATCCCATTCAGCCATCGACCGAAGACTACGTGCTGGCGCGCGTTGATAGCCAGCTCAGCAGCAAGGATTCTCTGTATGGCCGCTATGTTTTCGATCAGGCCAACGTGATGCGTCCCGGACAGCTTGGCATTTATGGGACCGCCAAGTACGGCCGCGACCAGTACTTTCAATTGGCCTGGACCCGGGTCATATCGACAAAATTGATCAATGAAACACGCGCGGGCGTGAACCGGACATTTGGCAAATTCGATGCGGCGTATCTCAAGGATGTTCCGGTATCGCAGCTGGCTGTGATGACGGGCCGCGACCTGGCCAGCATCTGGGATATCGTCATTCCATCGATCCCGACTTCGGACGGCGTCTTCATCGAGACGCCACGGCGGTTCACGAACACAGTCTTTGAATTCGCAGATAACCTGAGCTACGTGAGGGGCTCACATTCATTTAAATTCGGCGGTATCTTCAAGAATTATCTCTCCAACCCCAAGAGTAACCGGAACTACATGGGGACGATCAATTTCGCGAGCGTGCAAAACTTCATGCTGGGCACGCCTTCGCAAATCCTGGGGCAAATTGTGGAGTCGCAACTCAGCTACCAGCAGCGGCTGTTCGGGTGGTTCATCGAGGACGACATCAAAGTGACTCCCCGGTTATCGTTCACGATCGGACTGCGGCACGAGTTCACGACCGCACCCAAAGAAAGATATGGCCGCGCCGCCAGCATGAAGAGTCTCTTCGATGGTGGACCAACGATGGGGCAGCCGCTATTTGTCCCGCCTAAGGACAATTTTGCTCCGCGATTCGGGCTGGCCTGGGATCCTTTCGGGACCGGAAAGACTTCGGTGCGGGCCGGCGTAGGCGTTTTTCACGAGCAGCTTGTCCCGACCGTCCTGCGTTACACCTATGCTTCCATGCCCCATATCACGAAGACCTTTACACTGCTGGGTCCGGGAACAGGCGTTCTCAGGGTTGACCCGGCAAGCGTCCCCGCCAGTGCCGCTTCAGGTCTGAACTACGAGTCCAATCCTTCGCTGCCCGCCCGATATCAGTGGAGTCTCAACATCCAGCGTGAAATCGTGAGCGGGACAACGGCCAGCGTGGCCTATGTGGGCTCCCGAAGCGAGCATTTGCAGTACAACCCCGCTTTGAACATGTATACTCCGACGTGCTGGCCAAGCAACTGCACCACGGACAATGCCAGTTACTTCTTCCCCGCCGGCCCAGGCATACCAAGAATCAATCCCAGGTATACGACGATCAACGCCCACCGGTGGGACGGCAACGCCTACTACCATTCGTTCCAGGCTAATGTGACGCGGCGCTTCAGCAACGGATTGCAATACCAGGGTTCCTACACCTGGTCGCGCAATATCGACACCGCGGCGACGAGCTTCGGCACGGTGATCTCCCTGAACGCAGGCGGCATTCAGAATCCTTTCAACCTCCAGTCCGAGAAGGGATTGTCTCCCATCGATCCGCGTCATCAATTCACCAGCAACGCCACTTACGACCTGCCGTTTGCAAAGGACTCGCGCGGCTTCGTGAAGGCGCTCGTTGCAGGCTGGCAAAGCAACGTGATCGTGACGGTGCGGGCGGGGGTTCCCTTTAATATCCCGAGCGGATATATCGGGACGGATGGACTGGGACGCAGTCGCAGCGGATTGGGTGCGCCAACTCCTGGAGACCGGCCCAGTCTGGCTCCGGGCGCCACTGTCAGTACCAGCGGAACCACTGCCGGTTGCGCCGGTGTTGCGGCGGGCCAAAAACTGGGCACGCCGTCGCTCTGGTTCGATCCCTGCGTGTTTGTGCTTCCTCCGGCGGGAACGTTCGGGAATCTGGCCAAGAATGCAGTAATAGGTCCAGGGCTGGCCAACGTGGACTTCGCGATGAAAAAACAGTTCGACATTACCGAACGCCATAACCTGCAGTTCCGCGCAGAGGTGTTCAACGTGTTTAATCATCCGAATTTCGGCAACATGATCACACCGATCTTTGCGGGATCAACAGGGGCCAGGAATGGCTCGGCAGGCCGGATCATCGATACGGCGACGACCTCACGACAGATCCAATTTGCATTGAGGTTGGCGTTTTAAGCTGTAGCGCGCTGGTGGGCGTGCAAACTCCCCTCCTAAGTTAGGAGGGGAGCTTTGCATTCGGCGAATTCAGGGCCGCGCCGCAGAGGCCGTTCGCACACTCTGCGGCACCGGCACGACAACATAGAGATTGCCGACATCCGTCTGTTTGACGGTCAGGTCGAGGATGGTCGTGCCGTTTCGTTTCTCAACGACGTGGCCTGGGAAGTAGCCGTAGACTTTGTCATCGGCTGGGTTGTAGTCGTCATACTTCTCGTACGTAAATTCGGTAACGACGTTGCCCAGCGTCGTTTGGACTCTTTCGGCCTGGTTCTCGGCGTTCAGCGTTGCCTTCGCTATCGCGCCCTGTACGCCGGGGATCGGGAAAGTAACGACCGGCTTCCCCCCTTCCATGGCGACCTTCGTATTTTCGCCACCGGCGGCAGCGCCCTTCGGCGCACCCTGGGGACTGCTCCACAACCGGATAAGCCGTTCGTTGAGGGCGGCGCGATTGGGCGTGGCAGTGCCGCGTCCGGGGACCAGGCCGGCTCCCACCATATCTTCGTCCCATGCAAACTGGCCGCTTACAACTTCGATCGCCTTGCGAGACTGGCCGTTCGGAAGAGTGCACGTGTATTGCGCGCGCATCCCGGAAACCTGGTAGTTGATGCTGGCGCGGTAGTTCGTCAGCCTGCATGGCTGTCCCTGCACCTGGATAGTGCCGGTGGCCTGGAGTTCGAGCGTGGCGACGGCGTCCACTTCCTGGAGCCCGCGGAGCATGCCCGTGTACCACATCCAGTTGAACAAGACCGACCTGCGATCTCCGGCCGCTGCTGCCCGTGGAGTCGGCGGCGGTGTCCGCTGCGCCGACACCAGTTCGGTACTGCCAGCCAATCCGATCAGGATCACAACCGTTGCTACTGTTGAAACCTTTCGCATATTAATGTCTGACCTTGGAGACCATATTTTCCAGATCGACATCGCGGCAGGGATCGCCCTCGTGAATATAGGCGTTGGGATCGGTATTCAGCCTCAGTGTCCGGGGACTCATCACCCAGGGCTCCAGGAGCACTCCGGGATCGATTACCGTGACCTGATAGCGGAGCGTGTTTCCGTCGCGCGAGAGTTTCTCAATCACGCGCATGTTGTCGGTGTGAAAATAGCCGCCTCTGTCGAGCCAGGTGGAGTCGTTGAACCCGACAGAGTCCACGACGAGGGTATCGCCTTCCCAATGGGCGACGGAGTGTCCGTAAAAGGTCACGTCCTGAGCCCTCACCGGATCGTGCTGCCGGCCATCCGTCGGAATGATGCGAAAATCTTCCGGCTGCGTGCCGGCTCCGCCCGCCGCATAAAGGAAGATCACCTCGTTGGCGGTCTGAACGATTTTCGTGGGTGGTCCCATGCGTGGCACGCCGTACGGCTGACACTTGAAGATCGGATCCATGGTATTCGTGTTCTTATCCAGGTCCTGAACCTTGTCCCAGAACTCCGGCTTATAGAGGGGCCGGTTGGGATCCATTCTCCCCGTGAACTCGCCATCGACCGTCTGGTTCGTTTGTTCGCCACACCCTCTCTGGTTGGGAGCACACCTGCGGGACGGGAAATCCGCGTTGACATTACCGCTTTCGTCCGCTGTGCCGACTCTTCCAGCGCCGGCGGCGTTCCACATGCCGCTCAGATCGGGATGGCCATCCGCTGTGCGCGGAGTCGAGATCGCAGCCGAAGGGGTCGAGCCTGCCTTCTGATTTTGGGCCCATGACGTGAGCACCAGGCAAGCCGCAACGACAACAAGCGTGCCAAGGCTCAAGTGCAAAAATCGATGCTTCATGTTGTCATCTCCTGACCGGTGAGTGCTAACCGGTCAGGAGATGACAACATGAAGCATCGATTTTTGCACTTGAGCCTTGGCACGCTTGTTGTCGTTGCGGCTTG
>Ga0066710_100004963_pt1 | contig 11963 bp, 10 predicted proteins | sample GraSoiAngelo_159_FD_79666 | JGI IMG/M metagenome (GOLD analysis project Ga0066710, IMG submission 79666) | Grasslands soil microbial communities from the Angelo Coastal Reserve, California, USA - 14_1009_16_40cm | ecosystem: Environmental > Terrestrial > Soil > Grasslands | place: USA... | reverse complement strand
GTGGTCTGGCCGGCCAGGAAGATCTCCCACCGCCCTGCGTCCTCCTCCCCCCGGAGCAGCCGGGTGGCGATGAGGAGGCCCCAGATCGCCCCGACCACCGTCAGCACCCCGAGCGTGCGCCAGGCGGTGAAACCGGCGACGGTGTCGAGCCGGTGGGCGGGCCCGAGCATGGCGGCCAGGCCGGCGTTGGCCCCGAACGACGTCGCCAGCTTGATCCTGGACGTCGCCGTCGGGAAGCTCGCCGCATAGCCCGACGCGGAGGCGACGACGTAGAGGCCGAACACGACGCCCCACGGCAGGCCCGAGCGGGCGGCCCGCCGGGCCGTGGTGAGCACGACGACGGCGCCCGCCCGGCGACCACGGGACGCATGTTCAGGCGGCATCGGTTACGTCCGAGGCGCCGTCCGGCGCGCCGTAGTGGGCCAGGAAGAGCTCCTCGAGCGACGGCTCGCGGCTCAGCAGGTGGCGCACACCGGCCTTGGCCAGGACTCCGAGCAACGGCTCGATCGAGCCCCGCACCTGGCACCGGACCCGGTTGCCCTGGACGTCCACACCGGTGACACCGTCCACCGCGGACAGGTCGGGCGGCGCCGTGTCGAACTCGGCCTCGACGGACAGCGCGGAGAGGTGGCGCATCGACTGCAGCGTCCCCACCTCCACCAGGCGTCCGGACCGCAGGATGGCGACCCGGTCGCACAGAGCCTCCACCTCGCTCAGGATGTGCGAGGACAGGAACACCGTCTGCCCCCGCTCGCGCGCCTCGTGCACGCAGTGGCGGAACGCCTGCTCCATCAACGGGTCGAGCCCGCTCGTCGGCTCGTCCAGCAGCAGCAGGTCGGCCCTGCTCATGAGGCCGGCGACCAGGATGAGCTTCTGGCGGTTGCCCTTCGAGTACTCCCGCACCCGCTTGGTCGGATCGAGCTGGAACCGGTCGATCAACACCTCCCGGTAGGAGGCGTCCACCTCGCCCTGCACCCGACCGAGCAGGTGCAGGGTCTCGGCGCCGGTGAGCGACGGCCAGAGGTTCGCCTCACCCGGCACGTAGGCGATGCGGCGGTGCGCCTCGACGGGCCGCCTCTGACAGTCGACCCCGAAGATCTCGGCCCGACCCGCGCTCGCCCGGATGAGGCCGAGCAACAGCCGGATCGTCGTCGTCTTCCCCGCGCCGTTGGGGCCGAGGTAGCCGATCACCTCGCGCTCGGGCACCTCCAGGCTGAGCGAGGTCAGCGCCTCCGTCCTCCCGAAGGTCTTCGACAGCCCCTCGGTCCGGATCGCTGTGGTCATGGCGACTCCTTCACATCTTTCTGAAAGTTACAACACTTCAGGGACCGGAGCGCGAGCCGGAATCCCGGTTGCGGGACGGGCACGCCAAGAAGTAGACGGAAGGTCGTGGCCACCATGGTGATGCGCCGTGTCCGCGGACCGGCGGAGCGCCCGGGACGAACGTCGTCGTCGTCTCGGCCAGAACTTCCTTCGCCCGGAGCTCGCTGACCAGCTGGTCGCCGACGCCGGCGTCCAGGCCGGCGAGCTGGTCGTCGAGCCGGGCGCCGGTACCGGCGGGCTGACCCTGGCGCTGGCTCGGCGCGGGGCCGACGTGATCGCGGTCGAGCTCGACCCAGTGTGGGCAGAGCGCCTCGCCGAGCGCGCCCGTCGAGTGGGCCCGGGAACCGTCCGCGTCGTCCGGGGCGACTTCGTGTCGGTGCCGCTGCCCGCCCGGCCGTTCCGGGTCGTCGGGTCCTTGCCCTTCGGCGCGACGACGGCCATGTTGCGCCGCCTGCTCGACGATCCGGGCCTGCCGATCTGTCGAGTCGACGCGGTCGTGCAGTGGGAGGTGGCGCGGAAGCGGGCGGCCACGCCGCCGGCGACCCTGCTGTCGACGGTGTGGGCGCCGTGGTGGCAGTTCCGTCTCGGACGGCGGATCCGCGCCTCGGAGTTCCGGCCCGTGCCGAAGGTCGACGGGGCGGTGCTGACCGTCACCCGGCGCGACCCGCCGCTGCTGCCGCCGGCGTTGGCCGGGCCATACGCCGGCTTCGTGCGCTCGAGGTGGCCGTTCCCCGCAGCGCGATAAATCGCTCGGCAGAGCGCCGGTGCGGACGTACAGTCCGTCGCCGTGACGCCGGTGGCACCCAGGTCTCCCCACGAGGTCGCCGGCGCGCCCCGATTTCGTCGCCCCCCGGCCCGGTGGCCGCGCGGGGTCCTCGGAACGAGCTAGCCGTCAGGCGCTGACCGGGGCGTCGGCGAGTCGCCGTGGCCGGGGGGATCGCTCCCCGCCCACCGCCCTCGTCCGCGAAGGAGACCCCGTGCCGTCCGCTCTCAGTCCCGAACACCTCACCCGCGACCTCGCCGTCCGGGACCTCACCGACCCCGACCAGGGACCCCATGCGATCCAGCTTCTCGTCGCCGCGGTGGCCGACCGGCTGGCGGAGGCGTGGCGATGCGAGGTACGTCGCCACCGCGGGCCCCGTGTCGTGCCCATCGAGGAGAACTACGACCGGCTGCGGATCTCGCCGGAGGCGGCAAGCCGCGACGTCCGCTACACGCGCTACGTCGACGACCGCCGCATGTTGCGCAGCCATGCGTCCGCGATGATCCCCGCCGCCCTCCGCGCCCTCGCCGCGCAACCGGCCGACGACGCCCTCCTCGTCTGCCCCGGCATCGTGTACCGGCGCGACGCGATCGACCGTCTGCACACCGGCACACCCCACCAGCTCGACCTGTGGCGTGTCGCCAGTCACCCGCTTTCGCTCGACGACCTCGACGAGATGATCGACCTGCTCGTCGACTGCCTCGTACCCCGCGCCCGGTACCGCTGGGAGCCGCGCTCGCACCCGTACACCCTCGACGGCCGGCAGGTCGACGTCGAGTGCGACAGCGAGTGGGTCGAGGTGTGCGAGTGTGGGCTCGCCCATCCCGAGGTGCTCGCCATGGCCGGCCTCGACGGCCGGCACGGCCTCGCCCTCGGCATGGGGCTCGACCGGGTGCTGATGCTGCGAAAGGGCGTGCCCGACATCCGCCTGCTGCGATCGGGCGATCCCCGCGTCGCCGCCCAGATGCAGGATCTGGCGCCCTACCGCGCCGTGTCGGCGATGCCACCGGTGCGGCGGGACCTGTCGGTGGCGGTCGGCGACGACGACACGGTCGAGGACATCGGTGACCGCGTCCGGGACGCCCTCGGCGCCGACGCCGAGGTCGTCGAGGAGGTCGTGGTCGTCTCGGAGACGGCTTTCGCGCACCTGCCGGCGGCGGCCGTCGTCCGCCTCGGCATGCAGCCGGGCCAGAAGAACGTGCTCGTCCGGGTCGTGTTGCGCCCGCTCGGTCGGACCCTGACCGACGAGGACGCCAACCTGCTCCGCGACCGCATCTACGGCGCGCTGCACCGCGGCGCGGTCCACCACTGGGCCACTGGTCACAACGCCTCTCCGTGAACGATTTGCGCCGCTATGCGACGCAAATCCTTCACAGCCCGTCGGAACGCCTTGGCCGGCCACGTCGCTACCGTGGATGCCATGGAACGCCGCACGAAGATCGTCGCCACGGTCGGCCCGTCCTCCGAGGGACCAGACATCCTGCGGGCGATGATCGCGGCGGGCATGAACATGGCTCGTGTCTCGCTGGCCCACGGCCCGGTCGACGAGACGCTGGCCCGGGTGAAGCGGGTGCGCGAGGCGGCGGCCGCCGAAGGGCTGATCGTCGGCGTGCTCGCCGACCTGCCCGGGCCCAAGATCCGCGCCGCCGAGTTCCCGGACGGTGGCGTCCTCCTGGCCGAGGGCGCCACCATCGACCTGGTGCCGGCTGCCGGGACGGCCGACGCCAGTCACGAGCGGCGCATCGCGGTCGACCACGCCTCTCTCCTGCAGGAGCTCGAGGCCGGCGACACCATCGCCCTGGGGGACGGCGCCATCCAACTGGTCGTGGAGGACGTGCTGCCCGAGCGGGCCACCGCCACCGTCGTCACGGGCGGCTGGGCCCAGGGCCGGCCGGGCGTCGCTCTCCCCCCGGGCCGGACGGTGCTCACCTCGCCCACCTCCGAGGACCTTGCGCTCCTCGAGGCGGTGGCCAGCGAGGTGGACGCCATCGCCGTCTCGTTCGTGCGGGCGGCGGCGGACATCGAGCGGGCGAAGGCGGCGACCGACACCGACGGGCCCATCGTCGTGGCAAAGATCGAGACACAGGAGGCGGTCGACGCCGTCGACGGGATCATCGCCGCTGCCGACGGCGTGATGGTGGCCCGCGGCGACCTGGGCATCCGGTGCGCGCTCGAGGACGTGCCCCACTACCAGAAGCGGATCATCCGCACCGGCGTCGCCTACGGCAAGCCGGTGATCACCGCCACGCAGATGCTCGAGTCGATGGTGCGGGCGCCGACGCCGACACGCGCCGAGGTGAGCGACATCGCCAACGCGGTGTTCGACGGCACCAGCGCGCTGATGCTGTCCGGCGAGACCGCGATCGGCCACAACCCGGTCGCGGCGGTGCGCACGATGGCCCGCGTCGCCCGCCGGGCGGAGCGTGACTTCGACTACGGCCGCTGGGGACGCGACGTCGGGCGCCAGCAGACCACCGATCCGGAGGGGACCACCGGCCACGACCGGATCACCGCCGCGGTGTCGGCCGCCGGCTGGCGAGCGGCCATGGATGCCGAGTGCGCCGCCATCATCGCCTGCACGAACAATGGGGACACGGCGCGGGCGATCTCCCGGTTCCGCCCGACGGCACCCATCCTGGCCGCGACCCCCTCGACCCGCACCGCCCGCCAGCTGTCGGTGGCGTGGGGGATCACGCCCATGCTGGCCGACCGCCACGGCACGACCGACGAGATCGTGTGGTTCTCGGTGAAGGCGGCGACCGACAGAGGAGTGGTGCACAGCGGTGACCTCGTCGCAGTGCTGGTGGGCTCGCCTTCCGACCCCGACCCGGCGACCGACACGCTGCGACTGGTTCGCGTCCATTGACCGCCGACGGGCGGTTCCCGCCCGGCTTCTTCGACCGGGCCGATCCCTCGCCCGATCCGATGTTCTACTCCTGGCCGCGGCTGGTGACCCACATCGACGACGACGCCATCGCCGCGGTCGGCGAGCTCTACGAGGAGCTCCGCATCGACGGCGACGTCCTCGACCTCATGGGCTCGTGGGTGTCCCACTTTCGGCGTGCGCCCGCGCGGCTCACCGTGCTCGGGATGAACGACGGCGAGCTGGCCGCCAACCCCCAGGCCGCCGCGACCGTCGTCCACGACCTCAATGCCGAGCCCCGGATGCCGTTCGAGGACCGGTCGTTCGACGCGGTCGTGTGCTGTGTGTCGGTCGACTACCTGGTGCGGCCGGTCGAGGTGTTCCGGGACGTGGCCCGAGTCGTGCGACCGGGTGGGCCGTTCGTGTGCACGTTCTCGAACCGCTGCTTCCCGACCAAGGCCGTCCGTGGCTGGCTCTCCAGCAGCGACGAGCAGCGGGCCCGCATCGTCACCGAGTACTTCCGCCGGGCGGGGAGCTGGGCCGAGCCGGTGGTCGAGTGCCGGGCGCCGGCCTACCGGGGACGCGACCCCCTCTTCGCGGTGTGGGCCGTCAGACCGCCGGCCTCTTAGCTGAGTGGCCGGCCCACCGAGCCCGGCCGGCGGCCCGGTCGATCGTTGTCCGGGTTGCACGGCACCCGTCGAGCGCGGTCGCGTCCGGCGCCACGGATCCGTCGAGCGGTTCAGCTGCCTCGGCTGCGGGCTCCAGCTCGTCCGCCGCTGTGGAGAGCCCTGGCGGGCCATCCGAGGTTGAAGGTCACGGCGCGAAGCTGGAGCGGCACTGGATGAGCCAGCGGCCGTCCTGCTCGACGACGACGTAGACGGCCGGGTAGACGCCGATGACCGACCGGTCGGCGCGGTAGCGCGTGAACTGCACGTCGAGGTGGACCTTGCCGTCGCCGACGTGGATGACACGGCGGTGGTCCCATTCGCTGTGGTCCCAACCCGTGCGGGCCCGTAGCACGGGGATCGCCTGCTCCATCGCAGCCAGGCCCTCGTCGATCGTCTGCCAGATCCGCACCTGGCCGCTGGCCAGGCGGATGTGCGGGTAGGCCAGCGTCGCCGCGTGAGCCGGAACGTCGGCTGCGTTGAAGGTCGCCAGGAACTGCTCGGTCACCGCCATCGCGCCGGCTACGGCGCCTTGGTCGTCGGGCACGGCACCACACTGGCCACCCGGCCACGGGCTTGGCAAGGTGGCGACGTGACGACGCTCCCGGCGGCCGGGCTCCACGCCGACGCGCTGGTGGTCGACACGCACGTCCACGGCCCGCGGTTCGTCCCCCAGCCGTTCCGCTCGCTCTACCGGCTGGTCAACCGACGGACGATGCCCGCCGACCTCGGCTTCGACGTGCTCGCCGCGTCGGGAGTCGACGTGGTCGTGGGCACCGCCGTCGGCGACCCGGTCGTGACCCGCTGGTACGGGCGGGACGCGTGGCACGCGGTGCTCACCCAGATCGACCAGCTGGTCGCCGAGATCACGTCCGTCGGTGGGTCGGTCGCGCTCGACGTCGCCGCGGTCCGCGCCGCTCACACCACCGGGCGGCCGTCGCTCGTCCTCGGCCTCGAGGGCGCCGACGCCATCGGGTCCGACCTCGACCGCCTCGACGAGCTGCACCGCCTCGGCGTCCGCACGATCATCCCCGTCCACCTGGGGGACAACCCGATCGGCACGACTTCGCTGCCGTGGCAGCGGTATGTCGGTCCGTTGCCCGTCCGCCGATCCCGACCGCTCGGCCTGAGCTCGTTCGGCCGTTCGTTCGTCGAGCGGGCGAACCGCCTCGGCATCATCGTCGACGTGTCCCACGCCGATCCGACCACCACGATGGCGATCGTCGAGGGCAGCACCGCGCCCGTGATGGCGTCCCACAGCGGCGCCCGAGCCTGCGACGATTTCGCCAGGTACGTGACCGACGAGGAGGCACGTGCCATCGCCGGCACCGGCGGCGTCATCGGGCTGTGGCCGTACTTCCACCGGGGGCGCGGCGTGCGCTCGCTGGACGCGCTGCTCGGCCACGCCCGCCACCTGGTCGACCTCGTCGGCGCGCGCCATCTCTGCATCGGCACCGACATGAACGGTGTTCCGGGCCTGATGGACGGGTACCGGGGCGAAGCCGACCTGAGCGTGATCACCGAGGGCTTGCTCCGGATCGGGTTGGCCGAAGCCGACGTGCGCGCGATCCTCGGCGAGAGCTTCCTCCGGGTCCTGGAGGCGGTGACGGGTCATGAGTAGCGATCGAGCGAGCGGGAGAGGAGTTCCCCATGGGTGACGACGGTGACAGCGGTCGGTACTCGGTCGCGTTCCCCCGCCGGTGGTGGTACCCGACGTGCCGGTCGTCGGAGCTGACGCGGCGACCTCGGGCGGTGACCCTCATGGACCTCCCGTTGGTGCTGTTCCGCGACGGCGGTGGCCGGGCCCGCGCCCTCACCGACCGGTGCCCCCATCGCAACGCCCCGCTGTCGCTCGGTACCGTCCACACCGACGGCTGCCTGGAGTGCGCGTACCACGGCTGGCGATTCGACGGCGACGGCCGCTGCCGGGCCGTGCCGGGGCGCACCACCGGTGACGCCGCCGCGCCGGTCAGGGACGCGCCCGCCCACGCCACCAGGGAGCAGGACGGCTTCGTCTGGGTCTGGGGCGACGGCGCCGTCCCTCCGGCCGGTGACCCGTTCGCCCTGCCCGAGCTCACCGAGCGGGGCGCTGGTGAGGTCGTGTTCCCGTGCGACCTCGACTGCACGCTGCACGCCGCCTTGGAGAACTCCCTCGACGTCCCGCACACCGCGTTCCTCCACCGAGGCCTGTTCCGCGGCGGCGAGCCGACCGAGATCGTGGCCGTGCGCGACGAGGTGCCCGGAGGCGTCGAGGTGCAGTACCTGGGCGAGCCGATCGGCTTCGGTCCGGTGCGGCGCCGGCCCGGCAGCGGGCTCACGTTCGACCACTGGGACCGCTTCTTCCTGCCGTCGATCGCCCAGATCGAGTATCGGGTGCCCGGGTGGCTGCGGATCGTGAACACGATCCTCCACCTCCCGCTGTCGCCGTTCAGGACTCGGGCGTGGTTCGTCGTCCGGTTCTGGACCCGCGCGCCGGCGTCGGTGGTGCGGCCCGTCGTGCTTGCCCGGGGCCGCCAGATCCTGCGTCAGGACGCCAGGATCCTGGCCGCCCAGAACGAGAACGTGCGCCGCTTCGGCGGCGAGCGCTACGCGTCCACCGAGCTCGACCTGATCGGCAACGCCATCTGGCTCCTGCTGCGCCGGGCCGTGCAGGCGGAGCGCGACGGTGGACCGGCCGCCACACCCGGGCAGGCCGAGGAGCCCGCCCTGTCCCACACGTCGGTGACCTTCACGGTGTAGCGCGCTCGATGCGGACAGAGCGTGGGCACGCACGGCGTCGATGACCCGTTCGGATCGGGGGAGGAAGGGGTACCGTCCGATGCCTCGACCTCGACGACGAAGGTCCCCAGCGCGCCGATCCCCCACGACGTCCGCGAGGCCCGGTACTCCGGCCAACCCGACATAGGGTTGGCGATCTTGGTGTCGGTGATCCAATGCCCGGCCGGCTGCCGGTGGTAGTCGGCCCCCGCGTCGGCGACCGGGACCAGCGCCCGCACCGCGAGCACCCGAGGCCCGTTCCTGCTCGGCATCGCGTCACGTTACGGGTCGGGACAGCAGCGATGCTGGCGCTGATCGCGACCGCGGCGGGGTGCCGGCATCCCGCTGCTGTCGTCGTGGCTCGCTCCCGGCCCGTCACCTACCGCATCCTCTACGAGGTCGACCAGCCGTCGTCGAGGCCCCCGTCGGTCCGGTGGGAGGTGCTCACGGTGCGTCGGCCGTTCACCGCCCGCAAGGCGTCGTTCGCCGACCGTCCCACCGGCCAGCGCCCGGACGCCGGCACCCTCGCCACGCTCGACCGGCTCTACAGCATCCAGCCCGGGGGCGCCCTCCACGAGGTGGCCGGGCGACAGCCCGGCCCGCCCACCGGCGACCAGGCGCTGGGCCCCGAGCGGCGGGCGGCGGTCGCGCGGCGCATGGCCCGGCCCGCAGGGACGCGGGTCGTCGCCGGCCGCCGCTGCCGCGACTACCGGTTCCTGGAGCCGCCCGCCGGACCGATCAAGGCGCTGGCCGGGCGGGACCACGACCTCCTCTGCATCGACGAGGCCGGCCTGGTGCTGCGCGAGGCGTGGACGATGCGCGGCCACGTCGCCCTCCGCCGGCGCGCCGAGCGGGTCGAGGTCGACCCGCCCATCGCCGGGGAGGAGTTGGACGCGACGGGCGCGGCCCCACCGCCGACCCCGACCGCCGTTCCCACGGCCGGGCCCACCGCCGGAGACGACAGCTTCCTTCCCGCGCCGGCGGCGCCGGCCGGCTTCACCCAGGCGGCGGTCGACCGGTTCTCGCTGCCGGGACCTCAGCAGCAGCCGGGCGAGCCGCCCCCCGTGCTCTACACGTCGACCGTGTGGGCGTTCGCGCGTGGCCCGGACGCGGTCACCGTCGAGGCCGGATCGACGCCGTCGGGCAACCTGCCGTGGAACGAGGCCGACGCGTCCGAGCCCGCCTCGCTACCCGTCGGCCCGGCCCACTCGGTCCTGCGCAGCGACGGGCCCGAGCTCCGGGTCGACCTCGGCGGCGGCCGCTGGCTGCGCGTCCGCGGCACCCTGTCACCCGAGCAGCTCGAGACCTACGCGCGCACGTTGCGGAAGCCGACGTGAGCCGCAACCAGCGGCTACACCCGGCTGGCTGTCCTCGCCGCCGAAGGCGGCCACAGCAGCTGGCCGGCGATGAGAGACGGCGGAGGCCGAGCCGGCTGTGCCGGCCGGCCGGAGCACGTTGCTGACTCGGCCGAACGGAGCGAGCGAAGCGAGCGAGTGAGCGCCGAAAGTCGCTACACGAGCTCGTGCTCGTCCTGGGTGCCGAGGTAGGACTCGACGACCTGGGGGTGCCTGAGCACGTCGGCGGGCGGACCGTGGGCCACGACCCGGCCCCGGTCGAGGGCGACGAGGTGGTCGGCGAGGCCACTGATGAGCGGCATGTCGTGCTCGATGACCAGCATGCTGCAGCCGAGCAGCTTCTGGGCCTGCTTCAGCAGTGGCCCGAGCGCCTCCGTCTCCTTCTGGGCGATGCCCGACGAGGGCTCGTCGAGGATGAGCACGGTCGGGCGGTGGGCGACGATCGTGGCGATCTCGAGGATCCGCCGTGACCCGGTGGACAGCTCCCCGACGAACTTGTTGCGGAACGCCCACAGGCCCATGAGACGGATGAGGTCGTCGACCTGGGCAAGGACGGCTCGCTCCGACTCGGCCACGATCGGCATGCCGAGCACGGCGGGCACCACTCCCTTCACCTCGACCCGGCGCTCGAGGCCGACCGCTATTGCCTCCCGCACGGTGAGCGACGGCCACAGGCGGGCGTCCTGGAACGATCGCCCGAGGCCCATGGCGGCCCGCTCGGACGCCGTCCGATGGGTGATGTCGTGGCCGTGGAGCACCACCCGTCCCGAGTCCAGTGGGACGAAGCCGTTGACGAGGTCGAAGATGGTCGTCTTGCCCGCTCCGTTCGGCCCGATGAGGCCGAGGATCTCGCCGTCGTGGACCGTCAGGTCGACGTCGTCGACCGCGGTGACGCCGCCGAACCGCTTGGTGAGGGCGTGCGTCTCCAGCACCGTCGGCGCGGCGAGCAGGCCGGCGCGGTGGTCGGGCGCATCGGCTCGGGCCGCCGCGGATGGGCGCCGCGCACCGTCGCCGTCGGCCCTCCCGTCGCCGTCGGCCCTCCCGTCACCGTCGGCGCCGCGCAACGCCTCGTCGACCGCGACCGATCCTTTGAGGAAGACGGCCCGCAGGATGTCGGTGCGCTCCAGGAGCTCGGCGGTCGGGCCGGAGAACCGCATCTCCCCCTTCTCGAGGAAGAAGGCCCGTTGGGCCAGGCGCAGGGCCAGGTTCACCGACTGCTCGACCAGGATGATCGTCGTGCCGTTGTCGTGGATGGCCCGCACGATGCCGAGCAGCCGCTCCACCACGGTGGGGGCGAGGCCGAGCGACAGCTCGTCGACGAGCATCAGCTTCGGCTGGGCGATGAACGCCTGGCCGAGGCTGAGCATCTGCTGCTCGCCGCCCGAGAGGCTGCCCGCCGCGGTGTGCCACCGGTCGCGCAGCACCGGGAAGTAGCCGAGCACCCGCTCGGTCGCCTCCCGCACATAGGCGGAGTCGCCCCGATACATCCAACCCGCCACGCGCAGGTTCTCGGCGACGGTGAGCGTCGGGAAGATGCCGCGGCCGCCCGGCACCTGCTCGACGCCGAGCCGTGCCGTCGTCCCGGGGTCGGCGTGGGTGATGTCGCGGCCGTCGAAGAAGATGGCGCCGCCGATCGGGTCGACCAGCCCGCTGATCGCCCTGAGCAGGGTCGACTTCCCCGCTCCGTTCGTGCCGAGCAGGGCGACGATCTCGCCCTCGTAGACCTCGAAGTCGACGCCGAACAGCACCTGGACCGAGTCGTAGGCGACGTCGACCCGGCGGCAGCTGAGCAGCGCGTCGCTCGTGCTGGTCGTCTCGGTGTTGATGGCCTGCTCGACGTCGCGGGACACGAAGGCCCGGGCGGTGAGCTCCACCAGCCCGCCGCCCGTGACCAACGAGCCGAGCACGAGGAGGGCGATCCGCAGGCCGTGCGCGTCACCGATCGCGCCGATGATCGGCGACCAGAGGATGGCGCCGAAGGCGAACCACAGCAGCGACCAGCCGTAGGCCTGCGATCGCAGCCGGGGTGGCGCGACCAGGGCGACCATCGTGAGGTAGGCGGGCAGGAAGCCGCTGGCCCCGATGGCGAGGACGCCGGCGAAAACGACCGACACCGGCATCACCGGTGCGAGCGCCATCAGCGCAATCCCGACGCCGAACTCCACGACCATGGCGCCGTTCACGACGGCCAGCCAGCCCGGGCCGCGGGTCGCGGCCAGCTTCGTGGCGTAGCGGGC
>Ga0066710_100004961_pt1 | contig 11963 bp, 9 predicted proteins | sample GraSoiAngelo_159_FD_79666 | JGI IMG/M metagenome (GOLD analysis project Ga0066710, IMG submission 79666) | Grasslands soil microbial communities from the Angelo Coastal Reserve, California, USA - 14_1009_16_40cm | ecosystem: Environmental > Terrestrial > Soil > Grasslands | place: USA... | reverse complement strand
GTGCCGCCGCACCCAGCCCTCGCTGCCATTGGGACGCGTGGGCAAGTAGACGTGCACCCAGTCGCCGCGCGCCCCGCGCACCAGGAACGCTCGTTGCGTTCCGTGCGGGTCACGTCGACCAAGAGTCAGTGCTGCACGTCTCGAACCTGGCGCGCGATACACGGCGAGCCGGCGCACGCGGACGTGGGCGACGAGACTCGTGCCGTCCGCCTGCCACGGCAGCGCGCGCTGAGGCTCACGCTGCCGTGGCTTGGGCTTCGCAACCCGGGACACGGGCTTCTTCGACGTCGACTTCTTCGGCCGTGACGGCCTCGCCGCGCGAACGGGCTTTCCAACTCCACGCACGCGCGGCTTTGCGACTCGAGCCGGCGTCTGCTTCTGAGCGTGCGTCGCCGCAGCCGGCTTCGAAGCGCGCTCGCCCGAGCCGCCGGCACAACCGGCGGCGAGGAACGCCAGGACGACGATCCAGCTACCTGCTCGCACGTTCCCTGCGTCAACCCGTGAAGTTCGGGTTCCCCTTCGTCGGAGTCGCAGCCGGTGCATTCCCACCGGCACCGCCTCCGCCACCCTTCGTGGTCGTCGTCGACCCCGTCGTGTCCGTGGAGGTGCTCTCCGTGGACCCCGTCGTCGAGCCGGTGCTGGTCGACTCCGGCGTCGTCGTCGTGATCGTCGTGACGACCGTGCTGCCGCCGGTGGTCACCGTCGAGACGATCGTCGTCGTCGCCTGTGCACCAAACGGCGCAGCCCCGGCCGTGAATGCGGCCGCCGCCGCGCCGAGCGTGACCAGCACGGCAAAAGCAGCCCCCCACACCGCGTACTTCTTGTACTGCCTCCTCATATCCCCCCTCCTTGTGTTCCTGGACTACGAGAAAGGCCTACCCAACTCTCGGAGAGCTATTCCAGAGGTCGCGAGACGAGGACGGAACTTGCCGCTTAGACCTACGTCTAGGCCCAGGAAGGCCTGCGGCCGGTTTGCCGACGGACGGAATCGTCGTAGCGTCAGCACATACACCACCGAGGAGGCAAGCAATGGCCGACAGCCAGAAATCTCTCCCGCCGGGCTTCAAACCATGGCCGCCCGCTGACGGTGAGACGCTCTTGCGCGAGATCGAGGCCGCCTGGGCGAGTCAGCAGGGGCGAAAAGGCAAGCACTGGTGCCTTCAGGTCGTTGGGACGAACCCCCTCAGCGGCTACATCGTGGTCATGTCACCGACCGGAGCTTCGGAGACGTAACCGCTAGAGCACGGCGGCCTCGCCGAGCAGCGCTTTCGCCTCGGCGAAGAAGTCCGGAACAGGCTTCACCTTGTACTCGGGCCCGAGCACGAACTGCTTCGTCCCCTCGGACATCTCCAACACCAGGTTCACCCGCGAGTCACCGGGGAAGTCCCGCACGAGCACGGCCAGGTCGCGCACGACGCCGGCCCGCGCCACGCGCGCGTCGATCCTGATCGTCACCTCTTTGCGCTCCGCGACCGCCTCGAACGGCGCGACCTCCATCGCCAGCAGTTTCGTCTCGCCCTCCTGCTTGTGGTCGACTCGCCCCTTCACCACCAAAACGCGGTCAGTCGTACACAACTCACGCGAGTGCGCGTACACCGAGTTGAAGACGACCACCTCGGCGCCGCCGGTGACGTCGTCGAGCCGCATGAACACCATCGGCTCGCCCTTCTTCGTCGTCAGGTGCTTCAGCGCCGAGACGATCCCGCCGACCGTCACGACCTCGCCGTCGCGCCGCCGCTCGATGTCCGCCAGCGCGCAATCGGTCTTCCGGCGCAGCTGCTCGCGGATCGAATGCAGCGGATGCTCGGAGACGTACAGCCCGAGCACCTCCTTCTCGAGCCGCAGCAGCTCACCCTTCTCGAATTCCTCGGCGGAGATCGGCACGTTCTCGAGCTTCTCCTCCTCCCCGAACAAGGAGCTCTGACCGAGCAGCCGGTCCGACTGCGCCCTGGCGCCGTGCGACAGCGCCGCCTCGAGCGCATCCAGCATCCCCTTGCGCGTCGCCCCGGTCGAATCCAGGGCACCGCACTTGACCAGCGACTCCAGCGCCCGCTTGTTCGACGCCTGCGGATCGACGCGCTCGCAGAACTCCCAGATCGACGCGAAGGGTCCCGCCTCTTCCCGCGCCCGGATGATCGCGCGCGCCGCCGGCTCCCCGACGTTCTTCACCGCCGAGAGCCCGAACCGGATCTTCCCCTCGACGACTGCGAAGTCGAGCTGCGACTCGTTCACATCGGGCGGCAGCACTTCGATGCCCATTTCGTCGCAGGCGTTGACGTAGAACGGCACCCGGTCCTTGGTGTTCATCACGGAAGAGATCAGCGCCGCCATGTACTCGCGCGGATGGTGCGCGCGCATGTACGCCGTCCGGTAGGCGATCAGCGCGTAGCACGCGGCGTGCGACTTGTTGAAGGAGTAGTCCTGGGAGGCCTCGGTGTCCTTCCAGAGCTGCTGCGCGACCCCGGCCGCGACGCCGTTCGCCGCACATCCCTCGAGGAACTTGTCCTTCAACGACGCCATCAGCTTGTGGATCTTCTTGCCGATCGCCTTGCGCAGATCCTCGGCCTCGAAGAGCGAGAAGCCCGCGAGCTCCTTCGCAACCTCCATGTACTGCTCCTGGTAGAGGGCGATGCCGTAGGTCGAGCCGGTGATCGGCTTCAGCCGCGGATCGATGTACGTGACCGGCTCCTGCCCGTTCTTGCGCCGGGCGTAGACCGGGATGTAGCCCATCGGCCCCGGGCGATACAGCGCGACGAGCGCGATCAGGTCCTCGAACTGCGTTGGTTTGACCTGGCGCAACGCCTCGCGCATGCCCGACGACTCGAACTGGAAGACGCCGGTCGACTCGCCACGGGAGAGCATCTCGTAGACCTTCTTGTCGTCGAGCGGCAAGGTCGAGTAGTCGAGCCCGTTGCCGACGAGCGCCTTCGCCTTCTCGAGCACGTCGAGGTTGCGGAGGCCGAGGAAGTCGATCTTCAGCAGTCCCAGCGCCTCGACGTCGCCGCCGGAAAATTGCGTCACCACCTCCTGGTCGGCGCCCTTCTGCTGCAGCGGGACGTACTCCGTGAGCGGCCGGTCGCCGATCACGACCCCGGCCGCGTGGATCGAATCCGCGCGCACCAACCCTTCGAGCGGGCGCGCCAGATCGACAATCTCGCGGGCGACCGGATCCGCGTCGTACTGCGACTTCAGCTCCTGCCCCGGCTTCAGGCACGCATCCAAGGTCTGCCCCGGCCCTTCGGGAATCGCCTTCGCGACCTTGTCGACGACCCCGTAGGGAATCTCGAGGACGCGACCGGCGTCACGCACCGCCGCACGAGCAGCCATCGTCGAGAAGGTGATGATCTGCGCGACGTGGTCGCGCCCGTACTTCTCGGCGACGTAGTTGATCACGCGATCGCGTCCGTCGACCGCGAAGTCGATGTCGGCATCCGGCAACGACTTGCGGCCCGGGTTGAGGAACCGCTCGAAGAGGAGGTCGTACTTCATCGGATCGACGTCGGTGATCTCCAGGCAGTAGGCGACGAGCGAGCCGGCGGTCGAACCCCGACCGGGCCCGACGCTGATGCCGTTGCGCTTCGCGAACGCGATGAAGTCCCAGACGATCAGGAAGTAGTCGACGAACCCCATCTCCTTGATCGTCTTGAGCTCGAACTTGAGTCGTTCCGTCAGCTCCGACGTGATCGCGCCATAGCGTTTCTCGAGTCCCTTCTCGGTCAGCTCGACGATGTACTCGAAAGCATCGCGGCCTTCGGGCGTGGGGTATTTCGGCAGCAGGATCCGGCCGAGCTCGAGCTCGACGTTGCAGCGCTCGGCGACCTCGAGCGTGCGCCGGAGCGCGTGCTCGTAGCCGGGGAAGTCGAGCGCCATCTCCTGCGGCGACTTGAAATAGAACTGGTCGGTGTCGAACTTCCAGCGCGACGGGTTCTTGAGCGAGTCGCCGGACTGGATGCACAGAAGCGCCTCGTGTGCGCGCGCGTCCTCGTGCTTCAGGTAGTGGACGTCGCCGGTCGCGACGAGCGGGATGCCGGTGCCCTCGGCGAGCTTGGCCAGCGAAGGGTTGATCCGTTGCTGCGGCTCGAGCCCGGCGTTCTGGATCTCGACGTAGGTGTTGTCGCGCCCGAAGATCTGCACGAGCTTGTCGAGATCGCCGGCCGCGTCGGCTGGCCGGCTCTCCTCGAGCGCCCTGCAGACCCGCCCGGAGAGACAGCCGGAGAGCGCCAGCAGCCCAGTGGCGTGGGCGGACAGCAACTCCCAGTCGACCCGCGGCTTGTAGTAGTACCCCTCGAGAAAACCCGCGGAAGCGAGCTTGATCAGATTGCCGTAGCCGGCGTTGTCGGCCGCGAGCAGCGTGAGGTGCGCGTTCCCCTTCGTCTGGGCGCGACGGTCGTCGGAGACGTAGACCTCGCAGCCGAGGATCGGCTTGACGCCGACCTTGCCCGCCTCGCGGTAGAGCTCGACCGCCCCGGCCATAGAGCCGTGGTCTGTGAGCCCAACAGCAGGCATCTCGAATTCAGCCGCGCGCGCCGCAAGCGACGGTATGCGGCAGGCCCCGTCGAGGATCGAGTACTCGGAGTGGACGTGGAGGTGGACGAACGACGCTTCGGGCACGGGGAGGCACAGTCTAGAAGTGCCAGTGGACGCACCTCCTGGACGCCCACTCCGGCCGCCGTCCGGCCCGAGCGGGACCATTCCGGAAGTGGCATTGAACCGAACGATGCACTGCCGGGACTGCGGTGGCGACCTGCTCGACTCGCGCTGGTCGCCTCTGTGCCCGGCCTGCTACGAAAGCCACAACCACGAGCAACGTCGTGACCAGACCCGCCCCCCGAGCCTCGCCGACCTGACGTGGAGCGAACCGCGGACACTCGAGGCCGCCTTCGAGAAAGCGCTCGGCCCGGAGCTGCCGTGAGCGGCGGAATCGGAGCGGCGGTCCTCCTCCTCGTTCTGTTCCTGCTCGTCGTGCTCGCGGTCGCGTCGTTCTTCCGACACATGCTGGCTGCATCGCTCGTCCTGCTTGCGATCCCGGTCGTCGTCCTCCTCCACGCGCGCGTCGGGACCCTCTACAGCGCCTTCGCGATCGCCGCGGTGGCGATCTTCGTCGCGTTGATCCAGACGGTCACCGGCAGCCTCAAGCTGCTGCGGGATGCCAGTGCTGTACCCCGGAGCCGGCCCAATGCCGTCGGCGCACGCCGCACGGCGACGCGGCGGTCGAACCGATCCCGCATCGCGGCCTGATCGGGACGCCGGTCACATCGTCACGCACCTCCTACCCGGGGTGGCCACGGCTGCCAGCCCATCCGGAACAAGTCACCTTGCGCTCGAGCCCAGAGCTCCGCCGCGAGCCTCCGCACGATCGCGCGCACGACGTAACTCCGCGGGCCCTTCTGCTCGACCGAGCGGATCGCCTCGCCCGCGTTCGCCACTCCACGCTCGCGGGCCCTGCGTAGAGCCATGCCGACCGGTTCGGCAAGCCCTTCGGCCCAGAGATCAGGTGCGATCTGCCTGATCGAGCACGTGACTTTGTGATCGTCCCCTGATTCGATCGCAAAGGAGACGAAGCTCAGACACGCGTGGCAAATGGCGAGATCGTCGACGTCGAGGTCGAGCTCGGCGGCGAGCGCATCGGCGGCGGCGAGGCTGATCACGCAATGAATCGAACCAGGCACCGCGTCACGCGTCTGTGCCGACTCCGTAACGAATCAGGCGACGGCGAGCGGCGGCTACCGCACCCAGAGCTGATCGAGCAGAACACCCCATTCGGGGTTGTACTGGTAGTTCCCGACCCGCTTCGAGAGGAGCGAGAAGCCTTTCGACGTATGCGTCGGCACCCAGGGGGCCTTGTCGACGATGTCGTGGTCGATGTCGGCCCACAACGGTCCCGCTGCGGCAGGCTCGCTCGCCTGCAACGCGAGGGCGCGCTTGATCTTCGCATCGATGTCCCGATCGCAGAATTCGGCGAAGTTCACCTGTGTCCGGACGCCCGGCCGGAACGACTTGCAGGTGAACAGGACGTTGAGGAACGCCGAAGCGGCGGGATAGTCCGCGGCCCACGCGGCGAATCCGATCTGGGCGCGGTTGCGAGAATTGCCGACCGCGTTGAAATACCCCGTCGCCCCCGCAGGAAGCACCTTCACGGAGGCCCTGAAGCCAAGCTCCTTCAGGAGCGTGGCGAAGTAGCGGCCGACCCGGATCGAGAACCCGTTGCCGAAGACGTCGTGGAACGCCCAGACCCTGATCTTGGTGCCCTGGGTGTGCGAGGCCGCGACCAGCTTTCGCGCCTTGGCCAGGTCGGGCGCGGTCCACGTACCGCTCTTCGTTGCGTTGAGCGTGTACGGGCAGTACGGCCGGTAGCCGGGGAAGTTGGGCGGCAAGATCTGACAGGTCGGCTGGAGGAATTGCCGACCCAAGCCGAGCCGGATCACAGCGTCGTGGTCGACCGCGTAGTTGAGCGCCTGGCGAACAGCAAGGTGATCGAACGGCGGTTGGCGAGTGTTGAGAAACATGTAGATCGTTCCCGGCCGCGTTTCGACGTGGAGCTGCTCGGTGTACTTGGCCGTTAACTCACCGAGTCGATTCCGTGGCAGAGGACCCACGGTCCAGTCGGCCTGACCGCGCTCGATCGCCGTCACCTGGGCGTCAGGCGTGCTGCCGATGTTCCAGACGATGCGGTCGGGGAAACCGTCCGGCTGCGCGGCCTGCGACCACTCTCGGAAGTGGGGATTGCGAACGAGTTCGACGCTCTTCCTCGGGACGTATCGGGCGATCATGTACGGGCCCGTCGCGGGGACCGGCCGCGTCACGAGGTGATCCGGCGCCTGCTTCGGCACGGCGTCCGCGAACGGAAGCGCGAGCTGGTACAGGAGCTCCGGGTCCGATCTGGTGAGGCGGAAGGTCACGGTGCCCGCGCCGTCGTCCGCCACGACTCCGCGTGACAGATCACAGCGGACCGGAGTGCGGACGCACGCAGCGGCGCCCACAAGGCTCTGGAAGAAGGGCGGTACTGCGTGAACCTTGAAGAAGCGCTCGAGCGCGCGGCGAAAGTCGGTCGCCTTCAGGTCGACCCCGTTCGAATAGCGGATGCCGTCGCGCAGCTGGAACGTGTAGGTCTTGCCACCATCCGCTGCGCGCGGGATGGACGTGGCCAGGTCGGGGACAAGCTGGTTCCCGTCCGATCCGGCGACACGCTTGAAGGTGAGCAGACCGTCGTTTGTCATGATCAACGTGTCCCAGGATGCATAGGCGTAGGCGGCCGCCGGGTCGACCGCGTCGAAGTCGTCCACACCGCCGCGAAGTTTCAGCGTTCCGCCGCGATGTGCCGTGAGCGGGGCACGAGCACTGACCCAGATGCCGGTACCGGTGGAGGCGATCCCGCCCGGACTCTCGCCGACATCAAGGGTGTCCTGCACTCGATTCGTCGCTGGATCGACACGCGAAACCGTGCCGTCGTAGCGGTTCGTAACCCAGACGGAGTCCGCGCCGACAGCGACGGCGTTCGGCCCGTGGCCTACCGGAATCGTCGCCGCGACCGAATTGTCGGCCGGCTTGATCCGGGAGAGCGTGCCGTCGATGCTGTTCGCTACCCAGACGGCGCCCGCGCCAACGGCGATGGCGCCGGGCCCGTTGCCGACGCTGATCGTCTGCAGCGCACCGCTCTTCGGCTCGAGGCGAGAGACGGTGCCGGCCGCCTCGTTGCTGATCCAGACCGCACCCTCGCCCACCGCTACGCCGCCGGGAGACAGACCAGCCCTGAACACCCGCGTCGCGCCCTGGCCCAGCGGGATCTTCGTCACGGTGTCGTCGAAGACGTTCGTCACCCAGACCGCACCGCTACCCACGGCGACGCCGGTCGGCCCGTTGCCGACGGGAATGCCCGCGCCGATCCTGTTTCCAGCCGGACTGATTCTGCGCACGCGGCGGTCCTCACTCGTCGTGACCCAGACGGCGCCGTCACCGAACGCGATCCCGCTCGGCGTGCGATCGAGCGGAAACGTCTGCGTGACGAGATTCGCGTCCGGATCGATGCGGGAGATCGTTCCGTCGCCCGCCGCCACCCAGACCGAGCCGGCTCCGATGGCGATCGCACCGGGACCTGAGCCGACCGCGACCTCCTTCTTGATCTCGTTCGTCTTCGCATCGATCAAGCCCGCCGAGTCGCTGTCGATGCGCGCCAGCGCGTTCGAGCCGCCGGTGAAGAGAAGCGCGCCACCGACGGCGAGCGCAGCCACGACGGCACCGGCGATCGCGAGCACTCCGACGCGTCGTCGGTACCACGGCGGGCCGATGACTGCCGCCTGCGCGGCCTCCGCCAGCTCCCCTTCACGCCCCTGGAACGGCGTCGCCGCATCAGGCTGGCTCTGCGGCGCCTTGAGCGGCGGGAAGGTGTCGGGGAGTCCCGGCAGGACGAGCTGGTGAATGCGCTCAGGCCGGTCGAGGTCCTTCAGCTGATGCAGGCCGAGGTCCCGCAGCTCGACGGCCGGCAGCTCGTCGTCCTCGAGCAGCGCCACCGTCGCCTGGGAGAGCAGCACCTGACCGCCGTGACCGGCCGAGCAGATCCGCGCCGCACGATGGACGCCGAGACCGAGGTAGCCGTCCTCGGAGACCGACGGCTCGCCCGTGTGCATGCCCATGCGCACGCGCAGCTCGGCATCGTCAGGCCAGTCGTGTGCGGCGAGGGCCTGTTGCGCGGCTGCAGCGGCGGCGACCGCGTCCTTCGCGCGCCGGAACGCCACGAAGAAGGCATCGCCCTGCGTGTCGATCTCCTGACCCTCGTGCTCCTCGAACGCCGCCCGCAAGATGCGGTTGTGGTCGGCGCGCGCCGCGCCGTAGCGCTCACCGAGCTGCTTCAGGAGGCGCGTGCGGGAGCTCGGCCACAGGCCCCCGAGTGTCCCACCAAGTTGCGGTGCTGCCTAGGCTCGGCGGACGGCAGCTCGGAGCTCGTCGGCGACCGCGGCGCTGCTGAGAGCCAGGAGCAAGGCGCGCTCCTCGAGCGGTCGCGCTTCGAGCGCGTGTGCCTCGACCTCGGCGCCGGATACCGAGAGCACAACGAGCGCCGCCGCTGGATCACCTAACGCCCCCACGAGCTCGTCCCGGCGGTTGGCGTCTCTCGCGACGCGCCCGGCGAGCGCGATGAGCTCACCGATCTCGTACTCCAGCCGCGCACCGAGCTCACGCATCCCCGCGGCCTTCGCGGCCGCGACCGGATCGACATCGAACTTCCGCCGGAACGACGCGTCCTGCTCGAGCCTGCGCCCGAGCTCCTCCACGTCTCGATCCGTCAGCGGCGCCGAACCAAGCGGAATGCGTTGGGCCCGACGCACCCACTCCACCGGAGCGGCACGCAGCAGGCGCAGCAGGCGCACGAGGCGCGCCTCGTCATAGTGCGGCATCTCGGAATCAAGACGGCTGGTACGCCCAGATTCTTCCGCCCGTATCCAGAACCCCCAGACTCTCGTTCCAACGTTATGAACCGCACAAGCGGAACGAAGGCCAATCTCCGCCTGATCAAGCACTGGCCGAAGCCACAGTCCCGGCTCGCTGCACAGCTCCGACTCGCACGTACCACGCCCTCGCAGGCGCTCAAGCGCCGGCTCGCGGCCTAGCCCGGAAGCTGCTGCAGCAATCCAGGAGGCCGCCCACCGGACGAGCCCGCGCGCGAGATCCGCGACGGTCGAGCGGAGCGCACCCGCCTGCTCGGCGTCGTCCACCGCCCGCAGCAACCCGGAACGGAGCAGCTCCTCGAGCCTCCGCTCGGTGATCCGGTGCTGGCGCGCAAAACGCCGAAGCGACGCCGGGTTCGCGTACGCGAGCTCGGTATGGGTCTGCTGGCCCCAGCCTTTAGAGGTGGCGCTCGGCGCGCATGCCCGCGAACATGGCCACGACGAATACGTCGAGTGGGCTCATCCTCGGAGCGCCTCCAGGTCGCGGCGGAACTCGTCTTCGTCGATCCGGCCGGGGTCGCCGTCAGGGAACGGGAAGGGCCAGCCGGGCTTCGGGTCGTCCGCGTAGCGCGGCACGACGTGCGTGTGCAGGTGCGGTAGCTCGTTGCCGAGGATGTCGTAGTTCAGCTTGACGGGCTGCAGGCGCTGCTCGATCCTGCGCCCGGCCTCGAGAACCTCCCGCCAGTACTGCGCCGCCTCGTCTTCGGAGAGCTCCGTCGGCTCGGCGACGTGCCGCCCGCGCCAGATCACGACGGAATAGCCGCGCTGGATGTTCCGCTTCTGGAGGTAGACGTCCGAGACCTCGCCCGCGAAGAAGGCGCCGTATTCGGTCTCGTCGGGGCGGCCCTGGCCGCACATCGGGCAGCCCTCACCCCGCTTGAGCGCGTAGAAAGACTTTGGCCACTCCATGCCGCCGACGTTAGCATCGGTACGAGGAGTGTCCGAGACGCCGGAACAGTTCTACGGGCGCGCCAAAGGTGCGCTGCGGATGCCACCCATCGAGGACTGGGAGACCTTCCCGTTCGAGGGTGACATGCGGCCACGCGCGTTACAGCCGCCGGCGGACCATGAGAAGCCGCGCAGAGGCGAGGGTGGGATCGACTGCTACGCGTGCAGCAAGGTCGCGGACGACCTGATCTGGGAGGACGAGCACTGGCAGCTGACGGCGATCGGGCCGACTGGGCTGCCGCTCGTCTTGATCCTCGAGCCGAAGGAGCACTACGACATCGAGACGCTGCCGGCCGAGCTGGCGGCTGAGCTGGGGCCGCTCTTGCAGCGGATCGAACGCGCCGTCCGGGCCGCCGGAGACATCGGCCGTGTGCACATCGGACGCTGGGGCGAAGGCAGCGAGCACCTGCACTGGTGGTTCATGGGGCGACCGGCCCGCATGCGGCAGCTGAGCGATAGCTTCGCGGCGATCTGGGACGACATCCTCCCGCCCGTGCCCGACGACGTCTGGCGCGCGAGCGTCGCGAAGGTCGTCGCCGCGCTGGGTTGAGCCGTCAACGTCAAGGGCATCTCGGGATCCGGGAAGTCGGTGTTGCGGGGTCTGGACCCTGGCCGTTTCGGGCACGACGCCGGCGCCCGTCCGCGCCTGGCTCGACTCTGCAGGCGTAGCGCCGTACGCTCCGGCGGTGAACACGTGCGCCGACTGCGGCCACGAGAACGCCGACGACGCTCGCTTCTGCAGCTCCTGCGGAGCCGCGCTCGGCGCGGCGCCTCACGCGGTGGAGGTCCGCAAGGTCGTCACGGTCGTCTTCATCGATCTCGTCGGCTCGACCAGACTCGGCGACCGGCTCGATCCGGAGACGGTCAGGCGCGTGATGTCCCGCTACTTCGACGCGATGCAGGCGGCCATCGAACACCACGGCGGGACCGTGGAGAAGTTCATCGGCGACGCGATCATGGCGGTGTTCGGACTCCCGACGTTGCACGAGGACGACGCGCTGCGCGCGGTCCGGGCAGCCGTCGAGATGGACGCGACGCTCGCCCTGCTCAACGAGGACCTCCAGCGCGACCATGGACTCCGCATCGAGACGCGCACCGGAGTGAACACCGGCGAGGTGATCGCCGGCGACGCGACAGCCGCACAGAAGCTGGCGACGGGCGACGCCGTCAACGTCGCGGCCCGGCTCGAGCAGGCCGCGGCCGCTGGAGAGATCCTGATCGGCGCAGAAACGCACCGACTCGTTGCCGACTCCGTCGAAGCCGAGCCGCTCGAGCCGCTCGCGCTCCCCGGTAAGGCCGAGGCGGTCGCGGCCTGGCGGATCGCCGGCCTGCGGGAAGACGTGCCGGCGTTCACCCGTCCGATCGCCGCGGCGTTCGTCGGACGCGAGGGCGAGCTGGCGACGCTCCGTGGCGTCTTCGACGAGGCGATCGCCGGGCGAGCATGCGAGCTGGCCACGATCGTCGGGCCGCCCGGGATTGGCAAGTCGCGGATCGCGCGCGAGCTGATCGCCGCCGTGCCGGAGGAGACGACACTCGCCGTCGGCCGCTGTCTCGCCTACGGCGAGTCGATCACCT
>Ga0066710_100004960_pt1 | contig 11965 bp, 9 predicted proteins | sample GraSoiAngelo_159_FD_79666 | JGI IMG/M metagenome (GOLD analysis project Ga0066710, IMG submission 79666) | Grasslands soil microbial communities from the Angelo Coastal Reserve, California, USA - 14_1009_16_40cm | ecosystem: Environmental > Terrestrial > Soil > Grasslands | place: USA... | reverse complement strand
TGATGCCGCTGTGGTACTTCCGCGACGGCAACACGCTGCTGGCCTGGACGTACGGCAAGTCTCAGAAGGTCCGCAACGTCGAGCGCGACGGGCGCGCAACCGTCCAGCTCGAGGCCGGCCGCGACGTCTACGGCGCGCTGCGCGGCGCCATGCTCGAGTGCGACGTGACGATCGAGCGCGACCCCACGCGCGTGGGCGAATTCGGCATGCGGCTGATGGCCCGCTACACCGGCGCCGAGCTCTCGGCGGAGGCGCGGGCCGGCGTCCTCCAGCAAGCGCCCAAACGCGTCGTGCTCCGCTTCACGCCGACCCGCATCGTCTCCTGGGATCACCGCAAGCTCGGCGGCACCCACTGAGCCTCGTGCCGGCCAGTCGAATCTCACTCGGCTAGAGTGAGCGCTCCGATCTCGCTCGTGATCTTCGATTGCGACGGGGTGCTCGTGGACACCGAGCGCATCGCCGTGCGGATCGACGTGCTCGTGCTCGCCGAGCTCGGCTGGCGGATGACCGAGGCGGAGGTCATCGAGCGGTTCATGGGGCGCAGTGACGAAGAGATGACCCGCGAGATCGAGACGCACCTGGGTCGTCGGCTGCCGGCCAGCTGGGAAGAGCCCTTTCGCCACCTCTACCGCGAGGCGTTCGCGGCCGAGCTCGAGCCCGTGCCGGGGATTCTCGAGGCGCTCGACGCCATCGCGGTCCCGACGTGCGTCGCGTCGAGCGGGACGCACGAGAAGATTCGCTTCACCCTGGGACTCACCGGGCTCTACGAGCGGTTCGCCGGCCGGATCTTCAGTGCCAGCGAAGTCGCGCGGGGCAAGCCGGCCCCGGATCTGTTCTTGCACGCGGCGAGCCGCATGGGAATCCCGCCCGCCGGCTGCGTCGTCGTCGAGGACAGCCGCTACGGCGTCGAAGCCGCCCGGGCCGCCGGCATGCGCGCCTTCGGCTATGCGGGAGGCCTCGCTCCGCGGCGCTCGCTCGAGGGTCCACACACGGTGGTCTTCGAGGACATGCGCGCGCTTCCCCGGCTCATCGCGAGCGCGGCTTCCGGCGGCGAGTTCCCTCGCAGTCCCTTTATCAGGTAAACTATTAAGCTAGTCAAAGGATCACGGGCGAAAGGTATGCGAGCCAAGACGAAGCGGTCGACGACGAGCGAGGCGCATCAGATGCTCGAGCTGCTCAACTCTCTGGGCGGCACGATCTTCCGGCAGCTCCTCTGGCAACGGGCGTCCGACCTCGATCTCACCTACGCGCAGTCGCAGGTGCTCTTCTGGCTCGCCGAGCGCCCGGGCTCGCACATGGGCGACGTCGCCAAGGCCTTCGGAGTGACCCTGCCCGCGGTCACCCACATCGTGGATCGTCTGGAGGAAAAAGGACTCGTGATCCGCGGTGATCATCCGGCCGATCGCCGTGTCTACGTGCTGGATCTGACGCGCGCGGGCAAGGCGCTCGTCGAGGAGCTCGAGGCGATCCGCCTGCGGGGCATGGAGCGCGTACTCGCGCGGATGTCCGCCGACGATCGACGGCGGGTGCTCACCGGGTTGGTGGCGCTGGTCGACGCCGCCGACAGCGCGCCGCAAGACGACGCGCGCTCGCCGCGCGGGCGGAAGGCGAGCGCATGATCGCCCGTCACCTGGCCGCCGCGGCGTGGGCGATCGTCGCCATCCTGGCTCTCGCCGCGTGCTCGGACAACGCCGCCGGCAAGGCGCGGGTCCAGCTTCCGCCCGTGCCCGTCACGGTGGGCGAGGTCATCGAGAAGATCATTCCGGTGCAGCTCACCGCCGTCGGCAACGCGCAGGCCTACACGACGGTCGGCATCAAGTCGCAGATCAACGGGCAGCTCGTCGAGGTGCGCTTCAAGGAAGGACAGGACGTCCACAAGGGCGACCTGCTCTTCGTGATCGATCCGCGGCCCTTCGAGGCGGCGCTGCGCCAGACCGAGGCGGCGCTGGGCCAGCGCCAGGCCGAGGTGCGCCAGGCCCAGGCCGCCGTCGAGCGCGACACCGCCCAGCTCGCGAACGCGCGAGTGCAGGAGCGGCGCTACCGGGAGCTCGTGGCCAAGGAGCTGATCGCGCGCGAGCAGTACGACCAGCTCAACACCAACATGACGGCGATGGAGGCGACGGTGGAAGCCGATCGCGCGGCGGTCGAGAACGCGCGGGCGGCCCTCCAGGCGGCGCAGGCCAACGTCGACAACGCCCGGCTCCAGGTCGGCTACACGACGATCCGCGCGCCGATCGAGGGCCGCACGGGCAACCTGCTCGTCCAGAACGGCAACATCCTGAAGGCCAACGACGACAACCCGATCGTCGTGATCAACCAGATCCATCCGATCTACGTGTCGTTCGCGGTGCCCGAGCAGCACCTGACCGACATCAAGAAGTACCGCGCGGCCGGCGCGCTCAGGGTCCACGCGCGGCTGCCTCGCCAGCAGGAGACGCTCGCGACCGGCGAGCTCACGTTCGTGAACAACGCCGTGGATCAGACGACCGGGACGATCCAGCTCAAGGCCACGTTCGCCAACCAGGACAACGTCCTCTGGCCGGGTCAGTTCCTCGACGTGTCGATGGTCATCACGAGCCGCACCGCGATCGTCGTGCCCTCGCAGGCGATCCAGCCGGGCCAGCAGGGCCCCTACGTCTTCGTCGTGAAGCCGGACCAGACGGTCGAATCGCGCCTGGTCACGCCCGGTGTGAGGCTCGGCGCCGAGACGATCGTGGAGAAGGGCTTGACGCCGGCGGAGCGCGTCGTGGTCGACGGCCAGCTCCGGCTGGTGCCGGGGGCCCGCATCGAGCCCCGCCCACCCAAGGCGTCATGAACACCGAGCTCTTCATCCGGCGGCCGGTCCTCACCACGCTCCTGATGGGCGCGATCTTGTTGTTCGGCATCATGGGCTTCCGGCTCCTGCCCGTGAGCGATCTGCCCAACATCGACTTCCCGACGATCCAGGTCGCGGCCGCGCTGCCGGGCGCCAGCCCCGAGACGATGGCCTCCGCGGTGGCCACACCGCTCGAGAAGCAGTTCACGACGATCGCGGGCATCGACTCGATGACGTCGTCGAGCGCGCTCGGGCTCACGCAGATCACGATTCAGTTCAGCCTCGACCGGAACATCGATGCCGCCGCGCAGGACGTGCAGGCGATGATCGCGAAGTCGGCGCCGCTGCTGCCGCCCGGGATGCCGACCCCGCCGACCTACCAGAAGGTGAACCCGGCCGACCAGCCGGTGCTCTACCTGGCGCTGAGCTCGCCCACCTTGCCGCTCTACACGGTCGACGAGTACGCGCAGACGAACCTCGCCCAGCGCATCTCCACGATCACCGGCGTCGCGCAGGTGCAGGTGTTCGGCTCCCAGAAGTACGCGGTCCGGGTCCAGCTCGATCCCCGCGCGCTGACGACCCGCGGCATCGGCATCGACGAAGTCCAGCAGGCGCTCGGCCGCAGCAACGTCAATATCCCGACCGGCACGCTCTACGGCGCGCATCAGATGTTCAACGTCATGGCGACCGGCCAGCTGCAGAATGCCGAGGCCTTCCGGCCGCTGATCGTGGCGTACCGCAACGGCTCGCCGGTGCGGCTCGAGGAGCTCGGGCGCGTGATCGACGGCGTGCAGACCGACAAGGTCGCCAGCTGGTACAACGACGAGCGCGCCGTGATCCTCGCGATCCAGCGCCAGCCCGGGACGAACAGCGTCGAGGTCGTCGACTCGATCCGCGCCCTCCTGCCTCGCTTCCGTCAGGAGCTGCCGGCCGCGGTGAACCTGAACGTCCTCTACGACCGCTCGGTCGCGATCCGCGAGTCGGTCCACGACGTCGAGTTCACCCTGGCACTGGCGATCGGCCTGGTCGTGCTCGTCATCTTCCTGTTCTTGAGAAATGTGTCGGCGACGATCATCCCGAGCCTCGCCGTTCCGCTGTCGATCGTCGGCACCTTCGCCGTCATGTACCTGCTCGGTTACACGATCGACATCATTTCCCTGATGGCGCTCACGCTCTGCGTCGGGTTCGTCGTCGACGACGCCGTCGTCATGCTCGAGAACATCGTGCGCCACATGGAAGCGGGCAAGAGCGGCCGCGAGGCCGCGCTGATCGGCGCCAAGGAGATCGGGTTCACCATCCTGTCGATGACCCTCTCGCTGGCCGCGGTCTTCATCCCGGTGCTGTTCATGGGCGGGGTCATGGGGCGGCTCCTCCACGAGTTCGCGGTGGTCATCACCGCCGCCGTGCTCGTGTCGGGTTTCGTCTCGCTCACGCTCACGCCCATGGCCTGCAGCCGGTTCCTGAAACCGCCGGGCCAGTCGCACGGGCGACTCTACGTCGCGTCCGAGCGCTTCTTCGACGGCATGCTCCGGACGTACGACCGGACGCTCCTGTGGACCCTGCGCCACCGGCGCCTGACGATGGCCGTGATGCTCTTGACGTTCGTGCTGACCGCCTGGCTCTTCGTCATCATTCCCAAGGGCTTCATCCCGACCGAAGATACCGGGCAGATCTTCGCGTTCACCGAGGCCTCGCAGGACATCTCGTTCGACGCGATGACGGACAAGCAGCGGGCCGCGGCCGCGATCGTGCTGAAGCAACCCTACATCGACCAGATCATGTCCTCGATCGGCGCCTCCACGATCAACGTCGTGCCCAACACCGGGCGCATCTTCATGCGGCTCAAGCCGCGCGACCAGCGCCCGCCGGCCGACAAGATCATCGAGGACCTTCGGCCCAAGCTCGCGGCGATCCCGGGCTTCCGCGTGTATCCGCAGAATCTCCCGACGATCCGGATCGGCGGCAACCTGACCAAGGCGCTCTACCAGTACACGCTCCAGGCGCCGGATCTCCAGGAGCTCTATCGCTGGGCGCCGATCGTCTTCGACAAGATGCGCACGCTTCCGGGGTTCCAGGACGTCAACACCGACTTGCAGATCACGAGCCCGCAGATCACCGTCGACATCGACCGCGACAAGGCCTCGGCGCTCGGCGTCAGCGCCGAGCAGATCGAGAACGCGCTCTACAGCGGGTACGGCTCGCGCCAGGTCTCGACGATCTACACGCCGACCAACCAGTACTGGGTCATCCTCGAGCTGGATCCTCGGTACCAGCGCGATCCCACGGAGCTTTCCCTGCTGTACATACGCGCCCAGTCGGGCCGGCTCGTCCCACTCTCCTCGGTGGCGCGCCTGACGCCGACCATCGGGCCACTGACCATCACGCACCTCGGCCAGCTCCCGGCCGTGACGATCTCGTTCAACCTGGCGCCGAACGTCTCGCTCAGCGATGCGGTGGCCGAGGTCACCAGGGCCCAGCGCGATCTGCAGATGCCCGCCACGATCGTTGGGAGCTTCCAGGGGACCGCGCAAGCGTTCCAGTCCTCGCTGAAAGGCCAGGGCGTCCTGCTGATCGTCACGGTGCTGGTGATCTATCTGGTGCTCGGCATCCTCTACGAGAGCTTCATCCACCCGCTGACGATCCTGTCGGGCCTGCCGTCGGCCGGCGTCGGCGCGCTCCTCACCCTGCTGCTCTTCCGCACCGAGCTCAACATCTATGGCTTCGTCGGCATCATCATGCTCGTCGGCATCGTCAAGAAGAACGCGATCATGATGATCGACTTCGCGCTGGAAGCCGAGCGCGCGGGCGCGACGCCGCTCGACGCCATCTACAGGGGCTGCCTGCTCCGATTCCGGCCGATCATGATGACGACCATGGCCGCGCTCCTCGGCACCCTGCCGATCGCGCTCGGCATCGGCGCGGGCGCCGACGCCCGGCGCGCGCTTGGCCTGGCGGTCGTGGGCGGCCTGCTCGTCTCCCAGCTCCTGACCCTCTACATCACGCCGGTGCTCTACACCTACATGGAGGGCGCGCAGCGGTCGGTGAGCGCGTTCCGCGCCCGCCTGGTCGGTGGCACCACCCGTGCCCGACGGGCCCCCGCCGCCTAGTGTTCTTCCGCCGCGGGTGCGTCGCGACGATCCACCCGAGGGGTGTTAGTCGCGAGAATGGCATCGAATTCGTCACGATCGAGTGGGTGAGGGAACTCGCACGACAGGCCCACCAGACGACATACAAGTTATATAACGTGTATATTATTCAGGGTTTATAATCGCTATGGTGTTTTCTATTGGTTCCTTCGCTCGGCGAAGCGGATCCATCCGTTTCCCGGACCGCACCAACCCGCCACGCGCATGCTGATCCGCCAGGCACTCGCCGCTGCCCTCCTCCTCGCCGTCGCCGTCCAGGTGGGCTGTGCGGGACCAACCACGACGGCTCGTCTCCTTCCTCAACCACCTGGCGAGGACGTCCGGTTGGGGCTGGCAACGGTAGCGCTGACGTCCGGACACTTCCCGCCGAAGTTCGAGATCGTGGACGGCCCGGCGAAGGGCGCCCGCCAGGGTGCCGCGAGGGGGGCGCTGTTGGGTGCCGCGTACACGCTCGGGGGTGGCGCGCTCGGAGGGCCGATCGGTCTCGTGGCCAGCACCTTCCTCCTGCCCGTCGGGGCGGTCGGCGGCAGCATCGTCGGCAGCGTCACGGCCGAGTCCGCCGCCAAGGTCGAGGCGCGAGTGGCCGCCGTCGGCCGGAGCTTGTCGGCTCGGAAGATCCAGGATGACCTCATGCATCGAGTGGCCGCGACCGGTCGCGAGCAGACGTCGGGCACGTTCCTCGTGCTGGCCGAGCGAGGCCCGCGGACCGTCGATGAACGGGCCGAGTATCGGTCGTTGGTCCAGGAAGGGGTGCGAACCGTCCTCGAGATCAGCGTGATGGAGTTGTCGTTACGCGGTCGCACCGCGGAGATCGATCCGAGCCTCTCGCTCGTCATGACGGTGAGGACGAGGCTGATACGGACGGATGACGATGCGGAGATCTACACGCACTCGCTCACGTACTCGGGCGGCAAAGGCCGGACCTTGACCGAGTGGCTGGACGACGTGGAGCTGTTGCAGGGCGATCTCGATCGCGCCTCGGCGGTCGTCGCCGAGAAGATCGTGGAGGAAGTCTTCCTGCTCGTTCCGTTTCCATCCGAGCGCAAGCGTTGATGTGATGCGCTGGCTCGTTCCTATCCTGTTGCTGTCCCTCGTGGCGTGCGCGCGGCCACTCGAGGTCGCCGGGCTCCGGCCTCTGTCTCCGGAGCCCTACAACCTCGCTCCCAAGCTGCAGTCCTTGCAGCCAGCGCTTCGGTGGGAGTCATTTCCGCGACCGACGGATCTTGACGCCGATCGGGGGGGCTGGGTGAGTCGCGTGCGGCACGTGACCTACGATCTGCGAATCTGGCGAGGGGTGGGCGATCACTCCGGATATCAGGACGTCTATCCCGACGAGCTCGTCTATGCGAGAAGCGCGCTCTCCATGCCCGAGCACACCGTCGAGACGCCGCTCGAGAGCGACACCCAGTATCTCTGGAGCGTTCGCGCACGGTTCGAGCTCGACGGCCAGCTTCGAGTCACGCCATGGGGCGTTCTGAGATTGCCCCGGCAATCGCTCGTCGACGACTCACGGAGCATGTCGGTCCCGCCGCGAGGCTACTACCGCTTCGTGACCCCCTGACAGCCCGGCGCCGCGGCGCCGATCCCCTTCCTCGCCACCTACCAGAGCCCGGGACGAGTCGGTAGCGCCGCGAGCGTCACGAGCACGAGGCCACCCGCGCGTCGCGTGAGGGCGATTGCGACGGGAGGAGGCCAGATGCTCCGCGGCACGCCCGAAGCGCGCCGGCCGGCCTGTGATAGATTGACTCACCCACTATCGGGAGGTGGACATGTCATCGAGCCTGAGTCGCAGATACGTGTCGCTCGTTCTGGCGGCTCTCGTGCTGGTCGCCGGGAGCGCGCTCACCGCTGAGGCCCAGAAGAAGGGTGGCGTCCTCAAGGTCGGCAACCTCGGGGAGCCGCCGTCGCTCGACGCGCACTGGACGACCGCCAGCATCACCGAGACGCTGACGAACCACATCTACGAGGGGCTTTACAGCCTCGATAGCGCGAACCGTCCGATCCCGATGCTGGCCGAGAGCCACACCGTGAGCAAGGACGGCCTCGTCTACACCTTCAAGCTCCGCCAGGGCGTGAAGTTCCACAACGGCAAGGAGATGACCTCCGAGGACGTCGTCGCCTCGCTCGCCCGTTGGGGTAAGCAGTCGATCTACGGCAAGGCGCTCTTCGCCCAGGTGGCCGAGTGGAAGGCGCTCGACAAGTACACCGCCGAGATGAAGCTGAAGGAGAAATCGGCGATCGTGCTGATCTCGCTCGCGGTGCCCAACAACTTCGGCGCCATCTATCCCAAGGAGATCGCCGAGAAGTTCGCGCCCGAGGTCAAGGCGACGGAGTACGTCGGGACGGGCCCCTTCAAGCTCGCCGAGTGGAAGCCCGACCAGTACATCCGCATGGTCCGGTTCGACGACTACAAGTCGCGCAACGAGGCGCCGAACGGCTACGGCGGAGGCAAGACCGCCTATCTGGACGAGGTCCGCTGGCAGCCGGTGCCGGAAGTGGCCACACGCGTGGCCCAGGTCGAGACGGGTGAGCTGGATTTCGCCGATGATCTGAACCTCGATGCCTACGACCGGCTGAAGAAGAACTCAAATCTGCGCCCGCTCGTCTCGAAGCCCTACTACTGGCTCGTCGCGGTCCTCAATAAGAAGGAGGGCCTGATGACGAATCAGAAGCTCCGCCAGGCGTGGCAGGCGGCGATCGACATCGAGCCGATCATGAAGAACGTGGCGGGCGGTCACTCCGAATTCTACCGGATGGACTCGAGCCTGGCGATGGTCGAGATCACCGCGTGGCACACGAAGCTCTCAGGTCTGCCGTGGAATGAGCGGAACAAGACCAAAGCCAAGAAGCTCCTGCAGGAGGCCGGCTACAAGAACGAGCCGATCCGCTTCATGACGACGCAGGAGTACAAGTGGATGTACGACTTCGCGCTGCTGAGCAAGCAGCAGCTCGAGGATGTCGGGTTCAACATCGATTTACAGGTGGTCGACTGGGCCACCCTGGTGAAGCGGCGGAACAACTCGAAGGAGTACGACGCCTTCACCACCGGCATCGGCGCCTTCTACGACCCGACCCACCCAGCCTTTCTCACACCGAGCTGGCCGGGCTGGACCACCGACGAGGACATCCTGAAGCTCCAGGCCGAGCTGGCGCGCGAGACCGACCCCAAGAAGCGCATGGCGCTGTGGGAGCAGCAGACCCGGCAGTTCTACGAGAAGGTGCCGGTCATCCGCTACGGCGATCTCTTCGGACTTCGCGCCATCCGCAACACGACCAAGGGCTTCAACGAGAAGACCGAGCGCATCCGCTTCTACAACGTGTGGGTCGAGAAGTAGCGCGGTGGGGTCCACGAGCCGGAGGTCGCGCATGTCGCTGAAGCCGTATCGCCGGGCGGTGCTGCTCGCTTTGGCGTCGCTGGCGCTCTTGGGCCTGAATACCCTCACCGCCGAGGCGCAGAAGAAGGGTGGCGCGCTCCGGGTGGGGATCCTCGGCGAGCCCCCGTCCCTCGACGTCCATTGGACGACCGCGACGATCACCGAAACGCTGGGCAATCACATCTACGAAGGGCTCTACACCCTCGACGCGACCAACCGCCCGATCCCGATGCTGGCGGAGAGTCACTCGGTGAGCAAGGACAGCCTCACGTACACCTTCAAGCTCCGGCAGGGCGTCAAGTTTCATAACGGCAAGGAGATGATCTCGGAAGACGTCGTCGCCTCGCTGGCGCGCTGGGGCAAGCAGTCAGTCTACGGCAAGGCCCTGTTCGCCCAGGTCGCCGAGTGGAAGGCCCTCGACAAATACACGGTCGAGATGAAGCTGAAGGAGAAGTCGGCGATCGTGCTGATCTCGCTGGCGGTGCCGAACAACTTCGGCGCCATCTACCCGAAGGAGATCGCCGAGAAGTTCGCGCCCGAGGTGAAGGCGACCGAATTCGTGGGAACGGGCCCGTTCAAGCTCGCCGAATGGAAGCCCGACCAGCACATCCGCATGGTGCGGTTCGACGAGTACAGGTCGCGCAACGAGGCTCCCAACGGGTTCGGCGGCGGCAAGACCGCGTATCTCGACGAGATCCGCTGGCAGCCGGTGCCCGAGGTGGCCACGCGCGTCGCCCAGGTGGAGACGGGTGAGCTCGACTTCGCCGACGACCTGAACCTCGATGCCTACGATCGGCTGAAGAAGAACCCGGGCCTGCGCCCGATCGTGGCCAAAGGCAACGGCTGGCTCGTCGCGGTTCTCAACAAAAAGGAAGGCCTGATGACGAATCAGAAGCTGCGCCAGGCCTGGCAGGCGGCGATCGACATCGAGCCGATCATGAAGAACGTGGCCGGCGGCCACAGCGAGTTCTACCGGATGGATTCGAGCCTGATCATGACCGAGATCGCCGCGTGGCACACGAAGCTCTCGGGCCTGCCGTGGAACGAGCGGAACAAGGAGAAGGCCAGGCGGCTCCTGCAGGAGGCCGGCTACAAAAAAGAGCCGGTTCGCTTCATGACCACGCAGGAGTACAAGTGGATGTACGACTTCGCGCTGCTGACCAAGCAGCAGCTCGAGGACGTCGGATTCACCATCGATTTACAAGTCGTCGACTGGGCCACCCTGGTCAAGCGGCGGAACAACTCGAAGGAGTACGACGCGTTCACCACCGGCATCGGCGCCATCTACGACCCGGCCCACGTGAACTTTCTCACTGCGAACTGGCCGGGCTGGACAACCGACGAGGACATCCTGAAGCTCCAGGCGGAGATGGCCCGAGAGATCGATCCCAAAAAGCGCATGGCGATGTGGGAGCAGCAGACCCGGCAGGTCTACGAGAAGGTGCCGATGATCCGCTACGGCGACCTCGCCGGGCTTCGTGCGATCCGCAACACGACGAAGGGCTTCGACGAGAAGACGCAGCGGGTCCGGTTCGCCAACGTCTGGGTCGAGAAGTAACGGCCTGAGGCCGCGGGCGCCGTCCTCATGGACGGCGCCGGCCCGCCATAGCGCGTGACGGCGTACCTGATCCGACGGCTCCTGACGCTCGTGCCGGTGCTGGCGGTCGTCGTCACCGTCGTCTTCCTGCTGATTCATCTGATTCCCGGCGACCCCGTGAGCGTCATGCTGGGCCCGGACGCGACCCCCGCCCAGATCCAGGCGACCCGCCAGGCCCTCGGCCTCGATCGCCCACTGCACGAGCAGCTTTTCAAGTTCTACGCGCGCATCCTGCGCGGCGACCTCGGCCAGTCGTACTTCCTCGACCGCCCGGTGGTCACGGCGCTCCTGGAGCGGGCCGAGCCGACCCTCGTGCTGACCTTCGCGGCGCTCCTCGTCGCCGTCGTGATCGGCGTGCCCTCGGGGATCATCGCCGCCGCCTACCAGGGCTCGCTCTGGGACCGCGCGCTGATGCTGACCTCGCTGCTCGGCGTGTGCGTGCCGGGCTTCTGGCTCTCGCTGAACTTCATCTACCTCTTCGCGGTCCGCCTGGGCTGGCTGCCGGCGGCCGGCTACGCGTCCATCCTGGCGGACCCGGTCGCGGCGCTCCGGTACATGGTGCTGCCGGCCGTCTCTCTCGGCTTCAACCAGTCGGCGCTGATCGCGCGCATCAGCCGGTCGTGCATGCTGGAGGCGCTGCAGCAGGACTACATCCGAACGGCGCGGGCGAAGGGCGTCTCGCAGCGGTCGGTCATGTGGGTGCACGCGTTCCGCAACGCGCTCGTCCCGGTCGTCACCGTCATCGGCATCACGATGGCGATCCTGATCGGCGGCGCCGTTGTGACCGAGATCGTCTTCAACATTCCCGGGCTCGGGCGCCTGATCATCTCGGCGGTGCTGCGCCGCGACTACCCGGTCGTGCAGGGCGTGATCCTGGTCACCGCGACGGCGTACGTGCTGATCAATCTCGCGGTCGACGTGCTCTACGTCTTCATCGACCCGCGGATCCGCTATGGCTGATCTCGGCGCTCGGCCGACGTGGCGTCGGTACGCCGCGCGGAATCGCAACATCGCCATCGGCGCGGCGATCCTG
>Ga0066710_100004957_pt1 | contig 11969 bp, 9 predicted proteins | sample GraSoiAngelo_159_FD_79666 | JGI IMG/M metagenome (GOLD analysis project Ga0066710, IMG submission 79666) | Grasslands soil microbial communities from the Angelo Coastal Reserve, California, USA - 14_1009_16_40cm | ecosystem: Environmental > Terrestrial > Soil > Grasslands | place: USA... | reverse complement strand
TGTTCTACGTGCCCGGCGAGAACGACGTCTTCCTCGACGGCGGCAAGGAATACCTCGCCCGCTACGGCAAGGGCACGGTCGGCGGCAAGGGCTGGCAGAGCGTCGACCACCGGGGCGTGCACTTCATCGGCCTCGTCAACGTGGAGAGCTACAAGGCCAAAGGTCTCGGAAGCCTGGGCGCCGAGCAGCTCGAGTGGCTCGAGGACGACGCCCGGAAGCTCTCGAGCAGCATCCCGGTCGTCGTCTTCACCCATGTGCCTCTCTGGGCCGTCTATCCCAAGTGGGGCTGGGCCACGGACGACGGCGAGCAGGCGCTCGGCTACCTCAAGCGGTTCGGTTCGGTCACCGTGCTGAACGGCCACATCCACCAGGTGCTGCAAAAGGTCGAAGGGAACGTGACCTTCCATACGGCGATGTCCACGGCGTTCCCCCAGCCGGCGCCGGGCAGCGCGCCCTCGCCCGGTCCGTTGAAGGTGGGCGACGATCGCGTGCGGACGCTGCTCGGCCTGCGCGAAGTGCGGTACGTTCAGGGGCGGGGCGCCCTCACGGTCGTCGACTCGACGCTCGCGTGAGTGCATGCCGAGCGCGATGGGCCGAGGCCGCTCATCGCGCCTCCCACGCCGCGAGGCACGACGCGGCATCGGCCCCTCCGAGCTCGAGCAGGCGGGCGATCCCGCTCGCATCGAACTCCAGCGGTCGCACGCGGAGCGGCGCCGACGGCGTGAGGAGCTGCACGTCGACCGCCGGGTACTTGAGCCGTGCCAGCTCCGCGTCACGGCGGATCTGGTGAATCATCGCCATCTCGAATCCCTCTTCGAGCGCGCGCCGCAGGGTGGAGGGCCGGACGCCGAGGTCGTCGGGCCCGTAGCTCATGACGACGATCGCCCGCCTCACCGACGGGTCGGCCTCGAGCGCCTCGAGAACGGGCGCCCGGCTAGCGAGTCCGCCGTCGGCCAGGAGCGTGCCCTCGACGTCGACCGGGGGAAACGCGCCGGGGACCGCGGTCGCGGCCATGAGGGCGTCGACGCTCACCGTCCGGTTGTCGAAGCGCCGCGTCTGCCGCCGGACGAGATCGGACGTGGTGACGAGTAACCGGACGGACGAGGCGCGGATGCGGTCGAGGTCGACCGACGCGGCGATCAGCTCCCGCAGTGGCCGGGGGTCGAAGAGGGAGCCGGCGGCGTCGAGGGCCAGGAGCGTGAGCCAACCCGGGAGGAGCCCGGCGAAGATGACGGACGCCCGAAGCGTGTAGACCTGCTCGCGCCTGAGCGAGCGCCACAGCGTTTCGAGTCGGTCGATGCGCCCGTCGGCGAGCATCGCGGCGTTCAGCGCGCCGGCCGACGAGCCGGCCACGAGCCTCGGAGCGAGCCCGCCTCGTACCAGCGTCGCGGCCACGCCCGCCTCCCAGGCGCCCTTCGCCCCGCCGCCCGACAGGACGAGGGTCGTCGGCGCGTCGAAGGCGGCCGAGGGCGCGCACGCCGCCAGGACGAGGGGCGGGCGCGCGAGAGCCCCGATCACGATCAAGACGAGCAGCGCGTTCGTGCGAGAGCGGCGTGGGTATCTCACCGATGCCTCCTTCGATCGACCGACCGGCGTCGCGTCTGGCGATCGCGCGTCACGCGACGCGCGCGAAATCGATGAAGCCCCGCTCGACGTCCGTGCGCACGAGCTCGACGCGCACCCGGTCGGCGACGTCGAGCCCCTCGACGCCCCGCACGACCTTGCCTTCCACCGGCGGCGTGAGCACCCGCACCCACGTTCCCTTGTCGCCGGCACCCGTGACGATCGCGTCGAATCGCTCGCCGATGCGGGAGGCGAGCAGCAGCGCCGCCGCCGACTTCCGCACCTGGCGCTCGACCTTGGCGGCGTTGTCCTCCGCCTCGGTCGAGTGGCGAGCCAGCGCGGCGAGCTCCGCGTCGGCGTACGGCGCCGGCTGCCCGGCGAGCGCTGCCTTGAGGAGGCGCTGGGTGATGAGGTCGGGGAATCGCCGGTTGGGCGCCGTCGCGTGGGTGTAGTCCCGCACGGCGAGCCCGAAGTGTCCGTCGGGCGCCCCGCCCGGAGGGTTGAGGACGTACTCGCCCGAGCCGAGGAGCTTCACCACCGAGAGCGAGAGATCGGGGAAGCGCGCGGGGTCCGCGCGGCGTCGCGCGGCGAGGAACGCCTCGAGCGCGCGCGCGTCCGGCGCGCCTGGGAGCCGCTCGCCGAGGTCCGCCGCAAGGGCGACGATGCGCTCCCAGCGCTCGGGGGTGCGGAGGACCCGCCGCAGCGCGGGGAAGCCGCGCGCCTCGAGGAACTTCGCGGTCACGCCGTTGGCGGCGATCATGAAGTCCTCGATCAGCTGCCGCGCGCGGTTCGCCTCGTCGGGCCGGAGATCGGTGAGCACGTCGCCGTCGAACACCGCGCGGGGCTCGAGCGTCTCGAGGCTCAGCGCGCCGTGGTGATGGCGCAGGGCCTTCATCGCCTGCGCGACCCGATCTTGGAGGCGGAGCTGCGCGTCGAGGCCGGGGACCCCGGTGACGCGCGGCGGCGCCGGCCCCGCCCCGTCGAGCCACGCGGCGACGGCGTCGTAGGCGAGCTTGGCGTGGTTGACGACGCGCGCGCGATAGACGTCGCCGCCCGTCACTGCCCCGTCCGCCCCGACCGTCGTCTCGACGACGAGCGCGAGCCGCTCCTCGCCCTCGCCGAGGGAGGTGAGGTCCGTCGACAGCTTCTCGGGGAGCATCGGAAAGACTTCGGCCGCCGTGTACACCGAGGTCGTGTTCGTTTGTGCGTGGCCGTCGATCGCCGAGCCCTGCCGCACGACCGCGTCCACGTCGGCGACCGCGACGAGGATCGTCACCGCGTCGCCGCCCGCCGGCTCGGCGACCGAGAGCTGGTCGAGATCCCGTGAGTCGTCGTTGTCGATGGAGGCCCAGAGGAGACCGCGGAGGTCCCGGATGGCGGGATCGCGGTCCTCGGCGGGCTTGGTGATCGCGCCCGTCTCGGCGAGGACGGCGGGGGAGAAGTCCGCCTCGAGCCCGCGCTCGCGCATCGCCCGACGGGCGATCGCCCGGAGCTCGCCCCGGTGATGGAGCGCCCCTGCGCTCACACGCCCCGGGCGCCCGACGCCCCTCCGCGGCCGACGTAGCCCATGCGGCGATCGCGCCTCCGGAGCTCCGCCGGGCGTCGGGCCGGCGGACCGTAACCGCCGCCGCCGGGCGTGCGGACCAGGACCGTGTCCCCCTTGCGGAGGACGTGCTGCCGACGGTTGTCGATGCGGCGGCCGTTGATCCTGACGTCGCCCGTGCCCCCCGGCCGGCCGCCGGCGAACCCCGGCGCCGGGAACCGCGTGCGCTCGGCCATGAAGCTCACGACGATTGGGGTGTCGGACTCGCACTCGATCAGGATGTCCTGGCCGAGCCCGCCGCGGAACCGACCCTGGCCGCCCGAGCTCGGCCGGAGGCGCTTGGCCCGGAAGACGAGCGGGCTGTTGCGCTCGGCCACCTCCACCGGCGTGGACGAGATGTTGCTCGGCCAGGAGAGCGCGTTCTCACCGTCCTTCACCGGCGTCGCGCCCGTGCCGCCGTTGAAGAAGAAGATGTTCGTGTAGGGCCGGCCGTCGGCGCGGAGCCCCGTCTGCTGGACGGCCCAGAGCGGCGAGCCGGCGCCCGCCATGACGCGCTCGGGGATGACCTGGTGGAGCGCGCCGAACACCAACATCGGCACGTAGTGGCCCGTGACCGCGCGGCTCACGACGGCGGCTGGGAAGCGCGGGTTCAGGATGCACCCCTCGGGCGCCGTGACGGTGAGGGGGCGATACATCCCCTCGTTGTTCGCGAGGCCGGGCAGGAGCGCGCACTTGATCGCGTACGCGGTCATGGCGTAGGTGTACGCGAGCACGCAGTTGATCGCGCGCGGCTGCTGCGGCGACGTCCCCGTGTAGTCGGCGGCGATCGTGTCGCCCGCGATCGTCAGCGCCACCGTGAAGTCGAGCGGCGTGTCGACTCCGTCGGTGCGCATCGCGTAGCGGTAGGTGCCGTCGGGCACGGCGCGGATCGCCGCGCGCATCGCGTGCTCGGCGCGCGCGAAGAGCTCGTCACCGAGCCCGCGGAGCGAGTCGAGGCGGTAGTCGTCCAGGAACCGCAGCAGGCGCCGCTCCATCAGCTCGTTGGCGCCGACCTGCGCCCAGATGTCGCCGACGGTCTGGTCGGGCGTGCGCACGTTGGCGCGGATCAGCTCGACCAGCGCGTCGTTCGTCCGGCCCTCCGCCCGGAGCTTCATCAGCGGGATGTGGAGCCCCTCTTCGAAGATCTCCCGCGCCTCGATCGCGCGGACGCGGCCGCCGATGTCGGGCATGTGCGAGGTGGTCGCCGAGAAAGCGCAGAGCCGCCCGCCGTGGAAGATCGGCTTCAGCACGCTGACGTCGGACATGTGCCCGGTGCCCATCCAGGCGTCGTTCGTGATGAGGACGTCGCCCGGCCGCATCCCCTCCGGCCCCAGCGCCGAGAGGAAGTGGCGGACCGTCGCCGGGAGCGTGCCGATGAAAGACGGGATGGACCCTGTGTTCTGGGCGAGCGCGTACCCCCGCGCGTCGGTGAGCATGCACGCGAAGTCGTTCGCCTCGTTCGAGAGCGTCGAGAACGACGTGCGGACGATGGCCTTCGCCGCCTCGTCCACGATGGAGATGATGCGGGTCCAGAGGACCTCGAGTGTCACCGCGTCGAATGGCGTGGTCATCGGGAGGCCGCCGCGTCCTTGATGCGGGCAAAGCACCAGACGTCACGCGCCACCGGGCCCTGGTTGGGCATGACCGCCCAGCGCCGCAGCACGCCCTCGCGCGTCATGCCGGCCTTCTCGAGCACGCGTTGCGACGCCAGGTTCTCGAGGTCGACGACCGCCCACACGCGATGGATGTCGGGCTCGGCGATCGCCCAGTCCACCACGGCGCGCGCCGCCTCGGTCATGAGCCCGCGACCCCAGCAGCGCCGGGCGAGGACGTACCCGAGCTCCGCGCGCGTCGCGACCGGCCGGAGATCGATCATCCCCGCCACGTCGGCGCCGTCGGCGAGCGTGATGAGCCAGGCGAAGACCTCGCCCGTCTTCCAGCCCGCGAGGCAGTACCCCGTGACGAACTTCCGCGTGACCTCCACGCTCGGGTGGACGCTCCATGAGACGAAGCGCGTCACCTCCGAGTCGCACGCGTAGCTCTTGAAGATGGCCGGCGCGTCGTCCGGCACGGCGGGACGAAGGCGCAGGCGTGGCGTCTCGAACGTCACCGGCGGCTTCATGGGGCCAGGGACACGACGATGTTGCCGCTCGGCGCGACGCGCGCGGAGGCCCCGGGGCCGACGACGAGGGTCGAGCCCTCCTCCTCGATCACCGCGGGACCGATGAAGTCGTCGCCGGTGCCGAGGCGGGAGCGGTCGTACACCGTCGTCTCGACGAAGCCGCCCGCCTCGGGGAAGAACGCCGGCCGGCGGCCCTTGATCGGGCCTCCCGGAGGCCGCGGGGCCGCCGCACGGGTCGCCACCTCGGCGCCGGCGACGGGGGCGCGCACGGCGACGCGCCCGTTGATGAACTCGACCGGCACGTCCGGCGGGGTCAGCGCGAACTTCTCGCGGTACGCGCTCTCGAACGCGGCCCGGAGCCGGCGCCGCGTCGGCTCACCATCGTCGTAGGGACCGTCGGGCAGGTCGACGACGAGGTCCCCGCCCTGGCCCAGGAACCGGCCGTCGGCCAGGCGCCGCACGGTGGCCGTCTCGAGCTTCAGGCCCGTATCGGCCATCACCGCGCGCGCCTCGTCCTCGAGCCGCCGGAAGGCCGCCTCGAGCGCGGCCGGGCTCCCCCGGTCGAGGCGCAGGCCGACCGTCGCGACGCGGTCCACACGCGCGGGCGCCAGGAGCAGGCCGAGCGCCGAGGCGACGCCGGCCGCCGGCGGGCAGATCACCCGCGTGAGGCCGAGCTTCCGCGCGACGCCGTGCGCGTGGACAGGCCCGGCGCCACCCGTCGCGAGCAGCGCGTAGGCGCGCGGATCGCGGCCGCGCTCGGCGATGTGGACGCGCGCGGCGCTCGCCATGTTCTCGTTCGCGATGTCGTGGATCCCCCAGGCGACGTCGGTGAGGGAAAGGCCGACGCGCTCGGCGAGCCGTCGGAGGGTCCGGCGCGCCGCCTCGAGGTCCACCGTGACCTCGCCGCCCGCGAAGTAGTCGGGGTTGAGGTAGCCGAGGAGGAAGTCCGCGTCCGTCACCGTGGGCTCCGTGCCTCCGAGGCCGTACGAGGCCGGGCCGGGCTGAGAGCCGGCGCTGCGCGGCCCGACCTCGAGGAGCCCGATCTCGCTCACGTCGGCGATCGAGCCGCCTCCGGCGCCGATCTCGATCAGCTCGATCGTCGAGATTCGGATCGGCAGGCCGCTGCCCTCGATGAACCGCCGCTGGCGCGCCGCCTCGAAGCTGTACGTCGTCAACGGCTCGCCACCGTCCACGAGCGAGAGCTTGGCCGTGGTGCCGCCCATGTCGAACGCGAGGAGGCGTCCGCCCGAGTCCTCGCGGCCGAAGAACGCGCCGGCAAGGGCGCCCGCCGCGGGACCCGACTCGAGCATCGCCACCGGCGTCCGCTGGGCCTGGGTGACGTGCGTGAGGCCACCACTCGAGAGCATCAGGAGGAGCGGCGCGGGGATGCCGAGCTCCGCGAGCTTCCGGGCCATGAGCGCGAGGTACCGGTGGGCGAGGGGCTTGATGTACGCGTTGACGACCGTGGTCGACGCGCGCTCGTACTCCCGGATCTCAGGCGCCACCTCGTGCGAGGCCGTCACCATGACGTGGGGATGGAGCTTGGCGATGAGCGCCGCCGCCTGGGCCTCGTGACGGGGGTTGGCGTAGGCGTGGAGGAACACGACGGCGATCGACGTCGCGCCCGCCTCCACGAGCTCCGTCGCGCGCGCCCGGACCTCACGCGCGTCGAGCCGCCGCTTCACGCGGCCGTCGAAGGTCGTGCGCTCGGCGACCTCCAGACGCAGGTGGCGCGGGACGAGCGGCTCGGGCTTCGCGAGGTTGACGTCGTACAGCTCGTACTTCCGTTCCCGCCCGATCTCGAGCGTGTCGGCGAACCCGGCGGTCGTGATGAGGCCCGTCGCGGCTCCCGTGCGCTCGATCAGCGCGTTGGTGAAGAGCGTGGTCGCGTGCACGACGCGCGTGACCTCGGAGGGGAGGCACCGCCCGGCGGCGACGACCGCCGCCAGGCCGGCCGCGACCGCGCGGGAGGGATCGTCGTGGGTCGTCAGGACCTTGCGACTCCACTGGCGGCCGGCGTCGTGATCGTAGACGACGATGTCGGTGAAGGTGCCGCCGATGTCGATCCCGAGCGAGTAGCTCGCCACCGCCGGAAGATTCGGCGCTTCGTGAGTGCTTGTCAAGCGTCCCCGAACTTGGGAGGATGCGGTGCGTGAACGTGGAGCTGCCGTACGGCGAGGCCACGCTGACCGCGACGCTGCCCCAGCGCACGGGTACGCTCTCCAACGTCGAAGCGACAACGCTGGCCCCGCTCGAGAATCTGGGCGCGGCTGTGCGTGCGGCGCTGGCCGCGCCCCGGGAGCTCCCGCGGCTCGGGGAGCTGGCGAGACCGGGTGCAGCGGTCACGATCGCGTTCGACGACGCGACCGTCGCCTCGTACGGCCCGATCCGGGCGGTCGCGATCGAGGCGGTCCTCGGGGAGCTCGAGGCCGCGGGCGTCCCGCGGGGGCGCGTGACCCTGATCTGCGCGAACGCGCTCCACCGGAAGCTCCGCCCGGCGGAGCTCGCGCGGATCCTCGGCGAGGACCTGGCCCGCGAGTTTGGGCCGCGCCTCGTGTGCCACGACGCCGAAGACCCCGAGGCGATCGTGGACCTCGGGCGGACGCCGGAGCACGGCTATCCCGTCGAGGTCCACCGGCTCGTCGTCGAGTCGGACCTCACCGTCTACGTCAACGCGCGCTACAACCGTGGCTTCAACGGGGGTTGGAAGTCGGTCTGCGTCGGGCTCTCGACCTACAACTCGATCAAGGTGACGCACACGCCGGATGGGATGTCCATGTCGGTGCACGGCAACCGCATGCACGAGGTCTTCGACGAGATGGGTCGCCATCTCGAGCGCCGCGTGGGCCGCCGCGTGTTCAAGATCGACACGCTCCTCGCGGACCCCTGGCGCCCCGCGAAGGTCGTCGCCGGCAGCGTGGAGGCGACGCGCCGCGAGCTGCTCGGCGCCGTCGCGCGCATGTTCCCCGCCCGCCGCGAGCAGGCGGGGGAGCGGTTCGATGTGCTGATCTACGGCGTGCCGGACACGAGCCCCTACGCGGTCTTCTCCCACGTGAACCCGATCCTCACCCTGATCTCCTCCGGGCTCGGCTACCTCGGCGGGCTCGCCGAGGCGGCGGGCGCACCGGGCTGCACCGTGATCATGGCGACGCCGGTCCCCGACCGCTGGGACCGCGTGACCCATCCCTCGTACCCGGAGGTCTGGGAGCGCGTCCTGCCGGTCACGCGTGACCCGTACGAGATCATGCACCGCTTCGCCGACGACTACGCGCGGCGCCCGGCGTACGTCGAGGCGTATCGCACGCGCTTCGGCTTCCACCCCGTTCACGGGATCCTCGCCGTCTACCCGCTCCGGCGCCTCCAGCACATCGGCCGCGTCATCGTCGCCGGCCCGCGCGATATTGAGATCCCGCGCCACGTCGGCTTCGACACGGCGCCGAGCGTCGAGGAGGCCGTCGCCCGGGCGGAGGCTCGCCACGGCCGCGACTGCGCGATCGCCTACGTCAGGCAACCGGTGCTCCCCCCTCCGTCATGACCCCACAGAGGAGCCGCACGCGATGAGCGAACTCAAGATCTGGATGAACGGCACGCTCGTCCCTCAGGCGGAGGCGGTGCTGCCCGTCAACAGCGCTGCCGTGTTCTACGGGACCAACGTCTTCGAGGGGTTGCGGGCGTACTGGAACGAGGCGGACGAGGAGCTCTACGCCTTCCGGCTGCAGGAGCACTTCACGCGGCTGCGCGAGTCGATGAAGATGATGCGCTTCACCGTGCCGTACAGCGACGTCGACCTCTACGAGGCGGCGCGCGAGGTCCTGCGGGGAAACGCGATCCGCGAGGACGTCCACATGCACCTGGTCGCCTACGTCGTCGGCGTGGGGATGGACGCGACGTCGCCCACGGGCCTCTACATCAACCCCCGTCGGCGCGGCCGGATCTCGGCGGCGGGGCTACGCTGCTGTGTCAGCTCGTGGACGCGGACCTCCGACAACGCGATCCCGATCCGGCTCAAGTGCGGCCCGAACTACCAGAACGGCCGCCTCGCCCTCCTGCAGGCGAAGGCCGACGGCTACGACGCGCCAATCCTGTTGAACGCGCAGGGACATGTCGCCGAGGGCACCGGCGCGACATTCTTCATGGTTCGCAAAGGCCGGCTCGTCACGCCGCCGGTGACCGCCGACATCCTCGAGTCCATCACGCGCGCGACCCTCATCGAGGAGATCTGCCCGAACGTCCTCGGCCTGGAGGTCTTGGAGCGGGAGATCGACCGCACCGAGCTCTACGTCGCCGACGAAGCGTTCTTTTGCGGGAGCGGCTACGAGATCACGCCGATCGTCTCGATCGACCGCTTCCCGCTCGCCGACGGGGAGGTCGGCCCACTCACCCGGCGCGTGCTCCGGGCCTACATGGACGTCGTCCGGGGCGTCGACAAGCGGTACTCGGAGTGGCGCACGCCGACCTATCGCGGGGTGACGGTCTGAGCGACGGATCGAGCGCTCCGGGAGGGAGGACAGCCCCATGAGGCTCGGTCCCGCACGGCTCACGTTCCTGAGCGTGATCGTCGTCGCCGCGATCGCCGCGCCGGCCTCGGCGCAGCCGCTGTACCGGTGGGTCGACGAGGACGGGGTCGTGCACTACTCGCAGTTCCCGCCGCCGGTCCCTGCCACGCCGGCTCCCGAGGCGAAGCCGTCGCCACCCGGCGCGAAGCCCTCACCATCGCCCGAGGCGAAACCATCCCCGGCCCCCGAGGCGAAGCCGTCACCACCGCCGGCGGTGAAGCCGTCGCCCGCCGCGCCGCTCACGGCGGGGCACGAGCGCGCGATCCGTGAGCTGGTGCACATGGCGGCGGGCTCCGGCGTCACCGACGCCATGTCCGAGCAGATTGCCCTGGCCCTGGTCCCTGGCCTGAAGCCGGCGCTTGGGCGCCAGCTCGGGCGACCCGTCTCCCCCGCGGAGGAGCGGAAGCTGGTCGATGTGATCCGCCGGACGTTCGCCGGCGTCTTCCCCACCGCGCTGTTCGAGGATCAGCTGGTCTCCGTCTACGCGAAGCACCTCAGCGAGGCCGAGGCCAAAGAGCTGCTGCGCTTCTACGCGACGCCGGTCGGCTCGAAGGCGATTCGGCTGGCCGCAGTCCTCACCAGGGAGGGCGCGGCGATCGGCCAGCGCCTCGCGCAGTCTCGCCAGGCCGAGTTCGCCCAGCGGCTCCGTGACGAGCTCGCCCGCGAGTTTTCGCCGTAGTCGCGTGGGCGGACCTCGTGCGATGCCGGCCTTTCTCCGCCGATGGGTCGCCCTCGAGGGCCACGAGGCGGCGCTCCGTCAGGAGCTCTCGTTCATCCACCAGACCTACACCCGGAAGAGCCCTCACGTCGTGGAGTCGCTGATGTACCGAGAGCACTTCCTCGGCTCCGAGTTCATCGGCCTCGTCATCTACGCCGACGCGGGGCTCGAGACCAAGGAGCGTCGGCAGGCGCTGGCCCGCCTCGACGAGGTCGCCGCTGCGCACGCGAGGTTCAGCACGCCGTCGCTCCGAGTCGAGCTGGTCGCCGAGTTCGTGACGAGCCCGCACGTGACACCGTACGGCATCGCGGGACTCTTGACGTGTCAGCCCGCCTTCGCGGCCGAGGTCGCCAGCCGCCTCAGAGCGCTCACCGAGGACCTCGTCGAGCGGCTGCGCCCGGCGCGGATGCTCGTCGGCGAGGTGATCGACACGCCCGGACTCTTCTTCGTCCTCGGTGACTCGAGCTACCCTGTCGATCTCGACCGTTATTTGCAATCCTCGCTCCACCGGCAACACCTGGTGGCGGTCGAGTCGCTGCTCGTCGCGCCCACCCGGTGGTTCTCCCTCGATCCGGTGTGGCGCTACGTCAAAGCCGGAGGGGAGGGCACATGAAACTCTGTCAGTTCTATCTGCCGGGTAAGGGCACTCGCGTCGGCGTTGTCGACGGCGACGACGTGGTCGACATCACGTCGGGTCGGGCCGGCGCGGGCTCGGTGCGGGAGCTGATCGAGACGTGTGGAAACGCCGAGCGGATCGAGCGCCGCGCGCGTCGGCTCCTGGGAGGTGCCCGGACACGAGTCGGGTGGAGAGAGCTCGACCGCGCGCCGTCTCGGCGGCGCGCGCATCTCCTGGCGCCCCTCGACGCCCCGGAGGTCTGGGGCGCCGGCATCACCTATCGACGGAGCATGCAGTACTACGAGGCGCACACGAACGAGGGCGGCCGCACGAAGGGGATCTACGATCACGTCTACGAGTCCGAGCGCCCGGAGCTGTTCTTCAAGGCGACCGCGTCGCGGACGGTGGGCCCGAACGGGGCGGTCGGGATCCGCCGCGACTCGGCGCTGACGGCCGTCGAGCCGGAGCTGGCGGTCATCGTCGGGGGCCGGGGGCGGATCGTCGGCTACACGGTCGGCAACGACCTTTCCGCGTGGGACATCGAGCGCGCGAACCCGCTGTTCCTCCCGCAGTCGAAGATCTTCGCGGGGTGCTTCGCCATGGGGCCGGTCCTCGCCACGCCGCAGGAGGTCGGCGACCCCGGGAGCCTCGCGCTGACGTGCCGAATTCTGCGAGACGGCAGGCTCCGCTACGAGGGACGCGTCAACACGAAGGAGATGAAGCGCCCGTGTGCGGAGCTCGTCGAGTGGCTCGGCCGCTCCAACCCCGTGCCCGCGGGGACGGTGCTCTCGACGGGGACGGGCATCCTGGTC
>Ga0066710_100004954_pt1 | contig 11974 bp, 7 predicted proteins | sample GraSoiAngelo_159_FD_79666 | JGI IMG/M metagenome (GOLD analysis project Ga0066710, IMG submission 79666) | Grasslands soil microbial communities from the Angelo Coastal Reserve, California, USA - 14_1009_16_40cm | ecosystem: Environmental > Terrestrial > Soil > Grasslands | place: USA... | reverse complement strand
TGGGTGGAACAGCGCCTGGACGGCTCACCGCTGGAAGCGTCGCTGAAAAAACTCGCGCTGGCCGACTCGCTGCGTCTGTTTGGCCAATTGCTGGCCGGACCGAACCAGTTGCGCGCGTTCGCCGCCGGCGCGCCGTTGAACACCGACGACCAACCGCGCATCACGTTCGGCGCGCCGCGATTTGTGTATCAGAAGAACGCCAAGCTGTATGGCCGCCTGCTGGCGTTGTTACAGCTTGGCTTTCCGAATCCGCGCGAAACACTCGGACTCGATTCCAATCCTGACTCGAATGAATTTGCCGCCCGGGTGACGAAGTATATGACTGCTCGCGACGTGTATTTTCACGGGTTGATCGCGGAAGCCGAAGGCCGACCGACCCAGGCGATTGATCTGTTCGTGGAGAGCGCCCGGTTGAGTGAAGATTTTACGTCCGGCTATGGGCAATGTCTGACCTACGCCTCCCTGCGGGCGCGAACCGAACCCGAAGCGGCGCGCGCATTGCTGCAAAGGTTGATTGACGCGCAGCCTTCTCGTCCCGTCGCCCGGCAAATGCTGGAACGGCTGTTCGGCAAGGACTGGTGAATCCGCAATTATTTCTTCCTCCTTGGCACGCAAAACATTTTTCAATAAGACCAGAGCGTTGCGCGTCCAAAGCCAGGCACTAAACACTGCAAAACTATGAATCGATTCATTTCGCGGAACCTCTCCGTTCTCGTCACGGTCTTTTGGCTGCCAACGTTGACCTCCGGCGGCGGCTTCGACTGGCCGCAATGGCGTGGCCCTGACCGCACAGACGTTTCCCGGGAAAGCGGCCTGCTCAAGGAATGGCCTTCCGGCGGACCGAAGCGGCTTTGGCTCTTCAAGAACGCCGGCAACGGCTACTCCGGTCCGGCCATCGTGAACGGCAAGCTGTTTACCATGGGAACACGCGACGGAGCCGAAATCCTGATCGCATTGAACGCCGACACGGGGGAGGAACTTTGGACTGCGACCATCGGTCCGTTGGTAAACTTCGACCGAGGCGGCGGGCCAAGGGGAACGCCTGCTGTGGATGGCGAACGTATCTACGGCCTCGGCGGTCAGGGCAGACTGATTTGCGCTGCTGTCGCCGACGGCAAGGTCCTTTGGCGCGCTTCGCTGGCGGACCTGGGTGGCAAAACGCCGCACTGGGGATACTCCGAGTCTGTCTTGGTGGATGGGGACAAAGTCATCTGCACCCCGGGCGGGGCCAAAGGCGCCATCGCGGCGCTGGACAAGGCGACGGGCAAAGTCATCTGGCAATCGAAGGAATTCACTGATCCGGCCCACTATTCTTCTACCATCGTCGCCGAGCACAACGGCATACGGCAATATATCCAACTCACGGAACAGCACGTGGCCGGTGTTTCGGCCAGGGACGGCAAACTGTTGTGGAAGTCGCCGTTTCCGGGGCGAGTCGCTGTCGTTCCCACGCCAATTCTGCGCGACGGCTGTGTGTACGTCACAGCCGGCTACGGGGTCGGCTGCAAGCTGGTGAAACTCGGCGCCGGCAATCAGGTTTCCGATGTGTATGACAACAAGGCGATGAAAAACCATCACGGTGGCGTTCTGCTGGTCGGCGACCATCTCTACGGCTATTCGGATGGCCCAGGCTGGTTGTGTCAGGAATTCAAGAGCGGCAAAGAAGTATGGAGCGAAAAGAACGCGCTCGGGAAAGGAGCGCTCAGTTCCGCGGACGGGATGCTGTATTGCCTGGACGAGAACAGCGGCACAGTGGTGCTCGCTGAAGCATCTCCGAAAACGTGGAAGGAGCATGGCCGTTTCAAGCTCGATCCGCAATCGAAGATACGCAATTCCCAGGGGCGCTTCTGGACCCATCCGGTGATCTCGAACGGAAAACTCTATCTGCGCGATCAGGACCTGATCTTCTGCTACGACGTGAAGGAGGGTTGACGGTACACTTCCATGAACCGACCCCGGCGCCTCTCACCACTCCGCTGACCGGCCTTTTGATTGAGCAGACTGCAATTCTCAAATCTGAATGACGAATGTCGAAATCCGAAGGAATGTCGAAATCCGAATGACGAAACCGGCGACCGCACAACTGAGAGTCTTTCGTCATTCGTCATTCGTCATTCAACGATTTGTGCAAGTCAGGTTCATGGTCCCAATGCATGCCAAAAAACGAAAGGGGGCTTTCCATGAAACGACGCGGATTTCTGAAAACCCAGGCAACTGTGCCCTGAGACGCACAGTAGCCTTTCCTTCTTTTTTGCTGTAAGCGTTGTTCCACCTGAACAATCGCATCGTTATGACCGAGCGGCGCGCCCAATCGCCATTTGAATCTTTCAGGAGCAATTCCTGCGGGTTCACTCTCATCGAACTTCTGGTCGTGATCGCCATCATTGCCATACTGGCGGGGTTGCTTTTGCCAGCGCTGGCCAAGGCGAAAACCAAGGCCCAGGGCATCGCCTGTCTCAGCAACATGAAACAATTGGGGCTGTGCTGGATCATGTACACTCACGACCAGGATGACCGCGTACCGCCGAATAACGGCGATGAGGGCGTTGACTACAGTTTAACCTGGGTCAGTGGCTGGCTGACGTTGGACAAGGGCGACAATCTGGGGCGGCCCGGTCCAAACAACCCCGACAACACCAACACAGTTTACCTGATGAAAAGCCATCTTTGGCAGTACCATCAGGCCCTCGGCGTGTGGCGCTGCCCGGCCGACCGGAGCATGAGCACCATCGGAAGCAGGCGTTATCCGCACGTGCGCACCATGTCGATGAACAATTGGCTGGGCAATTATGATCCGAGAACGGGGACGGTTAGCCCGTGGACACCGGGGTACGCGGTTATAAAAAAGGTCAGCGACATGACCGCACCCCCGCCCACCAAAACGTTTGTTTTGCTCGATGAGCGGGATGACAGCATCAACGACGGCTATTTTGTCACTGAGATGAGGGGCTTCGACCCGATCGCGGCCGGTAGCTGGCAGATTATCGATTTCCCCGCCAGTTACCATAACGGGGCTTGCGGGTTTAATTTTGCCGACGGCCATGCTGAGATAAAGAAATGGCTCGATAAACGCACCAAAGCCAATCACAGGGATGACTACCATCTTTCACTCAGTCCGCCTTCGCCCAACAACCCGGATGTTTATTGGCTCCAGGAGAGGGCGACCGGGAAAAAATAACCCGCTACGAATTTGGGCACGGGGTTAACGGCAAAGAAGGGGTGCCCGGACTGTCCGGCACCCCTTCAGATTTTCGGAAGGAACAGGAGGAATCGAACGATTGTTAGGTGCTCGCTTCGCTGTCCGTGTGGTTTTCGTAGAAGCGAGGAAGTTCTTCATCTCCTTCGCGAAAAATCATTACCCGCCGGATGCTCTCAATCCACGACGCGCAACCGCTTTGGCCCGTCCGGCTCGGACACCTCTTCCTCTGTCGCGCGCCGCGGCGCTGTGGGGCTAGACCAGCGCTTCCCGACAATACCTGATGGCGCGGGCAATTTCGGTCATGCGATCGGAACCGGATGGAATCTTGTATTCAAACTCGATGGTGGCCTGGATGTTCCACTTATTGTCCCGGAGCAGGCGCAGGACTTCCGCAATCGGCGTGTCCCCCTCGCCGAATGGTGTGTTAGGCCCGTTATGCATCTTGCGGTCCTTCACATGCACATGCGTGATGCGGTCGTGATGTTGCTTGATGAATGCGACCGGGGAAACATTGTTGCCTGCGACGAAGTGCCCGAGATCCACGTTCGCGCAGTTATACTTCGCGAAGGAAAACGCCTTCTCCCAATGCTCGGGCGTTGTGGTAGCGTGGCCGTGAAAGCCCACCAGGTGCTGGTGCTTGTCGGCAAACTGCCCGATGCGTTTGAGTTCTTCGTCCTTGTGTGAGATCTCGGTGGAAATGGCCCGGCCGCCCAGCGCCTTGGCGAGAGCAAAGGCGTAATCCAGCTCGTCGTCTGTCATCGTGAATACCCCATCCACCTTGACGATCTCGATCAGCACACCCCCTGCTTCATACTTTTTCCGAAACTCCGCCACGCGGGCCATCGACACTGACTTGCGCCATTGCCTCAGTTTTTCGGCGTTGCTCACTGCGCTCCCAGAAGCCACTGAGGTCTTCGGACTGATGAGGTTGATCGGCACGCCTAGAAAAGCCTCCACGGGCTGGGTTCTTAATTCAATCGCACTGAGGCCGAGCTGAAGGCAGTTCTTGAGGATGTCGTCGCCGCTCATGGAAGGATTGGCGAAGCTGTACGGCACATTGAGGCCCAGTTGGACGCCGGCCACCTTCGAGTTTGGTTTCCCCGGCTTGGCGGGAGCTACCTCGGCACCGAGCCGATTCACGACAGCCAACCAGCCGGCTACGGGCAAAGCCGCCAATGACAATTTCGCGAATTCACGACGAGTATGGGGTAGCAGAATAGCGAATGGGAGTTTGCTCCTGACGCTCCGCGCAGAGATGGAGCCGTGCTTTCCGTCAAGGCTCATATCAGGCAAGCTTAGTACTCCGATTCATAAATACAACCACGTTTGCGTCGAGCATTCTTGAACGCCTCCAGCGTGGCGAGTCTGGCGGTTGCAACGGTTGGCCGGCTCGATGCCTAGTGTGGTGTCTCCGAAATAACTATACATTCGCGGCAATGGATTTTGGGCGGAGGCTAGGCGCGAGGTGCTTCGGCACGGGCACCAGAGCATATCCCGAAGTGGATCTGTGAGGCGCGAGCAACAACGCCTCCGCCCAAAAGACAGGCCGCCCTTCGGGTTGCGCTGAAATTGGCCTGGGGTTTCGTTGCTCAGTCGGTCGAGTATCACTGCGGATACACTCCCTCCCTCGCGCCTCGCCCCAGGCCAATTTGAGCGCAACGAATGTATAGCTATTTCGGAGACACCACACTAGCGCGGAAGAAGCGGGATGGAACGGCAAGAAGGGCTTGCGTATGTAACGCCGAAGAAGCAGGCTGCCGCCGCCCTACGGGCAGCTTGCCATGAAAGAAATACTGCGTCTGGTAGCGGCGCGGTGCCTGTTGCCATTCGCCTCCACCGCTCAAGTCCGGCAGCTTCTGAATTTTCAAGGCCGCGTTGCCGTCAACGGCACGAACTTTGACTGCGCGGGCCAAGTTCAAGTTCGCCCTCATGACCCGCATCGGCAGCAACGGTCTGCTGAACCACCTAAGTCTGCCGACACATCTTAAACGTTGATCGACATTCCTCATGGCCATGATAGCGAGGCGAACCATTCTGCTGTTAATTGTTCTGACCGCTGGCATCTGCTGCGCGCAATTCCTGCCGCGTCCAGGTTCACGCACCCGCGTTGGTGAAGCCGGGAACTTCGTTCGCATCGAAGGTGGATTGGTGGTGAACGAAGACAACCTTCGCACCGCTCGCGAGACGGATACCCACAGCACTGGCACTCCAGAGTGGACTAATCCACCTGGCTTCGAGAACGACGTGTTCACCTTCACGCGGGTCATTTTCAAGTCTGATTCCAACCCTGATTCGGACTGGGGAAGGTGGCGCAGGTTGGGCTGGTGGGTCGATTATCCCGATGCCGACCTGAACTTCTCCCACCGCCTCCAGCAGTTGACCTCGATCAAGACCGATCCCGATGCCCGTGTCCTGAAGCTCTCGGACCCGGACTTACACCACTACGCGCTCCTTTACATGGAGCATGCTGGTTACATGCGCCTAAGCGACGCTGAAGTCACTGCCCTGCGGAAGTATTTGCTGGCGGGTGGTGCCTTGTTCGTGAACGACTTCTGGGGCTCGCAGGAGTGGGATGGTTTTGACAGAGAGATCAAGCGAGTTCTGCCGCGGCGGGATTGGACTGAACTAACGACCGACCATCCGGTGTTCCATTGCGTTTTCGACCTCCGAGGCCCCCTGCGCAATTTGCAGGTGCCAACAATCCAGTTTTGGAACCGGGACCACAATCCAAACGATCCGCAGTCACCGCTCCAGCGGGTTTATCGTGGCGAAGGCTCCGAGGAAATGCACGTCCGGGCGTTGCTCGACGACAACAAGAGGGTCGTGATCCTTGCGATCCACAACAGCGACATCAGCGATGGTTGGGAACGAGAGGGTGAGAACGAACTCTACTTCAACCAATTCTCCGAGAAAGTGGCCTATCCCCTTGGTATCAACATCATCTTTTACCTTATGACGCATTGAAAGCGAACGGGCGGCACGTCTCGTTTAATGCCGCGCTCCCAATTTTCAACCGCTGTTGAACGCTGATTGACGCTGATGGATGATTGATTGCCGCGCTCCGCTTCGCCGCGGACTCCCATCAACTTCGTAATGTCAAATGATCTGTTCGATCACTCTGCCTTCGACGAACGTGAGCCGCTCATTCCGGCCTAGATGAGGATAGGTCAATTGACTTTGGTCGAGGCCGAGTTGGTGGAGAATGGTCGTGTGGAGATCGCGGAAGTGGACGGGATTCTCGATGGCGCGCAGGCCAATGGCGTCGGTGGCGCCCACGACCTGGCCGCCTTTGATTCCGCCGCCCGCCATCCACATGGTGAAGCCGAGATTGTGGTGGTCGCGGCCCTTGCCTGATTCGGCCTCGGGCGAACGGCCGAATTCACCTCCCCACAACACCAGCGTGCGGTCGAGCAGTCCCCGTCGCTCCAAATCCTTCAGGAGCCCGGCGACGGGCTTGTCGGTTTCCGCGGCTTTGCGGAGATGATTCTCTTCGATGTCATTGTGCGCGTCCCATTGCATGTTGCCCGGCCCGCCGCCGGCAACGACACAAATGAAGCGCACGCCATTTTCCACCAACTTGCGCGCAAGCAAACAGCGGCGGCCATAATCGTGCGTTGGCTCACGGCCGATGCCGTAAAGATCGAGCGTCTCCTGCGGCTCTTTGGAAAAATCAAACAGCTTCGGCGACTCGGTCTGCATCTTGAAGGCCAGATCATAGGCATTGATCCGCGCGTTGAATTCCTCGTCCAAGGGGCCGAGCGTGGATCGATTCAGGTCGTTGATGAATTGGAGCGTGCGGCGCCGCTGGGCCAGCGTCACGCCGTCGGGCAACTCCAGGTTCAACACGGGCCGGTCGCCGGGGCGAAACATGGTCGGCTGAAAGACCGCGGGAAGAAAGCCATTCGCATACATGGGCTGGCCGGCTTCGAGCGCGCCCCTCGGGTCCGGCATCACGACGTAAGCCGGGAGCGAATCGCTCTCCGATCCCAGGCCGTAAGTGATCCAGGATCCCATGCTTGGAGATCCCGGTACCACGCGGCCGGTGAACAATTCATATTGCGCAGCCGAATGGACGACCATGTCGCCGTAGCAGGAACGAATCACCGCCAGGCGATCAACGCACGAGGCGAGGTGCGGGAAGAGATCCGAAATCTCGATCCCGCTCTGTCCGTGCCGACGAAAGGTTCTCTTGGTGCCAAGGAGCTTGGCTCCGGTTTTGACGAACTGATACTTGGCTTCGCCGAATTCTTTCGGCCGGGGCTGGCCGTGAAGTTCGTTGAGCAATGGCTTGGGGTCGAAGGTTTCGAGATGACTCGGGCCGCCCGCCATAAAGAGGAAGATCACCGAGCTGGCTCTGGCCGGTTTGTGCGCTGGCCGCGCGTTCAGTGGATTGAACGCGCCGGCTCGCGCCTGATGCTGGTGCAGGATCGACGCGAGCGCGAGCGAGCCAAATCCGCAAAAAGCATCGCGAACGAATTCGCGGCGCGTGCGGGTCACGCGCACGTGTTCAGGCCGGTTACTGGACATAGAGAAAGGCGTTGAGGTTGAACAATGCGAGGGCGAATTCCTTGAGCGGCTGCTCTTTCAGGAAGGCCGCCGCGAGCGAGCGCTCCTTGGAGCCCGGCGGCCGGCCAACCGCGAGCCAGTACGCGCGTTCGACGATCCGGTTCGAGTCGCCGTCGGTCTCCTTCTCCAGCCTTTCCGCAAACGCCGCCGCCAGTTCATTGGCCAGTCTGCCGTTGAGCAGTTCCAACGCCTGCGGTGCGTGCGTGCTCGATTCGCGCCGGCCGCAACTCGTGAGCAAGCCGGGCTGATCGAACGTCTCCATGAACGGCAGGCGCAGATTGCGCTTCGCGATGAGATAAATGGATCGTCGATGATGTTCGGTTGCATTTCGGGCGACCTCCCACTGGGTCGGCTTGTAAAGCAATTGGACCAGTTCCTTGTCCACCGGCACCATGACACTGGGGCCGCCAATCTTCGGGTTCAGTGCGCCGGAAACGGCCAGCATCGCGTCGCGGATTTCCTCTGCGGAAAGACGACGCTGGCTAAACCGCCACAACAGCCGGTTGTCCGGGTCCACCCTGGCCGCAGCTTCGGCGGCTGGCGAACGGGAGGATTGCTGATAGGCGCTGCTCATGACGATGAGCCGATGCAGTGGCTTCAGTCTCCACCCGTTCTTCACGAGCTCCGTGGCCAGCCAGTCGAGCAATTCCGGATGACTGGGCCGGTCGCCATTCTTTCCAAAATCGTTCGCCGTCTTCACCAGGCCAATGCCAAAGTGATGCTGCCACAGACGATTGACGATGACTCGCGCCGTCAGTGGATGCTTGGGATTGGCCAGCCAGCGCGCCAGTTGCGTCTTTGGGTTGGGAAGGTCCGCCGGCAATTCGGGGAAGCCCTGCTCCACCAGCACGCTCAGCGGACGCGGCGCGACCAGCTCTCCCTTCTTTTCCCAATCGCCGCGTTGCAACACGTGGATCTCCGTCCGCTGTGCGGGGTCATTGTGAATGCTTGGAATCGTGGGCGGATAAGGCGGCATTTGGGTTTCCAACGCCTCGATCTGCTCGCTGAGCTTGGTTCGCGCCTCGCCCTCCGCCTGATCCGCCGCCTGACGAAGCTTGCGCAGTTCGCCATTGAAGGCCTTGGTTTTCTCTTCCCACTCCTTTTTCTGTTCGGGCGGGACAAGCAGGATGTCATCCTCCTGCGTTCCAGCCATGTAGGCTTGGAGTCGGTAGTAGTCTTTCTGAGAGATCGGATCGAATTTGTGGTTGTGGCAGCGAGCACATCCAACCGTCAGGCCGAGAAACGCCGACCCGATCACATCCGTCCGCTCGGTCAGGACCTCGTTGCGGCTGAGGGCGATCTCCGGGTTGCCCGCGTTGCGCCGAACCGGGCCGAGCCGGTGAAAAATCGCCGCGGTCGGGCCTTCGGTATCGCCCGAAGCCAGCTCGTCCCCGGCGATTTGCTCGGTCACGAACTGGTCGAAAGGCTTGTCATGCTGGAAGGACTGAATGACGTAGTCACGGTAACGCCAGGCCTCGGGCAAGTGGCGGTCGTATTCGAAACCTTCCGTTTCCGCATAGCGGACGACATCGAGCCAATGCTGCGCCCATCGTTCGCCAAAATGCGGGCTGTCGAGAAAGCGATCCACCAGCCGCTCATAAGCGCGCGGGGAGCGGTCTTGCACGAATGCCTTCACCTCCTCCGGTGAAGGTGGCAGGCCGGTCAGATCAAAACAAAGCCGGCGAATCAACTCCACTTTCGAAGCCGGCGGCGCGGGCTCGAGTCCCTTTTCCTGCAAACGGGCGAGTACGAAAGCATCCATCGGGTTTTGAACTTTGAACCGCGAACTTTGCGTTGTGGGCACCGGCGGCAGCCGCACCGGCTGGAACGCCCAGAATTCGCGCGCGCTCGACGAAACAGACTCCGCTGACGCTCCACTGGAGGGAAGCTGATCAAACGTGAGGAAGGCAGCGCATGCCAGAACGCAATGATGCAAACGCCACTTCATGAGTATTGGAGTATGCCCGACTCGTGCAGAGCGACAATCCTATTCTGGTTGTTCGACGCCGGGAAGGGCGCACATCAAGTTTTGAGATAATGACAAATCCCATTAGGAAGACCAATCCCACCCGAATTCCAAATGTCCAATCTGCAGACCCGGCTTTAGCCGGGTGTTAGAGGCGTTGCGCACGTCAAGCCGCTTCAGCGGCTTTGGACTTCATGTCGTGCTTGCTATCGGCCCCAAGCAGAGTCCACGACGCTAAAGCCGTTGAAACGGCTGGAACGTGCTGACGCTTGCTTCACACCCGGCTGAAGCCGGGTGCTAATGAGAGATGTTCAAAACCTGAATTGCGCCCCCTGCCAGAAGGGCGCTTCTTGGCACTTCCCCAAGGGCTGAAGCCTCCGGGAACGGCCCGGCTGAATCAGATTTTGGGCAGAACGGCGACTTGCCACAGCGGATGGGCAGAAAAGCTGATTGCATCCAGCTCTTAAAGGTGGAATCTGTATGTACCTCGCATTTTTTTATGCAACGACCACAGGCTATGAAAAAGAAATCTGAACATTGTCGCCGAACGAATCCCCAACTCTGCTCCAGCATCGGTTGTGTATTGGCTCTGCTTTGCCTGGCTGGTTTTTCGATAACGTCCACGGGGGCGCCCGTAGCGCTGGATCCAGAGCTGACCATCCGGAACGTCATGAACACCGGGTCGGGTTCGTTCCGCCTCGCGGCAAATCCCGTGGACGGCGCGCTTTATTACCTGAAGCTCGACGGGCAACTCTATCGAGTGAACCTGTCAGCGACTCCCGGCGCGAGCACGAGCACGCTTCTTTACACGAGCGCCGATCACCAGGTGAGTTCGGCGGCGGGCATGGCGTTTGGCCCGGACGGGAGCATTTACCTGACGAGCAACACGTCGGTTTCTAACAACACCTACACGGTGAGCACGGTGACCAAGGGCATCTACGATCCGATCAACAGGACGCGGACTTGGTCGGTCCTGGCGCGGACAGTGCCGTATCCGGGAGGCAATCGGATCTTCAGTCATCAGATGAACGCGATCCTCGTGAGCAGGGACGCCCGGTCGGTTTTCGTCAACATCGGCGCGCGCACCGATCACGGCGAGGTGCAGACCGACGGCGGGACATTTCCCGGGCTTCGGGAGGTTGGACTGACGACGGTTCTCCTGCGATTGCCGATCGAGAGTTCGGGATTGGTCCTGCCCAACGACCGCGAGCAACTGCGCGCGCTGGGTTACGTTTATTGTGAAGGATTGCGGAACACCTACAACCTGGCTTTCGCTCCGAACGGCGATTTGTTTGGGGCGGAGAACGGGCCGGATCGCGACATGCCCGAGGAGCTCAATTGGCTGCGGGAGGGCCATCATTACGGGTATCCGTGGCGGATGGGGACTGAAGACAATCCCCAAAGGTTTTCGGGGTACGATCCCAGCCAGGACAAACTTCTGAACTCGAGCTATTCGGCGGTACGGCAGGGGACCTACATGGACGACCCCACTTACCCGCCGGCGCCGACCCTGTTCAGCGACCCTGTCCTCAACGTCGGGCCGGACGCAGACAAGATTCGGGACCCGGTGACGGGTGGAGTCATCGACGCGAGCGACACGGGGAGGACGCTTGCAACATTTACCGGCCATCGGTGTCCCTTGGGGTTAACCTTCGACACCCTGGGCGCGTTTGGTTCGAAGTTTCATGGGGATGGATTCGTGGTCAGTTGGACACCCGGCTTGGCTCCAATCGCCACCGGCGAAGGTCCATTTGGGGATCCCAGCCAGGATTTGCTCCACCTGGAATTGACCCCGCTCGGAACCAATTACCAGTTGCGGGCCACGCGGATCGTGAGAGACTTCCGCAACCCCGTGGACAGCGCGATCGTCGAAAATGAATTGTACGTTCTGGAGAACGGCGGCAACCAGGGGCTTTGGGAGATCACCTTTCCGGCGGCGCCGGTCCCGCTTCTTTCGGGGCCGCGTTGGCTGGCAAACGGGAGATTTCAGCTCACGCTGCGCGGGGCGCCGAACACCAGGTATGTTCTGGACAGCACATCGAACTTCTTGGACTGGAGAGTCGTGAGCAATTACAACGGTTCGGACACGCCAATCCTGTTCTCGGATCCCGCCGACCCTATTCCGCTCTACCGGTTCTATCGCTCGCGTGCCGAGTAGGCGGTGGATAACCGTTTTGGCGAATGGTCCTGCATGGCAGCAGCCGAGGTACCGCGGAACGGCCGCCTTTCGCAAAACGAGTTAG
>Ga0066710_100004953_pt1 | contig 11974 bp, 12 predicted proteins | sample GraSoiAngelo_159_FD_79666 | JGI IMG/M metagenome (GOLD analysis project Ga0066710, IMG submission 79666) | Grasslands soil microbial communities from the Angelo Coastal Reserve, California, USA - 14_1009_16_40cm | ecosystem: Environmental > Terrestrial > Soil > Grasslands | place: USA... | reverse complement strand
GTTGTCCTGATCGCGCGGGATCGTCATGTGGGGCGGGCCTTCCCGCCTTCGCCGAAGGCTTCGGCGGACCGCCATAGCTGAGGCGACGGCGGTCAGGCCCGCCATCGCGGGGCTGCCGCCGTCGCGCCGGCGGCGCTTCGGCGAGCCTCGCCGAAGCTCGCGTCGTTGTCTGGCGAGCGGAGGCGGGAAAGCCCCGCGCCACGCCGCAAGGGTGGGAGTTTGGGTGGACGGGCGCCGTGAAGCACCGCGCCGATGACCGGTACGTACGGCAGCTCCACACCCTCGCGCGCCTGTCGCAGGAGCAGTCCGCCGCGGGACATGTCTCCCCGGCCGACGAAGTCGATCGGGAACTTCAGCCGCTCGCCGAAGATCGCCGTCAGCACGTCGACGTACTTCGGCGACGCCACGCTGCCGAGCAGCACCACGTCACAGTCGGGGCCGATCTCGTCGAGCAGGGCGCGCGCGCTCTTCTCGAGCGGCCGTCGGTAATCGGCGTTGTGGTGATGAATGTCGCCATCGGCAAAGGTGCGAAGCGCCTTGTGGGTGATGTAGGTGTCGGGCCTGCGCAGCCCGGCGTTCGGCGTGATGACGTGAACGCCGTCGAAGCCGGCAAAGCGCACCGCGTACGTCAGCTTGCCGCGGAAGTAGAGTCCGCTGACGAACGCGAACACGTCGCCCAGCATGGCGCCGCGCCGCGAGCGCAGCTCCACCGCCAGCGAGAATTGCGCCTTCGGAGAAAGAATCTGCTTCGCTCTCGTGCCGTTGCAGTTGGCCGGCGAGAGCAGGAAGATGCGCGGCGGCGACATTCAGCAACCAGTACAACACGGCGAGCGCCGCGAGCGCCAGCTCGACGACCGCCGGCCGTCGTGATCAGAAACCCCAACGGAGCAGAACCGCGCCGACTGTGAACCCCGCGCCGACCGATGCGAGCAGCACGAGGTCGCCCTTCTTCAATCGCCCCGCGCACAGCGCATCGTCGAGCGCCAGCGGGATCGTCGCAGCCGTCGTGTTGCCGAACCGATCGATGTTGATGATGACTTTGGTTTCGTCGAGTCCCAGCTTCTCGGCCGCCGACTCGATGATGCGCCGATTCGCCTGATGCGAGACGAAGAGATCGACGTCCGATGGCTGCAGGTCGTTGCGCTCGAGCAGGCGGCGCGAAATCTCTTCGGTCTTGCGGACGGCGAACTTGAACACCGCCGCGCCGTCCTGTTTCACGTAATGCATCCGCCGATCGACCGTTTCGTGCGAAGCGGGTTGCAGGCTGCCGCCCGCTGGCATGCACAGCGAGGCGCCGCCCGAGCCGTCGATCTCGTGCTCGAAGTCGAGGATGGCGCCGTCCTTCGCGCCGTCGGCCGCCGCCGATACGACGACCGCGCCGGCGCCGTCGCCGAACAGCACGCACGTCGCCCGATCGGTGTAGTCGATGATGCTCGACATCACGTCGGCGCCGACGACCAGCGCATGGTCGTGCGCGCCGGTGGCGACGAGCTGGCTGCCGGTGGTGAGCGCGTAGGTGAAGGCCGAACAGGCGGCGCTCAGGTCGAAACCCCACGCGTGATGCGCGCCGATCTTGTTCTGCAGCAGGCACGCGGTGCTCGGAAACATCATGTCGGGCGTCACCGTCCCGACGACGATGACGCCCACCTCGTCGGCGGTGATTCCCGCCTTGCCGAGGGCCCTCATCGCGGCTTCCTTTGCCAAATCCGACGACCCGACGCCCGGGTCGGCGATGTGCCGCTCGCGGATGCCGACGCGGCGCAGGATCCACTCGTCATCGGTGTCGACCATTTTCTCGAGATCGGCGTTGGTCAGCAGGCGCGGCGGCACGTAGGTCGCCAGCGACGTGATCGTCGTCGGCCGGCCGCCCGCGCGCGGGGTTCGTCGCACTACCAAAGTCGTGAGTCCCTTCTCTCGTCGGCGGGCGCGGTGAGCCCGAAATAGCCGTAGGCGCGCGGCGTCGCGACGCGGCCGCGCGGCGTCCGATCCAGAAAGCCGATCTGGATGAGGAACGGCTCGTAGATGTCTTCGATCGCGTCCTTCTCTTCACTGATCGCCGCGGCGATCGTATTCAAGCCGACAGGACCGCCGGAGAACTTGTCGATGATCGTCCGCAGCAGCTTGCGATCGATCTCGTCGAACCCGTGCTCGTCGACCTCGAGGAGCTTCAGCGCCGCATGCGCCACGTCGAGCGTGATCGTGCCGTCGGCGCGCACCTGTGCGTAGTCGCGGACCCTGCGCAGCAGCCGGTTCGCGATGCGCGGCGTGCCGCGGGCGCGGCGCGCGATCTCGGCGGCCGCGGCCGTCTCGATCGGAACCGCGAGAATCCTGGCCGAGCGGCGCACGATCTCTTCGAGATCGACCGCTGTGTAGAACTCCAGCCGGTGCGAGATGCCGAAGCGCGATCGCAGCGGTGAGGTCAGCAGTCCGGTGCGCGTCGTCGCGCCGATGAGCGTGAAGCGCTCGAGTCGCATCTTCACCGTCCGCGCGCTCGGCCCCTGGCCGATGATGATGTCGACCTCGTAATCCTCGAGCGCCGGATACAGGATCTCCTCGACCGCCGGCGACATGCGGTGGATCTCGTCGATGAACAGCACTTCGCGCGCCGCGAGGTTCGTGACGATGCCGACGAGATCGCCGGGCTTCTCGATCGCGGGGCCCGAGGTCGCGCGCACCTGCACGCCGAGCTCGTTCGCGATCACGTAGGCGAGCGTCGTCTTGCCGAGGCCCGGCGGTCCGTGCAGCAGCACGTGGTCGAGCGGTTCGCCGCGATGTGTCGCGGCGGCGATCGCCACCTGGAGGTTCTCGCGGATCCGGTCCTGGCCGATGTACTCGTCGAGCCGGCGCGGACGAAGCCCCGCTTCGTACTGCGCGTCTTCGTCGACGCGCGCGGCGGCGACGATGCGATCGTTGGTCATTCTCTTTATGCTCGGACCCGCTCGGCTGAAAGCCTCGCGCTACACGGTGACGCCGTACCGACCGCTACGATGACGCTGTCGCGCGAGCCTTTCAGGCGAGCGACTCCCGCGCATCATTTCGCCAGCTCTCGTAAGGCCTGCTTCAACGTGCGTTCGAAGCTGCCCTCGGGGATCATCGTGATGGCCGATGCGACCGCTTTTTCGGCGAGCGGCCGATGATACCCCAGGTTCACGAGCGCGGAGAGCAGATCGTCGCGCAACTCGGGCGCGCCGGATGGTGAATCGCCGCCCAACGCGACCGCCGCGACCTGCGGACGCGGCAACCGATCCTTCAACTCGAGCACGATCCGCTCGGACGTTTTCTTTCCAACGCCGGGAATCGCCGTCAGGCGCGCGATGTCGCCGCGCTCGATCGCGCGAATCAGCTCGACCGGTTCGATGCCCGACAACACCGCGAGCGCGACCCGCGGTCCGATGCCGCTGACGCCGATCAGCCGCTCGAACAGCTCCTGTTCGACGAGCGTTGCGAATCCATAAAGCGCGAGCGCGTCCTCGCGCACGTGCGTGTGCGTCCGCAGCGTCATCTCGGTTCCCGCGTCGCCGAGCACGTAGAATGTCGAGAGCGGCACGAAGACGTCGTAGCCGACGCCGTTGACGTCGACGATCACGCGGTTCGGATGTTTTTCGAGAATGCGTCCGCGGATCTGCGCGATCACGACCGTGCGGGGCGGTAGTGGCGTCCGCCCGTAGGCGGACGACGCTCAGGATCGCCGTCGCAAGTATCCGGCCGACGCCGCCCCTCGACAGAGCTCGGGGCGGCACCCACCCCGCGCCGTCGCGAATGCGCGTGGCAGATGGCGACGGCCAGCGCGTCGGCCGCGTCGTGCGGCGCCGGCGCCGAGGCGAGGCCGAGGAGCAGCTTCACCATCTGCTGCACCTGCGGCTTCTCGGCGCGGCCGTAGCCGACGACGGCGCGCTTGATTTCCGCCGGCGTGTATTCGACCACAGGAACGCCGGCTTCCACGGCGGCGAGCATCGCGACACCGCGCGCGTGACCGAGCGTCAGCGCGCTGCGCACGTTCATCGCGTGGAAGAGGCTCTCGATCGCCACGCAGTCGGGATGACAGTCTCTGATGAGCTCCGTGAGACGGCTGTGGATTCGGAGCAGCTTGTCGGGAAAGGTCGAAAGGGGCGGCGCGCTGATGGCGCCGCACGTGACGATGCAGTGGCGCGAGCCGTCGGTCTCCACGCAGCCGTAGCCGGTGCGGTCGGAGCCGGGATCGATGCCGAAGATTCTCACGCGAGCGAGGCCTCGATCTCCTTTTCGGAAATGTCGAAGTTCGACGACACGTTCTGCACGTCGTCGTGATCCTCGAGCGCTTCCATCAGCTTCAGCATCTGTTGTGCGGGCTTGCCCTCGAGCTTCACGTAGTTCTGCGGAATCATCGAGACCTTCGCCGTCGCCGGCTCGATGCCGAGCCGCTTCACCGCCTCGTTCACCGCCGGAAACGCGTCGGGCGTCGTGAAGACTTCCCAGTTGTCCTCGTCGTCCTGGAGATCGTCGGCGCCGGCATCGAGCACCGCCGACATCAGCTTCTCCTCGTCGGCTTTGATCTTCTCGATGACGATGTAGCCCTTCTTGTGGAACATCCAGGAGACGGCGTTGGTCGCCGCGAGGTTGCCGCCGTGCTTTTCGAGGATATGACGGATTTCTCCAACCGCGCGGTTCTTGTTGTCGGTCAGCGCGTCGATGATGAGCGCCGCGCCGCCAGGCCCGTAGGCTTCGTACTGGACTTCTTCGAACGAAACGCCCGGCTCCTGTCCCGTACCGCGGCGAATCGCGCGCTCGATGTTCTCCCGCGGCATGTTGTTCGCCTTCGCCTCGGCGATGATCGTCCGGAGCCGCGGGTTCATGTCGGGATCGCCGCCGCCGGCGCGCGCGGCGACGGACAATTCCTTGATGAGGCGCGTGAAGATCTTGCCGCGCTTCGCGTCGGCCGCGCCCTTCTTGTGCTTGATCGAATGCCACTTGGAATGGCCGGACATGTTCAGAGCTCCACTGGAATCGGCGAAAACGTGGGCGAAATTCTACCCTTTTTTCAGCGTCCCTTCCAGACTGCGGGCCGCTTCGTCAGAAAGGCATCCATTCCTTCGGCCGCGTCTTCGAGCGCGATGTTCCGTATCATCGTCTCGCCGGCGGTCGTGTATGCGTGCTCGAGCGGCCGTTCGATCTGATCGTAGAACGCCCGCTTGCCGAGCCGGATGGCCGCCGCACTGCGCGACACGATCTGATCGGTGAATCGACGGACTTCGGCGTCGAGCGCATCGGCCGTGACGACGCGATTGACGAGGCCCCATGCCAGCGCGGTTCGTGCGTCGATCGTATCGCCCGTCAGCAGCATCTCCATCGCGCGCTTGCGTCCCACGTTCCGCGCGACGCCGACCGCCGGCGTCGAGCAGAAGACGCCGATGTTGACGCCGGGCAGCGCAAACGTCGCCGTGTCGACCGCCACGGCGAGATCGCACATCGACACGAGCTGGCAGCCGGCGGCGGTCGCGATGCCGTGGACGCGCGCGACGACCGGCTGCGGCAACCGCGTCAGGCTCATCATCATGTCGCCGCAGCGATCGAACAGCTCGCGCTGCCAAGCCGTGTCGGACGCGTGCGCGCGCATCTCCTTCAGATCGTGGCCGGCGCAGAAGCCTTTGCCGCCGGCGGCGAGGACGACCGCGCGCACCGACGCGTCGGTCCTGGCGGCGTCGATCTCGGCCTGCAGCGCCTGAATCATCGAGAGGGACAGGGGGTTGAACCGTTCGCCGCGGTTCAAGGTCAGCGTCAGCACGCCGCCGGCTCGCGTGCCGAGCACCAGCGGCCGATCGTCGAGCGGAGCACGTGCGGGCGCAGCCATGGGCGTTCTCCTGCCGAAACACGCGGACGCGGATTATCTTACCGCCGCCGCGTCGCCAGGATGATCCAGACGTCGGCGCGGGCATCCCACGGCTGTCCCCGGTAATCGCCCAGAATCCGCTCGACGACGAAGCCGGCGCGTTCGAGCCGCGCGGTCATCTGCGGCACGGTCAGCGTACGGAACGTCAGCTCGAAGCGATGTTCCATCGTCGCTCCCTTGCGACGCTCGAGGTACCGCTGCGCGAAGGTCGTCAGGCGACGGCGGCGATCCTGGCGGACCGATTCGATGAGCGTCAGATGGCGGCCGCCGGCGCGGCCGCGCAGCTGCACGCGGTTCTCGTACTCGCGCCAATTCGGCACGTCGGGCACGAGATCGATGCCGAACGTGCCGCCGCGATCGATGACCCGACCGACCGAGTCGAGCGTGGCGGCGAGATCCGCTTCACGTACGAGCGACTGGAGAACCCCGTACGGCGCAATCACCATCGCGAAGGTCCGGTCCGCGAAGGGAAGAGAACGGATGTCGCCGCGAACGACCGCGATTCGGCATTCGGGATTCGGGATTCGTCGGAGCGGCACTCGCCCGAGCGGGATCCGCCGAAGCATCTCGGCCGATCGATCGATGCCGACGAGATCGACGCCGGCCTTGACGAGCGGCTTCGAAACACGGCCGGTTCCGCATCCAAGTTCCAGAACCGGGCCGCGCGCCGTCAGCGCAAGACGGCGCCAGAACGGCACGTCGCGGCGGCCGAGCGTCTGCGCGTTTTCCCAGTCATAGAACGGCGCGTACTCGTCCCAGCCCTGCCAGCCGTCGGGATTCGGACTTCGGGATTTGTGATTCGTCGGCAGAACGCGACTCCGTCGATGCGCGGAGGATCTGATCTAGTCAGAGACCGCGAGCTCGCCCGGGACGATTGGCCGCGTCCGTGGGAGGCGGCCGAGGCGCGCGAGGTTGCCCACGAGGGCGAGGATCGCCAGAAACACCGCGAGCTTGAATACGTCGCTCGTCCGCGTCTGCGGCAGCACTTTCCACATCACCCACAGCGCCGGCTGCGCCCAGCACACGGCCCATACGGTTCCGTAGAAGTACCGCCGCTCGTGACCCTCGCCTTTCGTCGACGGCTTCACGCGCGGCAGGCGGCCGAGCGCGCCGAGAACCCAGACCGTCGCAGCGATCGGAAAGTATGCGTAGCGATAGATCTGTTTCAGATACCAGTGCCCGCTCGCGATCGCGACGACGAGGCCGGCGATGTTCAGCACGGCAAAGGCGACCGCTTCGCTCCACGCGAACGTGTAGCAAATCCGGCGATACGGCGGATTCGGGCGATCTTCGGTGAAGCGGATGATGTACGGCTTCGGCTCGACGCCCGGCAGCCGGCCGCGCAGGCCGGCGATGCCGGTACCGACGAGCACGCCGCCGAGCCAGATCGCCATGCGCCAGTCGAAGCCGCGATCGAAGAGATCGACGGTGAGCGGACCCGGCGCGATGAAGAACACGAAGATCCAGATCGGCCAGTGGTTGAATCGATAATAGAGTTTGTTGCGCTCGCGGATCTTTCGCTGCGACGCGTACTCGACGGGGATCGGTAAGCTCATTATCTTAATCGCGTGGGGCCCCACCCCCACGCGCTGACGTCACCAATTCCTTTCTTGCATCGATTTGCGGTGTTTCGATTTCTTGCGCATAGCTCTCGGATGCTTCGCGGCGCGGGCGTCCGAAGTATAGCTTGTGGGCGGCGGGAGCTGCGGCGATGCACCCCACATTCCGCGCCGGAACGATTGAGCTTCCGATTCGGCGCGCTTCAGCTCGTCGAGACGCGACAACGGCACGCGCGCCGATACGCGCGCCAGCCCCTCGCGCACCATCGCGGCGTTCACGAAGACGCCGTCCTCGCGCACCACGTACGCCAGCTGCCGGTTGTAGGCGTCGCGCCGCTGGTCTTCCTGCTCGAGCCGCACCCATCGGTGCAGGACGAGCGCGGCCAGCCGATCGCGCGCCTCACGACCGAACGGCGCCGGCGTGTCGTACCCGCGCCCGATCTCCGGCGCGTCGATGCCGAGGAGCCGCACGCGGCCGTACGTCGCCACGTCGATCGTGTCGCCGTCGAACACCGCCCGGACGACTACTGACTCGGATCTCGTGACGCGCGTGGTCGGCGCCGCGAGTTGAAAAAGTGCAACGCCGGCCGCGAGTACGCTGGGCAGAATCTGCATTCGCACCTCCGTCTGTCATCGAGTTACAGAGAGTGCGACCGACGTCTGCAATGTTTTGACCGACCTTCGTGGGGCTGTCGGACGAACACACGAAAACTGGCCAGGATGCCCCTAGCCGGTGAACTTGTACCCCAGGCCGTGGATGGTGAGGATGTATTCAGGCACCTTCGGGTTGGCCTCGATCTTCTGTCGCAGGCCCGCGACGTGGACGTCGACGGTCCGTGTCAGCGGCATCTCGTCGTAGCCCCACACTTCCGTCAACAGCTCGTCACGCGACAGCGTCGCGCCGCGATGTTCGATGAAATGCCGCAGCAGCTTGAGCTCGCGGGCGGACAGATCGACCGCCCGGCCGCCGCGCGTCACCTCCATGCGCCGGAAGTCGACGATGATGTCGCCGAAGCGGTACGCCTCGCCGCCGGGCCGCGGCGCCGACGGCCGCCGCCGCAACAGCGCTTCGAGCCGGGCCACGAGCTCCGCCGCATCGAACGGCTTCGTGAGGTAGTCGTCGGCGCCCAGCTTCAGGCCGACGACTTTGTCGACGACCTGCCCTCGCGCGGTGAGCATCAGAATCGGCGTCTCCACACCGCGCCGCCGCAGCTCGCGGCAGACGTCGAAGCCGTTCATCCGCGGCAGCATCACGTCGAGCACGACGAGGTCGTATCCGCCGCGCGCCGCCCGCTCGAAACCGCTTTGACCGTCGCTCGCGGTCTCGACGGCGTAGCCCTCGCTCGCGAGCCGATCGCTGAGCGTCAGCCGCAGACCGGCCTCGTCCTCGACGAGCAGAAGCTTCGGCATCATCAGTGGGCCACGTCGAGCAGGACGTCGACCGTCGTCCCTTCGCCCGGCCGGCTCGCGATCAGCAGCTCGCCGCCGTGATCGTCGACGACGCTGCGGACGACGCTGAGGCCGATGCCGGTGCCGCGGATCTGCGCGTCGACGGCGCGGCGCCCGCGATAGAACGGTTTGACCACGTGCGGCAGATCGGCGGCATCGATGCCGAGGCCCCGATCGACGACGCGGATCCGCGCGCGACCGTTCTCACTGCCGACCGAAACGTCGACGACCGATCCGCCGGGGCTGTACTTGACCGCGTTGCCGACGATGTTCTCCACCGCCGACCGCAGCGCGTCGGCGTCGCCGACGACCGCCAGCACGGCGCCGTGCTGGCGCACGTTGACGGTGATGCCGCGCTCGCGCGCATCGGCGCCCGTCGCCGTGACGACGTCGGCGACGAGCGCGCGGATGTCGACCGGCGCACGCGGCTGCGCGCGCGCGCCCGACGCGATGCCGGCGAATTGCATGACGCGCTCGACCATGTCGGTCAGTCGCCGTCCTTCGGCCCGAATCAGCGCGCCGTACCGCTTCACCTGCTCGCCGTCTTCGACGACGCCGTCGGCGAGGTTTTCGCCGGCCGAGCGAATGACGGCGAGCGGCGTCCGCAGCTCGTGCGATACCGCGGCGACGAACTCCATCTGCTGCCGCGCGAGCCGCTGCTGCCGCTGCGCCGAGACGATGACGAGGACGAAGCTCGCGCCGAGCAGTCCGAGCACGCCGAGGCCGATCGCGAGATTGCGGCGCCGCGACCGCGCCACGATCGCGTCGAGCGATCCGCTGCGGTAGCGCGCGCGCAGCTGCCACGCGCCCTGGCTGTCGCCGCCCGCCATGACAATACGTTTGGCGTCGACGCCGTTCGCGCGGCGCACGATCGTGATCGCCATCCGTTCGTGCAGCGCCGCGGCCCCTCTCCCGGGCCCAGGCGCGGCGAGCCGGTTCAGCTCGTTCAGCCGCACATCGAACAGGCCGGTCGTGACGTCGGCGCTGCGAGCGTCGACGACTGCCGGCGCGCCAGGCGCGCCCGGCGCGTTCCCACCGGCCGACGCGAACACGATCTCGGCGGGATCATCGCGTCGCACGATGCTCACGACGTACTCCGACGAGCGCGCGTCGCCGAAATATCTCGCCACGAGAGGCTCGACCAGCTGCGTGCGGAGCGCGTCGCGATCGAGCACGATGACGATCGCGCGCGAGATCGCCGAAGGGTCGGTGATGATCGTGAACCGATGGCCGTCCTGAATCCGCCTGACGCGGGGAGCAGGAACCACGAGCGCCGGCACCCGCGCATCGATCGCCTCGAACACCTCCGTCCCCGGCGCCGCCGTTCGGAGGTTTGCGGGCCGCTCGGATGCGACGAGCGTGCGGTGCTCGGCGTCGAGGCGCTGCGTCTGCCCGGGGCCGTCTCCGGCGCCATCGAACAGATAGATCGCCTTCACGATGGCAGGCGCTGACGTCGACGCCTGCCAGCGCGCGAACGCGTCGGCGATCGCTCCCGCGGCATCCGCGTCCAGCCGGTCGGCATCGACGTGGAAGGCGACGTAGGTCCGCGTCAGCTCCGCGTCGAACGCCCCGGCGAAATCGGAGGCGCGCGCGCGTAGGCTCGTGCGCATCCGCTCGCGCTCCGCTTCGCTCACGTCGCCGAGCCAGCGGTACTGAAGCGTCGCCAGCGTCGCGAGGAGGGCGAGGAGCACGGCGGCCGTCACGATCAACCAGGAGATTCGTCGCACGAACTTCACTGTACGCGAAAACATCCGCGAACCGCGGCGGTTTACAACTCTTACAAAACGATTGCTCAGAGATAACAACTCGCGCCGCGCATCGTCGTCATACTCGTTGACGCACGACGCTCGCCTGAAAGGCTCGCGCTACCCGCTATCGCGAAAACGCGACGCTTTCAGCCAAGCGTTCACGAATGGAGCGCGAGGCTCTCAGCCGAGCGTCGGCAATGTTCCTGTAGCGCGAGGCTTTCAGCCGAGCGTCGACAACGAGGTGCCAGATGCAGCGTTTAATCGTTTCCATTCTGTCGCTCGCGCTGACGTTCGCGAGCTTCATCGCGCGCGCCTCGGGCGACGCGCGGACGACCGAGCTGCTCGCGCAGGCGCGCGCCGCGCTCGGCGGCGAGCCGAGGCTCGCGAAAGTCCAGGGTCTTTCGGCGGCAGGCACATTTCAACGGCAGGCGGGCGAGCGCCAGCTTCAGGGCGAGCTGACCGTCGACGTGCAGCTGCCCGACAAGATGGTCCGCACCGAGAGCATGAACCCGATTGGCGACGCGACGATCGTCGTGCTGCAGGGCATCAACGGCGATCAGGTGCTGCGCGACACGCGCACCATCAACGGCGGCCCGAACATGATGATTCGCATGGCGCCGCCCGGCGGCGCGGATGCCGAGGCGCAGGCGCTGCGCAATCAGCGCGCCGAGCTCGCTCGCTTCGCAATCGCGATGCTGCTGACGTCGCCGCCGTCGATGCCGCTCGAGTACGCATATGCCGGCGAGGCCGAATCCGACGAAGGCCAAGCCGACGTCGTCGACGCGAAAGGACCCGGCAGCTTCGCCGTGAAGCTGTTCCTCGACAAGAAGTCGCATCGTCCGCTGATGCTGCAGTACCGCGGCGCGGCGCCGCGTCTCGTCATGCAGACGCAGCAGGTCCAGCGCGGCGCCGTCCATGGCGCGCAGCCGGGATCGGAACAGCCGGCGCCGCAGTTGCCGTTCGATGCTCCACAGATCGTCGACATCACGATGTTCCTCGACGACTACCGCTCCGTCGATGGTGTCCTGCTGCCGCACCACCTCTCGCGGTCCATCGACGGCAGGCCGAACGAAGAATGGACGTTCAAGACGATCAAGCTGAATCCGGCGTTCAAAGCCGACACGTTCTCGGGGAAATAGGCAGGAGGGCCGGGATGGGCAGGACAGGCGGGATGGGCGGGATCTTCTTCTTTCTTCTTCGTGTCTTCGTGTCTTCGTGGTTCTTTACATCAACAGTTGCATCGGGTCAGTCGCTCGGCACGTTGCGCGTGACGATCCTCGACCCGAGAGGCGCGGTCATCGTCGGCGCGCATTTGACCCTCGGCGATGTGACGACCGCTACCGGCCGCAGCG
>Ga0066710_100004951_pt1 | contig 11975 bp, 7 predicted proteins | sample GraSoiAngelo_159_FD_79666 | JGI IMG/M metagenome (GOLD analysis project Ga0066710, IMG submission 79666) | Grasslands soil microbial communities from the Angelo Coastal Reserve, California, USA - 14_1009_16_40cm | ecosystem: Environmental > Terrestrial > Soil > Grasslands | place: USA... | reverse complement strand
TCTGTCTCCTGTCGAAGAAATGTTGGGAACCTTCTCGCCGGATTTTGCGTCTATAGACGAGGCTCTTTTGTCGAAACTTTAATCGAGCTCGGTTCGTATCTCACGCTGGAGACATCAATGAGAACTGCTTTGATCACGGCGTTGGCCGTGATTCTGCTAACCAGAGGTCTGGCCATGGCGCAGACAACCACAGGCAGGTCGGTTCTGGGTACGGTTACCTCCTTCAACCCAGCATCGAAAGCGATCGAAATCAAATCCGACAATGCTGCGCCTGTGCCGATCAAACTTTCGGACAGCACGATCATTCAGAGAATCGCGCCTGGAGATACGAACTTACGCAACGCAGTGGCGATCAACCTTTCCGAAGTCGCTGTCGGCGATCGTGTGCTGGTGACGCTGGGATCGAATGGCTCTGACGCTCTGCGAATCGTCGTCATGTCTGCGAATGACATTGCTAAACGAGACGATGCGGAACGCCAGGATTGGATTAAGAGGGGAATTACCGGCATCGTGTCGGCAAAGAATGGAAATCAAATTTTGTTGAAGACCAGGACGCCGCGAGGCGACGTGCAGCAAACGATCGTAGTTTCCGATAAGACAAAGTTTCGCCGGTACTCTCCTGACTCCGTGAAGTTTGCGGATGCCAAGCTTAGCAAACTCGACGATGTTAGCGTTGGCGACCAAGTTCGCGGGCGGGGCGAGAAGAGTGCCGATGGTCTGAAAGTCGATGCGGAGGAAGTTGTATTCGGAACGTTTGTGACAAAGGCCGGTTCCGTCGTATCGGTCGATCCTGCTTTAAAAGAGGTCACGGTTAAAGAGCTTGGTAACGGAACTCTGTTCGTGATCAGAGTGACGTCTGAATCCACTATCAAGCAGATCTCGAACGCCACGGAGGCACGCGGCGCTCCAGCAGCCGGTACAAACATTGCGCAAATGATCGACACGTTGCCTGCTGCAAAGTTCGAAGACATCAAACCAGGCACGTCCGTTGTCGTTTCCAGTACAAAAGGAGCACAAGCCGATAAACTCACGGCCATTTTATTGATCGCGAATGCCGATCTGCTAATCCGGTTGGCGACCACGCCATCCGGAAGAGGTGGAACATTGGTATTCGGCGCCGCCGGCGGTGGCGGTTTGGACGTGCTCGCAATTCCATAATCATTCCCCGACGTTACGTTAACAAAGTCCGAAAATAGGGTGAGCTTCGATGAGAATCGTATACAAGACTACTGTCTCGTTTCTTTGCATCTGGCTCTCATTCACTTGGGTCTGTCTTGCGGCACTAGCTCAAAATCGCGCGGAAACGGGTGTTCGCGGCATCATCACCGATCCGTCAGGGGCGCGCATTCCACGCGCCACCATACAGCTTCGCGGTCCGGCGGGTGAACAGACGCAGACGGCCGATACTAATGGGCAGTTCGCGTTTACCGCGCTAACACCCGGTAGGTACTACGTCGAAGTGGCTGCCCCAGGTTTTAAGACCGATACCAGACAAGCGTTGAACATCACCGGACCGATTACTCTCAACGTTCAACTCGCGCTCGAAGGTCAGACGCAAGCAGTAACCGTGCAAGAAGACGATGCGGCCCCGGTGAGTACTGATCCGAATTCGAATGCCTCTGCGACGGTGCTCGGGAAAAGTGAACTCGACGCTCTCTCTGACGATCCGGACGAACTCGCTCGGCAATTGCAAGCGTTGGCAGGACCGGGCGTCGGTCCGCAAGGCGGCCAAATCTACACCGATGGGTTTACCAGCGGCGTGCCCCCCAAGTCGTCGATTCGCGAAATCCGGATCAACTCGAATCCATATTCCGCGGAATACGATCAACCGGGCAACGGACGCGTGGAGATCCTGACAAAACCCGGAGGCGATATCTTACATGGCCAGTTCTCGACGCAGTTCAACAACCAGAATTTCAACACGCGAAGTCCGCTATACGTGCAGTCGTCGTCGCTGCCGCCTTACAAGAATCTGCTTTGGAACGGCAATGTCGCCGGTCCGATCAAGAAGAACAAGGCATCGTTTACCTTCGACTTCAATCACCGCGACATCACCGAAAATGCCTTCATTCTGGCAACGAATCTCAAAAGCGACCTGACCCGCGAAAATGTAAATGAAGCGTTACTGACTCCTCAGAAATTTACGAGTCTTGTTCCGCGGTTCGACGTCGCAATCAATGCCAATCACACACTCATTCTGCGATACGAAGATACGCGACAGGAATCCGATAACATCGGCGCAGGCGGCTTTCGCTTAGCGGAAACGGCATACAACCAGAAGACCACGGGGCACACCCTTCAAGTAACGGAAACCGCGCTGTTGAGCTCCATGCTCGTCAACGAAACGCGATTTCAATTCGCTCGGTCGACCAGACGCAGCATCGCGGCTAGTTCATCACCATCGATTTGGGTGCAAGATGCGTTCACGGCCGGCAGCGCGACCGTCGGTAATTCCAGCAACAAGACCAGTCGTTGGGAACTGTCGAACCTCTCAGTTCTCAGTGACGGGCAACATACGTTCAAGTGGGGCGCGCGGCTTCGTGATTCCATCAATAACGACACATCTCTGAACAATTTCAATGGCACGTTTACCTTCTTTGGCGGTGCGGGTCCCGCTCTGGACGCCAACAACCAGCCCATTCCCGGTACCTCTATCCAACTCACGGCACTCGACGTTTACCAGCGGACATTGCTTCTCCAGCGGCTTGGGTCCTCGCCGGCCCAAATCCGGGCAGCGGGCGGCGGCGCATCGCTATTCAGCCTGAATGCCGGTAATCCGCTGACGCGCGTCACGCAATTCGATCTGGGTGCCTTCTTCAATGATGACTGGAAACTCCGGCCGAACCTGACGTTCAGCTACGGGCTGCGATACGAGATGCAAACGAACATCTTCGACGCGCGAGATTGGGCACCACGCGTCGGCATCGCTTGGGGAATCGATGGTAAAGGAACCACGCCCGCGAAGACGGTGTTGCGTTTCGGCGGCGGCCGTTTCTATCAACGCGTGAGCGATTTCACGATTTTGAATTCCATTCGATACAACGGCAGCACGCAAGCCTCGTATCTGCTGACGAACCCGGATTTCTTTCCTAACGTTCCGTCATTGAGTTTTCTTTCCGGCAACCTGCAGCCGCAGACAATTCAATTGCTGTCCAACACCACGCAGGCTCCGCAATTGATTTTCGGCAACATGGGAGTGGATCGGCAGATCAACAAATACGTGCGGTTCAGTGTGACGTATAACAAGTTGAGGGCTGTTCATTTTCTACGGACGCGCGATATCAATGCGCGGCTGCCGGGCGCGAACGTGTTTCCGTTTGGCGACAGTACGGTTCGCATGATGACGGAATCGAGCGGACTTGCCTCGCAGCAACAATTTGTCATCAATCCGACGGTCACTTACAAGAAGCTCTCATTCTTCGGGTCGTACATATTGACTTCTACGAAGGCCGATTTCGAGGGCCTCCCCGCCGACCACTACAATCTCCGCGCAGAGTGGGCGCGGGCTTTTGGGGATATTCGTCATCGTGTGACGCTGGGCCCGACCTTCCCGCTGCCATTGAAGCTGATGGTCAACACACTGTTCATCTACAATAGCGGTCCGGTTTACAACATCACGACGGGTTTGCCCGATCCATCCGGTGACGGTGCCGCTGTGCAGCGGCCGGCGCTCGCGAACTTGCCGCCTGCTGCATGTGTGGGCGCAACGGTGAGATATGTTCCTCAATTCGGCTGCTTTGATTTATTGCCTGGTGCGGGCACGCCGTCGATCCCGAAAAATTTCGGCCGTGGTCCGAGTAGCAGCAACATGACCCTGCGCGTCTCACGCACTTGGGACTTCATTAAAAAGGAGTCCGTCGCGGGCGCCGCCAGGCCTGCCAACGGGCCATCGAGCGCACCGACTCCGATGAGATACCATCTGACGTTTAGCGTGTATGCCATCAATCCGCTCAATCATCCGAACTTCGCGCCGCCGAACGGTAACCTGACGTCTCCGTTTTTTGGAAAACCGCTGAGTTTGCAGGGGACCTTCATTCCCGGCAACGCGACCTACAATCGCAAGGTCACGATGCAAGTCCAGCTGACTTTCTAGTGTCGCGCACGCCGCAGGCGTTTGAGGAAATTAGCCGGGGGTTAAGCGAGCGCAACCTGCGGTTGTATTTTCGCGAACGCTAGTCCGTGCGCTTGCGGAATGCGGGGCTGCTCAGGAATAAGAAATCACCAACCGGCATCACCTAAGGGGGTAGGCTGAGCATTCAGGTGATTGCCGGTTGGTGAGTGCGGGTACGTTACCGAACGTTAACGCTTTTGTTCAGTAACCTCGATTCTTGTGGCGAGATGGCTGTCGTTGGCGGCTTCACGATAGGTGATCTTCAGCGGCGTGCCCGCTTTCGTGGCAAGCCCCTGAATGTCCTTATCCGGACCCAGGACCTGAGTCTGATCCGTATACCGGAACAACATTTCGCCCGCGCTTCCCTTCACGGAGATGGTTTTGGCATTCGCGTCGACTTTCGTCAGCTGACCTTCAAAGGTCTTCTCTGCCTGAGCCGGAGCCTGGCCTGGACCCTTCTCCTGACCCTTCTCCTGACCCTGACCATACGCTAACGGGAGAGCAACAAGCATGACAGCAACGCTGATTGCCGTCAGTGAGAGTAACTTTTTCATCACTTACCTCCAATTATTTTCTCAGCGTTTCGATGTGACGCACGGACTCTGCCAATGCGGCTTCCGTCGGAGCCACCGCGTAAAATCAAAACATTACTGGTTCGCGGAAACACGCCTCGTTGAAATTCACAAGTTCGGTTAACGAAAAAGATTGGAAAACTTCCAGACAATTGGAGGGCCATGTGATATAAACGCGTCCGCAAATTTCAGGAGGTGGTACTCAAGGCACACCTTATGCATTCAACCCCATTATCCCGGGTGGTACATCGGTTCCTGCCACTGCTTCTCTTCTTTGTTTCCGGATCTTCATTAGCCAAACAAAAAGCCACGGCAGACGATCACAAGCGACTTTACGCTATGTTGAGCGGCCTCCAAGCGCGCCTGCAGATGCCGCAGCATATCGACCTCGCGATTGTTCCATTAGAACGACGGATGGTTTCGGTGCAGCGCTTTCGTGAAGCGGACGGTAGCGAACGTTTCATGATCAGCCTCGATCAGGAATTCTTCGATAGTCTGAGCCATGAAGAATTGAAGGCCGCGATTGCTCATGAACTCGGCCACGTCTGGATCTATTCACATCATCCTTATCTCCAGACCGAAGCGCTCGCCAACGAAATCGCGATGAGAGCAGTAAGCCGGGAAAGTATGAAGAGGATCTATGCCAAGCTCTGGGTTCATCTGGGCACAACGGGCGATCTGGATGAACTGCTAGGCAGCGAGAAAAAAACAGCACAACACAACCGCAACGTACGGCTCGCGCCGTAACGCCCGATTCACTGTAGGGGCGGTCCGCGGACCGACCCACAGTGAAACATTCCACGATTTGCGATTCACCGATCATTTGAGTCACCGGGCCGCTTCATTTCGAATCAATCAACAAGCACAGGGGAAACAGAACTGCTGTTATTTGCGCCGACTGGAGGTTTTATGCAAACGGCGCAGACATTGAATCTTGGGCCAGTAGCGCCTGCGAAGGCCGAAGAAAAACCGCCGCGGGTGGAAGATGAGTTCACCCGCAACCGGGAGATGATGGAGCACACAAGAGCCGATGTGCGGCGGATCCGCATGCAGATTGAGCATCATGAAGACCAACACGAATCTCATCAACGGCGAACGAAGATCCTTTCGATCATTCTTGGAGTCTTGATTGTTCTCTTCGCGGCCTCGTTGTGGTCCGCGTATCCAACCCTGAGAGACCAGAAGAAAATTGTCGCTGATACGTTGGGCCTCCAAACTGTTGCGAGCAGGTTGGGCGAACGGATGAATTCTGTGCAAGCAAACCTTAGTAATATGAGTGCTGGCTTGCCGGCTCTGACGGATCGAATGGACAAGTTCGAAGCAAACATGAAAGCCAATCTGCAGACAGCCCGCAATCAGGCTCAAGCGAGCGCCACGCAGCTCGGCCAGCGGATTCGGGCAGAGGTGAGCCAGAGTATGCAGCTGATTCAATCCCGGCTGGCCGGCGTGGAATCCAATCAAAAGGAAGCAAGCGAACATGTGGCTCAGCTTGAAGAGCAGGTTGCCGGATTGAAGCGCGAGCTCGCTGGCATGCGCGAGGAAGCCTTGGCATCGACCGAAAAGATCAAACAACTCAGCGATGCGCAGCAGACGAGCGGCACACAGCTGTCCGGCTTGAATGAGCGAATGGTTGCGAGCCAGGCTTCACTGAATACTCTAACTACGCGCGTCGATCGCAAACGAATGGACTTTAAGCTCCCAACTCGCCGCACTGAGCAAATAGCTTCTGGTATTTACTTGACTCTGACACGCACGGATTCACGAAACCAGGAAGTCGATGGCACGTTGCAACTCGGCGCAGAGGGCAGGCATTTGCCGATTCGTGGACAAGGAATTCAGAAGCCGATCATTTTCTATATGCAGGACGAAAGCAGACCCGCCGAGCTGGTGCTCACCCAAGTCTCAAAGGATGGAGTTTCCGGCTACTTGATGATGCCGGCTCCGCCGACACCTGCTTCACAGTGACCTCCGTCTGCCGCTTCTTTTGTAGGGGCGGTCTCTGGACGTGTGAATAAATTGACCTAGGCGAAGCTCCCCTCCTTGGAAAAGGAGGGGAGCCCGCGTCATCAAGAAAAAGATGCGAAGCCACCTTAGCTGGCGCGGACGGGGTGGTTCGTTCATTGCCTGCCGTATTAATCTATTCGCACGACATGGCGAACGACGGGCAAGCATTTCACGATAAGCCGCTATGGGCAGCCAAGAGCCAGGATGAGCGGCTGCGTGAGTTGCTGGGAGATCCTGCGGAAATCAAAGAGAAGCCTTTACGCCGCGACGTCCGCTCGCTCGGGCGCCTGCTCGGAAACGTCATCAAGGAGCAGGAAGGGCAGGACCTCTTCGAAACTGTGGAAGCTCTCAGGACGCTTTCCATCGCGGGCCGCGCTGGTCAATCCTCTGTCGATACGAGGAGCTACATCGTTCGCCGGGTCACGGTAACTGAAGCAACCAAGCTCGCGAAAGCGTTTGCCATTTATTTCGAGCTGACCAACCTCGCTGAAACCAATCACCGCAAAAGACGCCGCCGCGCAATGCAGTGTGCATCGGATGAATCGCCGCCGCCCGGCACGTTCAAAGGAACACTTCTGCGGATTCGAAACGCCGGCATTTCCTTCGAGGAAACCCTAGAAGCTCTAAGGCATATTCGAGTGGTGCCGGTCTTCACAGCGCACCCGACCGAGGTTGCCAGGCGAACAGTTCTCTGGAAGCGCCAGCGTATTGCCGAGTTGCTTGAAGAGCTCGACCGCCTGCCGCTCGTGGACTCCCACACTTTCGAGATCCAGCATGAAATGACTGCGGAGATTACGAGCTGGTGGCAAAGCGATGAAGTGCGGCGCGCGGCCCCAACTGTATTCGATGAAATCCAAATGGGACTCGATTACAGCGGTGTGTTGTTCGAAACGGTTCCAGAGATTTATAAAGAGATCGCCGAGTCCATGCAGCAGGTCTATAGCGCGCAACAGCTGCCGGCGGGTTCAGTTCCGCGCGTGGTGGAATTCGGAACCTGGATCGGCGGAGATTACGACGGAAATCCTAATGTGACGCCCCAAGCCACGGACTACGCGCTCGCGCAAGGCCGGCAGACGGCTCTCGCGCACTACATTCAATGCCTGGACGAACTGCGGCGACAGCTGAGCCCATCGAGAAAACGCGTGGACTTATCGGAGGCGCTGCAGTCTAGGCTCGATGATTATGAGAAATACTTGGAATCTCACGCTACCGATAGGCCGGATGAACCCTATCGCCGGCTCGCAAGCTGCATGATCTACCGGCTGCGCATAGCGATCAGCGAACCGGCGAATCGTCAGGCCTACGCCAACGCTGAAGAATTCGCACAGGACCTCGCAATCATGCGTGACAGTCTGGCTAAGCATAAAGGCGAAAGGCTGGCGCGCCTCTTCGTCGATCCACTCCTTCGAAAACTAGACACGTTCGGATTTCATTTTTACACGCTCGATCTTCGTCAGCACGCGCGGGTGCACGCGAAGGCCGTTGGAGCATTGAGATCGGCGGACCAGAGCAATACGGGGGCTGCTCGGGATGTTCTCGGCGGCTTACGTGATGTGGCGCGGTTACAGCGGATCTACGGGCCCAACGCAGTGCCGGTATACATCATCAGTGGCACGAGAGCTCCCGAGGATGTCCTCTCTTTTGTTTGGCTGGCGGAACTCGGCGGAATCGATCTCACTCGCATGATGCCGGTTCCTCTGTTCGAAGCCATTGAGAGCCTTCGGCACAGCGTCGAAATCTGTCGGGCGATCTGGAGCGACAAGACGTATTCGGCGCTGCTGGATTCGTGGGGACGGCGTCAAGAAGTGATGCTCGGTTATTCGGACTCTAATAAAGATGGCGGCATGCTCGCGAGCACATGGGAACTCTACAAAGCTCATGCGGCGCTTCATCAACTGGCGGACGAGTGCAATGTGACGCTTCGGTTGTTTCACGGACGCGGAGGAACTGTAGGGCGGGGCGGCGGGCCGACACACCGCGCGATCGTGGCGCAGCCGCTCGGAGCTTTCAAAGGAGAAATCAAAATCACCGAACAGGGCGAAGTGCTGAACTGGAAATACTCCGATCGTGTGTTAGCCGAACGCAACCTGGAGCTGATGATCGCTGCCTCCCTCGAAGCACTGTTGAGGCCGGGCAATGCGAGGTTCGAGCCCGCATGGAACGCAGCCATCGATCGGATGGCGGAAGACTCTTTTGCGTACTACGTTCAACACGTGCGTGACAATCCGGACATTGTTCCCTACTTTGAGCAAGCCACGCCGGCACTGGAATTCGATTTGGCCAAGATCGGATCGCGGCCCGCCCGGCGCAGCGCTACACGCAGTTTGGCCGATCTGCGAGCGATTCCGTGGGTGTTCGGTTGGATGCAAAGCCGGCACGGGCTGCCCGGATGGTTCGGCGTAGGATACGCGCTGGAACGCTTCCCGGACCAACAAATGCTTCGGACAATGCTCGACCGATTTCCATTTTTTGAGGACATGATCCGGAACGTCGAGATGGGTCTGGCGAAGTGTGATCTTTCAATCGCTCGTCTTTACGCGGACCTGGTTGAAGACGCTGGACTGCGCGATCGCATGTTCAGTCTCATTTCGGAAGAGTTTGAACGTACAAAAGCGGCCATCCTTCGCGTCACCAACCAACGTGAACTGCTCGAAAACAACCGCGTGCTTGCGCGCTCGATCCGGCTGCGGAATCCGTACGTGGATCCGATGAGCCTGATTCAAGTCGAGCTTCTGCGCCGCAAACGCGCCGGCGAGGACACGCCTCAGCTCAACTATGCGCTGGCCGCGACGATCAACGGCATTTCGGCGGGGCTGCGGAATACGGGGTGAGTTTCTTAAATCTAAATCCCGTAATTCGTGTAATGCCGGAGTGGCAGACTCATGGCGTGACAATTGCAACCTCGACGCGTGAACAAAACAGAAGAGCGCGAGGCGAATTCCCCTTACCCCCATGCTGCTGAACGATTCGTCCATTTTGGATTCGGCCGCTCTTGTTCCAACGGCCGCTGATTCGGTGGTAGTGCCTTACCTCCCGCGGTAATCCACGACACCCGAGAAATCAAATCTGCCATCAAAGGAGATTCCCATGTTTCAACATTCTGTACGGCACATTCCGCGACACCTGGCAGTCGTAGTTCTCGTGACGACAGGCTTTGCCTCGATGACCGCATTTGGTCAAACGTATCTTCAGACAAATCTGGTATCGGATATCCCCGGACGCGCTGCAACGACCGATCATCTGTTGGTGAATCCGTGGGGTATCACACGGTCGGCAACCAGTCCCTGGTGGGTTGCAGATAACGAAACGGGCGTTTCGACGATTTACACAGGCGCAGGTGTTCCGGTTCAAAATCCGCCGGGCGTGCAATTCGTGGTGAACATTCCGACGGCGCCGAGTGGAACCGGAACAGCGAGTCCTACGGGAATCGTCTTCAATGGTTCTTCAGATTTTGGTGGAGCGCGTTTCATCTTCGCCACTGAAGATGGGACAATCTCGGCGTGGATTCCTTCCGTCGATCAGTTCAACGCGATACTGAAAGTCGATCACTCGTCCACCGCAATTTACAAGGGCCTCACATTGGCTTCGTTCGGCGGCGCGAACTATCTATATGCGGCGAATTTTCACGGCGGTGTCGTGGAAGTTTTCGACAAGAATTTCAATCCATTTTCGTTTTCGCCTACCGCATTTACCGATTCCGGTATTCCGGCCGGCTATGCTCCATTTAACGTCCAGGCGATCGGAAGCGCCATTGTGGTGACTTTCGCAAAGCAGGACAAAGACAAGGAAGACGAAGTGGCCGGAAATGGATTTGGATTCGTGGATGTCTTTACGCCCAATGGAGTCCTCGTCATGCGATTGCAACAGGGATCGTGGATGAATGCGCCATGGGGTGTCGCTTTGGCTCCTTCGAATTTCGGAGAGCTGAGTAATCGCTTGTTGATTGGAAATTTCGGCAGCGGGCTCATCGCCGCGTTCGATGCTTCAACAGGCTCTTTCGTCTCCTTTCTGAAACAGAGCCCCGGGGCACCCATGAAGATCAATGGCCTGTGGGGAATTGGCTTCGGAAACGGCGCGGCTGCCGGTCCGACGAACACGTTGTTCTTCGCTGCAGGTGACGCGAACGAACACCACGGCCTTTTCGGAACAATCACGGCGAAGTAGGGCGTCACGCCCGCTTCAAAGCCGCCAGGACGCGCGCCGGCGTAAGCGGATACTCCTGCATCCGCACGCCGGTCGCATCGAAAAAGGCGTTCGCGATTGCCGCTGCGGCGCCGGCCATCACTTCCTCTCCGGCACCGGTCGATCTTTCATTCACTCGCTGTACAACGATTGGAGTCACTGCAGGCGCTTCTTCGAACCGGAGGATGGGATAGGTATTCCAGTCCAAGCTCGTGACGTTCGTCGTATTGAACGTCACTTCTTCTTTCAATATCCGGCTTACTGTCTGGATCAGTTGACCGCTGATCTGGTTCTCGACGTTGCCCGGATTCACAACGAGACCCGCATCGATCGCTCCGTACATGTGCTTTGCCACAATCCGCCCGGTCTCCTTGTTCACTTCAATCTCTGCGACTGCGGCGCCGTATGATGCGAGATGTGTGCCGACGCCAATCCCACGCCCAGCCACGGTCTTCGCGTTTGACAGATTCGAGGCGGCCGGTCGCGGTTTCCAATTCGCCGCTTGAGCGACGGCATTCAGAACACCCAACCACCGCTCGTCTTTTATGTTTCGTTGCCGGAACACCCACGGATCCATTTTCAAAAGGTAGGCAAGTTGGTCGATCGCTTGTTCGGACGCGAAGGAAAACGAGAGATCCAGGGGCGAGCGCAGCCATGCGCCTTTGAGATAACCCATCCCCGGCACACGATGGTTCACCAGCTTCAGGTTAGCGACGTCATACATCGAGCCCAGATTCAACGGGCTGACCTGCTGCGCCGCTGTGCCTTCGCGTTCCGCGGGCGGCATACCACTCAGTTGCGCGGATGTTTCGACATTGCTCCAGTTGTGCTGCCATCCCTGGTATTCATACGCGACGATGCGGCCTTGCGCATCCGCTGCAGCCCGGACTTCGCCGATGTGTGCGGGACCGTAGTTATCCCAGCCGTGCTCATCCCAACGCATGAACTGCAACCGAACCGGCTTACCGATGATCTGAGACATAATCGCAGCGGCTTGCGCAACGTCATCCTGGCAACTGTGGCCGTAATTGCTCGCTCCCTCGTGATAGCGCACTTGAATCATTTCCGCATGAATTCCCAGCACTCGCGCGAGACTCGTGCGCGTT